>Ga0184634_10000044_pt1 | contig 25855 bp, 24 predicted proteins | sample PLM31_200_b1_FD_133016 | JGI IMG/M metagenome (GOLD analysis project Ga0184634, IMG submission 133016) | Groundwater sediment microbial communities from an aquifer in East River, Colorado, USA - PLM3-1_200_b1 | ecosystem: Environmental > Terrestrial > Soil > Riparian zone | place: USA: East... | reverse complement strand
TCCAGCTTCGTGCCCGTTTAGGATTGTCCATAGATAGAAGTCCTGTCCCCCCTCATCAAACCGTACGTGCCCAACTAAGGCATACGGCTTTCCGATCATCTTCACCTCAAGGCATGCGAGTGCTCCCTCTTGGCCTTGAGATACAGTCCCCGCTGGAGATCTCGGATCTTCTCAGGTGTTTGTAGCCTCACGGCAATCACCCCTCCTTCCCTCGTTAGGAGACCCAATGAAAGTAGGGCACCTTCCCTCTGCCAGCATTACCCGGCTTCCTCGGTACCTCTGCGCCCCTCCGACTTCTCGCCCGTAAGGCTCAGATTTCGGAATCAGAAAAGAGAGAGTTGCCTGGGCCGGTTGTCGGAGACGGAGCGGCCATCCAGCGAGCGGGATATGGCTTTTTCGTGGGCAATGGCCGCGCCGAAGTTGGCTTCGGGTTTGAGCTGGGTTTCGACCGCGCGAACGAAAGAATCGAGGCGGCGGAAGCCGTCGAGCTTGTCCCTGTCGCCGAGCCTTGCTTCCTCGATTGAGGTTCGGAGGCAGTTGAGGGATTCGTCGTACGTCTTTAAGGGGACCGGAAAGGGGTGGCCGTCCTTGCCACCGTGCGCGAAGGAAAACCGCGCGGGATCGGAGAAACGGCTCGGCGCGCCGTGAACCACCTCGACGATCAAGGCGAGCGACTGAAGGGTGCGCGGACCGAGACCCTCCAGGAGCAGGAGCTCGGCGAACTGGCGGAGATCGCGCTCGTACGCGACCGCGAGCACGGCCCCGAGACGCTTGAGGTCGATGTTCTCCGGCCGGACCCCGTGGTGGTCCGGCATGCGGAGATGGCACGCGGCCTTGAGCGTCCTCTCCGGCTTTTCGCGGGCGATATCGAGGAGCGCCGTCTGCGCCGGCTTCGCCCGGGCATCCACGAGATTCATGATCAGGCCCTGATTCTCGCCGACGATCCCGGTGTGCGGCTCGGTCACGAAATCGCGCACTGACGCCGAGTGCCAGTGGTAGCGGCGGGCCATTCCGCTCCGATCGTTCAAGCCCTGCTGCACGACGGCCCACTCGCCGTTCGACGTTACGACGAAGCTATGGAGGTAGATCTGAAATCCGTCGACGATCGCATTGTTGTCGACGCGCGCCGTAAGCCTGCTGGTGCGGACCATGCCTTCGCCGTCGAACCCGCGGCGCTCGGCGATCCCGCGCAGTTCCTGCGGCGTGTTGCGCGAGGACCTTCCGCGGCCGCCGCAGACGTAGATGCCGATCTCGTCCGCCCGCGGCGCGAGGCCGCGCTTCAGGGCGCCCATGACGGATGTGGTGATGCCCGAAGAGTGCCAGTCCATGCCCATCACGGCGCCCAGCGCCTGGAACCAGAAGGGGTCGCTCAGGCGCGAAAGGAAGGCCGGGGCGCCGTAATCGTGAACGATGGCCTCGGTGATGGCCGCGCCCATTTGGGTCATCCGTTCGGCAAGCCATTGCGGGACGCGGCCGCCGTGGAGGGGAAGGTCTGCGATTCCAGAGCGTTTCATTGTCTCCAGTGCGACGGGTAGGTGCGCTGGTAATTCGGTAATACTTCGATGCGCTCGACCCACCGGGCGACGTTGGGAAAAGTCTTTGCGAGTGGGAGGAGGCCCAAATGGAACGGCTGGGCGGCCTCTTTGCCCGCGGCGCGCAAAACCAGTTGGACCAATGGAAATACGCCGATGTCCGCAGTGGAAATCTTATCGCCAATTAGCCAATTCGAACCGGCCAAGCGCTCGTCGAGCATCTTGAGCTCCTGGCGGAGCGTTTGCGCGGCCTGCTGGATCTCTTCCACTTTGTCCAATCCTTTGCCGAAGAAAATAGGGCGAACAAGTTTGTTCCCGGCGCTCACCATGTAGGATTCGCATTCGGCGAGGTCGCGCCAGATCAAGCCCGTTTCCTCGGGCGTTTTGCCGAAGAGCGGCGGATCGGGATATTTGCGATCGAGGTAACTCATGATGGCGAGCGACTCGTAGACGACGAAGTCGCCGTCCTTGAGCGTGGGGACCTTGCCGCGCGGGTTGAGCCGGAGATAGGCCGGCGTCTTGTTTTCGCCTTTGGAAAACTCCAGGAGTTTCGATTCATACGCAAGCCCTTTCACTTCCAAGGTCAGCATGACCCGCCAGGCGAAGGGACTGCCGCTGCCCCAATAAAGTTCGATTGCCATGGTTTTTGTCCTCTTATTTGACCGTTGATCGACCGACCCACTGGATCTGTTATAGCCCAAAGTTCAAGCGCTGTTAATTCCGGCACAAAGGTCTGGGGCAGACCCTCAAACGAAAATAGGTGGCAAGCCTTCGGCGATCAGGGGCGGTTCGTTTTTTGAAATATAGGGGAGCAATCGAGCAACGGGTTTTCCCGACTTTGCGATGATGATCTCTTCGCCCCCGGCGGCGCGCTCGACCAACCGGGAAAGATGGGTTTTTGCTTGGTGGATGTTTATTTTATCCATGGCCAAGCTAAGCTTAGTCCACTCGAATATATCTGTCAAACCGGGGATGTGTCCGCGCACTGTTCCCAACGGTATCTATCAGCGGATAAGCGGGTGAGGGTCGAGTCTGGCAACCATACATTGTCGTCATACAGGCCCCGACCCTCCTGAGGTGCACAGAGTCCCGTAAAGATGTATTCTAAGGCACTTGCAAAAAATGGCGGAGAGCAATAAAAGAGAAGAATGAAGTGCCAATTCGGTGGGCGGCTTTCCGGGGGTTCCTTTCAGATGCAGAAGGGCTCCAGCCGCAGGCAAGGAGCCATCTAGACCGATTGAGCCAATAACGGCGGAAGGGGTAGACCATGTTAATAAAGAAATCCAAGATCGACACCTTTGATGACTGGGTGGATATGTTCCACGCATGGCATGCGGATATCGGTTATCCGACGGAACTGATCGGAAAAGACTATACCTTTGAGACGAAACTGGGGGACATCGAGAGCAATGAGATCGAGTTCGGAGACTACGCCGGCCGCCCGAAGTGGGAAAAGGCGACCGATATTCCGGACCAGCGGATCCGAGACGCCCTGACGCACCTGATCGAGTACCAGGGAGACACCGAGTTTGCCTCGGTCGAGCAGCAAAAGAACCTGCTCGAAAGGGCGCCGAGCGAATATGACTTGAAGAACATCATCCGGATCAACCGGGAGGAAATGCGGCACGGCTGGCAGATGGCCTACGTGCTGGTGACCCACTTCGGCGACTCCGGCAAAGGCCAGGCCCGGAGGCTGCTGGAGCGCCGGGCGTCCACGAATACGCGCCTGCTCGATTCCTTCAATCAGCCGGTCCGAAACTGGCTCGATTTCTTTACCTATACCAGTTTTATCGATCGCGACGGCAAGTACCAGCTCAATATGCTCAGCCGCAGCGCTTTCGCCCCGCTGGGACGCAGTACCCTTCCGATGCTGCAGGAAGAGGCCTATCACCTGGCGCAAGGAAATATCGGCTTGATGCGGATCGTCAAGGCGGGAAAAATTCCCACCACCGTCATCCAAAAGTACTTCAACAAGTGGCTCTCCACGGCCTTCGATCTATTCGGCCAGGACGAGTCCAGCTCCGCCCACTGGGCCTACGTCTGGGGCTTGAAAGGACGCTATGACGAGCACCTCTACGACGTGCCTGCCGATATGGATAGGCTGAACGAGCTGTCGCGCGCCACATTCTTCAAAGAAGTCAGCGCACTGGTCGATGCCTTGAACCACAATGTTCCCGAGGATCAGCCCAAGCTCACGATCCCCGACGACAAGTTCCGGAGGAACATCGGGGCCTATGCGGGAAAGACCTACAGCGTCGACGGCAAGTTGCTCTCCCAGGAAGGCTACGACAAACATCTGAAAGAGGTCATGCCCTCGGAGGCCGACGATCAGTTTGTGATCGGTCTGGAGAAAGAGAAGGACTGGATCATCGAACCCACGCAGAAGTAGCTCCGCCGGCTGCAACGCCGGTCATGCGGGCCTATCTACCTCCAGACCATAAGCCCGCGCCATCACCACGATGGGATGGACCGGCTTCCTTCCGGTTCCTTGTTGGACTTGGATTGCCGACAGGGGGCAATCGGTGACCGTGCAGGCGTCCTCGGGTTTCAGAAACTTGAAAAGCGGCTTGCCCACCTTCATCGAGGCTTCGAAGTTTTCCTTCTTCACGCTCCAGGTGCCGTCGTGCCCGCTGCAGCACTGCATGCGGGAGATCTCGGCGCCGGGAATCAACTGCATCAATTCCTGCGCCTTGAAGCCGATGTCCTGTGCCTTCAAGTGGCAGGGCTGATGGTAGCGGATCTTGCCGATTTTTTCGGCAAACCCCAAATCCAGCTTGCCTCTCTCGTGGACCTTGACCAGATATTCGGATAGATCACAGGTGTTTTCGGCAACCAGCCTGGAATCCTCGGTCGGCAGGAATCGCGGGTAGTCCTGCTTGAGCATGTAGCTGCAGCTCGCGCTCGGCACCACGATCGTGTATCCCTGCCGGACGGTCTGGCTCAAGGCGGCCACGTTCGCCTCGATCTTCTTCATGGCCCGGTCCATCAGCCCCACGTCCAGAAACGGCAGGCCGCAGCATTGCTGTTCGGGGACGACACACTCGATTGCGTTTTTCTGCAGGACACCCACGGCGGCCTTGCCGATCTCCGGCTCGTTGTAATTGACCGTGCAGGTATAAAAGAGCGCCGCTTTTTCCTCCCCGTTGCCTTTCGGGAGAGCAGGGTTTTTGCGCAGCCACTTAGCGAAAGTCTCCGAGTGGAAGGTGGGGAGCAATCGGTCCCGGTGAACGCCCAAAAATTTTTCCATCAAACCGCGCAGAAAGGGATTCCGATTCGCCCAGTTGACCAGCGGCGCCGCCCAACTGGCCAGCCTTCCCACCCGATCCGTATCTCCGAATAATCTGTCGGCAAAGCTCGCTCCCCTTTGCTTGGCCTCCACCAAGTTGGCCCGCATCATCGTCCTCGGGAAATCGATGTCCCAATCGTGCGGAGGAACATACGGGCAGATGGGGTAGCAAAGCTTGCACTGGTAGCATTGGTCGACGACATGCCTCACCTGCTCATCCTTGAGGCGGTCGACTTCGCCGAAGTTTTCATCCATCAATTGGAACAGGCTCACAAAAGACGGACAGAGGGTATGGCAAAGCGTGCACCCGTGGCAGACTTCAAATACCCGCAAAAGCTCCTTCCGCGTCGCTTGCGGTTCCCAGAACTCCTTTGATGTAAGGTCAAAGCTCATCAGTCTTGTTCCCTCCCCCTTCGGCGCTCCGTTTAAAATCGCCACCTTATCTTTTTCGTTCGAGGAATGCAATTTTGGAATTTCGAGAAGGCCCGCTACGCCCCACGCCTGCTGCCTCAATCCTCTCACCTGCTTTTTTCCAATTGACCTCCATCCCACCGCGAGTACAATGGAGAGCTGTTTATCCGGGGCATGCGGGTCAGGCTCGCCTTTTTGCTATTTTAAACCAGTCGCCGGGGTTTGACAGCGTTCGGCGGTCAAGCCTTGTGGGGGAGGAAAAATGAGTGATCCCTAGGCGCTGATGTCTGACGTCCGGTAAAAACAAGACTTGACACCTGGCGACGACTGTTACATAATGTCGGCATATATTTGTAAGTGCCGACGTTCAGGAACGCTATGCCTAAAGTCTCCAAGAGGAAGAAGGTTCTCGATATGGCTCGCAAGGCCGGAATGTTCCGGGCCCGCGACCTGACCAACCAAGACATTCCCAGAGTCTATCTGCAGCGGCTGGAGCGGCAAGGTCTGCTCGTGCGGGAGGCCAGAGGACTCTACGTACATCGGGATGCTAAGATCACCGAGAACCATAGCCTGGCTGAGGCCGCTAAGCGGGTTTCCCATGGAGTGGTCTGCCTGCTATCCGCCCTCCGGTTCCATGAAATTACGACGCAGAATCCTTCTGAGGTTTGGCTGGCGATAGGTTGGAAAGCACGGGCGCCCAAAAAGGACACCCAGCCGCTACGCATCGTCCGCATGTCCGGCAAAGCTCTCACGGGAGGCGTCGAGCAACGCCAGATTGAGGGCGTGAGCGTAAAGGTCTACAACCCTGCCAAAACCGTGGCGGATTGTTTTAAGTATCGGAACAAGGTCGGGCTCGACGTGGTGCTGGAGGCGCTGCGGGACTACAGACGGAAGCATCGGGGAGGCATGGACGAGCTTTGGCGCTTCGCCAAAATATGCCGTGTCGCACGGATCATGCGCCCGTATCTCGAGGCACTGTCCTGATGTCAAAACCTCTAGTCAACATAGCGGCTCCGGTGCGCCAGCGTCGGTTGGAGCCCGCGCGCAAGAGAGGGGTGGATTTTCAATTCATCCTGGTCCAGTATGCTGTTGAGAGACTCCTTTGCAGGTTCAGCCGATCTGCTTACAAGGACCGGCTCGTTCTCAAGGGGGCGCGGACCCTGGAGGAGAGGATAAGGGTCATGAGGTCGAATTCCGACGCCTGAAGTGGCATAAGCGCCCATAACGGCGCCATAGGAGAAATAGATATGCAGCAAGACAATAGTCAGAGAAAGTTGGCGGTACTAATCGACGCGGACAATACTCAGCCTGCAATCATTGATGCATTGCTAGCAGAAATTGCCAAGTACGGCATTGCCAGCGTCAGGCGCATCTACGGTGATTGGACCACCCCTAATTTGAGGGGATGGAAGGATGTTCTTTTGGAACAGGCTATCCAGCCGATCCAACAATTCCGCTATACAGTCGGAAAAAACGCGACTGATAGCGCACTAATTATTGACGCGATGGATTTGCTGTATACGGAGAAACTTGACGGCTTTTGCATCGTGTCGAGCGATAGTGACTTTACGCGCCTGGCATCGAGAATTCGAGAGGCGGGCCTTATGGTGTACGGCTTTGGTGAAAAAAAGACTCCCAAAGCATTTTTAGGTGCCTGCGACAAGTTCGTCTATACCGAGATACTACGCGAGGATGAACCGGCCGGTCCACGAGGAAGGAAAACCACTGCTGACCTGAACCAGGATACAACGCTGATTAATCTATTGAGAAATGCCGTTGAACACTCCGCGAGCGAAGACGGATGGGCCTATTTGGGCCAGATAGGCCAATACATTGCAAATCAGGCTCCTGAGTTTGATCCTCGCAACTACGGTTACAGGAAGCTCGGCGACCTGGTTAGGGCAACTCAGCTTTTCGATGGGGATGAACGACGTTCTCCCGATTCACCAGGGATATCGGTGTATGTGCGGGATAAACGAAAGAAACAGTCAACCGCTACAGTTTAGGGTCAGGGGGTCAGGCGAATCGGCTCACGTGTCCCGGAGATCGGACGCGTGATCTGCGCGGCTGGGTCAGACGCAACAATGCAAGACAAAAGTCCCTTCACCTATGATGAGGCACGTAAGGACCGCGATTACTGTGACTTAGCTCCTTCTTCGCCCCCTTCCCGGACCCACCCCTTGATCCACGGCAGAAGCGCATAGGCCGGCAGCGCCAAAAGGAAGGTCAGCGCAAAATAGTTGCCGTAGCCGAAGCGCTCGGCACCCAGACCGCTGATGCCGCCCACCAAACGGCCGGTCAAGGAAAAGATCGAAGATAAGAAGGCGTATTGGAGCGTGGCGTGCTCTTTTTCGCAGACATTCATGAGAAACGCGAGGAATGCCGCGGTCCCAAGCCCGCCGCTGAAGGACTCAAAGACCGAAGCGCCATAGAGGCCGAAGCCTCCCAGGTCGGCCCAGGCAACTCCGGCATAGCCGAGGTTCGAGACCGCCTGGAGCAGGCCTAGCGCCCAGATCCCGTGAAAGGTCCCATAGCGGGAGATGAAGGCGCCGCCGGCAAGAGCGCCTAGGACGCTGAGGATAATCCCGAAAGTGGTAGGAACAAGCCCGATCTGAAACATCAGCTCTTTCTCATCGAGCCAAACCAACCTTCCATAATCGACCCAAAAGGGCTTGACCATCGGGCCGATGGCAAAGTCTCCCAACTTGTAAGAGAGGACAAAGAGCACCAGAGGAATGGCCCGCCAAGTCCCGATCCACCCGACGAAGCCGGAGAGCCATCGCTGGCGCGCCCCTGGGTGAAGATCGAGTCTGGGGACAGAGAGCGTGGAAAAGGCAAGCAGCGCAAAGATGATGGCAGCGATCAGGTAGAGTGAGGTCCATGGGAAAGTTCGGGCGAGAAAGACCATGCCTCCACCTATCACGACCAGGGCCACGCGATAGGCTGAGGCGCGCACGCCGTTCGCCGCCCCTTCCTCTTCGCGGCGGACGAGCCCTACAGTATGGGAGTCGATGGCGATATCCTGCGTCGCCGAGAGCGCGGTGAGAAGAAGTATGAGAATAAAGACAGCCCAGCCGGGATGGCCGATCTCTACCAAGGGCAGAACCCCTACCACCAGGGCTATCGCCAACATGCAAACCAAGACCCAAAGCCTGCGGTCCCCATAGCGGTGAATCAGCGGCGACCAGAAAAATTTGAGGGAGTAGGGTAATTCGAGGAGGCGCAGGCCGCCGATGGCACGCAGGGACAACCCATGAATGCGGAAATAGACCGGCAGGACCTCCCAGAGAATCGCCGGCGGGCTGCCCTGTATGAAATAGAGCAAGGCCACGATCCCCAGCTTCCGCCTCGACTCTCTGGGAAGGCGGTCTGCTCCTACAAGGGTCCAGATGCCGAACTTCACTCTGTTTTCACCAGGTAGATAAAAAACTCTTTGTTCCCCTTAGGGCCCAATAGAGGGGACTCGGTGACTCCGCCTACTCTCAGTCCTAAAGCCTCGGCAGCCACTTTGATCTCCTCAATGACCCGGAGATGCTCCTCAGGACGCCGCACCACACCCCCCTTTCCCACCTTTCCCCTCCCGACCTCAAACTGGGGCTTGATGAGGGCCAGGATCTCGCCCCGGGGAGCCAAAAGCCTTTTGACCGGGGGAAGGACTAAACGGAGGGAGATAAAGGAGACATCAATAGTGGCGAGCTGCGGAGGTTCCGGGAGCTCTTCGGGATTAAGATAACGGATATTTCTCTTTTCTAAGGTAAAGACGCGCGGGTCTCTCCTCAGCCTCCAGTCGAGCTGTCCATAGCCCACATCGACGGCATAGACCCGGCGCGCCCCGTGGGCCAGGAGGCAGTCGGTAAAACCACCTGTTGAGGCACCGACATCCAGGGCAATCCTATCGTTCACATCGAGGGCGAAATCTTTGAGCGCCTTATCAAGCTTGACCCCACCGCGGCTCACGTAAGGGAAAGGCTTGCCCTTAAGCTGGAGGGCACAGTCCGCATCGACCAGGCTCCCGGCCTTGGTCACCGGGTGACCGTTGACCAACACCTCCCCTGCCAGGATCCTCCTCTGTCCCGCTTCGCGGCTCGCCACCAGCCCCTGCTCGACCAGAAGCCGATCTAAGCGCTCCCTCTTGCCCATCCCTCCTTTTTTCTCTTCTTCTCTTCCTGCGCTAACTGGATGGCTGCCTGAGCGATCGCCTCCTGGTCGATGCCGCAGATCTTCCTCAACTGGTCCTGAGTTCCATGAGGGATAAATCGGTCGGGCACGCCCAGGCGCTTGAGCCTGACTTCGCTTATTCCCTCATCGGCCAGGAGCTCCAGCACGGCACTGCCAAAACCGCCATCGAGCACATGGTCCTCAACCGTAATCACCCGCGGAATTTTGCTGAAGAGAGCCAACAGGAGCTCGCGATCGAGGGGCTTGACGAAGCGGGCATTGACCACCGCGGCCTCGATGCCCAACTGGGCCAGGGACGAGGCTGCCCCTAATGCCGGAATGACAGTATCCCCTATGGCCACGATAACGACGTCTCTCCCCTCGCGCAGGAGCTCTCCCTTGCCGATCTCCAGGGCGCGGACCTCCTGATCCAGCTCCACCCCACGGCCCTCTCCCCGGGGATAACGGAGGGCAATCGGCCCGCGGTGCTGGATGGCGGTCTTGAGCATGTGCTGCAGTTCATTCTCATCTTTCGGCGCCATCACCACCATGTTGGGGATCGAGCGCAGGTAGGCAAAATCGAAGACCCCGTGATGGGTAGGGCCATCGGCCCCGACCAGACCGCCGCGGTCGAGGGCAAAGACCACATGCAGGTTCTGAATGCAGACATCGTGGAGGATCTGGTCATAAGCCCGCTGGAGAAAGGTAGAATAGATGGCCACCACAGGGATCCATCCTTCGGTCGCCATTCCCGCGGCAAAGGTCACCGCGTGTTGCTCGGCAATCCCCACATCGTAAGAACGCCCTGGAATCTCCTGCGCCAATTTATCGATGCCGGTCCCGCTGCCCATGGCGGCCGTGATCCCGACGACCTTGGGATTCTCCTGAGCCAGCCGGATCAGGGCGCGGGCGAAGATATCGGTATAGCTGAGGATCGGCCCTCTCTCTTTCTTGGGCTTGCCCGAGAGGATGTGAAAAGGGGCGACGCTGTGATACTTGATAGGATTCTCCTCGGCCGGCCCGTAGCCCTTGCCCTTTTTGGTGATGACGTGGACGAGCGTGGGTCGCTCGATCTTTTTGACATTCTCGAGCGTCTGGATGATCTCTCCGATATTGTGACCGTCGATGGGACCCACGTATTGGAAGCCCAGGGCCTCAAAGAGAAACCCGGGGGTGACGAGCCCTAGAAAACTGTCTTTCACCTTGCGGGCGAGATGGTAGAGGTCCTCACCCACTCTGGGCAGGGTGCGGAGAAGGCCGACGAGATTCTTCTGCAGTTTAACCGCCAGGTCTGTAGTCAACTGCTTGCTCAGAAAAGAGGAGATCGCGCCTACCCGAGGGTCGATGAAGATGGCGTTGTCGTTGAGCACGACGATGAGATCCTTCTCCAGGTGCCCGGCCTGGTTCAACCCCTCGAAGGCGAGGCCGGCGCTGAGACAGCCGTCGCTGACGACCGCCACGACCTTGCGCCCCGAGCCCTGGAGGTCCTTGGCCGTCACCATGCCGAGGGCAGCCGAGACCGAGGTCCCGGCGTGGCCGGCGCCGAAGACATCGTACGGGCTCTCCTCACGGCTTAAAAAGCCGCTCAGCCCGCCAAGCTGTCGGATGGTAGAGAGCTGGCTGCGTCGGCCGCAGATGAGCTTATGGGCATAGGCCTGGTGTCCGGTGTCCCAGACAACGCGGTCCTCCGGGGTGCTGAAGACATAATGAAGGGCGAGTGTCAGCTCGACCGCGCCGAGCGTCGAGGCCAGATGACCTCCCACCTCGGAGACGACGGAGAGGATCTCCTCGCGCACCTCCTGGGCAAGGGCGGGAAGCTGCTCGAGACTCAACTTGCGCAGGTCTCTCGGATCACAGATACGATCGAGAAGCGTTCCCATGTCGCGCTTTACGCAGCCCGCTCCACCACATAATGAGCGATCCCCCTCAGGGGCTCGGCCTCTTTATCAAAAAGCTCGATCTCCTTCAAGCAACGCCGCAAGAGCTGGCGCGCCCGGTCCCTGGCGCTGGTGAGACCGACGAGAGAGGGATAGGTCGCCTTCCTCCGCTCCTTGGCGCTGGCATGGCCTGGAGCGCCGTTATGACCCTCGGCGTCCAGGATGTCATCGGCAATCTGGAAGGCAAGGCCGAGAAATTCCGCGTAGCGGCTGATCCGGCGTATCTCCGCTGGCCCTGCCCCGGCGATCCTGGCGCCCACCCTGGCCGCGGCGAGGATCAGCGCGCCGGTCTTGCGCACATGGATGCGCTCGACCAACTCGATGTTCGCTTTACGACCCTCTGCCTCCAGATCGACCGCCTGCCCTCCCACCATCCCGCAGACGCCCGCGGCGGCGGCGATCTCGCGAATAATCTCCAGGATCAATCTGGGATCGAGGGCGCGCGCCACCTCAGGCCGGGACATCAAGTGAAAGGCCTCGGTGAGCAGGGCATCGCCGGCCAGAAGCGCCATCCCCTCGCCAAAGATCTTATGGCTGGCGAGCCTCCCCCTCCTCATATCGTCGTTGTCCAGGGCGGGGAGATCATCGTGGATCAGCGAATAGGTGTGGATGAGTTCAATGCCGCAGGCAAAAGGGAGGAGCAATCGCTGCCTTCCCCCAAAGAGCTCTCCGGTGGTCAGCGTCAGGATCGGGCGGAGCCTTTTCCCGCCGGAGAAGACGCCGTGATGCATCGCCCGGTAGAGGATCTGGGGCTGTCGCAACTCTCTGAGATATCGATCCAGGGAGCGGTCGATCAGCGACTGGCGCCCTTTCAGGTAGTCGTGGATATTAAAAGACACGTTCTACGACCCCTCGGCTTCCGGCCCCTGGGCATCGGCCTCTGCGAGGGGCCTGAGCTGGAGTTTTCCCTCTTTATCCTTGACCAACAGCTCTATCCTTTTTTCCACCTCGTTGAGTTTTTGATTGCAGTAGTGCGCCAGGCGGACTCCCTCTTCAAAGGCCGCCAGGGAATCCTCCAGAGACAGCTCTCCGGACTCGAGCCGCTCCACTACCCTTTCCAGCTCCTGGAGCGCCTCTTCGAACTTTTTCTTCTCTTCATCCCTCTTTGCCGTCATCTACTTGCCACCTACCCTTTCCAGTAATTCCAGGGGATCCACCCGCGCGCCGTTGAGGCGCGCGCCCCAGTGGAGGTGCGGACCCGTCGCCCTCCCCGTCATCCCGGCCCAACCGAGTAAATCCCCCTGGCGCACCTCAGAACCCTCTTCTACACGAAAATCCGCCAGGTGAAAATACATCGTATAGAATCCACCCCCGTGGTCTAAGACCAGGCTCTTGCCGCTGAAAAAAAAATCTTCCCGGAGGACCACCTTGCCGTGATTGGGCGCCACTACCTCCGTGCCCAGAGAGGCCTTGAGATCGACCCCGCCGTGAGGAGAGCGAGGAGATCCATTGATGATGCGGCGCAGGCCGAACGGCGAGGTGATCCCTCCTGGAACCGGCGGCAGGAAACGGCCCTGCCACAGACGCCTCGGGGTCGAGGCCCCCCATATCCGGGCTATCCGCGCCTGCTCTTCCTCAATCCTCTTGAGCGTGGCCTGATCGAGGCGATCAAAAGTAGGGGAAACGGTCACATGCTCCCGGGGAAAAGTTTTTTCTCTCACGCGCAGGGTCACGGGCGCTTCCCTCTCCGCGGACTCCCCCCGGCCTTTAAGGAGGATCTCCACCAGGCCGGGCTTCTCCTCCAGGTCGACACCCAAAAGGGCAGCGTGAGAGCTATCCCCCTCGGGGAAAAAAGTGATCTCCCGGTGGCGCACAGATCCCTTCACTCCAACCAGATCTCTCCCGGAAACCCTGATCTCCACCACCCCTCCCTGAAAGGCCTCCTGGGGACGAAGCGAGACCGCCCAAGGGGGCTCTCCAGAGAAGGAGGGCTCAGCCCCGAGAGCCAGAGAGAAGAGAAGCGCAGTCAGGGCCTTCATCTTATTTCCTCTCTTCCACTCTACAGAGGGAGTCGCCGCGGGCGAAGGTAATGCGGAGCAGGTCGCCCACCTGAATTGCGGCGCTGTCCTTGACGATCCGCCTTTCGGGCATCTTGTGCACGATGCTGTAGCCCCGCTCCAAGACCGCCAGAGGGCTCAGGCTGCCCAAGCGCCCTGCGTCATGGGCCAAACGGTCCTTAAATCGGTTGAGGCGATCCTGAAAGCGGCGCCCTAAGGCGAGCGCAAGCTCATCCAGGCGCATCTGATTTTCGCGCAGCCGCCGGCGCGGATCGCCGAGCCGCCGCAGGAGCCCGCGCCATTTTTCCCTTTCTCTCTCCGGCCGGCCCTGGGCCGCCCTCAGGAGCCGCCCCTCTAGGCCCTGGATCTGCTCCACCATCTCCTCCCGGCGTGGGACCACCATCTCCGCGGCCGCTGTCGGCGTAGGGGCGCGGTGGTCCGCGACCCAATCGGCAATGGTAAAGTCCACCTCATGGCCCACAGCAGAGATGACCGGAACCGGCGCCGCAAAGATCGCCCGCGCCACCACCTCTTCGTTAAAGGCCCAGAGGTCCTCCAATGATCCGCCGCCGCGCCCTACGATCAAGACCTCGACCAACCCCGATTCGCCGAGCTCCCGGATGCCCTGGGCGATCTCCCGCGCCGCCCCATCCCCCTGAACCCGCACCGGCCGGATGATCACCCGGCGATCGGGAAAGCGATCGCCGAGGATGCGCAGCATGTCGCGCAGCACGGCCCCCTTCAGAGAGGTGACGATGCCGACGGAGCGCGGCAAAAAGGGCAGCGGCCTCTTCCTCTCGGCCGCAAACAGCCCCTCCTGCCAGAGCTTTTTCTTCAACTGCTCCAAGGCCAGGTAGAGTGCCCCCTGACCCCTGGGTTCCATGGTCTCCACATAGAGCTGCAGGTCGCCGCGCACCGAATAGAGTCCCACGCGGCCGAAGCAGAGGACCTCCATCCCATTCTCCGGTTGAAAGGAAAGGGCTAGGCCCTGGCTGCGAAACATGACCGCGGCGATCTGGGAGCTATTGTCTTTGAGCGTGAAATAGAGATGGCCGGAAGGCGCGACGCGGAAGTTGGAGATCTCGCCCACCACCCAAAAGGCGTCCAGCTCCCGCTCCAGGGTCGCTTTGATGATCCGGTTCAGCTCGCTGACACTTAAGAAGGCCCTGGGCCCCTCTGAGAACAGAGGCAATTCTGCTTCTTTTTCTCTCATCTCACACCAACGCATTCAGTCGGGTTGCATTGCTCGCGGCAGAGGGCCTTCGAGCCCTCTGCCCTTTAAGGAGGGCCAACCGGTTCAAGAAAGGATGGCAAGAAGAGGCCGGAAATGGCCGGCCATCAGCTCGACTTCTTCTGGACCAACTGTTTAAAGACATCCCAGCTGCGCAACAGCTCCAAGGCCCGCTGGAGCTGGGGATCGTTCTCTATGCTCTCCTCGCCCGACTGAGGCTTTGGTTTTCCCTTACCGCCTTCTTGCAAATTCTGCAAATGGCCGGGGAGATTCTCCTCCCTGAAATTAGGCCGCTTCTTCTCCTCGGCCTTGGCCTCCGCCGCCGGCACATTTTCCAAAAAGATATCGGGGGCGATGCCCGTGGCCTGGATCGAGCGGCCCTTGGGGGTGAAATAACGCGCCGTGGTGAGACGCAGCGCGGAGTCGTCATCCAACGGAAGGATGGTCTGAACGGAGCCCTTGCCGAAGGTCCTGGTCCCCAGGATGACAGCCCGCTTATTGTCCTGCAGGGCGCCGGCCACGATCTCGGAGGCGCTGGCGCTGCCCCCATTCACCAGGACCACCAAGGGGAACTCTGTCCACGAGCCCTCCCTTCGAGCAAAATATTTGTGCCTCTGTTCTTCCAAACGCCCGTCGGTGTAGACAATGAGACCGGAATCCAGAAAGAGATCGGCAACCCTCACGGCCTGCGTGAGGAGCCCGCCGGGATTATTGCGCAGGTCCAGCACCAATCCCTTGATTCCAGCCTTTTCCGCACTCAGCTGCTCGAGGATCTTTTGCAGGTCACGGTCGGTGCGCTCCTGAAACTGGGCCAGGCGGATATAGGAGTAACCCTCCTCGAGCGTGCGCGTGCGCACGCTCTGCACCCGGATGGTATCGCGGACGATGGCGAAGTCCACGAGATCCGCGACCCCTTCCCTCTTGATCGAGAGCGTAACCCTGCTGCCCTTAGGGCCGCGCATCTTTCTCACGGCCTCGATCAGGGTCAGATCCTTGGTGAACTCCTCTTCGATCTTGATGATCTGATCTCCGGCCTTGATCCCTGCCCGGTAAGCAGGCGTGCCCTCAATGGGCGACACCACCGTCAGGATGCCGTTTTTAATCGTGATCTCGATGCCCAGACCACCGAACCGGCCCTGGGTATCCATCTGCAGCTCTTTGTAGAGCTCCGGGGTAAGGTAGGCGCTGTGGGGATCCAGGGAATGGAGCATGCCGTTGATGGCCCCCAGAATTAACTCCTTGGTATCGACCTGATCCACATAGTTCTTGCTGACAATGGCCAGGATGTTGGTGAAGGTCTCCAGCCGTTCGTACTCTTCTTTAGAGATGGCCGGGGCATTGGTCACCGCCTGACCGCTCAGAGAGAAGACCAGCCCAAGACACGAGAGCAACAATAAGACAAAGTACCGATGCTTCCTAAGCAACCCCATAGCCTCTCTCCTCAATGAATATTTTTCCCGGTCAAGCCTTATTCTATCTCAAACGCTGCCAAAGTTCTATCTTTCTTTAAACCAGGGGCGAGGGTTTAAAGGTCTGCCATCTTTCCGGATCTCAAAATAGAGCCGGGCGCCCTTGAGGGAGTCGCTGTCCCCTACCAGGGCCACCGGCTCCCCTCTCTGGACGGCCTCGCCGCTCTGCTTGAGGAGATCGGAGAGATGGGCGTAAATCGTATAGTAGCGCTGCCCATGATCGATGATGACCATCTTTCCATATCCGGAGAAGCGATCGGCAAAGATCACCCTACCCCCGTCCACGGCCCTGACCTCCTCTCCGAAAGGGGCCTGGATGTCGATCCCTTTGCGAAAAAGCTCGGCGGAGAAATCCGGGTGGCGCGTCTTGCCGAACCCGCCTATGACCTCGCCCCTCACCGGGTAGGCCAGATTTCCCTTCATGGCCTCGAAACCTGTTCCGGATGGCGGCCGCGCGGATTTCACCGGCGCCCTTCGGCTCAGCTCATCCATCATCTGTTGCAGCTTGTGGGCCGCCCCTTCCAGTTCCTTCAGGGCCTCAGCATGGGCCTGTTTCTCCTGGCGCAGGCCGGAGAGGATCTCCCTCTTTTTTTCCCTCTCTGAGCGGACCGATTCCTTGATCTCCACCAGGGCCCGGCGCTCTCCATCCAGCTCTCCCCTCTTCACGACCAGCTCCCTCTTCAGGGCCTCTTTTCGCCGCGACTCCCCGAGCAGGTAGCCTACCAGCTCCTGATCCTGAGCCAGGGTCAACCCCAAATAGCGCTTGCGCTGCATCAGCTCGGCCAGAGAAGAGCCCCCGTTCAGCAGGACAAAGGGACTCCCGCCCCGGTGCCATTTGTAGAGGGCCACGGCCCTCTTTTTGAGGAGCCTTTTTCGCACCTCGAGAGAGGCCGTGAGCTTCCCGACTTCCTGTTCCTTCCTCTGGATATCCGCCAGGATCGACTCCAGCTTGGCATTCACCTTCCTGAGCTCCCGGTTTTTCCGGTCCAATTCTGCCTCGATCTTCTCCAGACTCTGAAGCACTGACCCCTCTTTTTTCTCTATCTTGACGAGCCCGCGCTTTTCCTTTTCGATCTTCTTCCTGATCCCCTCAAGCTCCTTTTTCACCTCCGCCGCCGGCGCCACCTGGCTGGAGAGGAAGAAGAGAGAAAATAGGATGGCAATCGGGAGGGGCATCACCGTTCCCAACGCTGGACAAACCTTCTAAAAGAAAATAGGCTGCCGCAGGCCCCCATCATCCATCCGAGAAAGAGCAGGAGAGAGATCCCATTCAAATCCAGGAAGCGAAATTGCTCCTGGGGAATGAAGACCCCAAACTGGGAAGGGAGCTGGGCCCTGAGGAGGAGAAAGAGCAGCCAGAGCAAAAGGATCGAGAGGGAGGCCGCGACAACGCCCTGAATCATGCCCTCGATGACAAAGGGGGCCTTGATCAACCCCTCCGTGGCCCCGACCAACTGCATAATCTCCACCTCATCCTTGCGCGCCAAGAGCGCCAGTTTGACCGTGTTCGCGACAATCAAAAGCGTCGCGGCGAAAAGAAAGGCGCCGAATACCCACTTCGCCCACTGGACCCCCAGCACCAGGAGGCTCAATCTCTCCATCCATTCCTCAGGGTACTCCACCTCGCTGATCCCTTCGACTTTCCTGAGCCTCTGGGCCAGACTCTCCATCGAGGCGCGGTTGCGATGGGCCCTTTTTAAAATGACCTCCAGGGAGGAGGGCAGGATCTCCACCTCCAAGCCCTCGAGCAGCCCGGCCTGGGCGCCCAGGGCCTGCTTAAAATCTTGCCACGCCTCCTCCTTGGAGACAAACCGGACGCTCTCGACTTCAGGATAGGATCGCACCTGTTGGAGCACAGACTGAAGGTTCCGCGAGGCCTGACCCTCGTCCAGGTAGACAAAGATCTGAAGCTGCCCGCCCCATCCCCGGAGCAGGCCATGGAGATTCTGCTGGAGGAGAAAGAAGCCGCCAAAAATGAACAGCGTCATGGCCATGGTCCCCGAGGTCAGGATATGAGTCCAGAGGAGCTCCCTCAGGCTCTTGAAGACGCGACGCAGGACAAAGGAGGGCTTTGCCAACTTCAAGCGTGAGCCTCCGCTCTCTGAAGCCCGGTGTCTCCCATTAAACGTCCCTGCTGCAGAAAGATGACCCGCTGGTGGAATCGCTTGAGCAGCGCCGCATCATGCGTGGCGATCACGACCGTAGTCCCTTTCTCACAGACCTTCAAAAAGAGGCGCAGGGTCTCGTCGGCCATCTCCGCATCCAGGTTCCCCGTGGGCTCATCGGCCAAAATTAAGATGGGGTCGTTCACCAGGGCGCGCGCGATGGCCACCCTCTGCTGCTCCCCGCCGGAAAGGGCTATCGGCCTGGCATCGTGCTGGTCCTTGAGCCCAAGCTCGCGCAGCAGGTGAAAGGCCTTCCTCCGGCTCTCCCGCCTGGGGGTCCCGACCACCTCCGCGGCCAGCGCGACATTCTCCAGGGCGGTCATATAGGGGAGGAGCTTAAATTCCTGAAAAACGAGCCCGATCTCCTGCCGCAGCCGAGCCACTCCTCGGCCATTGAGCCGGGTGATGTTCCGACCATTGACGATAATCTGGCCTTCGGTCGCCTCCTCGGCACAAAAAAGGAGCTTGAGAAGGGTGGTCTTGCCCGCGCCGCTGGGCCCGTTTAAGAAAACAAACTCCCTTTTATCGATCTGGAGATGGATATCCGCGAGGGCGGGATTATGGGGCGGATAGATCTTGGAAACATGAAAGAGTTGGACCATTCAGACAGCCAGCAGGGATCAAGGCCCCCGAAATAAATTGCTTGACAGGGTAACGGGACGTTGGTACAGTGTTTGGAAACACTGGGATATTGCCTGCATACGCCCTGATCAGGTATTTTGGATATGATATAGGGTAAGTTGTCACAACTTACAAGCGCTGTCAGGATAAAAAATTTCGCCCGGGCGGATTTCGAGTTGCAAAACCATCGCATCAAAAGACTGAAGGTGATCCTCATCAAGCCCTCCAAATACGACGATGACGGCTACGTCATCCGCTTCTGGAAGGGGGTCCTCCCCAGCAATACGCTCAACGTCCTCCATGGCCTGACCGATGACCTGAGGCGGAGGCGCGTCTTTGGCGACCTCGGGATGGAGATCGTCACCTTCGACGAGACCGCGGAGAAGATCCCGGTGAAAAAGATCATCCGCTGGAGCCGGCGCAAGGCGACCAAGCTCCTCGTCGGCCTCGTCGGTGTGCAGACCAACCAGTTCCCCAGGGCCCTGGATCTGGCCAGAGAGTTCCGCGCCCATGGGATCACCGTCCTGATGGGCGGATTTCATACGAGCGGCACCATCAACATGCTCGGGCCAGAAGAGCCTGACATCCAGCAGCTCTTTAGAGAATCGATCTCCGTCGTCTCCGGCGAGGTGGAGGGAGAGTGGGAGGGGATCCTGGCAGATTTCCTGCGCGGGGAGCTGAAGCCTCTGTATGCCTTCGCCCAGGACCTGCAGAATCTCCCGGATATCTCCGACGCCCCCCTGCCGCGCACCAGCCCCAAGACGATGGGGCACTTCGCCAAGCCCTCCTTCGGCACCGCCGATACCTCGCGCGGCTGCCCATTCTCCTGCAGCTTCTGCACGATCATCAACGTCCAGGGGCGCAAGATGCGCGAGCGCAGCCCGGAGAGCATCGCCACCTTGCTGCGCCGGAACTATCTCGAGCACGGCGTCTCTTTCTACTTCTTCACCGACGACAACTTCGCGCGCAAGAAATTATGGCGCGAGACCTTCGAGGCGATCATCAAGCTGCGTGAGGAGGGCATCAAGATCTCCTTCATGATGCAGGTGGACCTGGCGCGCAAGCCCAAAGACTTCGTCGCCCTCGCGGCCAAGGCCGGCTGCACCCAGGTCTTCATCGGGATGGAGAGCGTGAACCCGGAAAACCTCAAGGCCGAAGGAAAGGGGCAGAACCGCGTCGAGGAGTACCAGCAGATCATCCAAGAATGGCACGACGCCGGCGTGGTGGTCCACACCGGCTACATCATCGGTCTCCCCTTCGACACGAAAGAGCAGGTGGGGCGCGACGTCCGCTACCTTACCGATGTCATCCAGCCCGACCAGGCGTCGTTCTTTATGCTCACCCCTCTGCCCGGATCCCACGATCACCTGGAGATGAAAAAGCGGGGCGAGTGGATGGATCCCGATTTCAACAAGCGCGACTCCTTCCATGCCACGATCAAGCATCCCCACATGACGGCGGAGGAGTGGACCCAGGCCTATGAAGATGCCTGGAAGACCTTCTACGGCAAGGAAAACATGATCCGGGTCCTGTCGCGCTGGAGCCACAACCCCAGGGCCTACTGGAATCTCATGTCGATCTTCTTCTGGTACAAAAACGCCGCCCTGATCGAGCAGGAGCACCCGATGATCGCCGGCTTCTTCCGTTTAAAGGACCGGCGCGCGCGCCGGCCTGGCTTTGCCATCGATCCCTTGCCGGTCCATCTGTGGAAGAGGGCCAAGGAGGTGACCCGCCTCTCCGTCTCCTGGGCCAAATTCTTGAAGGAGATGGAAGAGGTCTGGCTCCAGACCCGCAGGAAGAGTGAAAGGGAGGAGAGATGGCTCGCTGAGATCCAGAGGATCCAGGGAGAGATATGGCAGACCCTGCGGATACCCGAATGGCAAAGGCTCTATAACAACGCCAAGACGGTCCTCCCGGCCAAGGCCAAGGCCCTGCTCGATCCCTTTGAGGAGCTGGCCTCAAAGATCCTGCTCGACCACAAGGACCTGAGGAGCTTCCTGAAGAAGTGGGAAGAGCTGCACGCCAGGATTCCCAAACTCCGCGCCCTCCTGGCGCGAGAAGGGGAGGCGGTCCAGCGCTGGCTCGAAGAGATGCACCGCTTCCACAAGAGCTTCCACCCCGGCAGCAAGATGCAGGAATGGCACGAGGCCTATGCGCGGCTCAAGGAGAGCCTGCCGTCAAGATTCCGCCTCTACCATCTCAAGTTCGATGCCCTGAGCAACCGCGTGATCTACTCGCGCCACGACCTGCAGAAGTTCTGGGCCAAGACAGTAGAAAACCTGCGCCGCATGAGACTCTGGAGCATCCACCCCTTAAGGTTGACCAGCGCCCTCATCCAAGACTTTTTCTTGACCACATCCTTCGCCTTCACCTACGCGCGCGCCAGCCTGCCCAAGTCGTCCCAACCGCAGCGATAGATTCTAGCGCGGCTCTGAGACCACATCCACCAAGGCCGGGAGTCTCTTCTCCTTGACCACCTTGAGGGCCTGCTCCAGCGCCGGGCGCAGCTCCTCAGGCCTCCGGATCGGACCCGCGCCATAGACGCCAAAGGACTCCGCCATCTTGGCGAAGTCCACAGGTGGATGGTCCACATGGGTGCCAATGCCGGCATTCTCCACCTGCCGGCGGCGGAACTTGGCGATCTCTATGCCGTGCTCCTCGGAGTTGTAGAAAGACTGGTTGTTGTGCATGACCGCCAGGAGCGGGATCTTATGGTGCGCCGCGGTCCACAGGGCGCTGGAGGTCATGAGCAGATCCCCGTCAGCCTGGATATCGACGCAGAGCTTGCCGCTCTCCCGATAGGCCAGGGCCGCGCCGATAGACGCGCTCATCCCATAGCCCACCCCGGCCCCACCGCTTCCCCCGAGATACTGATAGGGCCGGCTCCAGTCCCAGAGCCGCCGCGCCCAGCCATTGGAGCTGCCGTTGACCAGGACCCAATCCTCTCTCTTGATGACCTCCCAAAGCTCCTGGGCGAGGAAGGCCGTGGAGATCTCTTTGCGGCCGGCCTTCTCCCGGGCCTCTCTGACCCACCTGGCCCGCAGGCCTTCGCGCCGCGCCTTGATCTCGCTAAAGCGCGCCTCGATATCCGTCTTCTTCTTTGCGTCGCCGCCGATCATCTGCCGGCAGAGCCGGACCAGCTCGGGGAGGGCAACCGAGGTATCGGCGCTGATGGGCACATCCACCGCCTGCAGGCACTGATAGTCCGCGGCCCAGCTCCGCACCAGCATGTCGTTGAGCGAGATGTGAATGATCTTGGCCGCGGGGCTGATGGCATATTCGGAGACGCGCGTGGTGCGATTGACCGTCGTCAGGGCGCCATAGAGGTCCGGCACATCCAGGGCCAGGATCACATCCGCCTGCTCCAGAAGCTCGCGCCCGCCATCGGCAACATCCATGGGGTGGGTGTTGGGAAAGTTGAAGCGGCTGCCCTTATCGATGACCGGGATGGCCAGAAGCTCCGCCAGTTCCACCAGAGAGGCCACGGCCTCAGCCTTGCGGCCGAGGTAATCGGCGATCGCCAGGGGCGAGCGGGCGCCAACCAGGAGCTGAGCCGCCCGGCGCAGGGCCTCAGGATTTGCCTGCACGGACGCAGGCGGCGCAAAGCGACTCACGTCCGGGATCTCGACCGCTCCTTGAATCGCATCCTCCTGCAAATCGGCGTCGTAGCAGATATAGACCGGGGCCATCGGCTCGGTCGTGGCGATGCGGTAGCCGCGAATAAAAGACTCCGGGACGCCGACCAGGCTAAAAGGCTGATCGTCCCACTTGACGTAGTCGCGGACCTGGATCCCCTGGACCAGGGCGGTGTGGAGCCAGTCGATCCTGGGGCGCCGGCGCGTGGTGTTCATTGGGCCGGTGGCGCCGAGGACGATCACCGGCACCCGGTCGCACCAGGCATTGAAGATCGCCATAGTCGCATGCTGCAAGCCGACGATGTTGTGGACGATGGCCACCATCGGTTTCCCCTTGGCCTTGACATAACCGTGGGCCAGGGCAACCGATATCTCCTCATGACAGCAAAAGATGACCTCAGGCCGGTAATTTCCTCCATAATTGACGATCGAGTCATGGATGCCGCGAAAGGTCGCGCCGGGATTGAAGGCCGCGTACTCGATATCGAGGACCTTCATCAGATCCACAATGACGTCGGAGCCGTATTCTGGCCGCCCCTTCTCCACTCTGCTCTCTGCCTTGGCCACTTTCAGCCTCCCCTTCTTATGTCCGATTCGATCTTGGTCACTCCGCCGCTCATCCCATCCGATTTTTTTTCACTCTCCTGCAAGAGCCCTGCTTGAAACAGCAGCTCTATGGTCTCGATCAGCGAGCCTTCCCGTGCCCCGGTCTCCGACGCCTTTCCCGCCTTCAGGGCCCCGATCGCTTTGAGAATCTTCTCCACCGATGGGGTGACCAAGGGCCTCAACCCATGATGCCGAAAGGTCTGGCGCAGCTCTGCCATCTCCTCGGCCCTCCTGCCGGCATGGAGCGGCAGCGCGGCGATCGTCTGGCCGATCTTTCCCGGCAGCCCGGGAAAGCTCTCCTCATAGCGCGCCAGGATCTCCCCCAGCATGCCGAGCTTCCTGGCGCCCAAGAGCAGCTCGACCAGGAGTCCCTGAAGGCCCTTGGTGAAACCCGCATAGACGATCTTGAAGGCCGAGGCCTGGCCGATATCAGGCCCGAGCACCCTTACGGCAAAGCCGAAGCGCTCCAGCTCCCTGATCCTCTCCGCCTGGGGACCGGAGACATAGAGGACCGCGCCCCGGCTCAGCTTCGCGGCCGATCCGATGATGCAGCCGTCGACAAACTGGTCGTGGCCAAAAAGCCGGGAGATGGCCGAAACCGTCATCGGGGATATGGCATTGGCCTCAAGATAGATGAGATCACGCCGCGGGACCTGGGCCAGCGCCCGCGCCACCTTGACTGCCACACGCCTGGCCGCCGAGGGAACCACCAGGGATACTATGAGATCCGCTTTGGCGACAAGCCCGGAAAGTGTGGCAACCGATTTTACCCCGGCATTCTCCGCCCGCCTGCGGGTGACCTCGCTTCTCCCCCTGAGATAGCCGAGCAGCTCAACGCCGTGGCTTCTCAGGAGCGAGGCCCAGTGGTAACCCATCTCGCCGATGCTCAGGAGCGCGATACGCTGAAAGGCCACGTCGAACTTCCCCGCACTAGTCTTGAGAATTGATCACATCGATCATCTCTCTCAGCCGACCGAAGTCCCTGCGGTTGAACGGGACCAAGAGACGATGGAGGTCAAGGCTCTCGGGATCATCGGACTCCTCAGGCAGGGGCCCCGTGGGGCACACCTCGCCCTGGGTCAAGATATCTTGGAAATCCCGGTTCAGTCGCTCCACCAGGGCGGGCGCAGGAGGGTGGAGCAAGCGGATCACGAGGTCCTGCTTCACAAAGCGATAGGAATGATAGCTGCGATAAAATCTCTTGATCTCTTCCAGCGCCATCCCGACATCTTCGAAGATCTTGAAGAGGCTCAGATCCTGCTCCGAGATCAACCCCGGAGCCAGCATGCGCCGGCACACAAAGCCCTTCCACTCCTGCCAGTAACCTCTGCCCGGGAGATCCATGAAGATGATGGGGACGATCTGGCCCTTGCCGGTCTGCTGCAGGGTGAGCGCCTCGATGGCCTCATCGTGGGTGCCGAATCCGCCGGGAAAGAAGATCACGGCATCCGCCTCCTTAACAAAGATCAGCTTGCGGGTAAAGAAGAAGTGAAAGGTTATCAGCTTGGAGTCTTCGCGGATAAACCGGTTCGGCTCCTGCCCGAAGGGAAGCATGATATTGGCGCCAAAGCTGCGCTCCCTCCCTGCCCCTTCGTGACCCGCCTGCATAATCCCGCCACCGGCGCCGGTGATGACCATAAAGCCCCCCTGCGCCAGTTGCCGGCCCAGGGCCACCGCCATCTGATAATAGGGATCGCCTTCCTGGACCCGCGTGGAGCCGAAGATGCTCACCTTGCGGACTGCGCGGTAAGGGGCAAAGATCTTAAAGGCGTAGCGCAGCTCCTTGAGAGCTGTATTGAGGATCTTGAGATCTCCCCGGCTGGTCTCGTTCTCCACCAGCTTGAGGACAGTCCGGAGCATCTCGGCAATCAGCTCTTCATTAGGAGAGCCCCGGCCGCGCCGCAGCCACTCCAGCAGTCCCTCCTCCACCGCAGCCAGGGTCAGTCTTTCTCGTTGCGCCATTACCAGACCCTCCATCTATGCCACAGCGGCGCCGAGAATAAAAGGATCACAGCCTCCTTTGCCGCCTACCCCTATCGAGCGGTTAAACTGCACGAAGGAATATGTGAGGGACACCACCTGCGGCCGGTCAGGCATGCCTGCGGCCTACGTAGGTGAAGAGCAGGCCGAGCCCAAAGGCTGCGATGAATATGAAGACGCGGCCGATAAATAGATCTGTCGTCGCCGTGCCGCTCTCCAGGGCCTCGTTCAACAAGTCGTGGATGAACCCGATCAAGTAGCCGGCGACCCCAGCAGATACCACCTTGGCATATTTGAGGAAGTCCTTCTTCTCATCAGGCTGTGGTGAGGCGGCGATGCCGGCGATCCAGCCCAGGATCCCACCAGTGACCCACACCAGGAAGGTCAGCGGGCGACCTTCTCCGAGATACCACCCGGCGATGAGTGTCCCCAGCGCTGCCAGAGCGCCCAGGGCATAACCTATAAGAACCTTAGATCCCATAGTCGCATGCGACCCCCGAAAGGGGATCTCCTCCTTTCACGATGAACTAAGCCGTTCCAGTCTGATTTGGCCGGTTAGTCCCAGATCATCGAGGATCTGGCGAATCTCAGACTCCAAACTTGAGGCGAGTGGACCATCGACTGTGACAAGGAACTCAACGCCAACCTTCAGTTGAGACCCAGATTTCAGTTTGGGAATTAGCTTGGTTCCCAGCCGGTTCCAGACTTCAGGAGGAACAGTACCCACCAGGCGGAGGGTTCTTGTCTGGGTGTCAACAGCGGCGCCAGGGCCCAACCCGGGCTCGAAGGGCCGTGGAGGCTCTGGCTCAGGTCCAGGAAGCGGCACC
>Ga0184634_10000043_pt1 | contig 25872 bp, 28 predicted proteins | sample PLM31_200_b1_FD_133016 | JGI IMG/M metagenome (GOLD analysis project Ga0184634, IMG submission 133016) | Groundwater sediment microbial communities from an aquifer in East River, Colorado, USA - PLM3-1_200_b1 | ecosystem: Environmental > Terrestrial > Soil > Riparian zone | place: USA: East... | reverse complement strand
CGCCACAGTGACAGGCGGACGGGCCTTTTGATTTTCATCATAAGCTGTTTGCCCCTACAAGCGAAATGATGTAGATTTAATAACATCATGGTGCGTACACAGATACAGCTTCCAGAAGAACAATATCGCCGTCTTAAGAGGTGGGCGCGACGACGTGGCGTATCGCTTTCAGAAGCGGTTCGTCGGTGCGTGGCGGATCGCCTAGTAGCTGAGGAGGCGGCCCCGTCACGGGGGGAACTGGTGCAGTCGGCGCTTGCGGTATGCGGAAAATATACCGACCCGGACGGTCCTTCCCGCGTCGCTCAGGAGCATGACCGCCACCTGGCAGAGGCCTACGGTCGTTGAGTGTCTTTGCGGATACTTCCGGGCTCTACGCTCTGCTAGTGCGGACGGAAGAGAGACAGTCCGAAGTCGTTGAGGCTTTCCGCCATGCGCTGGAGGAAGGCCGGGTACTGTGGACTATCTCTTACGTGGTCGTGGAGACCGTTGCTCTTCTTCAGCACCGGCTGGGCCTCGCGCCGGTTCGCGACTTTTACGAGCACATCATGCCTATGCTATCGACCGAGTGGGTTTCTGAGGCTCTCCACCGAAAGGGTATGGAACGGCTTCTTAGGGAAGATCGCAGGCGCCTAAGCCTTGTGGATTGTGTGAGTTTAGAATTCATGCGGTCGCAAGGTCTCCGTGACGTGCTAGCCCTAGACCCACATTTCGCAGACGCAGGCTGCCGCCTGTTGCCTCCGGCCCGTAAGAGATGAAGCCCGGTCGTTAAGCCCTCCAGCGCCGATGGTACTATGCGGTCGCCTTCGTTCTCGCGAGGCTCGGAATCTTCCGCCAAAGTACTGTGGCGGACAAATCTCAGATTCCAGATTTGAAGTCCCGAAGATAGAGTAGGCCGCCGCCGGATTTAAATTAAAAAAGGCCCGAGGCTCTAACAGGCTTGGGCCTTTTTGTTTTTTGGCTTGACATCTCTCTTTTATCCAGCCTAATTTGTAAGCCATTTTAGGTCCGATTAACGGCACTGCCGGGCCGGAGGCTGGGGTTGCCCAATCTGGCCACATGTATCAGCTCGCTCCCGCCTTTGGTTTAGATCGGGGAGGCCGTATGCCTGCTGTGCGTATCACGGGCATAGGCCGGAGGGAGAGAAAAATAGCATTCTAGTTTGTGCAATTGAGCGGCCTGTACCCTCCAGCAGACAGTTGCGAATTTCTGATCTCAGAATACGGCGGGTAATCCCCAGCCGTTCCGGGAGGTGCGCTATGTCCATCACGTTCAATGGTGTGACCCTGACCGTTGGTGCCCCGTTCTATGCCGACAAGAGCGTCGCCCGCGCCGAGGGGAGACCGTGTGAGGTCGTCGACCAAGGTGGCGTCGGGGTTGCGCTTGACCCCTTCTGGTTCGAGATTCCCTGTGACTGCCAGCCTCAGCCTGGGGATACCATCGAGATGTCAGCCACAACCATCCTGTTCGTTGACATCACTACCATCCGCTGGAACCTCTGTGGCGGCCGGTGCACGGGAGAGAGTAGCGGCCCTGGAATCTCATTCGGATTGGAGATCAAGCGGCTCAAGTGGGTCGTCAGATGATTTATTTTTTCTTGACGCCCATCCTCGATTCGCGCTGTTTCAAGCCCAACGAACTTGGGCTGGGGCGTCCGGTCCCGGTCACATCGTTGATTGGTAGTCTATTAGCCCGGTCTGGCGATCCCCAGCCGGGATATGCGGTCGGCTGAATCGGAATGGATGACTGTAAAGGCTGCGCTGTTTGCCAATGAAATGAGGATTGACAATATCTCCCTGGCTGGATAGTGTCCAGAAATAAGTGGCAGTTACAGTTGAGTAAAGGAGGTAAGAATGAAGCTCAGGACATTCCTCATCTCCGCAATCTCTGCCCTTCTGCTCTCCGGAGTCGCGTCCGCCCAGACGCAACCCAAGTTCCCAGTGGATCCAAAGACCGGGCGCGCCATCGGCGCCCAAGAGGCCTCTCCTGAAGAGGTCCAGCGGATGGTGGAATCGGGATCTAAGACGTTAATTGTGGATGTCCGGGAGCGCGAGGACTTCGAGAAAGAGACGATCCAGGGGGCGATCAACGTCCCCCTCGGCCAGCTGGGAACTTGGTTGAAGGGGATCGCAAAGGACACGAGGCTCGTCTTCACTTGAAATACGGGCCGTAGAAGCTCGCAGGCTGCGAAGCTCGCCGAACAAGCAGGATATCAGACCGCCACGTTTTGTCCCATCAACAGCTGGAAGGGGAAGGGCTACACCACAGAAGCGGGAAAGCGCAAATCCTAAGCGCACACCTGGGAGAGCAGGTCTCCGCCGGATTGAGAATTCCAAAGGCTTGAGGCTCTAACAGGAGCGGGTTTTTGTCAAGCAAAAAATTCGATGGACAGGCGCCCGGGGCAGGTAGAAGAATTTCCCGGTATCGTAGATGCTTCTGAAGGCAAGCATGGTCCATATGACCGTCGCCCTAATCATAATAACCAGCATGTTCAACTTTAGCGGTGAGCTTGTGGCGCCCGTGCGCTCAGTCCCGACCGCGGGGAAGTGTTGGCCGGCTCCGACGCGGCAGGCGCACACGCTCATCCTGAAGGCCCAAAGTGGCAGGCTGAGCAAATCGAAAGCTCTTCTCCTCGGAAGCATTAACGGTCGGCGGTATATGAACTCATGGACTAGGAGAACTCCGGTGCGAGTATTCCTCTCGGAGCTACGACAGGGCCAGACTCGAAAGAGATCGGGCCTGGTTCGTTTTCGCCAACAAACTCTTTCGACTTAGGAGGCCGCGATGGTTGATTTCAAGATCGTGTTGACCGTGGTCGCCCTGGCGTTGGGCCTTTGCGTTGTCGGGACTGTGTACGCAGAGGGTAAACTGGTTGTGCTACTGACGACGAGCCTTGGAGAGATCAAGATCGAGCTCGACTCGGGGAAAGCTCCGATCACCGTGAAGAACTTCATTGACTACGCGAAGGCTGGCTACTATGACGGAACTATTTTTCACCGGGTCATCCCTGGGTTCATGATTCAGGGAGGCGGGTTCACGCCGGACATGCGGGACAAGCGTGAGGGGCAGCGCGCGCCGATCAAGAACGAGTCGAGCAACGGCTTGAAGAACGAGGTTGGAACCGTTGCGATGGCCCGCACATCGGTGCCCGACAGCGCAACTTCCCAATTCTTCATCAACGTGACAAACAACGCCTTTCTGAACAAGAACCAGGCACAGGACGGCGTGGGCTACGCCGTGTTTGGCAGGGTGATCGAAGGGATGGATGTGGTCCGCAAGATCGAGAAGGTCAAGACCACGTCGGAGGGGATGCATCAGAACGTGCCGCTGGAACCGGTGGTGATCAAGTCAGCCAAGGTGCTCGAGTAGACTTATGCACACGGGCGTCTCGGACCTCCCTTGCAACTCATCTACGATTCAGAGGCTGCGACCCGAAGGGATGCGGGCCTTTTTGTTTCTGGGGTTGTTGACATATGGGATGAGCAAATAGGTTGTGACTCTGGCCCAAGGGCTCATAGATGGCCGTTAAGCCCTCCAGCGCCGATGGTACTATGCGGTCGCCTTCGTTCTCGCGAGGCTCGGAATCTTCCGCCAAAGTGCTGTGGCGGACAAATCTCGGATTCCAGAGATGCCTAGCTAAACCCCAAGCTCTTTCTTGACCTCTGCGAATGCGCCCATGGCGGATTCCAAATCTTCACGGCTGTGCACGGCGGAGAGCTGGACGCGGATGCGCGCTTGACCCTTGGGCACGACGGGGTACGAGAAGCCGATCACGTAAATCCCTTTTTCCAACAGCCGCTCCGACATTTTTTGCGCCAGGGCCGCGTCGCCGAGCATGATGGGCACGATGGGGTGCTCGCCCGGCGGTATATTGAACCCCCGTTCGGTCATGCCCTGTCGGAAGAGGCGCATGTTTTGCATAAGACGGTTTCGCGGCTCGGTAGACTCGGAGAGGATCTCCAGGGCTTTGAGCGAAGCGCCCACGATCATTGGAGCGACCGTATTGGAGAACAGGTAGGGGCGTGATCGCTGGCGCAGCATCTCGACGATCTCCCGCCTGCCGCTGGTGTATCCGCCGCTGGCGCCACCCAGTGCCTTTCCCAGCGTCCCTGTAAGGATATCGATGCGGCCCATGACGTTGCGATACTCGTGGGTGCCTCGTCCTCCCTCTCCCAGAACGCCCACCGCGTGCGAGTCATCAACCATCACCAAGGCATGGTAGCTGTCGGCAAGATCGCATATGGCTGGCAGGTTGGCGATGGTGCCAGCCATGGAAAAGACCCCGTCGGTTACGATCAGACGAAATCTTGCCCCGCGAGCCTCTTTGAGCTTTGCTTCGAGGTCTCCCATATCGTTGGCGGCGTAGCGGAACCTCTGCGCCTTGCACAGACGGATCCCGTCGATGATGCTGGCGTGGTTCAACTGATCGCTCAAGACCGCGTCTTCCTCCTCCAGCAGGCTCTCGAACAGGCCGCCGTTGGCGTCGAAGCAGGAGGAGTAGAGGATCGTCTCTTCGGTGCCGAGAAAATCGCTGAGGGCCCGTTCCAGCTCTTGGTGGATCTCCTGGGTGCCGCAGATAAACCGGACAGAGGATAGGCCGTAGCCCCAGCGGTCCAGCGCCTCGTGGGCCGCCACGACCACGGCGGGATGGTTGGCCAGGCCGAGGTAATTGTTCGCACAGAAGTTCAGCACGCTGCGGGCCGGACTCACCTCGATGCGCGCCTGCTGCGGGCTGGTCAGGATTCGCTCCGCTTTGTAAAGGCCGCTCCTTTGAATCTCCGCAAGCTGGCGTTGTAGGTGCTGCTTCATGGAATCGTACATGGCGCGGCCTCATTCAGCGTCGGACCAATGGAGAATCACCTTGCCGCACTGGCCGGACTTGATGACCTCAAAGGCATTTTCATACTCGCTGTAGCGGAAATGGTGGGTGATGACCGGGCTGAAATCGACGCCGCTCTGGATCATCACCGTCGCCTTGTACCAGCTCTCGTACATCTCCCGGCCGTAGATCCCTTTGATCGTGAGTCCGTTGAAGATCACCTGGTTCCAGTCGATCGCGATCTCTTCCTCGGGAATGCCCAGAAGGGCGATCTTCCCTCCGTGGCACATGTTGTCCAGCATCTCTCTCAGCGCCTTTGGATGCCCCGCCATCTCCAGCCCCACGTCGAAGCCCTCCTTCATGCCGAGCCTTCGTTGCGCCTGCTCGATCCTTTCGCTGCGGACGTCGAGGGCCAGGGTTACCCCCATTTTGCGGGCCAGCTCCAGACGGTAGGGGACAACGTCGGCGATTACCACGTAGCGGGCGCCGGCGTGGCGGGCGATGGCCGCGCTCATGAGACCGATGGGTCCTGCGCCAGTGATCAAGACATCCTCACCCAGCACATCGAAGGAGAGCACGGTGTGCACCGCGTTGCCTAAAGGATCGAAGAGGGCCTGAACGTCGCGCGAGATCGAAGGGTCGTGATGCCAGACGTTGGTTACCGGGATCGCAATGTGCTGGGCGAAGGCGCCTTGTCGAGCGATGCCGATGGCGTGGGTGTCGGCGCACAGGTGTCTTCTTCCGGCCAAGCAATTGCGGCAGCGGCCGCAGACGACGTGCCCCTCGCCGCTCACCACATCTCCGGGCTGGAAACCTTTGACGTTGCTGCCGACTCTTTCGATGATGCCGACGAGCTCGTGGCCGATCACCAGCGGTGGGTGGATGGTTCTCTGGGCCCATTCGTTCCAGAGGTAGATATGGAGATCGGTGCCGCAAACACCGGTCCGGTCTACCTTGATCAATACATCGTTGATGCCGGTCTTGGGAATCGGCACCTGATCGAGCCATAATCCCGGTTCAGCCTTTTTCTTCACCAGCGCTATCATCGACGGCACGAGGATCTCTCCATCTCCACGTCAGCTCAGGCCCGCCATTCTGCCTGCCGCATCCACGTTCATCCTGATCGCTTGAGGTGTCTTAGATAGGCCAGGCATAAGCATCATGTTGCCTGCCACAATGACAATGAATCCAGCCCCGCTGGCTAGGTGCGCATCGGTAACGGTCAGGGTCCAGTTGCGCGGCGCGCCCGGCTTCTTGGGGTCGTCGGAGAGGGAAGACTGCGTTTTGGCCATGCACACGGGGAGCGAAGAGAAACCAAGGGCGGACAATTTTTCAAGTTTTCTTCGGGCTCCCGATTCAAAATAGATAGTTTTCTTACCGAGCTTTTCCATAGCCTGGGCAAGCCCGATGGAGACAACCGTTTTCCCTTCGCCATTCTGTTCCAGAAATGTCTTGATCGCCTGAGGCAGCACCCTGCCATCCTCTACCACAACTCGGTTAAACAGTGTTCTGTACTACGCCCAGTTTTCATGGTCAACCGGAGGATCGAGGGCAGGCATGGCCTCATTGCCGTCGCGACTCTTTTAAGATAGCCTCCTGCAGGATGGCTCAAGTCGGGGATTTTCAACCAGAGACCGAAAGCCGGGGTTTACTCTCGAGGTACCATCTCCTTACGCTCTATCTCCCCGCGGTGATTCTGGCCTTAGGTCATGGGATTGCGACGCCGGCGCTACCCGTGTTCACCAAGTCCTTTGGGATCAGTTTTGGAGTCGCTTCGCTCGTGATCGTGGTTCATACTCTGGGTTCGCTCCTCTCCACGGTCCCTACGGGTTTTCTCCTGGATCGTTTAGGGCGTCGGCGGATTCTCCTCTTTGGTCCCATGCTCACGGGGATCTCCTCCTTTCTAATGGCGACCGTGCAGTCGTTTCCCGAGCTTCTCTTCTACAGGTTCATCGGCGGGTGGGCCGAGCAGATGTGGCGCCAGTCCCGGCTGGCGGTCATCGCGGATACCGTCAACGAACGGCGGCGAGGAAGGCAGATGACGGGAATGGTTGGGATGGAGAGTGCCGGTCGGTTATTGGGCCCAGCCGTGGGCGGGCTTCTAGCCGGGCGGAATATCCGTGTCCCCTTTGTCGTTCACGGGATTTTGTCCCTGGCCGCCATCTTGCCGAGTTTTTGGATGGTTCAGGAATCCGTTCCGGTGAGTCCTCAGAGGCAGCCCTCTAAGGCGGACGGCCCTGCCCGAGCGGCGTCGGGTTTTTGGCGCGAGATTCTCAAGTTTCCGTATCTCGCCTTCTTCACTGCCCAGTTTTTCGCTTCTCTGGCCCGAGGCTCGCTTTGGGGCGGGACGCTTCTTCTCTATGTCGCTTACGCCTACCATGCGGGGCCGGAGCTGCTGGGAGGGCTGAGCACCGTCACGGGCATCATCGGCATCCCGATAACGTTTTCCTCCGGTTATATGATGGATCGCTTCGGGCGCAAGACAACGATCGTCCCTGGATTTGCCTTGACCGCCGCTGGGCTTGTCTTTATGGCCTTGACCGCTCAGTGGCGCCTTACCCTCACTGCCTTCATCGTTGCTTACGTCTGGGTCCAGGGTGCCCAAAGCCTGACCAGCGGCAACATGCAGGTTTTAGGGGCGGATCTCGCGCCGGCATCCTCGCGCGGGAAGTTCTTCGGCGTCTGGCGCATGATCGGAGAGGTCGGGCACCTTCTGAGCCCGGCCATCTTCGCCCTTTTGGCGGAAAAGATCGCCTACAGCCTTTCTTTCTTTTTTTTGGCCTTCTGCTCGTTCGCCGCCGCCGCGGTCGTGGGCCTGCGCGTGAGAGAGACCGTGGGACGGGGGAGAATTTAGTCCGTGCTTTCCGGCCGGTTTTTTAGCGAGACATAGGATCGGAATCGGGCGAGCTCGATTGCCGAGGGGTTGTTTTGCGGCCTGCTCGACGTAGAATTCGCCGCCCCGCGCGGGCAGCGGGCGGCGCCGTGCGAAGCTCCCAGGAACTCTAGGGTTCGTGAAGCCGCGTCAAGGGCATGTTGCCGTCTTAAGGTGGCGGGGACCGCTATAGAATCCTAATTATGAAATAGAGGAGGACGATCCCTATGGCGAGAAATGATAGGCCCGTATAGCGGTTATACTTCATGAAGGTTGCATCAAAGCTGAGGATCGAGAAGCTAATCGCCTGATTCGCCTTGTGAATCACCTGAGGGTTTACCACAAAAAGCACGCCGAAGAGGCAGCAGACGCCCCCGGCTATCGCAACAAGCCATAAGAACAGCGTGATCTCGTTCATACTTGCCTCCCACAAAGGTTTTCTTTAATACCTAGCAAAACCGATGCCATATCACGCAACGTGGGCGCGGCTGGGAAAAGATGGATGAAGTTCCCCTGATTTGTTGCTAAATTTGTCCACAATTTACCAAAAGTGTCCGGTTCGAGTTTTGGGGCTTGGGCTCGCTACGCAATCTTGGTCATTAAGCCCCCCCGCGCCGACCTGCCTGCCGGCAGGCATGGACCTATGCGGTCGCCCTTCGGCAGGCTCAGGGTGGTGAGTTTGTCGAACCACCGGATTAAAAATTCAAAAGGCCCGTGGGTCTCCCGATCGCTGGCCTTTTTGCTTTTGGCCTTGTTCCGCCTAGCCAAAGGTGGTAATTTAGTTCATACCATTGGTATTACGAATTGGAGGAAACAATGCGTCAAAAAGTTAAGCTCACGGTAAGCTTAGACCAGGACCTAGTGGAAACGCTTGACGAGATGAGCCGTCAAAGTAAGAAGCCGCGCAGCCAGGTGGTTCAGGATGCCTTGCGGTTGTGGCGGCGAAAGGAGCTCCATGAAAAGCTGGCCCAGGGATATCGCTCCATGGCGGACGAGGACCGGGAAACGGCAGAGCAGCACTTGCCTGTCTTTAAAGAGACTCTGAAATGAAGGGGGTAACTCCGCGTAGAGGCGAGGTGTGGCTTGTGAATTTCAACCCCGGAAGAGGGAGCGAGCAGAAGGGCATTCGACCGGCCTTGGTGATTCAGAACGATACCGGAAACACCTACGCGGGTACGACAATTGTTGCTGCGATAACGACAACCATAAAGGAGTTCCCTGTGACCGTTGTGGTGCCGAGCGGCGAGGGGGGACTTAGACAGAAGTCCATGGTCAATCTGGCTCAGCTTCTCACCATCGATAAAGGGCGTCTTCAGAAACATCTTGGAAGCCTTGATGAGGCCGTCATGGAGAGGGTCGACGAGGCGATCCGGACAAGCTTGGATGTTTAATGGTCGTTAAGCCCTCCAGCGCCGATGGTGCTGTGCGGTCGCCGTTCGACTAAGCTCACGACAGGCCGTATGGTGGTTCGAGAAGCCCATCATCCTGAGCCCGGTCGAAGGAGAGAGCAGGACGCCGCCGGATTTAAAATTCAAAGGGCACGTGAGTCCAACGACTCCGGGCCTTTTTGTTTTTGCTTGACGACCATCTAAATTTGGATTGTTTGGGTACAGCCTGAAAGCAATCGACTGAATCTTCAGCACCCCTGCTAGGCGTGCGCGCGCACTCGGAGCCCCAATTTTTGTTAAATCAGTAGGAAGCATGATGCGGTGAATAGTGGCTGTATTCTCCGCTTATATGCGGTGAATACAGTTGATAGATGCGGCGATTACATGCTATATTCTCCGCATGGGGTGCGGTGAATGAGTCGCTATATCCATGAATTGCCAGACTGGCCGGATTTCGAGTGGGATCAGGAAAAGCTGGCCGGCCCACTGGCGGCGTTGCGACACCGTCAGGGGCGCCTGATCGGCCGGATGGAGACTTTGGGCTTCTCCTTACGGGGGGAAGCGACGCTACGGACCCTGACCGAGGACGTTCTCAAATCTTCCGAAATCGAAGGCGAGATTCTCGATCGCGAACAGGTGCGTTCTTCGATCGCGCGACGGCTAGGGATGGATATAGGTGCACTGGTGCCTGCCGATCGCAACGTCGAGGGTGTGGTCGAGATGATGCTGGACGCCACACAGCACTATAGTGCGCCGCTGACCCTCGAGAGACTGTTCGGCTGGCAGGCTTCCCTTTTCCCGACAGGCTACAGCGGCATGAGGAAGATCGCTGTTGGCCGGTGGCGCGATGACGCGAAGGGCCCGATGCAGGTCGTCTCCGGCGCTCTCGGACGGGAACATGTGCATTTTGAAGCGCCGGCGGTAAAGCGTCTTAAGAAAGAAATGACGGCGTTCCTCAAATGGTTCAATGGCACGGATGGTACGGATGCCGTCCTGCGGGCCGGGCTTGCTCATTTGTGGTTTGTCACCGTTCATCCCTTCGAGGATGGAAACGGGCGCATTGCGCGCGCAATTGCGGATATGGCGTTGGCCCGTTCGGAACAGAGCGCGCAGCGTTTTTACAGTGTGTCGGCTCAGGTCCGGATCGAACGAGAGACCTATTACGATATCTTGGAGAAGACACAGAGGAGCGGCCTTGATATTACGCCATGGCTCGAATGGTTTCTCGATTGTCTCGACCGTGCTTTTGACGGCACGGAAAAGACGCTTGGCAGCGTTCTGCACAAAGCCCATTTTTGGGAAAGGCATGCGGACACATCGTTCAACGACCGCCAGCGGCTGATGCTGAACAAGCTGCTGGACGGGTTCAAGGGCAAGCTGACCTCATCCAAATGGGCGACGATTGCCAAATGTTCGCAGGATACAGCTTTACGTGACATTCTCGACCTCGTTGATCGTGGCATTCTTGCCAAGGACTCTGCCGGCGGGCGCAGCACGAGTTATTCTTTGGCGCAGGCGAAGAGCCCCGATAAGGATAGTGTCGTTGCCCGCGGAGGTGAACTATGAATTCGATTCCCGAGATCCAAATTCGCGAAGCCAAGAACAAATTGGGTCGGCAAGACTGCATGTTCGTGGATATACGTGATCCGGCTTCGTACCGGGCAGCGCACATCCCGGGAGCCGTTCATTTGCATGACGGGAACGTGCAGGAATTCATCGAAGGCGCGGATAAGGACCGCGAGGTGATTGTTTACTGTTATCACGGCAACAGCAGCTTGGGCGCCGTCGCTTACTTTTTGGAAAACGGATTCAAAAATGTCGCGAGCATGAGCGGAGGTTTCGAAGCTTGGCGGCAAGTGTATGAGCGCGAAGCGGGATAGGATCAGCGCGCATTAAGCAGTTTTTCGATCTGCGTAGCAACCCGCGGATCCTCGGGCTCGACGGCGCTTTCGAACACGGCTACCGGCTGCCCCGCCCGATCGAGGAGGTACTTGTGGAAGTTCCAGCGCGGCGGTTTCCCGGTCTTCGCAGCGAGCTCACGAAAGAGCGGGTTTGCGTTCGCGCCGACGACTGACGTCTTTTCGAACATCGGAAACGTAATGCCGTAATTCACCCGGCAGAACTGCGCGATCTGCTTGTTCGACCCCGGCTCCTGGCCGCCGAAATCATTCGCCGGGAATCCCAGGACGGCGAAGCCTTTGTCGCGATAGCGGCGGTATAACTTTTCCAAGCCCTCGTATTGCGGCGTGTAGCCGCACTCGCTCGCCGTGTTGGCGATCAGCAGCACCTTCCCGCGGAACTGGCAGAGCGAGACCGGCTCATCCCGCAGATTCGAGAATTTGTGATCGAGGACAGCGGGGCAAGCAGCCTCCGCCGCGCTGCCTGGCGCTGGATAGGCCAATGCCGCGAGCACGGCGACGATAACTGCATAGATCGAACGGGCGAGCATACCTTTCCTCCTTCTGCTCCTCCCTTCTACCACGACTCAGTCAGGAGAACAGCAGGGGAACCGAGGGGAACAGCAGGAGGGGAACAGGGTCAAATCTTGGACTATGATATTCGATCCTTAAGCCCTCCTGCCCGATGGTACTATAGGGTCGCTCTATGGGAGAGTAGGACGTCGCCGGATTTAAATTCAAAGGCCCGATCTAGATCCAGGTCGGGCCTTCTTGTTTTCATAGCCGAGAAAAGAGATGAAAGGCGGTCGTCTCAAGAATTAGAGCGCCAGAGGGACGCGCTTCGAGCGCCGGATTCGCCGATCCCGCGTCACCAGAGGTATCCTGTGCACGATGCTTGTAGCACCAATAATTTCGTCTGCAGGATCACCCTTGAAGTCGAGAGTACGGATTGCGCGACAGATTTCCAGTGTCAGCGGCCAGGTTTGGATCCGTGCCAGGGTCCGTACTAATTCCGGGTGCTCCAGGTCGATCTCGATCCGCCCCAACTCGGACAGCTTGCTGATCTCCCAGAGAACGATCGCAGAAATACTCCATGCGTCGCTCGATATCAGCGAGGCTTCGCGCCTGGTCAAATCGCCCGTCAACGCGTAGAGCAGGATGTGGGTATCAAGATTCAGCATCCCACTTTACGCCGGTCGATAAGATATCCCCCTTGATTTTGATCTTACCCTTAAAGCTCCCGATCAGCTTTGCGGTGTCGGTATGAATTGGAACGAGCTTGGCAACCGGCTTCCCATGCTTAGTGATGATAATGCCATCGGGGCCTACCTGATCCAGCAGGGCCAGGCATTGCTCCTTGAATTGGGCTGTAGGGACACTCTTCATAGGGAAGGACTATATACTGAACCAGAAAACTTGTCTAGTCAGAAAAAGTGGACATTTTGCCAACTCGGTCGTTAAGCCCCAGCGCGCCGACCTGCCTGTGCGTCGCACGCAGACAGGTGGGAGGGCAGGTCGGCGCCGGGATTGAAAATTAAAGGCCTGCTCGCAAGCGTGCGGGTCTTTTTGTTGGTGTTGAAAGAAGTGGGATCTTGCCGGCAGTTATCTCCCAAACAGGCGGGACCAAAGGGGTGCTTTGCGCTTTGCCGTTTGGTTCTTTTCTTTTAGCGCATGATAGACTTTCTCCGACGTGATCGGCAGGTCAAAGAGGCGCACGCCCACGGCGTCGGCCACGGCGTTGGCGATAGCCGCCGGGGGACTGACATTGGCCATCTCGCCGATCGCCTTGGCCTCGTAAGGGCCGGGGCCGTTAGTGGAGGAAACCAGTACCGTCTCCAGCTCGGGTATGTCCGCAATGTTGGGGAGTTTGTATTCCCCTAAATTGAGAGTGGTTATCCTTCCGTCCTCCAGAGCCAGCTCTTCCATGAGGGCCGCGCCGATCGCCATGACCGCGCCGCCATCGATCTGGCCCTGATGGGCGATTGGGTTGATGATCGTGCCCACATCGTGGGCGGTAACGAACCGGCAGAGCCGCACCTGGCCGGTCTCAGGGTCCACCTCTACCTCGGCCACCTGGGCCACGAAAGAGGTCGAGGACTGCTGCCTGGGCACCTCTATTTTAGTGGTCACGCTAACGGGGCCGCCTGCTTGGGCGACCACTTCGCGGAGGCTCAATGCCCGCTTTTGGCCTTTCGAGGTGAGCCTTCGGGCCGAGCTTTCCTCGGTTCGGCTGAGCTCACCGTCGAAGCCAGGCCGAGGCCTCAAGGTCGAACCTTTTCTATTCCAAAGCCTCCCCGCTTCATAGACCACATCACCTGCCGGGCAGTTGAAAATCTGGGCCGCCTGGGCGACTAATTTATCCCGGAGCTCGCTGCATGCGCGGATCGCGACGTGGCCGCCGATATTGGTCGAGCGGCTGCCGCCGAAGCCAATATCGATATTGAACGGGGCCTCATCGGTATTGCCCGCCACAACCCTTACTTGTTGAATGGGCACGCGCATTTCCGCCGCTACCGTCTGGCACAGGACCGTGCGCAGTCCTGTGCCCTGGTCGCCGCTGACGGTCAATAGAGCGAAGTTGCCATCGCTCTCAGCGGTGAGAATGATCCAGCCAGGGCCGGCCCCGGTGAAACGCTCGTACATGGCGATTCCGCGGCCGTAGTGGCGGCCTGGCTTGGGTCGTTTCCACCCGGCCGCTTTCAGGGCCGCCTGAAGCGTTGCGCGCGCCTTCACGCCTTGCAGTCGCACCCCCAATGCGTTTTCCTCGCCTTCGCCGATGATGTTCTTCAGGCGCAAATCGGCAGGATCCATCTTCAGCTCCTTAGCGATGAGGTCCAGGTGCGACTCTACGGCGAATATCGTCTGGAGCGCGCCCGGCGCCCGCCAAAAGCCGCCAGGGACGGTATTGGTGTAGACTTGGATGGCTTCCATGAAAGTATGATCGATGCGATAGGGTCCGGCGGTGCCGGCCCCGCCGATCGAGGCGCGAATAGGCTTTTGGCCCCCGTAGGCGCCGCTGGAATGGACCGCCCGAAGATGGCGCGCCACCATAGTTCCATCCCGCTTTACCCCTGTGCGCACCGTGATCACCGACAGGTGGCTGGGATTGGCAGCGCTCATTTCCTCGGTATAGGTCATCACTATCTTCACAGGCCGCTTCGCCTTCTGGGCCAGGAAGTAGGCGATGGGCAGCTCCCCGGCGCCGCCTTTGCCGCCGAAGTCACCGCCCACGTTGACGGCGTTGACGCGAATCCGTTCCGGCGGGACGCCGATAGCCTTGGCCAGTTGGCTCCGGGTAGCGAAAGGGCTCTTGGTGGATGCCCAGACCTGGACCCGCCCGTCCTCTTCGATGGCGACCATTCCGCTCTCAGGCTCGATATAGCCCTGGTGACGGATGGGAATGCGGAAGGTGTGCTCAAAGGTAAGATCTGCCTCCCGAAACCCCTGCTTGATCTCCCCCTTCTTCCAGGTCAGGCGCGTAAGACCGTTGGGCACGTCCGGTATGAGAAGTTCCTTGGGAGCGCCGTCGTAGCTGGCCACGTCGTCATGGACCCTGGGGGCGTCCGGTTGCATGGCCGCTAAGGGATCGAATACCGCCGGCAGCTCTTCATATTCCACTTTGATGTGCCCGAGCGCCTCCTCCGCCGCGTCAGGCGTCTCGGCGGCGACCGCGGCCACGCGGTCGCCCACAAAGCGCACCTTGTCCCAGCACAAAACCGGTATATCCCGAATGTTCTTTCCCATGAACCGGCCGACGACGTCTTGGCCTGTTATGATCGCCCGCACTCCTTCGACCTCCCAGGCGCGAGAGGCGTCGATATGGGCTATGCGGGCGTGAGGGTGCGGGCTGCGCAGCACCTTGGCCCAGAGCATACCGGGGAGCCGTATATCCGCGGCATAGAGCGCCCGGCCGCTGACCTTTTCCGCGCCCTCGACTCGAGCTATAGAGGCGCCGATCACCGATTTTGCTTTAGCCATGCAAGTGCTCCTTTGGTTTTATTGTGGTATGGTGATTCGTCTGCTCTGCGCTTCGGAAGCCAGCAATGCCCGGTCATTCAGAACACTGTCGCGCCTGTAAGGAGCGGGTGCGCCAGTTATTGGCGGCCATCTATGGTGATTGCCAGGTTGGTTATTCTTTCTCATGGCCGGCGCAGCCCAAAGACTACAAGGATACCCCCATTGGCGATCTCCTGCGGCAAATATGCCAGCGCCTCGAGGAGTTAAGGGGCCACCGGGACTTCGTCAAGAGTCTCCAAGTGCCCCCTTGCGATTTCTACGTTGCCAACCCTCCTTTTATCCTAGAATTCGACGAGAGCCAACACTTCACCCATGCCCGCCACGTCTCCCTGTCCCACTATCCGCCGGAAGTCAAAGTGGGTTTTCCGGTAAGCCGGTGGAAAGAGCTGTGCCGTCTCATAGATGCCAGGGACGACGAGCCGCCCGACCGCGATGAAAGGCGGGCGTGGTATGATACGCTGCGGGACCTGGTTCCCACCCTCCACGGGCTCAATCCCACAGTCCGGGTTTATGCCAACGAATTCCGTTGGTGCTCTCTGAATAGCGAGTCGAAGATCGACCGAGAGACCTTTTACTCTATCCTGCAGGACCGGCTGCCGGGGAGAGGGGATCAATAGTCTTATGCCGCCGGAGCAAAGCACGCAGAAGGTCTGCGGCCGGATCATCGAGTTCTGCCGGAGCAAGTGAACGGGCTCTCTTTTCTGGCTTGAAGGTTAGCCGCGACTTCGGATAATCTCACAGTTCTAAAAGGCTCGACTTTTAAACAATGGCTAAATGGGTTTTGGAGCCAGGGCATACGGCGGCGGAGTTTTGCGCGCGTCACATGATGGTGACCTTTGTGCGCGGGCACTTTAAGAATGTCCGAGGGATCATCTCTTTTGATCCTGCGAACCCGCGCAGTGCCTCGGTCGAAGTAAGGATCGACGCAAGGGGGATCTGGACTGGGAATGAGGAGCGCGATGTCCATCTTCGGAGCGCGGACTTTCTCGACGTCGAGAATTATCCTGAGATTACCTTTAAGGGGAATCAAGTCGAGCTTATTGGCGAAAACGAAGCGACTCTGACCGGCGACTTAACCATCCGGGGAGTCACTCGCAAGGCGACGCTGGATGTGCGGTACTTGGGCCAGTGGCAAACCCCGTGGTGGGAAGGCGGGATGGATAAAGGTCCTAAGACCCGAGCCGGTTTTGTGGCAACAACTACGATCAACCGCCAAGACTTCGGCGCGAGTTGGAACGTGCCTTTGGAGAAGGACGGGGTGGTTGTCGGCAATACGGTCGAAATCACCATCGATGCTGAAGCGATCTTGGGGAGTCCCTGATCGCAGCTCAACTTGAGCCGGGCTTGGCGGGTTTGGTGTTAAGATGTAAGAGCCTAGGTTTGGCGAATGGCGCCTATATCAGCTCTTTTCCTTATCGTTATCTTGCTTTCAGGATGCGCCCTTGACTCCAAGGGTGAGGGTAGTAGAGAGGAGGCGACGCCATGATTCTGATCACGGGTGGCCTGGGGTTTATCGGCCTTCACACCGCCAGGCGTTTCCTGGATGTAGGTGAGGAGGTAGTGCTCACCCAGTACCGGGTGCGCCGGGAGCCCGACTTCATTAAAGGTGAGATTGGGAAACGCGCTTTTATCGAGAGATTGGATGTCACCAGTGGTCACGATGTGATCGATCTGGTGCGAAGGTACAAGGTCACGGGCGTCGTGCATCTCGCGGTCCCGGGACTGGGAGCGTTATCCGCGGCAGAGGATTACCGGGTCAACGTGACGGGATTTTTGAACATCCTGGAGGCTGCCAGGCTATCCGACATCAGACGGGTGAGCTTGGCAAGCTCTGTAGCGGTCTATGCGGGTCTCTCCGAGGGGCCCTTCCGGGAAGATGCCTGCTTGCCGGTGGAGTCTCATAACCCCACAGGGGCGTTCAAGAAGGCGCTGGAGGTCCTGGGGATGCACTATGCGTCGCGGACGGGGCTTGAAGTGATTGCGATGCGCATCGGCGGCGCCTATGGGCCGCTCTACCACTCCCTGGCTTCTCCCTTCAGCCGAATGTGTCACGCAGCAGCGAAAGGGATCCCTGCCGATTTCAAAAGCGGCCGAGGTGGGGTGCCCTATGAAGAAGACCAGGCCGGCGCGTTTTACGTTAAGGACTGCGCTATGGCCATCCAACTCCTCCAGGCAGCTGACAAGCTGTCACACCGGATTTACAACATCAGCGGCGACGGGCCGATCAGGCAGTGTGATTTTGCCGCGGCAGTGAAAAAGGTCGCTCCGGGCACCCAGATCAGCCTGCAGCCCGGACATAGCCCACGGAGCAGGCCCGACGCTTACCTGGACGTGACCCGCATCAAAGAAGAAGTGGGCTACCATCCTCAGTACGACCTGGAGCGGGGCGTGGCGGAATACATCGACTGGCTACGGAAAAATCCGCAATAGCGGACTCCGCTTGGATGTTTTCCACCTGAAGGGTAGGGGTCGAATGTCGCGCCATGACCTTCGGTCGTTAAGCCCTCCAGCGCCCATGATTTCAGTTCTGTTACGTTCTTTCCCTTCTCTCGAAGCCAAAAAAAAGTAGCCGAAAAGTCGAGAATGAGCTAAAGAGATGAGAAGAGAAGGGGGATGTTTATGAGGGTTACTGTGGATCGAGCAAAATGCGAGGGCTATGCCAAGTGCGTCGAGGTAGCGGCCAAGGTCTTCAAGCTGGATGAGAAGTTTATCTCGGTCGTGATCGACCCCAAAGGCGACACCGACCAAAAGATCCTGCTTGCGGCCAAGGTCTGCCCCACCAAGGCGATTATTCTGGAAGAGGAAGAGACCGGGAAGCGGATTTTCCCCACTCCCTAGACATTCCACCATGACCACAGCCCGCTACGTGATCATCGGCGCAGATTTTGCCGGTGAGCAGATCGATGACCAAGACTTTGGAGCCGTATCGTCCCGTGACCCAAAGCTCTTTTCCGTCCGGTGTCACTTCCATCATGTCCGGTCCCCTGGGGACTTGAAACGTCCGCGTCACACAGTAACCCGCCCTTCACCGTAGTTGGCGACAAAGAGGATCTTTCCCCCAAGGGCCAGAGCGACATTAGAAAGGCGTCGGTCCCGGCGCTGGCTCGACATCGGCCTAAATTGCCAATAGTTGTGGAAAATCGTGATATTACGGTGGGACCGACAATCTTGTTGTGTCCTGCGGCGTTGTGGTAAAGTTTGTCCTATCCTACAGGAACGGAGGCCGGATCATGAAACGGCGCCAGTTCATGCTGCTGATCGCGGTCGCGCCCCTCGTCATGACCGTAACCGGGCGCTCCCGCTCCGCGTGGTCGGCGGATCCCGCAGGCGACAAGTCGCTGGACAAAATCCGCAAGAACTGGAGGTCGCTGCTGGCGCGGGACGCGAAGGTGAGTCTTTCCCCGGAGCCTCTGCGGAGATCGAAGGCGGAGTGGAAGCAAAGCTTAAGCGACGCCCAGTTTTACGTGCTGCGCGAGGAGGGCACGGAGCGGCCGTTCTCAAGCCCGCTCAACGACGAGAAGCGGCCAGGTGTCTATGTCTGCGCCGGCTGCGCGCTGCCGCTTTTCACCTCTCAGATGAAGTTCGACAGCGGCACCGGCTGGCCCAGCTTCTTCACCCACATCCCCGGCCGTCTGGGCACGAAAAAGGACTTCAGGCTGATCGTGCCGCGCACGGAGTACCATTGCATCCGCTGCGCCGGACATCACGGGCATGTGTTCGACGACGGCCCGCCGCCGACCGGCCAGCGCTGGTGCAACAACGGCGTGGCGCTCAGGTTCATTCCGGCGTAAGGCCACTAGGGTGGGGCCACTTCTACGACTCAACACGGGACCAGGGATTCGCTGGGTGTAAAAGTGAATTCGCATCCAAATTCCTGTATAATATTCCCAGGGCAGATTCCCTGGTTGCTCCATCCCAACCATGAGAACCACAAATGCAAAGCTACGGATAGTGATGCTGCTAGGGAATTTGGCCCATGGCTTCAGGCTCGCTCTCTTCCGCCAGGTTGAGCAAGATCGCGTCCCCGTCGGCTGGTGGCAGGTCGCGGCCTTTGGGCTCGCCAGCCTGCTCATTCCCGTTCTTTACGACATCGCCTCGATAGGACTCAATGGAGAGGTCGAATGGGACGCCATTCCCTCGGCCATGGCTCACCTGCCCGTCGTCCTGTTCGCGGCTATTGTCGTGGCCCACGCTCTCGGCAGGGGCGAGAAAACGCTCTCGCTCTGGCAAATATTTCTGATGATTACCGTGGCCGTTGACCTGGTGGTTTACGCCACCTACTTGGCCGCTGCCGCGCTCCATACCCAACGCTGGTCACGCCTGGTGAGCTACGGATACGACGTCCTTCCGCCCATCTGGCTCGCCGCGGCTTGCGCCAGGGCGGCGGCAGGACTGCTCCCGGTCTCTGTTGCGCGGAGGATCATCGCCGCCACGCTCTGCACAGTCTTACTCGCCGTACCGCTGACCCTGATGGACCGCGAGCGCGGCCTGTGGCAGGAGGTGAGGAGGGGTGATGGATCGGGGGCGGGAGACGACTGGGGAGTGATGAGCGAAGAGGTGTTTTACGGTCAGTCGAAGGTCCTCGAGCGCGAACTTGCCGCCGTAGGGCCGGGTCGCCGCGGCGCGATCGATGTCTACTTCATCGGCATGGGTGGCTATGGCTACCAGGACGTTTTCATGAAGGAGGTCGATGCGGTGGGCCGCCTCTTCCGCGAGCGCTTCGGCGCCGGGGGCAAGGTCATCCAACTGGTGAACAACCACAAGAGCGCCGCCAGTTCGCCCATCGCCAGCGTGACCAGTCTGCGCGCCTCCCTGGAGCGCGTGGCCGAGGTCATGGACAGGGAAGAGGACATCCTTTTCCTGTTTCTTACCTCCCACGGATCGGAGGCGCACCGCTTCTCGCTCGATTTCTGGCCGCTGCGGTTAAAGGAGCTCGACCCCAAGAAACTCCGTGCCTTGCTGGACGAATCGGGCATCAGGAACCGGGTCGTCGTTGTATCCGCCTGCTACTCGGGCGGATTCATCAACCCGTTGAGGAATGAAGACACGCTGGTGATCTCGGCCTCCGCGCCCGACAGGAATTCGTTCGGCTGCAGCGACCAAGCGGAGTGGACGTACTTCGGCAAGGCCTACTTTGACGAGGCCCTGCGCAAGACCTATTCGTTCGTTGAGGCGTTTGAGCTTGCCAGGCCTGTCATCGCGGCGCGCGAGAAGCAAGAGGGCTACAGGCCGTCCGATCCCCAGATGGCTTTGGGAGAAGGCATTAAACCCAAGCTCTTGAAGCTGCAACGGCAGCTCGCCGCGCGATGAGCGCGCTCAAGGGCGCGGTGGCGCTGCCGCCGGCACGCCGGCCCGGGTCGCGCTCCACCGACGGTTGCTTCCGCCGGATTTGACGGCCCCCTCAATGGCGTTGCCGCTCACGCGGCCGGTGTATTGGGCGCCGCCGGCGCTGAAACTGACCTGATCCCCGCGCAGCCTGCCATTCGTGATCGGCGCGACAACCATGCCGGACCTGAGGGTGCCGGTAATCATCTGGAAGGTTTGCCTGAGCCTAAGCTCTCCTTGCGGAAGTTCCCATGTGCCTTCCACTTTTGCCGGCACGACCCAGAGTAATGCCGTGCAGTAGGAGACGCAGTCGTCGCTTACCGTGGCTGTCTGGTCAGCCGTCCATTCTCCCATCGTGAAGGTATTCGACACAATACGAGTGCCGGTCTTGAGATCGAGGATCCTCGGGCGCAGCTTGAGATTTATCTCAGGCAGCAGAAACATGGTAATCACAGTGGCCTCGGAGAGATCGCTCTCGAACAGATCGGCTTGAACGAAGTGGGTCTTGTCGCTGACGCCCTCCTTGGCGGCATTGCGCTTCGACAGCTCGACCATGTCCGGGTTGTATTCGATGCCGCGCGCGCGGGCGCCGCGCTTCGCGGCGGTGATGACCGTGCGCCCGTCGCCCGAGCCGAGGTCGATCACGTAATCTTGCGGCGCGACTTTCGCCATGTCGAGCATTTTCTCCACCAGCGCCTGCGGTGTCGGCACCCACACCACATCCTTGCCTTCCTGGCCGACCTGCGGCTGGAATTGCTCTTGCGCCGGCTGCGCCTGCGCGAAAACACCGGCGGCGATCACAGATAGATACAGCGCCAACAACGACCGGCGGACAAAATGCGATGCACTCATGTTTGTTCGACCCCCTCTCTCTCCCAGGTATTTTAAGTTTTCATACTCCAAGGCCGAGGCAATGTCCAGCGCCGCCCCTGGCCGGCAAGGTTTATCTAGCGACCGCTCCAAGGTTAAACATGGCCCTTGGCGCCGAGGTCGCAAGACGGTTGACCGGCGACTTGGAGCGGTATAAAGAGAGGGAGGCCCGCAACCAAACGATAGGGAGGTCTACGATGAGACGGCGGAGTCCAATGCTAGTCACAGCGGTGGCGGTGATCGTGGGGCTGTTACCCCAACACGTCAGTGCGGCAGATTGGCAGGCGGAATGGGAGAGAACGTTAGCGGCGGCCAAAAAGGAGGGGAAAGTGGTGGTGGGTATCCCGGCCCGGGACGAGCTGAGAAAAGAGATGGAGGTCAAATTCAGCCGCTTCGGCATCGATATGGAGCTCTTTCCGGCTCGTGGCCCGCAGAATGCGAGCAGGATCGCTTCGGAATACCAGGCCGGGGTGCGCTATTTTGACGCCTTCATCGGCGGCTCAGGGACGTACGAGTCCCTTGTCTATGCCGAGATGGTGGAGCCTTTCGCGCCCCTGATGATTTTGGCTGAAGTGAAAGACCCCAAGAACTGGTGGGGTGGCCATATATGGGAGGACAATGTAAAGACCAACCGCTTCCTCTATTCTTTTATCGCCGACGCCGGCACTGGCGGGCTCTGGTACCACACGAAATTGTCTCGACCCGAGGAGTTGCGCTCCTATGACGATCTTCTCCATCCGAGGCTGAAGGGTAAGATAGGGTTGCTCGATCCCAGGACTCCCGGCTCAGGCCAGTCGGTTTGGTCTTTTCTGTGGGACATTAAGGGAGAAGACTATCTTAGAAGGCTGGTCCAGCAAGATCTCTTCGTCTCTCGGGACCAGCGGCAGATCGCGGACGCCCTTGCCAAAGGGAAGCTCTACGTCGCGCTGGGCGTCAGCTTCTATACCCTGGACCGCTTCATCAAAGCAGACCTGCCGGTCAAGGAGGCGCCGACACCCAAGGAGGGGCAACCTTCCAGCAACGGTTCCGGTGTCTTGGGAGTGGTCAAAAATCCGCCGCATCCCAATGCGGCAAAGGTCTTTATCAACTGGCTTTTGAGCAGGGAGGGACAGGAGCTGTATGTGAAGGTGATGCAACAAGCCACCCGTCGCCTCGATGTCGATACCAAATGGCTACTGGAATTTGGGGTGCACGCCGCTAAGGATGTCCTGACCGTGGAAGAATATCATCGAGTGCGCAATCACCTGGAAGACAAGTACAACAGCGTGAGAGTGCCTTCCGCAAAATTCGCCGAGCAATTGCTGAAGTAGATTGAGGGCGCGCTTGGTGCTCACGCTCACGGTTGGATTCTCAAGAAATCCCAGGATCGAACCGCTCATAAAAGGCGCCGCGAGGGCGCAGAATATAGATCTCCGATTCGTCCTCGTCCGCCCCGCGGAGCTTTTCTACCGCAATCTCAAATACGAGGAATTCGATCTCTTCGAGATGTCGATTTCCGAGTATTTGATGACGCGGGAGAGGAGGGAGGGGTCGAGATGGCAATGGATCGGACTGCCGATCTTTCTCTCCAAGGCCTTTTTGTGGCTTCAACTGTACGTCAACGAGCGGGCGGGAATTCAGGATCTCACGGACTTAAAAGGCAAACGCGTTGGCATCCCCGACTACCCGATGACCGCGGCGCTCTGGATGAGGGAGTTTTTGAAGGAGCTTTACGGGATCACGCCCGAAAAAATCGCCTGGTACAACGGTCGGACGCGCGACCTCAGTCATGGCGGCATTCTCGGATTGGACCGCAACCCACCTGTGGGAGTGGATCTCCACTGGCTCACCGAAGAGCTAACTTTGGACGGGATGCTCGATAAGGGGGAAATCGACGCGGCCTACGGCGTCGCACCCGGCCAGCACGCTGAGCCGGCAGGGTTGCTGTCCATGGATCGGTACGGAGCCACACCGATCGAGGGGAATCCGAGGATACGGCGGCTTCTGCCGGATTCCGGGCAACAGGTCGTGGCCGACTACCATCGAAGAACGGGACTCCTCCCCTCGAACCACATGGTCGTGGTCAAGAGCAGCGTGTTGGATAAATCTCCCTGGGTGGCGCTGGAGCTATTCCAGGCATTTCAGAAAAGCAAAGAATTGGCCTACCAGTGGTCGAAGGAGATGGGCCGGGCATACCTCCTTTTCGAGGGCGAAGACTTCAAGCGGCAAGCCGATCTTTTCGGCGACGATCCCTACCCACTGGGGCTTGACGCCAACCGAGGGATGCTCGAAAGGCTGGCCCGTGCCTCGCTCGAGCAGGGACTGACGAGTAGTCTCGCCTGCGTGGACGAGCTTTTCCATCCCAGCACACGAGATACCTGATAGCCTATATCTTACGAAGAAATTTTCCCGATCTTTTCAGGTCGCCCTCGGCGATGAAGGCCGAGGCCTGCCCTTCGATGAACTCAGGGTGGTGAGTATCTCGAACCACTCTCCCAGCCCGCGCAGCGCCCGAGGAAACGTCTCCCTTGACTTCTTGACCCTATCAAAGCTAGGAAAGAGCCAGGAAGGGGCGAGGGAAATGGAATTCTCTATGCGGAAGATTGTCACGATCGTGGAGGAGACCGGCAAGGAGTCGGGCAGATTGGCTGACCGCCCGCTGCGCAAGGTGGCGGTGGCTGCCGTGATCCAGAACCCCTACGCTGGAGTGTACCACGAAGACTTGAGCGCCGCGATCGAGTGGGGCGCGGAGCTGGGTCGATGGCTGGGGGAAAAGGCAGTCAAGGCCCTGGAAGATCGCCCGGAGAGCTACGGCAAAGGCGGGATCGTCGGGATCCACGGTGAGCTGGACCATGCGAATATGTTTTTGACTACGGCGTTTGGCGATGCCTTGCGCAGGGCGGTAGGCGGGGGCAAGGCCTGGATCAGCTCGACGAGCAAAAAGGGCGGCCCGGGAACCAGCCTGGATGTTCCACTTGCCCACAAGGACGCCCTCTATGTCCGCTCGCACTACGATGCCATGGAGGTGAGGATCCCCGATGCCCCTCTTCCCGACGAGGTGGTGGCGATCGCCGTGGTAGCCAACAGGGGGCGGCTGAACTATCGCCTCGGCGGTCTCAGGAAAGAGGATATCAAGGGCGAGGACGGTCTGAGATGATTGCGAATTGCGAATGGCGGATCTGAGAGGGAGAGATAAGTACGCTGGCCATTAAGAATATCGGGACCCTGGTCTCTGGGGATCTGGAGAACGGGATTGTCAACGCCGACTCCATCCTGTGCGAGAACGGGATCATCTCCAAGATCGGTCGGGGACTGGATCTCTCCCAGGCGGATGTGGTCGTCGATGCCCAGGGGACGACGGTCATTCCCGGCCTCATCGATTCCCACTGCCACGTGGTGCTGGGGGATTACACCCCGCGACAGAAGACCGTAGGATTCCTCGATTCCTATGTCCACGGCGGCATCACCAGCGTGATCTCCGCGGGCGAGATCCATGCCCCGGGGAGGCCCAAAGATGCAATCGGATTGAAAGGCCTCGCAGTAGCCGCCCGGGCCTGTTTTCTCAATTTTCGACCGACGGGGATGAAGGTCCATGCCGGCGCGATCGTGATCGAACCGACGCTCTCCGAGAAAGACTTCCAGGAGGTCGCCGAACAGGGCGTCTGGCTGGCCAAGTACGGCTTCGGTGCGTTTGGGGACCCTTATGACGGCGAGCCCCAAATCCGCTGGGCGCAGAAGTATGGGATCAAAGTGATGTGCCATTCCGGGGGCGCCTCGATACCAGGCTCGAAGCCGATCACCGCGGAGCATCTCATCAAGCTCAGGCCCGATGTCTGCGGCCACGTCAATGGCGGTCCGACGGCGCTGACCGACGATGGAGTAGAACGGCTGGTCCGGGAGACGGATATGCTCTTGCAGGTAGTGCAGGCGGGAAACCTCAAGAAGAGCCTGGACATCATCCGCCTCGCGGTTCAGCACCACCAGCTCCACCGCGTGCTCATCGCCAGCGACACGCCGACCGGCACCGGGGTCATCCCTCTGGGGGTGATCAAGACCGTCTGCGAGATCTCTTCGTTGACCGGCCTGGCTCCGGAGAAGACCCTGGCCCTGGCCACCGGGAACAATGCCCGGGCCTACCATCTCAAATCCGGTCTGATCGCTGAGGGTCGTGAAGCGGACCTCGTGGTGCTCGATGCCCCCTGGGGCTCGGTGGCCGCCGATGCCCTGGGAGCGATCTCCCGCGGAGATATCCCTGGCATCTCGATGGTGATTATCGACGGCAAAGTCCGCACGCTCAGGAGCCGCAACACGCCCGCGGCTGCCCGGATGGCGCAGGTTCGGCCGGCGATGGAGTGGCTCTCTGAGGGTCATTAAAAAAGAGGAGGCAGCCATGATCAAGGTATTTTCTCTGCTCCGGCGGAGAGAGGATTGGAGCAGGGAACAGTTCCACCGCTGGTGGATCGAGGAGCATGTCCCCTATGCGAAGATTCTCCCTGGATTGAGAAGGTATAAGGTCTCTCTGACGAAGGGGTCGACGACCCACGAGGGAAAAGAGCCTTTCGATGGCGTGGCTGAGCTCTGGTTTGATAGCCGTGAGGCGCTGGAGGCGGCATGGGCGAGCGAGGCAGGGAAAAAGGCAGTGGTGCACTCTTATGCCAACATCTCTCAGCGCGTTGTCCTGATCACCGAAGAGCACGACATCGTGGG
>Ga0184634_10000041_pt1 | contig 26320 bp, 31 predicted proteins | sample PLM31_200_b1_FD_133016 | JGI IMG/M metagenome (GOLD analysis project Ga0184634, IMG submission 133016) | Groundwater sediment microbial communities from an aquifer in East River, Colorado, USA - PLM3-1_200_b1 | ecosystem: Environmental > Terrestrial > Soil > Riparian zone | place: USA: East... | reverse complement strand
CTTTACTTTGATTGTCATTCTGAGCGAAGCGAAGAATCTCGTCTTTCCAAATACATGAGACCCTTCACTTCGTTCAGGGTGACATTGCTTAAGTAAAGAAGTGTTAGACTCACTACACTAGCATACCAACGGGCCGGGAGCGGTTACCCGCTGCTGCTGATCCACGGCTTTCCGCTTCGGCCTGCCCCACTGAAGGTAGTGAGCTTGTCGAGCTAAGGCATGGTCTTCGCCTACTACAACCGCCTGACGCTGACGCAAAAGCGCATCTATCAAAGCAGCGATCAGGTCACCAGCATCCGCCTCCCGACCACGGCCCGCTTCAGCCCGCTGGTGGAAAATCTGGCACAGGCGCTGCGCCGCGAGGAGCGCCAGGAGACAGAAGCGGCCTGCCGGAAGCTCGCGTCGTCCCTGACAACCAGTCTCAAGGTGAATCCGGTCCTGGTCCAGGTCCTGGCGGCGCGGCCAGCGCGGGGCTGGGGGGAGCTACACGGCCTCTACACCCACCGGCAGGGCCGCCGGCAGCCTACGATCGTGGTCTGGATGCGCACGGCTCAGCGCCATCAGGTCGTCGCCTTCCGCACCTTCCTCAGGACCCTGATCCACGAGCTCTGCCACCACTTGGACTACGAGCTTCTCAAGCTGTCGGACTCCTTTCATACCGAAGGCTTTTACCAGCGCGAATCCAGCCTGGTCCACCAACTGGTGGGCGACTACCACCCATAAGTGAGAGGAAGGAAGTAAGAAAACCTTGTCTTTTATGATTGAGTACCGTATGAAATGGGTGAATGATTGAAGAAACCATCGTGCAGATATCCATCTGGGCCTTGCCGGTCCTGCTGGCCGTTGTGTTCCACGAAGTGGCTCATGGCTGGGTGGCCTTCCGGCTGGGGGATCCGACGGCGGCGCGCCTGGGGCGATTGACCCTTAACCCAATCGCCCATATCGATCTCTTCGGGACCATTCTCCTCCCTCTTTTTTTGGTTGTCATTCACGCGCCCTTTCTCTTCGGCTATGCCAAGCCGGTCCCGGTCAACTACTACAACCTGAACCATCCCAAGAGGGACATGGTCTGGGTGGCCTTGGCAGGACCTGCGACCAACCTCCTGCTTGCCTTTGGCAGCACGCTTATCCTTAAGCTCCTCTTATCGTTGAGCCTCCCCGGAGACGGCCTGTGGACAACCCTAGTAGAGACCTTTTTGCGTCCGGTGGCCTATATGGCCGAGGCCAGCATCAGGATGAATGTCCTCCTGGCGGTGTTCAATGCCTTTCCCATCCCTCCCCTGGACGGCGGCAGGGTGTTGGTGGGGCTTCTGCCCGAGCCCCATTCTTCAACCGTGGCGCGCATCGAGCCCTATGGGTTTCTGATCCTCCTGATCCTGCTGATGAGCCGCGCCTTGGACCTAGTGCTGGATCCGGCCGTTCGTCTTCTGCTGGAGATGTTCCGCAGCCTGTTGTAGGATGAAGCCTTAAGGTAGTGAGATTGTCGAACTATGGAAACCGTCGTTAGCGGAGCGCGCCCGACCGGTCGCCTCCATCTCGGCCATCTCCACGGGGCGCTGAAAAACTGGCTCCGTCTTCAGAAGGACTATCGGTGTTTTTTCTTTGTCGCGGATTGGCACGCCCTGACCACCGATTATCTCTCTCCCCAGGGGATCCAGCAGAGCACGCTGGAGATGATCCTGGACTGGCTCAGCGTCGGCCTGGATCCCAAGCGCTGCGTCATGTTTCGCCAGTCCGGGATCAAAGAGCACGCAGAGCTCCATCTGCTCCTTTCCATGATCACCCCTGTCCCCTGGCTGGAGCGCAATCCCACCTACAAAGAACAGATCCGTGAGCTTTCGGGTAAGGATCTATCCACTTACGGTTTTCTCGGCTACCCGGTCCTTCAGGCGGCGGATATCATGATGTACAAGGCGCACAAGGTCCCAGTGGGCGTGGACCAGGCCCCCCATGTAGAGCTGACGCGGGAGATCGTGCGCCGCTTTAACCAGTTCTACGGCCCCATCTTTCCCGAGCCGGACGTGCTCCTGACCGAGACGCAAAAGCTTCCCGGGCTCGACGGGAGAAAGATGAGCAAAAGCTACAACAACGCGGTTTTTCTTTCCGATTCCCAGCAAGAGATCGATCGGAAACTAAGCCGCATGATGACCGACCCGGCGCGCGTCACTCGGAAAGATCCGGGAGAGCCGGAAAAATGCCCCGCTTTTCAGTTGCACAAGATCTATTGCACGCCCGACGAAATCGATTTTGTCTCGAAAGGCTGCCGTACGGCGGGGATCGGTTGCCTCGAATGCAAGAAGGTTATGATCAAGCATGTCATCGCAGAGCTGGCACCGATCCAGGAGGAGAGGGCCGCGCTTGAGAAACGGCCCAAGGATGTAGAGGATGTGCTCGCTGAAGGCAATCGAGCGGCACAGAAGAAGGCCGCCGAGACCATGGACGAGGTTCGCAGAGCTGTGGGGCTATGAGCACCCAGGTGCAGCTAGAGATATTCGAGGGGCCGCTCGACCTCCTCCTCCACCTGATCAAGAAGAACGAGGTCAGCATCACGGACATCCCGATCGCGACGATTACCAAGCAGTACCTGGCCACGCTCGAGCTGATGCAGGGTCTGAACCTCGACGTGGCCGGCGAGTACCTGATCATGGCCGCGACCCTCATGTACATTAAGTCCAGGATGTTACTGCCGCCCGAAGAAGGAGATGAAGAGGATGAAGAAGAGGGAGATCCCCGGGAAGAGCTGGTGCGCCGCCTGCTGGAGTATCAGAGATTCAAGGAGGCGGCAGGAGATCTGGAAAAGCGTGAGATCTTGAGCCGGGATGTCTTTGTCCGCCCCTCCGCCGCTCAGGCAGAGGTGGGGACCGTGACCTTTGAGGGCCTTTCCATCTTCGACCTGATCTCCGCCCTCCAGCGCGTCCTGGAGCTCCTGCCGGAAGAAGAGTTTCACGCGGTCACCCTGGAGAAGATCTCAGTGCGCGACAAGATGAACCTGCTCCTGGATCATCTCTACCGCAAAGGCCAGGTGGTCTTTCAGTCGCTCTTCGAAGGCGCGACCTCCAGGCTAGAGGTTGTGGTCACCTTTCTCGCCCTGCTGGAACTGGTCAAGATCCGCGCCGTCAGGGCCTGGCAGGAAGAACGTCTGGGGCCCATCCTCATCGAAGCCTCCGCGCCCCTGGAAGAAGTCTCCGAGAGGATAAAAAATGAGGAGGTGGAAGGAGAAGGGAATGGAGCGTGATCGACTCAAATCTCTGTTAGAGAGCCTGCTCTTCGCCGCCGAAGATCCGCTGACCCTCCCGCGCCTGGGCGGTCTCCTGGAAGGGGTCGAGAAAGACGAGATCCTCTCGGTTCTCCAGGAGCTCCTGAGCGAATACGAGACTCAGGGGAGAGGCTTCCGTCTGGTCGAGGTGGCAGGCGGCTACCAGATGCGGACTCCAAAGGAGAATGCCGACTGGATCCGCAGGCTCCACCAGACAAGGTCGGCGCGCCTCTCCCGCGCCACGCTGGAGACCCTGGCCATCATCGCCTACAAGCAGCCTATCACCCGGGCCGAGATTGAAAACATCCGCGGGGTCGATGTCGAGGGCGTCCTCTCCGCCCTTCTGGAGCGCAGACTGATACGGATTGTCGCCCGCAAGGATGTCCTGGGAAGGCCCTTTCTCTATGGCACGACCGCCGAGTTCTTGCAGTTCTTTAACTTGAAGGACCTGACCCAGCTCCCCACTCTAAAAGAGATCGAAGAGATGGCCGTGCCGCAGATCCCTCCGACCGAACCCGCCGAGGTCCGGGAACCCGAGGCACCACCAGCCAAAAGTGAAGAGTGAAAAGTGGCCGGCATCTTTGGGGCTTAAAAAATGGCCTGCAGAAAAGGGATCGTAATCTCACCCAATCCATGCACCATCGCCTCTGCTTCCGTGAGCTCCGCCGGCGGATGGGAGTTGGCCACCGCCAGACACTTCATCCCGGCCCGGCGGCTGGCGAGGATGCCCTCTTTCGAATCTTCCACCACCAGGGCCTCTGAGGGTTGGATCGGCTTCACGGTCTCTCTCTGGTTCAGCAGGCTCAGGGCCTTGAGAAAGATCTCCGGGGCGGGCTTTCCCTCTCGGACATCTTCCGCGCTGACGATCACGCGAAAGTAATCTCTCAAACCGATCCTTTGCAGGATGAGCTCGATCTCGCTTCTTAAGGCCCCGGAGGCGACGGCCAGAGGGAAGCGAAGAGAAAGCTCAGGGATCAATTTTTTGACTCCGGGAAAGACAATGATCCGCTTTTCAATGGACTCGCGGTAATAGCGGGCCTTGCGCCGGACGAGCTCTGCCAGAGAGGACTCGTCGAGTCTCTCCCCACGATCTCGGTAAAATGCCCGGAAGCAGCCGCGGTCGTCCATGCCCAGGTAGCGGCGGTAGTATTCCTTCTCATCGAGAGAGAAACTTTCTTCCCCGAGGACCTTTTGGAACATTTCCAGATGGACCGGCTCGTCGTCCACGAGGACGCCATTGAAGTCAAAGATGACTGCCCTGAGCACGTTTCACCCATACCCGATCGGCCCTTTTGTTTCAACCGGATCTGAGGTAGAAGAGGGTTCATGGCGAGCGCTAAGGGACACGCACATGGCCCGGTGGAGTACCGCTTCTGTCCGCGCTGCGGCGGGAATCTCGATCAGCGCAGGGTCAAAGCCACAGAGCCAGAGAGGCTGGTCTGCTGCCGCTGCTCTTTCATCTTCTATCTGGACCCCAAGGTCGTCGCCGGCGCGATCTTCTCTATCGAAGGCCACGTGGTCTTGCTGCGTCGAGGGGTGGAACCGGCCCTGGGCAGATGGGTCTTTCCGGGTGGCTACGTGGATCGCGGCGAGAGCGTCGAGGAAGCAGCCATCCGCGAGACCAGAGAGGAAGTGAATCTCGAGGTGCGGCTGGGCGCGCTCTTGGGGGTTTATTCCTATCCCGGTTCGCCCAACGTCGTTGTGGTCTACACGGCTCAGGTGGTCGCCGGCGAGCTCAGGGCGGGGGACGAGTCTGCGGAGGCGCGGACCTTTGCCGCCGACCAGATGCCGTGGGAGGAGCTGGCCTTTCCGAGCACCCGGGATGCCCTGAGAGACTACCTCAGGCTTTACCTCAGCCCGAAGAACTGATAAGGGAAACCAAAAGACTTTTTTTCAGGAGGTTGCTATGACGATGCCCAATGTAGGGGAAAAGGCCCCTGACTTCACCCTTCCGGTCGCCCGCGATCAGAAAGTAGGGCTCAAGGACTTTCTCGGCAAGAAGAATGTAGTGTTGGCCTTTTATCCTCTCGATTTTACCGGCGGTTGACAGCAGGAGCTCACCAACTTCGAAGCCGAGCGCAAGGGCTTCGAGGCCAAAGACGCTCAGGTCCTGAGCGTGAGCGTGGATTCGATCTTCTCCCATAAGGCCTTTGCGGAGAAGATGGGCGGGATTGGTTTCCCCATGCTTTCCGACTTTTATCCCCACGGCGCTGTTTGCGCACAGTACGACTGCCTGAGACCCGAAGGCTATCCCAAACGGGCGGTCTTTATCATAGACAAGAAGGGGGTCGTTCGCTTCCGCATGGAGTACGAGAAGGGGATACCGGACAATAAAGAGCTGCTCGCAGAACTGGCCAAGATCCCTAAGGGCTAGTTTCTCGGGACTGCCCTTTTAGTGACATCTCTCTGAAGCTGGAGCGAGCAGATCAGGCCGCGACGAGGATGGAGTCCCCTTCCACCTTCACCTGATATTTCTCCACTGTCACTGAGGGGTTCATCTCATTGGCCCCGGTGGTGACATCATACCTCCAGCCGTGCCAGGGGCAGATGACGACCTTGCCCTCCAGCGCGCCTTCGCCCAAGGGTCCGCCGCGATGGAGGCAGGTATTATTGATGGCGTAGAATTTCCCATCGACATTGAAAAGCGCCACCGGCTTTCCGTTGACCTCCACCGTCTTGCCTGTACCCCCTGGAATGTCGCTGGTCTTACAGACCTTGACAAAATCTGCCATCCTTAGAGGCCCCTTTCTCTGTGCTGGGTGCGGTATATTTATCTCAGCTCATGGAGGGATGCAAGAGGCATGGATTATGGGGTATGGGTTACAAAGATGGCCCATAAAAGGGGAGAGCGGAAACCACAGCGGAAGTCGTCTCCCCGTCGTGAATGATGGTGACCGGAGTCCCGGGCTGGATATAGTCACAGTGGATATAGCCAAGGGCCAGAGGGCGTCTGAGGGCAGGAGAAAAGATCGAGCTGGTAACCCTCCCGATCTCCTTCTCTCCTGCATGGATCGTGTCATTTCGCCTGGCCACCTTTTTTCCTTCTAGGACCATGCCCACAAGCTTTTTATTGATATGACCTCGGGAGCGAATCCGCTCCAGCACCTCCTGCCCCAGGTAGCAGCCCTTCTGGAAGCTCACCGCCTGATCCAATCCGGCCTCGAGCAAGAGGTTGTCCTCATCGATGTCGGCCCCATAGCGCGGGATGCCGGCCTCGACCCTTAAGGTCTCCTGGGCCTGCGTGCCGATCCAGCGCAGGGAGAACCCTCTCTCTCCCCCCCTCTCCTCAAGACGCGCTATGACAGGCAGCAGCTCCCCAGTCTTTACCAAGAGATCGAAGCCCTCTTCACCTGTGCGCCGGCAGCGAGCCAGACGGACCTCAGCCCCGCCCAGGGAGACTGTGCAATGGTTCAACTCCTTCAATGGAATCTCCCCCGGTGACAAGAACTGATCGAGAAAGAGGCCTGCCTTCGGCCCCTGGAGGGAGAGGATCCCGTACTGGCCGGTCAGATCGGCGATCTCAACATCGTCAGCAATGAGATACCGGCTTAGATGAGCCAGGATCTTTTCTTTCAGGGGCTCCCAGAGGTCCACCAGAAGAATTTCGCTGGCGCAGAAGACTCTGGCATCCGCCAGGACCTTTCCCTTGATATCCAAAAACGTGGCATAGATCCCCTCTCCCGTGGCCAGCCCTTTGACATCGTTGGAGACCATCCCATGCAGGAAGGAGACCCGGTCAGCCCCGGTGAAACGGAGAAGCGCTCGGTGGCAGAGGTCCAGAAGGCCGACACCAGAGCGCACCGCCTGATATTCCTGAAGCGGATCGCCGAAATGGCGTGGCAGGAGCCAGCCATCTTCTTCCCCGAACTCAGCCCCGTTCGACCGGTGCAGCTCTGCTAATGGAGACGATTTAGCCATGGGTTAAAGCCTTTTTAATATATCCCCTTCTTGGGGGGTGGGTCAATTCTTCATGCCTGAAGGTGGGTCAGTTTTACATGCATGGTGACAATAGCCCTTAGCAAGAGCTTTTTCGACGGGCTTGGCTGTGGGGAACCGTCTGCTGGGTCTCATGGGGCGGCGATGAAGACGGCGGGGGAAACCCCAAATCGCCTGGCCAGCCGGCGGATCTGGCGGATGTTGAGTTCGCGTTCGCCGGAGAGGATCTCCGACACGACACCTTGACTTCCGATCTCCGGCAGGTCGGACTGCGTCAGGCCATGCGCTTCCATGAGTGATTTTAACACTTCTGGACCCGTTGCCTCGGGGACGTTGGCGTGGGCCTCCTCATAGGCGTGGATGAACAGGGCAAGAGCTTCGGCTAGATCAGCCAAGGGATGTGCTTCGTCTTGGCCGATCTCATCGAGTATGTCATCGAGGATGGCCACGGCCTTTCGATAATCCTTCTCGGAGCGCAGGACGCCCAGGGGAATGAACCGACGAAGCCGCCGGTATGCGGCATGGGTTTCGCGGATGGATGGGGCAGACATGGCTATTTCCTCCAATCGCCCCGGCTGTACTCCGCATGGGTGAGCACATGCCGGATATAGACCTTTTTCCAGTTGTAGTGAATGGCAACGATCAAGCGATATTTGTTCCCTCCGATATTAAACACGGTAAATTTCTCCACTTGGTCTGCCGAGGGGAACGTGATCCTCAATTCCGCGAAGGAGGCGTAATCGGTTTTCCTTACGATGGTATACCAATGGTTCATCGGAACCCGTGCGTCGGGGTGCTTCCGAGCAAAGTCGATCAACCTTTTTCGCGTAATGACATGCAGACAAAAAATAATATCTCATCCTGAGATAGTCGTCAACAGGGCTAGATTTAATTATTCGCAAGCAGCAGAGAAGGATATTAGAACGCAGGTCATGAGGGGAGCCTCGCTATCAGAAGCCATGAAGCGGACGAAACTCTTTCCCGGTGTGGTTTAAATGTGGAATGAACCCCAATGGCTTCCCTTTCAAGATTTTGAAGATTCGGCCCGTTCTGCTATGATCCCTGGAGCTCAAGGTGGTGCTGTTCCATGGCCAGAGAAAAGGATGATCTAGATCTGCGCAAGCTGGAGGTCTTCTATTGGGTGGCGGAGCTTCAGAGCTTCTCCCGTGCCGCAGACCACCTTTCTCTGCGCCAGCCCACAGTCAGCGCCCATATCCGCGATCTGGAAGAGACGCTGGGATCGAAGCTCTTCAACCGCGTCGGGGGCCAGATTGCCTCTACTCCGCTGGGTCAGATCCTCTTTGAGCGCGCCAAGGCCCTGCTGGCCTTGAAGCGGGAGACCCGCGCCGCCCTGGATGATTTTCAGGGGAGGGTGAAAGGGGATCTCCTGATCGGCGGGAGCAATATTCCTGGGGAATATATCTTGCCGCAAAAGCTTGGCCTCTTTGTCCGCAAGTACCCTGAGGTCAAGCCGATCCTACGCATCGGCGATTCTGCGACCATCGTTGAAGCGGTACTGGAAGGTGAGGTGGAGATCGGTTTTGTCGGCTTTAGGGGGGACGACCGGAGACTCTCGTTTCAAAAGATCTGGAGGGACCAGATGGTCCTGGCCGTTCCCAAAAACCATGCGTGGAGCCGCCGCAGGGCGATCGATCTGAAGGATCTTCGGAAAGAGGGTTTCATCTCCCGCGAAGGGGGCTCGGGCACACTGCGCTCGTTTTACGAGCTCGTGGCGCGAAAAAGGAAGCAGCCAGAAAAACTCATCCACGTGATCATGGAGCTGGGCAGCACAGAAGCAGTCAAAGAGGCCCTGATCGCCGGATGGGGAGTTTCCATTTTGTCCCGCACCTCCATTCAGCGACAGGTCCGAGAGGGACTCCTGAAGGAGGTCCCTGTTCGAGGACTCAAACTGGAACGCGACTTCTACCAGGTCACCCATCGCCACCGCGCGCTCTCCCCTGTCTCCCAGGCCTTTGCCAGCTTCCTCAAATACCATTGACCCCTGCCTGGCCGAGGGCTCTATGGGTTTTTTCTCTTCCATAGAAATTTTCTATTTGACATATAGATAACTCTGCTATTAGACATTTCCTCAGACGGCAGAGAGGGGGTTGGTCATGAAGAGGACACTCACATGGGGCGCGGCTTTGTTTTTGCTGGCAGTCGGGGCGAAGCCCCCGGCCCAGTCCCTGACGGGACTCAGGGTCTCGGCGATACCGGACGAGAATCCGCAGGAGATGCTTCGCATCTATACTCCGTTCGCGGACTATCTGGCCAAAGAGATCGGCATCCCGGTTAAGTTCACGCCGGTCGTCGACTACGCGGCGACGGTCGAGGGCCTGGCGGCGAACAAACTGGACATGGTCTGGTACGGCGGCTTCACTTCGGTCCAAGCGGCTTACAGAGCTAAAGGCGCTAAACGGATCATCATGCGCAAGGAAGACGCCGAATTCAAAAGTCATTTCATAACCCGCAGCGATACCAACATCCGTTCCCTGAAAGATCTTAAGGGAAAAACCTTCACCTTCGGGAGTGAGAGCTCCACTTCCGGCCATTTGATGCCTCGCTATTTCCTCCTTCAGGCCGGGATCAATCCCGAGAGGGACTTTTCCAGGTTCAGTTTCAGTCGAGCCCACGATGCCACAGCAGCCTGGGTCGGGGCGGGAAGGGTAGGGGCGGGGGCCCTGAGCTTTCTTGTCTGGGATAAACTCGTAGAGACGAAGAAAGTGGACACCGGCAAGGTCGTGGTCTTTTGGACCACCCCTGCCTACGTGGACTATGTCTGGACGGTCCGTGGCGGCCTCGACCCCGGGTTAGCAGAGAAGATCTCCAAGGCATTTCTGAAGCTCGATTACAAAAATCCGGAGCACAAGAAACTCCTCGACCTGCATCGAACCAAAGGATACATCCCGGCGAAAGACTCCGACTGGAAGGGAATTGAAGAAGCAGCCATCTCAGCCGGCTTGCTTAAAACTAACTAGCCCTTAGGGTAGACTGGTGCATCAGTATCGCCTGGAAAAGATCGCAAAATCCTTCGGCCGTCATCAAGTGGCGATCGGCGGTATCGATCTCGAGGTAGAAAAAGGAGAGAAGGTGGCCTTGATCGGGCCCAGCGGCGCCGGCAAGACGACCCTCTTTCGATTACTCAACCTGACCCTGAGGCCAAGCTCGGGAAGACTATGGATTGATGGCGAGGAGGTTGAGAACCTGCACGGGAAAAGATTGCGCGAGGCGCGGCGAAAGATCGGCACAGTCTATCAGCAGCACAACCTGGTTCCTCGCCTCAGGGTGGTCCACAACGTGCTTTCGGGCCAGCTCGGCAGATGGTCTACCGTCCTTTCACTCGCTTCTCTCCTGCGACCGCTGGATGTCGGGTTGGCCCACCGTGCCTTGAAGCAGGTAGGGATCGCAGAAAAAATCTTCACGCGCACCGACGAGCTGTCAGGAGGCCAGCAGCAAAGGGTGGCCATCGCCCGGACGCTGGTGCAGGACCCTGAAGTGATCCTCGCCGACGAGCCGGTCTCCTCAGTGGATCCTTCCCTGGCTTCAGCCATCGTCAAGCTCCTCATCGACATCAGCCATAACATGGGGAAGACCCTGCTCGTGAATCTCCACAGCGTGGACCTTGCCTTGGACTATTTCCCCCGCGTGATCGGCATAAAGAACGGCATCACCCGGTTCGACCTTTCTCCGCAGCAGATCACAGACGGTCTGCTGGAAGACCTCTACTCCGGCCACCTTCCAGAAAAGGACAAAGAGAAGATCACCGATGAAGAGTCCGGCAACCCCTTCCTGCAGTAGCGTGCAGAGGTCAGTCTTCCCTTATCTTTTTACCCTGTTCTTCCTCATCGCCCTGATTGACAGCTGGCGCAGGGTGGGGGTGGATCTGCTGATTTTCTTTGAACCCCAGGGCCGGGAGCATCTGCTGAAATTTCTGACGGGGATGTTCCCCCCGGCCTATTCTCACGATTTCGTTTCTCTCATGGTCCGACCCGCGCTGGAAACGATCCAGATCTCTGTCATGGGAACGCTGATCGCTGTCATCATCGGCTTCCCCATCGGCATCCTGGCGACGAGAAACTTCAGCGTGGGAGGCGTCCTCAACGAGGCCGACACGACCGGATCTCCCGCCCGCCTGGCGGCCCGCTTCTCCATCTATGCCCTGGCCCGGGCCATCTTAAGCCTGTTTCGATCCATTCCCGAGTTTGTCTGGGCCTTTATGTTCGTCCGCGCGGTGGGGCTGGGGCCGTTCCCAGGGGTCCTCGCCATCGGCGTCGCCTACGGCGGCATGCTGGGGAAGGTCTATTCGGAGATTTTTGAGGCGGTCAATCCGCGGCCCTTGGAGACCCTTCAGTCCACCGGCGCCAACAAGCTGCAGATCTTTTTTTACGGCTGGCTGCCTCAGGTCTTGCCAAATTTTGTTTCCTATACGCTCTACCGCTGGGAGTGCGCCGTCAGGGCATCGGCGATCTTGGGCCTCGTCGGCGCCGGCGGCCTGGGACAGCAGATCGAGATCTCCATGCGCATGTTCAATTTTAACCAGGTCTTGACCATCCTGATCATACTTTTCTTCATGGTAGCGGCAGTGGACTACATCAGCGCCAAGGTGAGGGCGATTCTATGAACGGCGGACCGCCGGAAAAAAGAATTCCATCCGTGCCCTGGCCGGCTCATGAGGTCAGGGGCCGGGGCAACCTGTGGAATTACCTCGTCGCGGCCATCCTCATCCTGCTTTTCGTTTGGAGCTATCGCGGCTCGGAGATCCAGCTCACTCAGCTATTGAGTCGCGAGGGAGGAGGGCAAATTCTCGCTTACATCAAAAGGCTCTTCCCGCCAGATCTTTCCCCCTTCACTCTTCACGAAGCGCTCAAAGGGGCCATTGAGACCTTCGCGATCTCCTTTTTGGGGACTCTCATGGCTGCGGCCATCGCCTTTTCCGCGGTCTTTTTTGCCTCTCGCAACCTGATGTACTCGGGCCTTCTCTACGAGCTGGAGCCAAAAGAGTGGCGGAAGAAGACGCTCAGGCTTTTGCCCTATGTCGGCGCCAAATCCCTACTGAACATCCTGCGTACGGTGCCCGAGATGGTGTGGGCTTTGATCTTTGTCTTCCTGGTCGGCCTTGGCCCTTTTCCGGGAGTGTTGGCCTTGGGGGCCCACACGGGAGGAGTCTTGGGAAAGCTCTTCGGCGAGGTTTTAGAAGACGTGGACCCCCAGCCGGTTGAATCTCTTCAATCCACCGGCGCCAGCAGATTGCAAATCCTCTTTTACGGAATTCTTCCGCAGGTCCTGCCCCAGTTCATCTCGTACACGCTCTATCGCTGGGAGGTAAATATCCGCGTGGCTGCGGTGCTCGGATTTGTGGGCGCAGGTGGACTGGGCCAAAGGATCCATATAGCGATCAGTCTGTTTCTGGAAAATCAGCTCCTCACGCTCATCATCACCATCTACATCCTGGTTACCGTGGTCGACCACTTAAGCGCCTATTTAAGGCGGAGGGTGACCTAGCCCACGGTTGGAACCACGGAAACGACTTGAGTCGGCTTAAGAGGGGTGAGAACGATTAAATCTTTTTTCTCTTGCGCGAGACGTAATCGACCAGGAGGTATTCTCCCAGCCGATCCGGACGGGTGTAAAAGGCACGTCCCCGGTTGATGCGGGTCATCTCGTCGACGAACCCCTTGAGGACCGGGCTATCGTCGAGCATGAAGGTGTTGATCTTGATGCCTTTACGGGTCACGCGCCCTGCCTCTTTCAGGGTCTCCTCCGCCGCCCTCCGGCTGATGCCGCCGAAGCTCAGGGGCCACTCGCAGTAAAGCCGCCCCTGGCGACAGTAGGCAGTCGGCTGGCCGTCGGTAATGACGATCATCTGCTGGTTGCGGCCTGGCGATCGCTCCAAAAGCTCGGCGGCCAGGTGCAGCCCATCTTGGAGATTGGTAAACGGATCGCTCATGTTCCAGGTCGCCTCGGGAAGGTCCCTGGGTTTAAGCTCCACGGCCCGGGTGAAAAAGCCCACGATGGCAAAATAGTCCCGGGGATAGTGCGACCGGATCAAACTCTCCATCGCCAGGGCCACCTTCTTGGCGGCGGCGAAGCGGCCTTCCCAGCTCATCGACCAGCTCATATCCAGGAGGAGGACCGTAGCGGCCCAGGTCGTGTGATCGGACTCATAGACCGCAAAATCTCCCGGATGGATTCTAAGAGGCAGCCGGCCCTCGCGCAGCAGGGCATTCCTCAACGTCTGGATCATGTTGAGATGAAGAGGCTCGCCCTGCACATGAGGCCGGCTCTCCTCAGTCGCTCTCTCTTGGGAGCCGCGACGCGGGATAGGATGCCTCCCGATCCCCTCGCGCGCCAGCTTGTGGTAGATGTCGCGCAGGGCCATCTGCCCGATCCTGCGCAGCCCCCGCGGCGTGAGCTCAAACCGGCCTCCGTCACGGACAATGTAGCCCGCCTCTTCCAGGAGGGCCTCCATGCGTGCCACCCCGTCCATGTCCCTGCACGCGTCGCTACCCAGCAACCTGTGCAGCAACTCCATGTCCACCTCTTCCACATGGGAACTGGAGAGCTGCGCCTCCAAGCGGCGCAATCCCTCCACCCGCTCCAGGAGATCCTGGGCCTCCTGGAAGCTGAGCGGGGTGTGGCCTCGGAAGAGGCTGCCCTCTTTGCGCAGGTAGTGCTCCAGGCGCCGGATCTCTTCCAACAAGGAGAGGAGCTCCTTGAGCTCCGAGCGCGCCGCAGGATCCTCGAAGTCATAAGCGACAAGTCTTTCGACGGCCTCGCTCAATTTGTCGGGGAGACGATTCAGGAGCTCCTCCCTTTCCTCGATGTCGGGCCGCGCCCCCCGCAGTCCCGCCAGAGTGCGCCGCTCCTGATCCACAATCGACCCCAGCCTTTTCTCGACCTGATCCAGGGCCGAGTGGATCTGGTAGCGCTCGTAAATCCGCTTGAGCTCGTGCGCCACTTGGGACAAGAGGTCGTCAAGACCGGCCAGCCGCCCTTCCCCCTGGCCCCAGCCCTTGCGCATGAGACGGCGCATCGCCTGCTGGAGATCTCCCGCTTCGCTCAGGTGGTCATTGAGCTGGTCAAAGAGGGCGTCCGCCCCTGGCCCTGCAGCGGGAGAGCCGTCCCACCGACTGTATCGAATCCGCAGCATGAGTTTGAAGCTTCGAGTTTTGAGTTTCGAGTCACCCGAAACTCACCTTTCATGATAAGCTATCAGCCTTTAACCCTTGATCCCTTAAACCCTTAAACCCTTTAACCCTTCTATTTCCCGTAGGTCACTCGTCCTCCCTTCACCTCTTTGTTGAGCTTCTGATGCAAGTGGAGACCCTCGAGGACAAACTCTGTCGCTGAGGCCATCAGGGCCGGCGCCTCCATCGTGCCTAGAGAGCGGATCGCCTCCTTCAGGCCCGGGATCTCTTTGATGCCCTCCAGGTAGTCCCCAGAAGGCATGACATCCGAGACCTCCACGCCCCAGCCCGTATTAAAATATTCCACAATCTTCTGCAGCGAGCTGGCGTTAAAATAGTGGTCAAAGACCTTCAAGATGGCACGGTTGAGGAGCTTCTCCACGACATCATCTTCTTTTCTATCCTCGCCCACATACTCCATCTCGAGCTTGCCACTGGTCGATGCGAGCAGAGAATGCAGGTCGCTGATGCGCGGGACCACGTCCCGCTCCTTGAGACGCAGCGCCCTTTTCTCCGCGTTGCTGGTCATGCTCTCATAGTTACTGATCGTCACCCGGACACTCACCCCCGAGGCCTGATTGATCTCGGCGGATTGGCGCGCCTCAAAGGTGAAATGGGCCAGGATCTCTTTTATGAACTGAGGCACCTCAACCGCGTGGCTGCGCTGGTCCAACGAAGTCGCCTCTTGTTCCATGATGGCGATCTCGTCCTGAACGGTCTGGGGGTAATGGGTGCGGATCTGGACATCGAATCGGTCCTTGAGCGGCGTGATGATTCGCCCCCGGCTGGTATAGTCCTCGGGGTTGGCGCTGGCCATAATCACCACATCCAGGGGGAGACGAATCTTATACCCCTTGATCTGGACATCCCTCTCCTCCATCAGGTTGAACAGACCTACCTGAACCTTTTCGGTGAGGTCCGGCAGCTCATTGATGGCGAAGATCCCTCGATTGGTCCTGGGGATCAAACCGTAATGGATGGTCTCTTCATCTGCCAGGTATCTCCCCTCCGCCACCTTGATGGGATCGATCTCGCCGATGAGATCGGCAATCGAGACATCCGGCGTGGCGAGCTTCTCCCCATACCTCTGTTCCCGGCCGATCCATTCGATGGGCAGGGCGTCTCCCTCCTTCTCCAGTCGCCGGCGACAGGCGCGGCAGATGGGGGCATAGGGGTTGTCGTTGATCTCGCAGCCCTGGACTATCGGTATCCGCTCATCGAGAAGCGAGACCAGGCCCCGGATAATGCGCGACTTCGCCTGACCCCTCTCTCCAAGAAAGACCATGTGGTGCCCGGAGAGGAGCGCATTCTCGATGTCCGGAATCACCGTATCTTCGTAGCCGATGATCCCTGGCAGAATCTGCTTGCCCGCCTCCAGGCAGCGCATCAGACTCTTGCGCATCTCTTCACGGACCGTCAGGACCCGAAAGCCGCTCTCTTTCAACTCGCCCAAAGTCTTTGCCTCTTGCACGCCTTGATCTCCTCCCTTGGATGCTTACCTCCTGGTCTCTATCCCCAGGATCTCCCGTTCTCTCTGCTGATAGCTCTTAATCTCTCTCCTCAGATTGGCGATCTCCCCCTCCCTTTCCCTCAAGTTCTTTCTCAGAGACCACTGATCAAAGATGAAGCCCAACCCCGCCAGAAGGATCCCGATCAGAACGGAAAGCAGAATGATGAGGAAGAGGGGCGCGGGCGGCGTCTGGAAACCAAAATAATACTTCAGCACCACCGGATCGGTATTCTCCATGGCGAGAGTGACTCCCAGCGTAAAGAGCAGCATGACGAAGATAATCTTAACGACCCGGTTCATTCTGTCCCGGCCGGAAAATCGTGGAAAAAAGGGCTCAGGCGATCGTAGCTCTCCAAGAGGTGCTGCGGGATGACCCGGACCTCCCCCACCACCGGCATGAAATTGGTATCCCCCTCCCAGCGCGGGACCACATGCCAGTGCAGGTGGTCTGCCACACCCGCTCCGGCGCAGCGCCCCAGATTCATCCCCAGATTCACGCCCCCGGGCTTGAGCACCTTTAAGAGAATCGCCACAGCCTCCCTCAGGGAGCGGCACAGATCCTCATGCTCCTGCGGCGCCAGGTGCGACAATTGGTTGGTGTGGCTCTTGGGCGCCAGGAGGAGGTGACCGCTGTTATAAGGGTACTTATTTAACATTACCACAGAGTGGGCGGTCTCGGCCAGGACCAGGGCGGAACGGGCACCTCCTCTCCGATACCGATCGCAGAAGATGCACCCCTCCTCCTTGGCGCTGTCAATATAGGTCATTCTCCAGGGGGCCCAGATCCGCTTCATCACGGGGCGTTGGCTTCGGGGCCTTTGTTGTCCACCCTCAAGCGTAGCCCTTTGCCAACCTTAAAAAAGGGGGTCCGCTTGGCCGCCACCAATACAACTTCCCCAGTCTTAGGGTTTCTTCCTTCGCGCGCGCGCCGGTGCTTCACGATGAAACTCCCGAACCCGCGGATCTCGATCCTCTCGCCATGAGCCATGGCATCAATCATGGAATCGAAAATGGAGTTGATAATCACCTCAGAGTCGCGGTGCGAGAGGTGGGGAAACTTCTTGTTGACCTCCTCAATCAGGTCTCTCTTCGTCATAATGGCCCTCGATCAATGAGATTTCTGACTCCTTGTTGAACCTTTCCCTTGTCACTGGAGCAGAGAGGGAGACCACTCATAGCGCAATCCCATACCCTCCGCCCTGCCCAATCCCTTGCCGACCAAAGAGGAGAAAAGCTGCTCCCACCAGCCCCTCTCCTCACCCTTGCCGTAGATCAATTGGGGAACCCCTTTAACCCCGCCCCGCTGCGCTGCCAGATCGATGGCATCCTCCACATTTCCCAGAACATCCACCAGCCCCAATGCCTTCGCCTGCTCTCCGGAGTAGACCCTGCCGTCAGCCAGCTCCCGAACCTTCACCTCGGCCATCCCCCTGCCCCGAGCCACCGCGCGGACGAACTGTCCGTGCACATTATCCACCAGGGCTTGAAGGATAGCCTTGCCCTCGGGAGAGAGGGGGCGCAGGGGCGAGCCGATGTCCTTATGGGGGCCGCTCTTGATGCTGTAGCCCTTATAACCCAGCTTGCGCATAAGCTCCTCCATATTCCCCAGTTCCATAATCACGCCGATCGAGCCCGTGAGGGTCCCCGGATTGGCGACAATCTGGTTGCAGGCGCTGGCGATGTAGTAGCCTCCGGATGTGGCCATTCCCCCTAGAGAGGCGATGACCGGCTTTTTCTTTTTGAGCTTTTCGATCTCCTCGTGGATCTCCTGGGTCGGGGCTACCCCTCCTCCAGGGGAATCGACCCGCACCACCACTGCCTTGATCTCTTTAATCTCCCCGAACCGCTTCAGGTTCTGGAGCACCAGCTGGGAGTCGTTAATGGGCCCCTGGACCAGCAATACGCCGATTCCTTCTCCGCCCATAAAGGTGAGAACTCCGACCTCCCCTCCGGTCAGGTAGGCATAGAAAAAGACCGCTACGAACAGAACCAAGATGGCGAGAAACAGGATTCCCAGCCCTTTGAGCAACGAATTTCTCAGCACCATAAACCCTCCTGGTGAAACCACCCTTTTATGGGTTCACCCCCTTTCCCTTTCTTACCGACAGGACCTCTTCATCCCGATCCAGTTTGAGCTCCTCATTGAGGATCGTCTCAAAAGAGATTCTCCCGGACTCTTTTTCCTTCTTCAAGTACCGCTCCAATTCCTGCTGCTCTTCGGTCTTTTTTAGGGCGCGGATGCTGAGCCCGATCTTCCTTTTTTGCGGATCGATATGGATCACCTCGGCCTCAACCTGGGCACCGACCTTCAAGACATCCGACGGCTTATCCACCCGCTCCACGCTCAACTGGGACACATGGATCAACCCCTCCACTCCGTCCTCCAAGCGAACGAAAGCGCCAAAGTCGGGCAGGCTGGTGACCTTGCCGCCGATCCTGGAACCCACGGGATAGCGCTCGGCAATGCGCTCCCACGGATCGGTCGAGAGCTGCTTGATCCCCAGGGAAAGCCGCTCGCTGTGGACATCGACCTCCAGGACCTTGGCCTGCACCACATCGCCCTTTTTATAGAGATCCGAGGGATGTTTGATCTTCTTCGCCCAATGGAGATCGGAGATATGGACCAGACCATCGATCGCTTCCTCCACCTGGACGAAGAGGCCGAAATCGGTAATGTTGCGCACCGGTCCCTTGATCACGCTCCCCACCGGATACCTCTCCCTCACCTGCTCCCAGGGATTGGGCAGGGCCTGCTTCAGTCCCAAAGAGATACGGTGGTGGGCCGAGTCCGCATGGAGGACCACTACCTCTACCTCATCTCCAACCTGCACAACCTTCGAGGGGTGAGGCACCTTCTTCGTCCAGGACATCTCCGAGACATGGATCAACCCTTCAATCCCTCTCTCCAGCTCCACAAAGGCGCCATAATCGACCAGGCTCACGACCCGGCCCTGAACCCGCGCACCCACCAGATATTTCTCGGCCACGGAATTCCACGGGTCCGGTGTGATCTGCTTCATCCCTAACGAGAGGCGCTCGCGCTCCGGATCAAATTTAAGCACTACAACTTTAACCCGCTCTCCCACCTGGACCAGCTCCGAGGGATGATGGAGTCGCCCCCAAGACATATCGGTGATGTGGAGGATGCCGTCGATGCCGCCCACATCTACGAAGGCACCGTACCCGGTGATGTTCTTTACCGCGCCCTCCAGAATAACCCCCTCTTCTAGAACCTTGAGCGTATCTTTTTTCAGCGCTTCTCTCTCCCTCTCGATCAAGGCCCTGCGGGAGAGCACCACATTCCCCCGCATCCGATCACATTTCAGAACCGCAAACCGATCCCTCTGGCCGATGAACCGGTCGAGATTGCGGGTGGGACGAATATCCACATGGGAGCCGGGAAGAAATCCGGGCACCCCGACGTCTACCCTGAGTCCCCCTTTGACGTTGGCCACGATCACTCCCTCTACTCCGGATCCGTCGCGATAGGCGCGCTCGATATCCTCCCACAGCTTGAGGTGCCGCGCCCACTGGTGTGAGAGAACGATCCCGCCATTTTCGCCCTCTAAAGAGGCGCAGAAAACATCCACCTCATCCCCCACCTTGACCTGCGCCTTTCCCTCGTGGTCTAAGAACTCCGGCAGCGGGATCTGACCCTCAGACTTGTAGCCCACATCGACCATCACATGAGTATCGGTGATGCCCACGACTCTCCCTTTGACAATCCCTCCTGCTTTGACCGAGCGCATGCTCGCCTCAAAGAGGGTCTGAAAGTCATCGCCGCCCCTTGGGGCCTCCGGTCCTTTACCTTCTTCCTTTTGAGCCATGAAACTCTTCTCCCATCCTTACTGAATTGACGCCATTTTCTTTCTGACCTCTTGCAGGATCCGCTCCACTACTTCATCAATTTCCAGCCGCGTGGAATCGATCACGATAGCGCCCTCTGCCTTGCATAAAGGGGCCAGGGGGCGTCCCTGATCTCTCCGATCCCTCTCGTCGATCTCCTTAAGGGTCTCTTCCAAGCTGACCTCTCTTCCCTGGCGCTGAAGCTCTTGAAATCTGCGCCTGGCCCTTTCCTCTAAAGAGGCGTCGAGATAGATCTTGACCTCGGCCTCGGAAAAAACCACGGTCCCGACATCTCTCCCCTCTGCCACCACTCCACCCCGGGAGCCCATAGCCCTCTGGATCTCCACCATCCTCTTGCGCACCGGCTTCAGGCTCGAGACCCGAGAGGCCCTCTGGCTGAGCTCTGGGGTGCGGATGGCATCCGTTACATCGACTCCATCGAGGAGGACCCTGAGACCGCCGCTCTGCTCTACCAGCTCGATCCGCGTCTCCTGAAGGCTCCTCTCCAGCCCCTCTTCATGGCTCAGATCGATTCCCTCCTGCCCCACCTTCCAGGCAAAGGCGCGGTACATGGCGCCGGTATCCATATAGGTATAACCTAACCTCTGGGCCAGGCGCTTTGCCACTGTGCTCTTTCCCGCACCCGCAGGGCCATCTATGGCTACGATCAGCTTTCTCACTTAGGATACGCGGATCTCTTCCAAGAGGTCAAAAAAGCCCGGAAACGAGATCTCCACGCATCCGCCATCGTCGATCTCGACTCCTCCTTCAGAGGAGAGCCCGGCTATGGCCAGCGCCATCGCCACCCGGTGATCTCCGTAGCTCCTGAGCTGGGCCCCCTGCAGGCGCCTGCGGCCCTCAATCCTCATGCCATCCTCGTGCTCCTCCACCTTCACGCCCAGTTTGCGCAATTCCTGTGTCATGGCGGCAATCCGGTCGGACTCCTTGTGCCTCAGCTCCTTGGCTCCAGTGATCGTGGTCGCGCCATCGGCCAGGGCCGCCGCGACCGACAGAATGGGATATTCATCGATCGTCCGCGCCGCCATCTCTGGAGCTATCTCCACGCCTTGAAGCCTCTGCCCCAGGACCCGCAGGTCAGCCACAGGCTCACCGCCCTCTTCCCGTCGGTGGAGGATCCCTATGGAGGCACCCATCCGTCTTAGGACATCGATCACACCCGATCGGGTCGGGTTGCATCCCACCCCGCGGATGAGGAGATCGGAGCCTGGGATCAAGGCAGCCGCCGCGAGAAAAAAGGCCGCCGAGGAGAGATCCCCCGGGACCTTCACGTCGCGCGCAAAAAGCCGCTGGCCACCTTCCACCACGACGGTCCGTCCACCCTCCACTTTGAGCCTGGCGCCAAAGGCCCGCGCCATAATCTCGGTATGATCCCTGGACTGATCGGGCTCCTCCACTACCGTCATCCCTTCGGCCTGAAGCCCGGCCAGAACAATCGCTGACTTTACCTGAGCGCTGGCGATCGGTAAAGCGTAGCGGATCGCCCGAAGCTCTCCTCCGTGGATCTCCAGCGGGGCGAGCCCATTCCCGTTGCGACTCAGGAGCTTCGCCCCCATCTGGCTGAGCGGCTCGATCACCCTCTGCATGGGTCTCAGGCGGAGCGAGGCATCTCCGTCCAGGGTAGTGACAAAGGGACGACCCGCCAAGACGCCGGAGAGAAGACGCATGGTCGTTCCCGAATTGCCACAGTCAACGACCCGCCCCGCAGGACGAAGACCATCCCAACCTTTACCCGCCACACACAACACCCCATCTTCCTCCCGCAGGTTTACTCCCAGATCCTTGAATGCCTGGACTGTCCGAAGATTGTCCTCGCCCCGAGAGAGGTTCCATACCCGACTCTCTCCTTCAGCGATGCTGGCGAAGATGACCGCCCTGTGGCCGATGGATTTATCTCCCGGGACCGTCAACTCTCCGCGCAACGGCCGCTTGACCTCTGCGATCCTCTTGGTCTTCATCGCCTGCATCGCGCCTCGGCTTTAAGCGATCTCCCGCCTCACTTTATTGGCCTGGGCGAACTCTCTTTCCAGCAAATCACCTTCGCCTTCCCGAATCCACCTCCGGAAGCGCTCCAGACATCTGATGTAGTCTCCAACGCTTTTGCCGATCGCCTGCCGGTTGATGAGACATATATCACGCCAGATCTCAGGACGACTAGAGGCTATGCGGGTAAGATCTTTAAACCCACCGGCGCAGTAGTCCTTCAAGTCGACCGAGTTGAGCTTCGTCTGACCTACGGTGTTGACCAGGGCGTACGCCAGGACATGGGGAAGATGGCTGACCAGGGCCAAAATCCGGTCATGCAGATTGGGATCCATAACTTCTACCTTTGCCCCAACCTGGCGCCAGAGACAAGCTATTTTTTCCAGCGCATCGGCATCAGTATTGCGAGTGGGAGTGAGAATGCACCGCTGGCCGGAAAAAAGATCGGGCAGGGCGGCCTCAGCGCCCCAGCGCTCGTTCCCGGCGATGGGGTGAGTGCCGACAAAGGGAATGTGGGACGGGAGGGTTTTCTCCATCTCGCGCACGACCCTTCCCTTTACGCTACCCACATCGCTGATCAGACAGCCCGACTCGAGTCTGGGAAGGAAAGATTTGGTTATCGGGATCATCGCCTGGAGCGGGGTGGCCAAAATCACGAGGTCGGCTCCAGCCGGGATCTCATCCTCATTCAGGAAATAACTATCGATGATGCCCCTCTTCCGGGCCAGGCGCAGATTCTCCTCCCCGCGTCCATAGCCGATAATCTCTTCAACCAGCTTGTGCTTGCGCGCCGACAATGCCAAGGAGCCGCCGATCAATCCCACCCCTGCAACCACCATTCTGCGAAACATCCAGGCCACTAGACCTCTCTTCCAATCGCCTGAGCCACGCGTCTTATCTGCTCCATCAGGATGGCGAACTTTTTCGGCTTCAACGACTGAGGGCCATCGCTTAAGGCCTCCTCAGGATTGGGGTGGACCTCGATGAGAAGGCCATCGGCGCCCGCGGCGATCCCGGCCAGGGCCATAGGCCCGACCAGATCCCATCTCCCGGTCCCATGACTGGGATCGACAAAGACCGGCAGATGCGAAAGCCTCTTCAGCACCGGGACCGCGCTCAGATCCAGAGTATTTCTCGTCTCCGTCTCATAGGTCCGGATGCCCCGCTCGCACAGGATGATCTTGCGGTTGCCTTCCGCGGCGATGTACTCTGCCGAGAGGAGAAACTCCTGGATCGTCGCGCTCATCCCCCGCTTGAGCATGACTGGCTTTTGGGCCCTCCCCGCCTCGGTCAAGAGTTTAAAATTCTGCATGTTCCTGGCGCCGATCTGGACAATATCGGTATAGCGGCAGACCACGTCCAGGTCCCTTGGATCGAGAACCTCGGTAATAATCGGCAGGCCAGTTATTTGTCGGGCGTGGGCCAGATAATTCAGACCCTCCTCCCCCAATCCCTGAAAGGTGTAAGGAGAGGTCCTGGGTTTAAAGGCCCCTCCCCGGATGAAAGTCGCCCCGGCCTCTTTGACCGGAATCGCCGCGGCGAGCACCTGCTCGCGGGACTCCACGGAACAGGGCCCGGCCATGATATGGATTCTCTTCCCCCCGATCTGGCGACCACAGACCTCAATGAGGGTATCCTCTTTCTGAAACTCGCGGCCGACGAGCTTATAAGGCTTCAATATCGGCAGGACCTTCTCCACCCCGGGAAAAGACTCCAGGCCCTGATCCACGAGGAGGCGTTCATCTCCGATCGCTCCGATGATGGTCCTCTCTTTCCCCACGGAGATGTGGGCCCTGAGACCGAAGCCCTCAATCCTCTTGACTACCCTCTGGATCTCTTCCGGCGTCAACCCTGGCTTTAAAACAACGATCATGGTGCCTCCAAAGAATCCTGGAGCTCAGAAACGGCTTGCTTCAGCTCCTGGATCAATCTCCTGTTCTCCTCCATGGTGCCGATCGTCACCCGGACATACTCGGGGAAGTCATACCCTTCCATCGACCGAACAATCACCCCGCGCCTGAGAAGCCCTTCGTAGACCGCGCGGGCGCGGCCCACCCGGACGAGGAGGAAGTTGGCCTGGCTCGGAATAAAGACCAGTCCCAAACGGGCGATCTCGCGCGCGAGGTAATCCATCCCCTGCCGGTTCACCTCCAGGGTGCGCTGCACATGCTCTCGATCCTCCAGCGCGGCCAAGGCGGCCCACTGGGCCGCGGCGTTGACATTAAAGGGCTGCCGCACCCGATGCATGAGATCGATCATCTCTCGATCACCAATGCCGTAGCCGATCCTCAGCCCTGCGAGGCCATAGAGTTTGGAAAAGGTGCGCAGGGTCAAGAGCGCCCTCCCCTCCCGGTGATAGAGAAGAGAATTGGGATAGTCCGGCTCCGCGACATATTCAAAATAGGCCTCGTCGACGACCAGCAGGATCTCTGGCGCGAGCTGAGCGAGAAAGGACTCCCACTCTCTCCTCCGGTAGATCGTCCCCGTGGGATTGTTGGGATTGGCCAGAAAGAGGATACGCGTCGTAGAGGTGACGGCCCGGGCCATCGCCTCAAGGTCATGGGTAAAATCTCTCAGCGGCACTACCTTAGGGCAACCGCCGGCCGCCTGGACGACCAGGCGGTAGATGACAAATGCCTGGTGCGCCATCACCGCCTCGTCTCCGGGCCTGAGGAAGGTGCGCACGGCCAGCTCGATGATCTCGTTAGAGCCGTTACCGAAGATCAGTTGGTCCGCAGAGACTCCCAGCTTCGCCGCCAGGCCGTGCCTCAAGTAGAAGCAATCCCCATCGGGATAGAGATGGAGCAGGTGGAGCCTCTCCCTCAGCGCCGCCACGGCCTTGGGCGACGGCCCCAGGGGATTTTCGTTGGAGGCGAGTTTAATCGAGTCCTTGATCCCGTACTCCCGCTCAACCTCCTCGATCGGTTTTCCCGGGGCATAGGGGACCAGGGAGCGAATATAGTCCGGGACTTGCTTGGCTATCTTCATACACCGCCAGGATAAGAGCCGAGGATCTTGACGAAGACACAGCTCCGCTCCAGTTTCTTTATCGCCCGCTGGATCCTCGGCTCTTCCATATGTCCTTCCAAATCCAGAAAAAAGAGGTACTCCCAGGGCTTGCTCTTCAGAGGCCGCGACTCGATCTTGGTCAAATTGATCCGGTCCCTGGCAAAGGGCGCCAGCATCCGATGCAGGACCCCCACCTCATCCTTAACTGAAAAAAGGATCGAGGTCTTGTCGTCTCCGCTGCGCCGTGGATTCTGATTACCGATCACAACGAACCGGGTGATGTTGTGGGCATGATCCTCGATTTTTTCCTCTACGACCTCGAGCTCATAGAAATCCTTGGCCAGGATGCCGGTGATGGCGGCCGCGGCCGGATCCTGAGCTGCCATCTGAGCCGCCCGGGCCGTGCTGGCCACCTCATCCACCTGGACATGGGGATAATGGGCGGAAAGCCAACGCCGGCTCTGGGCCAAGGCCTGAGGATGAGAGACGATGCGCTGAATATCTTCCGGCCGACCCGAGCGCGATAAGAGGTAGAGATGGATCTTCAGGGAGATCTCAGCGCAGATCCTGAGGTTGGTCTCGATCAGCATATCCAGGGTATGGGTCACCGTCCCCTCGGTGGAGTTCTCGATCGGCACGACTCCATAGTTCACTTTTCCTTGACTCACCTCGTAAAAGACCTCCGCTATGCCTGGCTGGGGAACAAAAAGAGCCGACGAGCCGAACTGCTCATGCGCCGCCATGTGAGCAAAGGTGGCCTCGGGGCCAAGATAAGCGACCGTAATAGGGGATTCCAAGGAGCGGGAGGCGGAAAGCACTTCCCGATAGATGGCGCTGATGGCGTGATCAGAAAATGGTCCGCGATTTAAGCTCGAGACCCTCTGGCGGATCTCCTTTTCGCGTCCAGGGACATAGACCTCTCCCTGCCCCAGACTCTTCGTCCGCCCGATCTTCTGGACAAGAGAGGCCCTCTCGTTGAGAAGCTTTACGACCTTTTCATCAACTCGATCTATTTTTTTTCTGAGCGCATCAACCGACTCTTCAGGGCTCAAGGAAAACCTCACCTATAGACTGCCGTTGGTCCTGGCAGAGAGACGCGTTAGCTGGTCTAAGCTAGCTTAATTTCTAGGAAACTGCAATATGAAAGAATGGGCGGAAAGCCCACCTACCAGACACCCCAAAGGGGGCACTGATACCCGGGACAGAGGCCGGAGCGCCGCTGCAAAATAGAGGATCAGCTACCAGGCGGTTCTACTTGACGGTAAAATCTTTGGCGGCCAGGACAGCCCCGTCGGCAGATTTTGCTTCCACCTTCCACTCCCCGGTCCATTCGGGAAGGATGCGCTTCTGACTCCAGGTGCGCCAGGTTGAACCCTCCACCTTGAGAGAGACCTCCGCCATCACCTTGCCTTTGTAGCTCCATACATGGGTGATGGTCGTCGGCTGAGGATTGTTCTTGATCTCGGTGAAAAAGACTACGTTCCCCACATCAGGGGGAAAGGTCTCTGCGACGCCCACGGCGTCCCGCTTTTCCACGGATCGGGCGACGACGCCCCGGGCGATGGTGAGGCCGGG
>Ga0184634_10000040_pt1 | contig 26343 bp, 26 predicted proteins | sample PLM31_200_b1_FD_133016 | JGI IMG/M metagenome (GOLD analysis project Ga0184634, IMG submission 133016) | Groundwater sediment microbial communities from an aquifer in East River, Colorado, USA - PLM3-1_200_b1 | ecosystem: Environmental > Terrestrial > Soil > Riparian zone | place: USA: East... | reverse complement strand
GCGCTCGACGCGGACGAGCGCATCGGACCCGACCTCGCGGCCGAGCTCGCCTCGGTCGTGGGGGCGCCGCGACACGAGGCCTATCGCGTCAAACGCCGCAATCTTTTTCAGGGGCAGGTCATGCGGCGCGGGCACTGGGGACGCGACTGGGTGGTACGCCTGTTCCGGCGGGACCGCCGCTTCGGCGGCAAGACGGCGCACCCGGGCCTCGAGCTGCCGGAGAGCGAGGTGCGGACGATCGGCGCGTTGACGAACGAGCTCGAGCACACTCCCTACCGCGATCTCAGCCACCACTTCGACAAGATCATCGCTTACGGCCGGATGAGCGCCGCCGACCTCGCGGCTCAGGGCCGGCGCGTGTCCTGGAGCGACGTCACGCTGCGGCCGGCGTTTCGTTTCTGGCGTGACTATCTGCTGAACGCCAGCATCCTCGATGGCCGCTTCGGCGTCGTTCATGCGGGCATGAGCGCCGCGTCGGTCTTCTTCAAGTACGCGTTCCTCTGGGAGCGACAGCGCGGTGGCTAAGACCTTTTTATTGACCGGTGAATTCCCGCCCATGCAGACCGGCATCGCCCGCATGATGGGGGAGGTGACCCGACGGTATCCCCGGGGCGAGCTGCTCGTGTCCACCGGCCAGCACCGCGATTCCCAGGATTCCGACGCGCGGTTCACCGGCGCCGTGGTCGATCGCCTGCCCGTGCCCAGCCGGGCGCTCAAGAACCTCGCCGGTCTCCTGTTCTGGTCGCGGCGGGTCGCGACGCTGGCGCGGCAGCACAAGCCGCGGTTCGCGTGGTGCGATTCGATCCGCCCGTGCACGTATCCCGCGAAATGGCTGCACGAGCGCGTGGGAACGAAGTACGGCGTCTTCGTCCATGGCGGCGACCTGCTGAAGGAGCTGCACGCGATCCACCACTCGCGCTTCGCCCGCAAGACGGCCAAGGCGCTGTTCGGATCGGCGGCGGCGGTGGTCGCCAACAGCCAGTGGACCCGCGAGCAGGCGCAGAAGGTGCTGCGCGAGCTGGGGCTCGACCCGCTCGCCGAGCACGTGCGGCTGGTGCCGCTCGGCACCGACCCCGAGCAGTTCCGCCCCGGAATCGACACGCGCGCCGTCCGCGCGCGCTACCGCTTGAACGGCGATCCCTGGGTGCTCACGGTCGCGCGGCTCGAGAACTACAAGGGCGTCGATACCGCCCTCAAGGCGGTAGCGCAGTGCCGTCGCGACGGACTCGAGGTGAACTACCTCATCGTGGGGACGGGGAAGAAGCGCAAGACGTTCCAGAAGCTCGCCGCGGACCTGGAGATCGCCGACCATGTGCGGTTCGTCGGCAACGTGCCCGATGCGGAGCTGCCCGCGCTCTTCAACGCGGGCGTCGCGTACATCGGCGTGTCCCGCCGCGCCGACGGCGCTCGCGTCGAAGGGTTCGGTGTAGCGCTGGCGGAAGCGAGCGCCTGCGGGCTGCCCGTCATCGCGGGGCAGTCGGGCGGGTTGGCGGAGGCGGTGCACGACGGCGAGACGGGGCTGGTGGTGAATCCCGACGACCCCGCCATCGTCGCCGCCGCGCTGCAGCGGCTGCTCAGGGACCAGTTGCTCGCGCGCCGGCTCGGCCAGGGAGGCCGCAAGGCGATCGAGACCTACTACAACTGGGACCGCGTCATCCGCGACCTGCGGGACATCGAATCACAAGTCTCCTCCTAGCGTTCAATTTTCCGCCGCACGGCGGCGGCATCGCCCGCATGATGGGCGAGCTGGCGCTGCGATACCCGCGGCGCTCACTCGTCGTCTCGACCGGCGCGTACCAGGGCAGCGCGGCGAGCGACGCGCGCTGCCCACAACCGGTGGACCGCGTCGGCATCCGGGCCACGCGATTGCGCACCGTGCATGGGCTCGCGCTGTGGACCTGGCGCGCGGCGGCGCTGGCGCGCCGCTGGCGGCCCGGGTTTGTCTGGTGCGGCGAGCTCAAGCCGGCAGGCTACCCCGCGCGGTGGCTGCACGCGCGGCAGGGCATCCCGTACGGCGTGATCGTGTATGGGACCGAGCTCCTCCTGCTCGACGCCAAGATCCGTCGCAGCGCCTTCAAGCGGGGCACGGCGGCGAGCATGCTCGCAAACGCGGCGGTGATCGTGGCCATCAGCCGGTACACGGCTGACCTCGCGCGCACGGTGATGGAATTGTTGGACCGCGCTGATCTCGCGTCGCGGATCCAGACCGTGCCGCTCGGCACGACACCCTCGCACTTCCGGCCCGGCGTTGATGCGAGTGCGGTTCGCGCCAAGTACGGCCTCACCGGCGCACCGTGGCTCTTGACCGTCGCCCGCTTGGAATGGCACAAGGGGATCGACACGATGATCCGCGCGCTGCCCGCGGTGCGCGCGGTGCACCCAGCGGCGCGCTACGCCGTGGCCGGCGTCGGCGAGCGGCGGCCCCAGCTCGAGCGGCTGGTCGCGGAGCTGGGGCTGGGTGACGCGGTACGATTTCTTGGCGCGGTTTCGGATGAGGAGCTGCCGGCCATCTACAATGCGGCCGACCTGTACGTGGGCGCGTCACGCCGCTACGACCTGCTCGTAGAGGGGTTCGGGATCTCCATGGTCGAAGCGTCGGCGTGCGGGCTGGCGGTCGTGGGCGGCCGCTCCGGCGGCGTGCCCGACGCGGTGCGCGAGGGGGAGACTGGTATTCTCGTGGACCCGGACGATCCGCGAGCGGTCGCCGCGGGCGTGAACAGTCTGCTCGCGGATGCCGAGCTGCGCGGGCGACTCGGCGCGGCGGGGCGCCGCGCCGTGGAGACCTACTACAACTGGGATCGCGTCGGAGCCGACCTCATCCGGATCGACGCAGCGTACCGGTTGCCTGCTCCGCCAGCCGCGCGATAATCGCGTAGGTGGGGCAGTGGCGAATGAAGCCGCCGTCCACGGGCGACCACTCCTGGTCGGGCTGGGTCACGACGGCTTTCTGCTCCGAGTCCAGCACGAACATCCCTTGCGGTGCCTGCACCAGACACGAGCCGCAACCGATGCAGCGCTCGCGTTCCACCCGCACCATCACGCGCCGCTTGGGGAAGATCCCGACGTCACCCGGCTCCGGCCACTCATCGGAACGGTCGAGCGCGGCGAGCGTGGCGCGGTGTCCTTCCTCGACTTCCTCGCGCAGATGATCGAACGAGAACAGCGACACGTGCTCGACGCGCGGCTGGATGTAGTAGATCGGCGGCGTCGTCCATGTCCGGACCCGCGCCTCGAGCAGCGTCTGCATCAGGAGCTCGCTGGCCCGCGCGAACACGCCGGCGAATCCTTCGTCCTGCGTGTCCGCCTTGAGCGCGCTCGACGCGGACACGTCCACGGCCACGATCAGCTCGGGCCCCAGGGCGCGCGCCGCCGCGAACGGCACGTTGGAAACGACCGCGCCGTCCACGTAGAAGCGGCCGCCGATCTCGTGAGGCGGGAAATAACCGGGCAGGGCGCAGGACGCGAAGATGGCGTCGGCGACGCGAATGTCGTCGAGACCGGGCAGTCCCCAAAACACCTGCATGCCCGAGTTGAGGTCCACCGTGTTGACGACGACCGGCGGGTCCAGCTGCGGGAACGTATAGTCGCCGATGAGGCGCTTGATCAGCTGCTCCAGCGGCTCGCGGCGGAACAGCGCCGGGGAGCGCATCCGCTTGAAGGCCATATCGGCGTGCGCGACCGCGAAGACGTCCTTGCGCTTCAGGCTGAGCGCGATCTCGCGCAGCTTGGCGATCCCCATCCCCCCGGCCCACGCCGCGCCGACGAGCGCGCCGACGCTGGAGCCGATGATCCGGGTCGGCCGATGGCCGCGCTCGAGCAGCGCCTGGAGCACGCCCACGTGGGCAAGCCCCTTCATGCCGCCGCCGCCCAGCACGAGGGTGAACGGTGTGTCTTGCTTCACGTCGCGTATCCGCTTGCCGGGGGGGTGAAGTCCCGAGTAACGTAGTCGAGACACCCATGCCGGCGCCACTGTTTTGGACCCGACTCGTGCGCGATCGCTGGGCCCGCTTTGGGCTCGCGCTGGTCGGAAGCCTCGCGGTGCTGGCCCTGTTGGCGCCCTGGCTGGCACCGGGCGACCCATTCCGCGGCAATCTCGCCGTCAGCCTCCACCCTCCGTCAGGGGGATTCCTCCTGGGCAGCGATGCGCAGGGCCGTGACGTGCTGTCCCGCGTACTCTACGGCGCCCGGCTCTCCCTGGCCGTGGGACTCATCAGCCAGAGCATCGCCCTCGGTCTCGGCGTCACGCTCGGATTGATCGCCGGCTTCTACGGTCGCTGGGTCGATGGCGTGATCATGCGCGTTGCGGACGTGACGCTCGCGTTTCCGTCGCTGCTCTTGTTGATCGCCATTGCCGCCGCCGTGAAGCCGTCGCTTCCCGCCGTCTTCGTGGTCATCGGAATCGTGGGTTGGGCCGGCATGGCGCGCCTGGTGCGCGGGCAGGTGCTGCTGGCGCGCGGACTCGAGTACGTGCAGGCCGCGCGCGCCCTCGGCGCTTCGGACGCGCGCATCATCGCGCGGCACCTGCTCCCCAACGTCGTCGCGCCGGTGATCGTCGCGGCGACGCTCGGCATCGGGGGCGCCATCATGGCCGAGGCGGCATTGTCGTTCATCGGGCTCGGGGCACAGCCGCCGACTCCGTCGTGGGGCTCGATGGTCGCCGAGGGCCGCGACCTGCTGCGCGTCGCGCCGTGGGTGTCGCTCGCCCCCGGCGTCGCCATCGGCCTTGCGGTGCTGGGGCTCAACCTGCTCGGGGACGGCTTGCGCGACGCGCTCGACGTCCGAACGCGTGTGGCATGACCGAAATCGCGTACCATCCCACCCACATGCGCGCGCTGCGCGAGAGCTTTCGCGCGCTGCGCGCCGCCGAGTTCCCGTGGACCGCCGACACGATCTACCTGAACAACGCTTCCATCGGGCCGATTCCGGAGCGCACGCGCCGCGCGCTCGACGAGTTCACCGCGAAGCGCACCGCGCCGCATCTGCTGCCTGACCGCGAGCTGTTCGCCGGCCTGGCGGCGGCGCGGCTCGGCATCGCGCAGCTCATCAACGCGGACGCGTCCGAGATCGCGCTCGCGACGAACACAGGCTTCGGCCTGCACCTCGCGGCCCGCGCGCTGCCCCTGAAGGCGGGCGACACGGTGCTGCTGTCGGACAAGGAGTTCCCCGCGAACGTGTATCCGTGGCTGCTGCTGAGGGATCAGGGGATCACGGTCGAGATGGCGCACTGCCGGCCGGAGGGCTGGCCGGATGAAGACTACCTGCTCACGCGGCTCCGCGATCCGCGCGTGCGCGTCCTCGCAATGTCCTTCGTGCAGTTCTCCAACGGCTATCGCGCCGATCTGAAGAAGCTCGGCGCGGCGTGCCGCGCGAACGGCACCTATCTCGTCGTGGACGGCATTCAAGGCGTCGGCAACTCCGTCCTCGATGTGCGCGAGAGCCCCGTGGATATCCTCGCGTGCGGCGGCCAGAAGTGGCTCCTCTCCCCGTGGGGGTCGGGGTTCGTCTACGTGCGGCAGGAGTTGATTCCCACACTCGAGCCGATGATCACCGGATGGATGGCGTTCGAAGGCACCGATGATTTCTCGAGACTCACGGAATACAATCCCACATTCCGTGCCGACGCCCGGCGCTTCGAGATGATCACGCTGCCGTATCAGGACTTCGTGGGGATGACGGCGTCGCTGGGGTTATTGCTCGAAATCGGCGTTCGCGACGTCGCCGAGGTTACGCGCGCCGTCCATGAGCCGGTCGTGAAATGGGCGCACGAGAATAGCGTGCGCATCGCATCGCCGCTCGAGGACCACCACCGCTCCGCGATCCTTTGTGTGGCGCCGCCCAAGCCGGTCGAGGCGTATCACGCGATGAAGCGCGCCCATGTCGTGTGCAGCCTGCGCGAGGGCGCGATCCGCCTCTCGCCGCATTGCTACAACACGGTGGACGAGATGGAAAAAGTCGTGGAGGTTCTGGACGACCTGACGTAGGACGACGCCACGACGCCACGACGCTACGTCGTGAAACGTGGCGTCATGGCGTCGTGCGCCGCCTCTCTGTGTTTGTCCACCCACGCCGCGAACCACACGAATAGTCCCCCGAACACGAGCGCGAGTAACGCCAGCGTGCGCTGGTCCTGCGGCGGCGGACTGAACAGCGCGCCCCACCCGATCAGCGTGAGCAGGCTGTGGGAGGTCGGGATGTCGTCGAGCCACAGGTTGAGGAACGGATTGGGATTGGGCACGACCCGCGCGTGCTCCCATCCCAGCAACAGGAATACGGGCCACAGCAGGTCGGCGAGCGTGGGCGCTACGAACAGCGTGCCCAGCGACGTCCGCGGCGCCGCGCGCTTCGCGGCGAGTCCCAGCGCGAAATGACCGATGAACATGGCGTTACCTCCCGCTCAACCGCTTGAGGAGCTGGATCTGCCCCGCGTGATAGAGGTCGTGCGACGCGATCCCGTAAATCTCCTGCTTGGTGCGCCACTTGGACCGCCAGCCACGACGCTCGAGCTGCGCCGGATCGAGCCGCGTGATGGCGCGCCGCAGCAGCGCGTGCTGCTCGTCGAGCAGCGCGCGGTCGCGCCGCCAGGCGGCCGCATCAGGCCGGGGGGGCAGGCCGGGCCAATTCGCGCCCGCGCGCGGGAATGCGATGTCGGGGTCGCGCAGCAGGCGGCGGCGCACCATGCACTTCCAGTAGGCGGTGTGCAGCACCAGGTCCCAGATGCAGTGCCGGCCGGGAGCGGGCCGCCACAGGGCGTCGCGCACGGCGAGTCCGCGGAGCGCGCCTTTGAGTGGCGTGCCGTGCCACGACGGCGCGGTGTAGGCCTGATCGAAGACTTCGAGCAGCAGCCGCAGGCGCGCGTCCATGCTCAACTGTCCCCGCGTCTCAAGAGAGCATACTCCTTCTTCCCTTTGCGTAGCAGCACGTTTCGCCCTACGATCCAGTCTTCTGGCCTGATCTTCCGGGTGGCGTCGTCGATGCGCTGCTCATTGAGATAGATGCCACCCTGTTCGATCGCGCGTCGTGCTTCACTCTTTGATTTGGCCAGCCCTGTCCGCACGACGGCGTCGAGTATCGTGACTTCGTCAGTGCCGCCCCGCGGCATGGGTATGGTTGGGATCTCTCCCGCCAAAATGGCAAACAGATCGTCGCTGGCGACCGTGCTGACTGCGATGTCGCCGAACAACATTCCAGTTGCATACGCGGTGTTGGTGGCGGCCTCCTTACCGTGCGCACGTTCGGTGACGTCCCGCGCCAACGCGAGCTGCGCGAGGCGTTTCGCAGGGTTGTCGCGGTGCCGCGCCATGATATCCGCGATCTCCTCGCGCGACTTCAGCGTGAAGAGCTTCAGGTAGCGCTCGACGTCGCGGTCATCCACGTTGATCCAGAACTGATAGAACTTGTACGGCGACGTGAGCTTTGGGTCGAGGTAGATCGCCCCGGCCTCCGTCTTCCCGAACTTCTGCCCCGACGCCATCGTGACGAGGGGCGCGACGAGCCCGTGCACTTCGGCGTTCTCGACGCGCCGGACCAGCTCCACGCCCGCGGTGATGTTTCCCCACTGGTCGCTGCCGCCGACCTGGAGCGTGCATTGCCGCTCGCGAAACAGGTGCAGGAAGTCGTATGCCTGCAGCAACATGTAGCTGAACTCAGTGTAGGAGAGTCCGGTGTCGAGCCGCGCCTGCACCGATTCCTTCTGGAGCATGACGTTCACCGTGAAATGCTTGCCCACGTCGCGCAGGAAGTCGATGAGACTCTGCGCGCCGAGCCATTTGGCGTTGTCGAGCAGCAGCGCCGCGCTCGGCCCGGCGCCGAACTCGAGAAAGCGGGCCATCTGGTCGCGCTGCCGCTGCAGGTTCTCGCGGATCTGCTCCTTGGAGAGCAGCGGCCGCTCCCCGGGTTTCCCGGACGGGTCGCCGATCAGCCCCGTCCCGCCGCCCATCAGCACGATCGGTCGATGGCCGCCGCGCTGCAGGTTGGCGAGCAGCATCAGCGGCATCAGGTTGCCGAGCTGGAGACTTGGAGCTGTGGGATCGAAGCCGCAATACGCGGTGACCGGTCCGCGCGCGAAATAGGCCGCGAGGCCGGGCGTCGCCTGCTGGACAAACCCGCGCCACTCGAGATCGCGAAGCAGATCGGGAGAGGTCATGGCGGCGAATCGTACGGGGCACGGGAGACGCTGGCAAGCGGAGTGTCGGCCCACTAGGTTCTAATCAGATGGCTTCTACTACTCCGCCCAGCCCCGCTCCGGCCCGCCGTTCCTTCTTAGTCCGCTGGTGGTTCGACCCGGTCCAGCGCAAGCGCGTCATTGCTGCGACGGTGCTCGCCTGCCTGTATGCGGGCGGCGTGTCCTACGGGTCCTGGACCCGCGTGTGCGCGGCGGCGCGCTGCCCCAGCATTGCGCGGATCAAGCCTGGAGGCGTGGGCCAGCTCCAGACATCCAAAGTGTACGCCGCGGATGGTCGGTTGATCACGGAGCTTGGCATCGAGCTGCGCACCGTCCTGCCGCTCGACCAGATCCCCGTGCATGTGCGCCAGGCCTTCGTGGCCGTCGAAGACAAGCGCTTCTATGGCCACCACGGCATCGACTACTGGCGGATTTTCGGGGCGCTGAAGGCGAATCTCACATCGCTGCGCTACACCCAGGGCTTTTCGACGATCACGATGCAGCTCGCGCGCAACATTTTCTCCGATCACCTCGGCCGCGAGAAGAAACTCACCCGCAAGCTGCGGGAAGCCCGCGTGGCCGTCGAATTGGAGCGCAACTTCCCCAAGGACACGATCCTCGAGCTGTACCTCAATCAGATCAGCCTCGGGCCCAACGTGGCCGGGGTCGAGGCCGCGGCCCAGGTGTTCTTCGGCAAGTCGGCGCGCGACCTCAACGTCGCCGAGGCCGCGACGCTCGCGGCGCTGCCCAAGGCCCCGGGGACGTACAACCCCCGGACCCACCCCGACCGCGCGGTGCGCCGCCGCAACGTGGTGCTGAACCTGATGCGGGACCAGGGATTCCTGTCGCCCGAGGACGCCGAGTTCTGGAAAGCCTATCCGCTCGTGCTGACCACGCGGCGGACGAGTTACGGCGACGTGGCGCCGTATTTCGTGGAGTGGCTGCGGACCTCGTTCCTCGAGCCGCGCTACGGGCGCGACCTGTACGAGCGGGGCCTCCGCATCTACACGACCCTCGACCTCGACATGCAGGACGCGGCCGAACAGGCCCTGCAGTCGCAGCTCGACGAGATCGAAGCGGGCGTGTATTCCAACGGGAAGTTCGAAGGAAGGTCGTACCGCGAGTACATCGAGCAGGGCCGCGCCACGGGCGATGACCAGGGTCCGTTCTCCCCCTATTTGCAGGGAGCGCTCGTCGCGCTCGACGCCAAGACGGGCTACATCCTCGCGCTGGTAGGGGGGCGGGACTTCGTGGACTCGAAGTGGAACCGCGTCACGCAGTCGGCCCGGCCGCCCGGCTCGACATTCAAGCCATTCGTCTACTCGGCGGCGGTGCGCGCCGGGCATCCCGTCACCGAGATGCTCGACGATTCGCCGCTGGACCCGCCGGTCATCCAGCTCGACAGCTCGCTGTGGCAGCCGAAGGACTACGACGACACGACGCTCGGCCTGATCCCCATGCGGATGTCGCTGTACCTGTCACGCAACCTCTCGACCATCAAGCTCGGCATGGCGCTGGGCGAGCAGACCGTGATCGGCGAGGCGCGGCGCTACGGGATCACGACGCCGCTGCCGCCGTATCCCTCGATTCACATCGGCGCCCGCGAAACGAAGCCTATCGAGCTGATCGCGGCCTACACCGCGTTCGCAAACCTGGGCATCCGCGTGGAGCCGATCGGCATCCAGCGGATCGAAGACCGGCAAGGCAACATCCTTTATCAGTCCACCATCAAGGGCGAGCAGGTGATGGACCCCGAGCATGCCTGGCTGATGCTGGACATGCTGCGCGACGTGATGCGCTGCCAGCCCGGCACCGGCCGGCACCGCTGCGGCACCGCCGCCGGCGCCGTGTCGGGACTGCGCGTGCCGATGGGCGGCAAGACGGGGACGACCGACGACTACACCGACGCGTGGTTCGTCGGGTTCACGCCGCAAATCGTCTCGGGCATCTGGATCGGCTACGACCTGCAGCGCCGGATCATGAACAACGCCGGCGGCGGCCGCATCGTGGCGCCGGCGTGGACGAAATTCATGCGCGACGTGTACGAGCGCCGCCCGCCGCCGCCCGACTGGTCCCGGCCCGACGCGCTCGTCACGCGCGAGGTCGACTGGTCGAACGGCTTCCTCGCGACGCCGTTCTGCCCGCTGGAGGTGCGGCGCTGGGAATGGTTCTATCCGGGCACGGAGCCCACGCAGGTCTGCCAGGTGCACTCGCCGTTCGGCGTCGGAGTCACGCCGTGAGCGTTGCGCGTGAGCTTGCGACTCGTTCCCAGGCTAAAGCCTGGGCTCGGCCGACACTGTCCTTAAGGACAGCGATTGCCGAGCCCACCCTTCAGGGTGGGAATGCGAGCCGGGATCCCTAGCGCGTGCTGCGCATCCGTGCTGGCCGGGTCCACCCCGTGACGGCGCCGCCCATCGAGGACGGCGCCGTTCTCGTGGGTGCGGCGGGCAGAATTGCGGCGGTAGGTCCGCATTCCCACGTCCCCACATCTTCCGACGTTCGCTCGCTGCATTTCCCCGACGCCATCCTCGTCCCCGGCCTCATCAACTGTCATACGCATCTCGAGCTGACGCACCTCGGCGGCAAGAACGTCGAGTCCGAATTCACCGCATGGATTCGGCGGGTGCGCGAGCTGAAGGAAGCGACCCCGCATCCCCAATTCCTCGAGTCCGCGGCATCAGGTCTCCGAGAATGCTGGAGAGCTGGTGTCACATGCGTCGCGGACACGGGATCTACCGGCGCGGTCATGCGCGCCCTGCACGACCTCGGCGGGCGGGGGATCGTGTACCAGGAAGTCTTCGGACCCGACCCCGCGAAGGTGGACGCGAGCATGGCCGAGCTCGAAGCGGCTGTCTTACAACTTCGCCACCTTGCAACGTCGCAACTTGTGCTCGGCATTTCCCCCCACGCTCCGTATACGGTCAGCGCGCTCTTGTACGAGGCGGTCGCCGAGTACGCTCGGCGGGAGCGGTTGCCGATGGCGGTGCACATCGCCGAGTCCAGGGAGGAGACGGCGTTCGTACGCGACGGTGCGGGACCGTTCGCCGACGCGCTTCGCGCGCGGGGAATCGAGGTCGTGGCCCAGCACTGTTCGCCGGTCGCCTATCTCGTGCAACGTGGCGTCGTGCAGCGTGGAACGCTGTGCATTCACTGCGTGCAGGTGGATGAAATGGATGTCGGATTGTTGCGAGACGCCGGGGCATCAGTCGCCCATTGCCCGCGCTCCAACGCCGTCCATCGGCACGGCCGCGCACTGCTGAAGGTGTTCCGCGCGGAAGGGATCTCGGTTGGGCTGGGAACGGATTCGGTCGTGAGCGTGGGCGAGCTGGACCTCTGGGCTGAGGCAGAGGCCGCTGGGCTCGCGGGAGACGAGGCATTGCGGGCCTTGACGCTCGACGGCGCGCGAGCGCTCGGGTGGGATCATGAGATCGGTGCGCTCGAAGTCGGAAAGGCCGGAGACTTGGCGGTTCTGGCCGTCCGGCCGTCCGGCGGTCCGACCGTCCGACTGACCGTGCTCGCGGGCCGCATCGTTCACGCGCTAGATTCGGCCCCATGAAGACGCAGCGCCACGCCGCCATCCTCCGCATCGTGCAGCAGGGCACGGTCGGGAGCCAGGAGCAGCTGCGCGAGCGGCTCAAGGCGGAAGGCTTCGCGGTCACGCAGGCGACGCTGTCGCGGGACATCCGTGAGCTGGGCCTCGCCAAGGTCGCGGCCCCGGACGGCGGCTCGCATTACGCCGCGACGCCCGAAGGAAACGCGGGGGTCCGGCCGCACCTGGAGCAGCTGCTGCCCAGCATGCTCGTTTCGGCGGAAGGTGTGGGCTGGGCGCTCGTGCTCAAGACCACGACCGGCGGGGCGCAGGCGCTCGGCCTCGCGCTCGACGGCGCGGGCTGGAACGAGATCATCGGCACGATCGCCGGCGACGACGCGATTCTCGTGATTACCCGCAGCGAGCGGGCCCGCCGGGCCGTGCAGGTCCGCCTCCAGGAGCTGGCCGGGCTCCCCGCTTGACACTTCCGTAGGGCACTGTATTTTTATGCATAACGATGCATAAACCTACAGGGTGAAAATGGGTCCGCGCGTGGTGCTCGCCTACTCGGGCGGGCTCGATACTTCGGCAATCGTCCCCTGGCTGCGCGAGACCTACGGCGCGCGCGTCGTGTGCTTCGCCGCGGATGTGGGGCAGGGCGCCGGCGAGCTGCACGGCCTGGTCGAGAAAGCGAAACGCTCCGGCGCCGACGACTGCGTCATCGAAGACCTGCGCGAAGAGTTCGTGCGGGACTTCGTGTTCCCCACGCTCCGCGCCGGCGCCGTCTATGCCCGCACCTACCTCCTCGGCACCTCGATGGCCCGCCCGCTCACCGCGGCGCACCAGGTCGCGCTGGCGCAGCGCATCGGCGCGGAAGCGCTGGCGCACGGCTGCACCGGGAAGGGCAACGACCAGGTCCGCTTCGAGCTGACATACGCCGCCCTCGCGCCCGACCTCCAGGTCATCGCGCCGTGGCGCGAATGGAAATTCCAGGGACGTGAAGATCTGATCGCCTACGTCCACGCCAAGGGCGTACCGGTCCAGGCGACCGCCGACAAGCCGTACTCCACCGACCGCAACCTCTGGCACTGCTCCCACGAGGGCGGGATCCTCGAGGATCCGTCGCAGGAAGCCCCCGAGCACATCTTCGTGATGACCAAGAATCCACTCGAGGCGCCCGACGAGCCCGTCGTCGTGACGATCGGCTTCGAGGAAGGGACGCCCGTCAGCGTGGATGCCGTGCCGCTCGGTCCCGTCGAGCTGCTCGAGACGCTGAACGACGTCGCCGGAGAGCACGGCGTCGGCCGCGCGGACGTCGTGGAGGACCGCCTCGTCGGCATGAAGTCGCGCGGCGTCTACGAAACACCCGGCGGCACCCTGCTCCACGCCGCGCACCGCGAGCTCGAGCAGATGGTGCTCGACCGGCGCACGCTGCGGCTCAAGGACGAGCTGGCGCTGCGCTACGCCGATCTGGTGTACGACGGCCGCTGGTGGACCCCCGAGCGGGAGGCGCTGGACGCGCTCGTCACGGCGACGCAGAAGCACGTCACCGGCCACGTGCGCCTCAAGCTCTACAAGGGAAACGTGACCGTCGCGGGGCGCGAGAGTCCCAACGCGCTGTACCAGCCGTCGTACGCGACGTTCGGCAAGGACAACGTCTACAACCAGAAGGACGCCGAGGGCTTCATCCGGCTATACGGGCTCGCCATCAGGATCGGCGCGGGACTAGCAGCCGAGCGGACCGATGGTGTCACGGCCGACTGAGGCATCACCTCACCAAATGTGGGGCGGGCGCTTCGCGCTAGGACCGAGCGAAGCGCTCGACGCGCTCAACCGCAGCCTCCCCGTCGATCATCGCCTCTGGCCGCAGGACGTCGCCGCGAGCAAGGCATGGGTGCACGCCCTGGGCCGCGTGCGCGTACTGTCGCCCGGGGAAGAAGCCCAGCTGCTCGAAGGACTGGATCGCGTCGCCGACCGGCTCGCCGACGGCGCCGCCGTTGGGGCGCCCGACGAGGATGTCCACACGCTCGTCGAGCGCCTGCTCCATGACGAAGTCGGCGCGGTCGCCGGCAAGCTGCATACCGGACGCTCGCGCAACGACCAGGTGGCGACGGACCTGCGGCTCTGGACCCTGGACGCGATCGACGAGCTCGACGCCGCGGTCGCGGCGCTGGGCCGCACGCTCGTCGCCAAAGCCAAAGACGGGGTGGACGCGCTCCTCCCGGGATACACGCACGGCCAGCGCGCGCAGCCGGTCCGCTGGGCCTATGTGCTGCTGGCCCATGCCTGGCCGCTGGTGCGCGACCGCCAGCGCCTCGCCGACGCGCGCCGCCGCACGGCGGAGCTGCCGCTCGGATCGGGCGCCCTCGCCGGCTCCGGGTTCCCCGTGGACCGGGTGCTGCTCAAAGAGGCGCTCGGCTTCCGCGCCGTTTCGCCCAACGCGCTCGACGCGACGGGGGACCGCGATTTCGTGGCCGAGGTCCTGTTCGCGATTGCGTTGATCGGCACGCATCTCTCCCGCCTTGGCGCGGAGTTGATCACCTACGCGAGCGGCGAGTTCGGCTTCGTCTCGTTGTCCGACAGCTTCAGTACCGGATCCAGCCTCATGCCGCAGAAGCGCAACCCGGACGTGTTCGAGTTGGCGCGCGGCAAGGCCGGCCGGCTGTTGGGCGATCTCGTCGCGCTGTTGACGACGCTGAAGGGGATTCCCGCCGGCTACCAGAAGGACCTGCAGGAGGACAAGGCGCTGCTGTTCGACGCCTGTGACACGCTGGCCACCGTGCTGCCGGCGGTGACCGGCGCGATGGACACGCTCACGGTCAACGCCGAACGGATGGCGGCGGCGCTCGATCCCGCCATGCGCGCCACCGATCTCGCCGACATCCTCGCCTTAGCCGGCGTGCCGTTTCGCGAGAGCCACGGACTCGTGGGCCGTCTCGTGCGCGCCGCCGAACAGGCCGGTGTGTCGCTCGATCGGGTGCCGCCCGCCGTCGCGACGGAGATCCATCCGGCCCTCGGCGCGGCGGTGACGCAATTGGGGACATGGGAGCAGAGCGTGGAAACGCGCGCGACCGCCGGGGGTGCCTCGCGCGCGTCCGTAGAGGCGCAAATCGAGGAATTACGCCGCTCGTTCCAGCCCGGAGCGGGCGCGTAAGCGCATCACTTGCCGCAGCTTGCTAGGCGGTATTAGCATATGACGTGCGCTGCCTAGCTCTTAATGCCTCATTCGAGCCCCTGACCATGGTGCCCGTGCGCCGGGCGCTTCGCCTGATCATCGACGGTAAGGCCGAGGTGGTCGAGGCGGAGGGGGCGCCGGTCCACAGCGAGCGCTTGGCGATCCCGCGCCCGGCGGTCATCCGGCTCGTGCGCTTCGTGCACGTGCCGAGGCGGTTCCGGCGTCAGGTCACCAACACGTTCCTGTTCGCGCGCGACAACTACCGCTGCCAGTTCTGCGGCCGCTCGCAGCTGGAGCTGCGCCACCGCGAGTGTCTCACGCGCGACCACCTCGTGCCCCTGTCCCGCGGCGGAACGAACGCGTGGACGAACGTCCTCACCGCTTGCTCGAGCTGCAATACCCGCAAGGGGAACCTGCTGCCCGAAGACGTGGGGATGCATCCCCTGCGGGCGCCGCACGAGCCGCACTTCGTGCACCTCTCCTGGGCGGTGCGCCGCCTCACCCGGACGCAGGCGAAGTACATCCGCCTCTTCTATGGGGCGGACGTGCTGGCCACCCTCGAGTCGCTGTGAGCGGAAAGGCTCCCTGGATCGTCGCCGCGGCCGCCGCCGCGGCGGCCGCCGCGGTGGTGGCCACGATGCGCCCGGCCAGCGCGAGAACCCATCCCGATCCCCGACCGGGCGTCACGGCTGAGCACGTCATGCCGGACTTCGCGATCCCGCGCACCCCCGGCTCGCTGGAGGCCTACGCGGCCGCGCGCCGGGCGGCCGCGACGCTCGACGGCATCTACTGCCACTGCGACTGCTCGAAGCACGCCGGTCACCGCTCGCTGCTCACCTGCTTCGAGTCCGACCACGGGGCGTACTGCGACATCTGCATTGGCGAGGCGATGGCCGCGAGCCAGCTCGCCGCCCGCGGCACGTCGCTCCAGGAGATCCGGGCCGCTATCGACCGTCAATTCGGATCGTAGGACTCCGCGCTTCCAGCCGCTGCCGCGGTAGCCCCGCCAGGCGCACCAGGACCCGCTGTGCGCCCCGCGCCAACGCTTCACCCAGGCTTCCCTCGCCCGACACCGCCGGCCCCACGTCTCCCGACAGCCAGCGCGACAATTCCTGGAGATCGGTGTCGTTGAGCGTCGTGACCTCGAGCCGCGCCAGGAAGTAAAAGCGGCCCGCCCCGGCGGCGGTGCTCGGCCGCAGCGTGACGGTGTAGGGAATCTCGAGCGCGTGCGCCAATTCCTCCGGCGTCGCGTAGCGCGAGACGGCGCCACCCTGGCGGATCAGCACGAAGTCATCGGCGAGTGGATCGTGCCGGGCGACCGCATCCCACGAAGCTTCACGGACGAACTGGTCGAACCAGCTGGCGCGGACCTTCCATAACTCGAGCCGGTAATGCAGCCGCAGCGGGAAACCCGAGCGCATCAGGCCCACGAACTTGCCGTCGGTAAGCAAGCCGGTGCTCCGCACTCGCGGAACATCGCTCTGCAGCGTGACGGTGAGCGTGGGCCTCTGCGCCGCCGCCGTCAGGGGCAGGACGGCCGCCGCGCCCCAGAGGAGGAGTCTCAAGCGGAGGACCGGCCTTCGCCGGGGAGGCACCCTAGAACCGGTGGTCGAGTCGGACCGTGAAGCGCAGTCGTTCGCCGGTGGTCACCGCCTTCGCGATGTACACCCCGAAGCCACCCCAGTCCACGCCCAGCCCGACATCGACGAGCCAGCTCGAGAACGCCGGCATCTGGTTGCCCGGCAGGCGTCCCGGCCCATCGCCGACGAGCCACGCTTGTCCGGCGTCGGTGAAGAAGACGAGATCCAGCCCCTCGAGCCAGAAGAGCGACCCGCCTTCGTCTTTCTGCCCGTCCTCGTCGCGCCAGGGATTGTAGCTCCAGTTGAGTTTTACATGACCCCGGTATTCGGCCTGGAACGACAACACGCGGTCGCACGCCGCCAGCAGCGTTCCCGCGAACGCCGGATCGGTGATGTCGCGATTGCAGGCGGCGGCGCGGAACGGGTGGCCGGGGAGCGGATCGGGGCCGCCGAGCGACAGCCGCCGCTGCAGTGGCAGCGGATCGCCGCCGAGCCAACCACCTCCCACGAGCCGCAGGTTCACGCGGCCCGAGGGACTCACCCGCGCGTAGCGCCGCACGTCGACAAACAGCCGGTTGAACGCGTACGACCCGTCCGTCGGCAGAGGATCGCGCACCGTTGCCGGTACGGTCTGAGGCGTCACGTCCTTGCTGAGGGCGTGCTCGAGCGTGGCCCGGACCAGCCATCCCGACGTGGGATCGTGGGGGTCGTTGCGCGAGTCGAGCGTCGCGTTGCCGCTGATCGTCGTGTAGTGCCCCTCGTCGATCGGCGGGTTGGGACGCCAGAGATCCGAATTCCGAAACACGGTCCACGGATCGCGATTGGTGACGCTCGTCTGCCAGTCGCGGCGCAGCTCGAGCGAGAGCGCGAGCTGCCGCTCGGGGTGCGCGAACACGCGCGCGGCCCACCCCTTGTTGAGGTTGTAGTCGCGATAGTCGCGCGCGAACAGAAACGCGCTCCACCCGATCTCCGCGTTGCGCAGCCCCCAGTCCTCGACCGGCGCGACGACGTCGTAGGCGCGCAGGCCGATGCCGAGGGGGCGGACGTCTCCGGAGCGGAGCTCGGTCCGGAACATGTAGCCCAGATCGCTGCGCTTGTCGGAGAGATCGCCGGCGGAGCGGAATATCCCCAGCGCGTCCACGCGCAGCCGGAAGTTTTCCTGCAGCTTCCAGTCGAGGTGCGGGCCGAAAACGATCGGCAATCCCTCCACCCGGTTGAACGTCCCCCCGGTGGCGATGGTGAGCGAGGAGCGCGAATCGGCGGCGCCCCAGGAGACGCGGGCGCCCGGGTTCCACAGCCGGCGCCGCAGGTTCGGAGCGTACACGATCTCGTCGCCCTCGCCGTGGAGCCGATAGAGCAGCGGCTCGCGGTACTGACGCACCTCGCCGCCGATGCGGGCGCCCGACGCACCCTCGAGCGTGCCGCCTACGACGAGCAAGTCGCCGGTCACCTCGGCGCCCGGCTCGAGCTGTACGTCGCCGTTGATGACCAGCAGCATGCCCTGCACCCGGCCGCCGACCAGCACCGGGCCGTTGCGCACCGCGACGTCGCCGCGCCACTCGTTGCCGCGCGGCAGCCGCGTGCGCCCGACGAGGCGCGTGGTGGTGGGAGCGTTGTAGAGGCGGATGACCTCGTCGGTCACCACGCGCGGCAGCAGGCGGGGCTGCAGCGTGACGCCTGAGCTGTCGGGGTGAATGACGATCGTGGTATCCTGGATCGTCGCCAGAACAAACAGAAGTGCGAGCATAATTGGGCCTTAGTTGGAGCCGGTCATATTGCGCGGAGGCTCGATCCCGAGCCGCCGCATGCGGCGGTAGAGATTGGCGCGGTCGGTCATCAGCCGGCGGGCCGCTTCCGCCACGTTGCCGCGCGCGGCCGACAGCGCGCGGGCGATGAGCTCGCGCTCGCGCTGATCGAGCGTGTCCGTCAAGGAGACGTCGTGCCACGGCGCGTCGGGACTTCCGGGCGCGGCTCGGCCCCCTGCTGCGCCGTCCTGCGGGAGCACGCGAGCCACGTCCGCGGCGGTGAGCGTGTCGCTCGTCGCGAGGATGGCGAGACGCTCGATGATGTTCGCGAGCTCGCGCACGTTCCCGGGCCAGGCGTACGCGGCGAGCAGCGGTAGCGCGCCGGCGTCGAAGCGCACGGGGTGGCCGAGGCGCGCGGCGCAGCGCGTAGCGAAATGGCGCACCAGCGGCGCCACGTCCTCGGGCCGCTCTCTGAGCGGCGGGATGTGAATCGGCAGGACGTTGAGCCGGAACCAGAGATCCTCCCGGAAGTGCCCCTGCCGGACCGCCTGGCCGAGCTCTTTGTTGGTTGCGGCGAGCACGCGCACGTTCACGGCAAACGGCCGCTCGCCGCCCACGCGCTCGACGACGCCCGCCTCGAGCACGCGCAGCAGCTTGGCCTGCGCCTCTGGGCCCAAATCGCCGACCTCGTCGAGGAACAGCGTGCCGCCGTCGGCCAGCTCGAAGCGGCCCTGGCGGCGCTCCGTGGCGCCGGTGAAGGCGCCGCGCTCATGGCCGAACATTTCCGATTCGACGAGGTCCCGCGGCAGCGCGGCGCTGTTGACGGTGACGAACGGCTTGCCGGCGCCCCCGCGGGCGCTCTGGCGGTGGATCGCGGAGGCCACGAGCTCCTTGCCGGTGCCGGATTCCCCGGTGATCAGCACGCGGGATTCGGTCGGCGCGACGCGCGCGATCAGCGCGCGCAGCTCGTCCATGGCGGCGCTCGTGCCGACGAGCGGGTCGGCGTGGCCGAGCTGCTCATGCAGGCGGCGGTTCTCGGCGAGCGTGCGGCCCAGCTCCAGCGCGCCGCGCAGCGCTACGAGCACGCCTTCGGGCGTAAGCGGCTTCTCCAGGAACTGGAACGCGCCAAGTTTCGTCGCGCGCACCGCGTCGGCGAGGTTGGCCTTGCCGCTCATCATCACCACGGGTAGGTGGGGCGCCCGCTTCTTGATCTGCTCGAGCGTGGCGAGGCCGTCCGGACCCGGTGGCATCATCAGGTCGAGGAGCACGACGTCGGGCGGATCGTGGGTGACGCGCGCCAGCGCGGCGGTACCGTCCGGTGCTTCGACGGTCTCGAATCCCTCCGATTCAAGTAGCGCGCCAACCATCCTGCGGATGTTGGCTTCGTCATCGACGAGCAGGACGCGCGGGCTCATGCGGTGGGGCCGGGAGGGAAGACGATGGCGAACGTGGCGCCGCCACCGGGCGTCTCCGTGACGGCGATCGTGCCGCGGTGCGCTTCGAGCGTCACGCGCACGAGCGCCAGGCCGAGTCCCGTGCCGTCGGATTTCGTGGTGAAGTACGGCTCGAACACGCGCTGGCGGAGCTCCGGCGGAATGCCCGGGCCGTGGTCGGCCACGGTGACCGCCAGGCCGCTGCCGTCCCCCGCGACCGTCACGTCGATCGTGCCGCGTCCCTGCATCGCCTCCGCGGCGTTGCGCAGCAGGTTCGCGAAGGCGCGCCGCAGCGGCTCGTAGTGGCCGAGCAGGGTTCGGCCGCCACGAGCGCCGTTGGCGTGCACCGTGACGCGTACGCCGTCGGGCACACCGGTGCGGCCCAGCTCTTCCAAGAGTTCGACGAGGTCGATCTCGCTTTGCGGGCCCTCGGGCAGCCGTCCAAACTCGGAGAACTCCTTGGCAAGCCGCTCGAGCCGGTCGGTTTCGGCGGCGAGCACCTGAATGGCCGTTTCGGTCCGACTGTCCGACTGTCCGACCGTCCGACGCATCTGGTCCACCGCAATCCGCATCGAGGTCAGCGGATTCTTGATCTCATGCGCGACGCGGCGCGCCACCTCGCGGAACGCCCGCAGCCGTTCGGCCTCGAGCTCGCGCTCGCGCGCCGAGGACAGTGCGGCGGCGAGCTCGCGCAGCGCTTGCCGGAGCGCATCGAACTCGGGGGCGCCGCGCGTCAGCAGCCCCACCGGCAAGGACTCGCGACGCCGGATCAGCTGGGTCCAGCCGACGAGCTCGTCGATGGGGCGGGAGAGCTGCCGGGAGAGGTGCCCCGCCAGGTTCACCGCGGCGTACAGGACGGCTGCGCCGAGGAGCAGGATGACTACCGCGAAGCCGGCCGTGTAGTAGCGCAGGAACGTTTCCGCTCGGCGGGCGAGGCTGACCGAGGCGGAGACCTGGTCCAGGTGCCGCCGCAGCAGGGCCCGCTCACGGACCGTGAGGTGCAGGGTGTCGACGCCTTCGAGCAGCGTGCGCGCGGTGGCCGCGACCCGCTCGGAGGAAGCGCGCGCTCCCGCCGCGGGCAGCAGCCGGCGTACCGACAGCACCCAGCCGGCGACCGCCAGCACGGTCGGGACGGCGGTCATGACGACGAGGATGAGGAAGATTCGCCGCCGAAAGGGAAGCGCCATATTTGTCGGCCAATCTAGGCGTTTGGTGGGCGTGTGACAATTCGACACGGGGGGTTCATGAAGTCCCACACGCACTATCTCTGGTTCAACACGAAGCAGCGTCAGGAGATCATCGACATCACCGACGCAGTCGCGGCCGAGGTGCAGAAGAGCGGCGTGCGTGAGGGTCTGGTGTTAGTGAGCGCGATGCACATCTCGGCCTCGGTATTCGTCAACGACCACGAATCCGGGCTATGGCAGGACATCCTGAAATGGCTGGAAGGCACGATCGCGCCTTGGGATCCCAAGCGTTATCGCCACAACGAGACCGGTGAGGACAACGCCGCGGCGCATCTGCGCAGCCTGACGATCGGACATGAGGTGATCGTGCCGATTACTGCCGGCAAGCTCGATTTCGGTCCCTGGCAGCGGGTGTTTTACGGGGAGTGGGACGGGCAGCGGAAGAAGCGGGTGATTATCAAGGTGCTGGGGGAGTAGAGGCCGGGATGCGCGGATTGCGAGGATCTCCAACTCGTGATAGTGTCGCAATGCCGCACGGTGCGGCGTAGCCTCCGTGCGGACGGTCGCGCGGCTGAACCGCGCGTTGTCTCCTTTCCAGAGGCGGAGGTCGTATGCGCTGCGTTCATGTATGTGTTGTACTCGCCGTCGCCGCATGTGCAGATGTGACCCCGACGAACATCGTCACCAACCAGACTCCCTCATTGTCTCTCGCGCTCGGGAGTGAGGCCGCGCCGCCGACGGTATTCAACGTCCAGCTGCGCGCCGAGAACGAGCCCAACAATGCGAGCACCTCGGAATCGAAGGGCCACGCGCAGGTGCTGGTGCTCGCCGACGGGACGATCGAGTTCACCTTTACCATCAACAACAAGAGCGGCGAGACGTACACGCGCGCGCACATTCACAAGGCGCCGGCCGGCGTGAACGGTCAGATTCACTGGGACTTCCTGGAGGCGGGTAATCCGGTCGCGTCCGTCAGTGACCAGCCTTCGCAGCTGCGCGGCGTCGCGCGGGCGCGGACGGGCGCGGGCGTTGCCGTACTGAGCGACCTGCTTGCCAATCCCGCTGGGTACTATGTGAACGTGCACAGCACGGCGTTTCTGGGTGGGGCGGTGCGCGGTCAGCTGCGGTAGGGCGCGGCCCGCGCTTGATCGAAGGGCCAGCCATCGGCTGGCCCTTCTGTTTGTCGGCCGCCCTTGGATGCTCCGCACGACCTGGTGCGTCATATTACGGCTCCGTGCATGTAGCAGGGGGATGCCTAACACGCGCCTGAAGCTGGCGGCGCGCGTAGATTAGAAAATCCATCGTTCGTCAGCGCGCCGCAGCTTAAGTGCGATCTGTTAAGCCGCGCTCTAGAGGAGGTTGATATGCCCCCCGATGGAAAGCACGCCCTGATCACCGGAGGCTCCCGTGGCATTGGTCGAGGAATCGCACTGAAGCTGGCGGAGCATCACGTCAAGATCGCCGTCCACTACTACCAGAACGAGCGTGCCGCCAACGATACGCTTGCCGAAGTCCGCAAGCGTGGTTCTGACGGATTCGTCGTACAGGCCGATGTGACGCGCCCGGAAGAGATCAAGCAGATGTTCCGCAAGGTCCAGGCGCAATTCAAGAAGCTCGACGTTTTCGTGAGCAACGCACGGCCTGAGGTGCCGGAATTCTTTCAGGGGCCCTTGGACATCACCCTGGAGCAGTGGGACACGGCGTTCGATTCCCAGGCGAAGGCGTTCCTCGTCGGGGTGCGCGAGGCGATTCCACTCATGAGTGGCGGAGGGAGAATCGTCGCCCTCACCTACGCTCCGGGGAGCCGCACGGGTGGGCTCCAACCCTGGGTAGGCATGGGCTCAGCCAAGGCGGCGCTCGAGTCACTGGTGCGTTACTTCGCGGTCACCCTCGCCAAACGCGGCATCACGGTGAACGCGATCAGCCCTGGGTGGACGGAAAACAGCGTCTTGAACACCTTGCCACCGCAGGCCCAGGATCTCATCAGGAATTGGCACGTGCGCGGGTGGACGCCCATGGGACGCTTGGGAACGCCGGAAGACGTGGGCAATGTCGTCACGCTCTTTTGTTCGGAGCAAGCTGCCTGGATAACGGGACAGGTGATTTACGCGGATGGCGGTGCCTCGTTGATGAACCCCGAGGTTCCCCCCGAAATACAGCTGGGGTAGCTTTGCCTCGCCGGGCGCCACCTATGCGCAGGGAGCGTGCGCGGCCTAACACGCGCCTGAAGCTGGCGGCGCGCGTAGATTGTGGAATGAATTGTTCTTCAGCGCGCCGCACCATAGGCGCACGCCGTTAGGCGGCACTTTCTCGCAATTCCCGATGAACTGTCCTCGATGTGGCACTAAACTCGACGTACGATCCCAGGCCGACATAACCGCGGCGGTCTGTACTCAGTGTGGTGGTGTCTGGTTATCTCCCGACGACCTGCAGCGTGCCCTTAGGACGTTCGCCACCGAACAAGGTGTTGTCCTGAAGACACTCGCATTATTGGAGGGACCAAGTCGCGAGACGAACATCCCCTGTCCACGGTGTGCCCCGACCCGCCTCCAGACGCTCACTCTACGCGGGGTCGAGGTTGAGCGTTGTCCCGATTGTCGCGCCCTCTTTTTGGACCGTGGCGAGGGCCGCACGCTAGCACAGCGAACAACGGTCGGGTCCGTTGAATGGGATCGTTCGTACCAAGCGCTCCTGCGCACCATCCGAACCTGGGCGACTCCTCCGCCGGAACCTTGGCTATTCAGTCCCGGCGACTTCACCAGCAGTGGTCATGGCACGGTGGAGTAGGGGTTCGAAACACGTGCACGCCGTTAGGCACCCGCCAGATTCGACCCGATGAACTACCGACGCCTGGCGGTAATCGCTGCAGTGATCGCCGTGCTCATGGTAGCGGGTTGGTTGTACCTCGACAGAGTTGTTCTCCCTCGTACAACTGAAGCACTCGCGCAAGTCGTTCCTGCTCTGGTGAACACGACACTCGATCAAGCCGCCCGTCTAACGCCACCGCAGGGACTCCCTCCGGGCTCTCGGATCCTGCTAGATACACGTCCGGTCGGAGAACTGACTCTTCGATTCGACATCAGGCAGTCGGGATCGCTCAATCAACCGACGTCAAATACCTCACCGATGACCGGCATCCTCGCCGCTTTCGAGCGCCCAGATTCCAGCACGGTCTTCACCGGGCGACTATGGCCGGGAGATGTCAGCCGGCAGATAGCAGCGGATAGTGCGTTGGTTGGGGCGCTCTTGGAGATAGGGCGACCAAATGCACCGATCACAATTCGGATCGTAGGGCGCTCACAGCTGCAAGGAATGCAGCCTATCGGATACCTGTGGATTCCGGCGGACTCATTGATACTGCCCTTGCGTCGCGGCGGTGCCTAACACGCGCTAGGCCGCTTGTCTCGATGCCCCGGGGAAACTTCGATGGACAGGGGTTCCGTCAGTCGTTTGGCCTTGAGCGCCACCGTGCACTGTCTCACCGGCTGCTCAATCGGTGAGGTGCTCGGCATGGTCATCGGAACGGCGCTCCACTGGGACAACGGCCTCACGATCGCTCTGTCCATCGCACTCGCCTTCTTGTTCGGGTATGCGCTTACACTCCTACCGTTGCGGCGTGGGGGACTGGCACTTGGCGCGGCAGCGCGCCTCGCACTTGCCGCGGACACGCTCTCAATCACCGTAATGGAGGTCGTGGATAACGGCATTATGCTGGTGGTGCCCGGCGCAATGGACGCTGGTCTGTCTGAGCCGCGCTTCTGGGTGACGCTCGTGGTTTCGCTACTCGTCGCAGGCGTGGCAGCCTATCCAGTTAATCATTGGCTCATTAGGCGTGGCCGTGGGCACGCGCTCGTCCATCAGCACCATGGCGATGAGTTGTCATTCCGGACTCCCGATGGCAATTCGGCGGTCAAGCGGCCACATCAGCATTAGTGGCTGCGCGAGCGGCCTAACACGCGCCGGAAGCTGGCGGTGCGCGTAGATTCAGGAATGACTACTTTTTCTTCAGCGCGCCGCAGCTTATGCGCGATCCGGTAGGCAGCCACGGGCTGCCCAGGTGTCCCGACGCCCCGATGGGGGGAGAACGCCAATGGAACACGACGACCCGCCTATAGGTCGCGTGCTGTCACGCCGGGAAGTTGTCACATGGCTGGGCGCTACGGGCGTGGCCTGGCTGACGGGCAGCAGCCTGTACTCGAGGCGCGTCGTGATGACAACGCGAGGACCCTCCTGTGTGGTCCGCCCGGAGCAGACCCAAGGCCCATATTTCGTGGACGAGCGCTTGCATCGATCGGACATTCGCTCCGATCCGGCTGACGGCCGAGTCAAGCCCGGCATGCCACTGGCTCTGACGTTCCTCGTCTCGCGCCTGAGCGCCGGGACCTGTCAGCCGCTCCTGGGCGCCCAGGTGGATGTCTGGCAATGCGATGCTCTCGGCGTCTACTCGGATGTGCGTGATCCAGGTTTCAACACCGTCGGCCAGAAGTTCCTGCGCGGGTACCAGATAGCCGATGCCCACGGCGAGGCCCGGTTCTCGACCGTGTACCCTGGCTGGTATGCGGGTCGGACTGTGCACATGCACTTCAAGATCCGCGCGGAGCCGTCAGCCCAACGCGGCTTCGAGTTCACGTCGCAATTGTACTTTGACGATGCGTTGACCGATCGCGTCCACGCCGCCGCCCCGTATGCCACGAAAGGACCGCGCACAACGCGCAATCGGGATGATCGCATCTTCCGGCGCGGTGGTGATCAACTCGTGCTGAGTCCGGAGGAAGTCGCTGCCGGCTATGCGGCGTCGTTCACAGTCGGACTACAGCTTCCCTGATTCGCGGGCAGTGGAGCGTGAGCTATGAACAACGACAAGAATTCCGGCAAAAAGAAGAATCCGAGCAAACGCAAGAATCAAGATGTGGAGGAGAGCGCCGAGCTTGTGCCGCCGCCTCGATCTCGCCCATCGGAGTCCGGACCAGCACGATGGGAACCGCCACCGGCGGTTGGTCGATTACTCCAAACCGTTCGGAGCGCCCTCGGAACCATTCTTGATGCGGCTGATGCCGCCGCCGCCGTCATTGTCCAACGGTTCGGCCGTCGAGCTTGAGAAGGCCGCGCGACCATTGTCCGACGCCAGTAATGCCTCCACAACCAACGCTACGGACCGAGCGGCTACTCCTCAGACGACACGATGATGCTCGTACTTGAGGTGATGGATAAGGAGCCTACTCTCCTCGTTGTTTGGGGAGCTGCGATCATGCTCGGATTGGTCGGCTTCTTGGCCGCGCGGTTCCGGCGCTGGCTCATTCTTCCGGCGCTCGCCCTGATTGCGATCGTTGCCTGGTCACAGCTTGGTGAGCTCGCGGATCCCAGCGTCGGCCCGGCCATCATCCAAGCAGCGGGGCGCGGTTATCTCATCCAATCCTGCGCCGCTGTCGCCCTGGCCGTGATTCTCTCGGTGCTGGGGCTGGTTCCTAGGTCGCGTGCGGTCTAACAACCGGCTGGAGCAGCCGTCGCGCGCAAGGGTATTTCATTTTTCTTC
>Ga0184634_10000039_pt1 | contig 26596 bp, 24 predicted proteins | sample PLM31_200_b1_FD_133016 | JGI IMG/M metagenome (GOLD analysis project Ga0184634, IMG submission 133016) | Groundwater sediment microbial communities from an aquifer in East River, Colorado, USA - PLM3-1_200_b1 | ecosystem: Environmental > Terrestrial > Soil > Riparian zone | place: USA: East... | reverse complement strand
GAGCGCAAGCGAAGGATCTGTGCTCAGGGCCGGCTCCAGGAAGGGTCTCGTGTCTAACTGAGATTCTTCGCCTGCAGCTCAGAATGACAGAAACGGGAACAAGGGAGGTTGATTCAAGGTTTCCAATGGGTAAAGGAATATTTATAACCGGCACGGATACTGGGGTTGGGAAAACCCTTGTTGCTTGCGGACTGGCGGCTCTTCTCAGAGAATCCGGCTACAAGGTCGGCGTCATGAAGCCCGCGGAGACCGGCTGTGAAGAGAGAGATGGGAAACTCTTTCCCCAGGACGCCTTTTATTTAAAGGAAGCCTCGGGTTGTGAAGAGCCTTTGGACCGGATTTGCCCATACCGTTTGCGCAACCCTCTCGCCCCCAGCATGGCTGCGGAGAGAGAAGGCGTCAAGATAGATATCGGCCACATCGAAACCATCTACAATGAGCTAAGCTCAAAGAACGATATTACGATTGTGGAAGGGGCCGGCGGCCTGCTCGTCCCGCTCCTTCCCCATTACACCTATGCCGATCTTGCTCGTCAGCTGAAGTTTCCTCTTCTGGTCGTGGCGGCCAATCGCCTTGGCGCGATCAATCATTTGCTGCTCACGTTGGAGCACGCCTCTTTCCGGGGCCTCCGCGTGCTTGGATATGTCTTCAATCGTCTGACTAGCGAACCTTCCCTCGCCGCTGACACCAACCGCGAGGCTCTTTTCTCACTTACTGCGGTTCCCTGCCTGGGCGAGATCCCTTACATCGAGGACTTGGAGGCTAAACGGCATTCCCTGACCGATGTATTTGAGGAGAAACTTGACCTGCGCCCATTGGAAACAATTTTGCCACGCAGATAAATTTGACTACCTTAAATCAATTTTTTTGATATATTGCGGGCTAACGAGGGATGGAGATCTTAAGAGTGGATGCCCAACTGGTTAACATCGAGAAACACTGTGTGGCACTATAAACCGGAACCGAACCCTACCGAAGAGCTTCGTCTGGGAGGACAGGAGCGACAATGAGGGGCTTCGTACCCACACCGCCCGAAACTGTCGACACGATGGTCCAGCTACTGTTCGCGGACGGTCGCCCACCACGGACAACACCGTCCTTGACCCAGGCTGCGGGACGGGAGAGTTCATTGACGGCATCATTCGGTGGTGCGAGCGGCGACGGCTTCCGCTTCCGCGCATCACTGGTGTCGAGTCAGATCCGCGTCACCTACCAGCCCTGCGGGCGAAATATGGCCGGCTGCGTGCTGTATCCATAGAGTACGCCGACTTCCTCGAGGACGGTTGCACGGCTTTCGACTATGTCGTCGGCAACCCGCCCTACGTGCCGATTACGGAGCTGTCGGAAGCCGAGAAGGCTAGATATCGCGCGCGGTACTCCACTGCGCGCGGCCGCTTCGATCTCTATCTGCTTTTCTTCGAGGAAGCTCTGCGGCGGCTTACTCCGGGTGGCCGACTCGTTTTCATCACGCCGGAGAAATACCTGTACGTCGAGACAGCTGGCCCACTACGTGAGCTGCTCGCGCGCCGTCACGTCGAAAAGATCCTCCTCGTGAAGGAGGACACGTTCGGCAAACTTGTGACGTATCCGACGATCACGGTTGTAAGCCACGCACCGCCCGGCAGGACGCAAGTCGTGCGGCGTGACGGCAGCACGGTGACTCTGAAGTTGCCTCCCCGCGGCGATCCGTGGTTGCCCCTTCTCGAAGGGGTTGCGTCGGAGTGCGCGGTTGTAAGGCTGGCGGATCTGTGTTTGCGTCTGAGTTGTGGCGTTGCCACAGGTGCCGACAGCGTGTTCGTCCGACCGGCCGAGGGCCTCGACCCGGCACTCCGGCCCTTCGCGCGCCCGACGATCGCTGGGCGGGATCTCGCACCCGCCACCACCGATATTACGCCACGCTACGTTATGTTGATCCCCTACGGAGCGGACGGACGCTTGATTCCCCTGAAGCAACTAGGCGCTTTCCGGCGCTACTTGGTCCGCGGCGATGTTCGTCGTCGGCTGCTGGCACGGACCTGCGTCGAGCGCAAGCCGTGGTACGCGTTTCACGAGACGCCGGTGCTTGGGGACATTCTGCGCCCAAAGATCCTGTGCAAGGACATCGGTGAGACGCCACACTTCTGGATCGATCGGTCCGGTGAGATCGTGCCACGGCATTCCGTATATTACATCGTGCCGCGGGAGTCCGCAGCGATTGACGTGATCGTTGACTACCTGCGATCGTCCTCCGCCCATGAGTGGCTCAGGCGGAACTGCCAACGCGCCGCTAAGGGGTTCCTGCGCCTCCAGAGCCACGTCCTGCAACGGCTGCCCGTGCCCGATGACGTAGCCCGCGCCGCTGCCGGTGTGCGTCCGGTCTTAGGGGCGGCTGCCCGGCCCGTGCAAGTGGAGCTGTCCTTCCGGTAGTTTCCTGAGTCCCCAAATGAGCACGCCATTTGATGATGTTGTTGACGAGATCAGGGCCAGAGGCTTCCACAACCACCGGCTCGAGGACCACTCCGCCACGGTGAGCCGCGGGATCGTGCGCGACCTGGCCGCGATGTGTGAGCCGTTCCGGCGGGATTTGGCGGCCGGTCGTGTCCGGGAGTGGCTCGACCTGCCATCACCGGGCGGGCGCGCGCGCAAGCTGGACCTCGTCGTGGCCGAACCCGGCAGTGAGGTGGGCGCACCGGACCTCGGTCGCCTGCGGCTGTGCGCAGAAAATAAGTCCGTGGTCACCGCGCACCGCAACCGTACGAACCGTTACGACGGCTTGAGCGACCTCCTCGGCGTGCTCCATCATAAGAAGCCGATGCGATCCTGGTCGCAACCGTGCTGGTTGGCCTCGCCGAAAAAGTCCTCAACGTGCCCGATCGTGTGAAGCCCTTCCTGCGACCCGAGGACTTCGTCAGGCGCGTCCTGCCACGCCTATCTAGCGGCGACAACACACTGTGGGACGAGTTCCCGCATGCCGTGAGCCGAAACCGACCGCTAGACCCAGAGCGCACCGTCAAGAAGTTCCGCGAGCTGCCGACTCGCCCGCCCGGAAGGACCGACCTGGTGGCCTACGACTATGTCCTTCTCGTACCTGTTTTTATCGACAACGTATGCCTGCCTCGCCTCGCACGGGAGAACACCCTCGGCATCAACGCCGACGCCGAGTACAGCGCGATGCTCGACCGCATCTGCAAAGCGTACACCGCGAGGTGGCACTTGTAGACAATCCAGACAAGGCGAGGCGTGCTTGGCTTGGAAGGAACAAAAGAAAAAAAGGGTCTGCTCTTGGCTCAACTTGCAACTTTGGCGGTCGGTGTCAGTTGTTTGCGGTTATGTCTAGGCCTCCGCCGAATTGAAAGCCTCGAACAATGAGCAAACCATATCTCTTTCACCTCAAATCTGCCGCCGACCTCGAAACGACAAATGAAGCCGTCCGCGCCGGCTTTGCCGCGTTAGCTCTGGAGAAGAACCGTCGCGCGACGCCTTACGTCGAGCAGGCGCGCGCACTGAAGTACGCTGCGTTACAGGCTAAACACCCCGTCGAACTTCTGGAAATCCCTGGAATCCAATCGGCGCTGGTACCGGTGTCAGGTGTGAACTTCGTTGAAGAGCTCGTGTTTCGTTTTTTGCTTACTAGGGGTTATACTCTCGGCGGATCAATGCGCAATATTGGCGGCTTTATGGCGCAGAAAAAACTTACCCGCTCGATTATCGCCCACCTGAGGCTAGCTGGGAAAACATGTCAATGGCTCCACTCCGAAACCAACGTTTGGGCAGATTTGCCGCAAGACGACGCAGATATCGAGCTCTATCTTCGCGGCCTTTGCTGGGTGTCAAGGGGAGAACCCCGGACGCTCGTTTACAACCTCACCGTCCCTTTTTTCCGTAACAACGTGGATCTTTCGCTCTTTAATTGTAGCCCTGAGAGCCTCTCGAAAGATACACGCAGAAGCCCTGATTCCTACATCGCCCTGGGAGAATTGAAGGGTGGGATCGATCCGGCTGGCGCGGATGAACACTGGAAAACAGCCAGGACAGCGCTGGATCGAATTCATAAGGCCTTTGCCAAACACAAGGCTAAACCCCATACGTTTTTCATCGGAGCTGCCATTGAACCGAAAATGGCCGCTGAAATATGGACCTTGCTAAAGCGAGGGGTTTTGGAAAACGCCGCCAATTTGACCGACGAAGACCAGATCGCCTCAATCACACGTTGGCTTTGCAGCCTGTAAAGGATACGGGAGTGGTGCCAGATACGTGCTATTGCCAAGTGCTGGTGCCAGGCATGCGTTATTGGACTCCTCTTACCGCTTCCTGCCTCTGGCCTCTCGCTCCCAACTCTTTAGAACTTCGTCGTAGAGGAGCCGGAGCGGAACCTTTTTCGTTTGGGCAAGTCTCTTGAGATCATCATATTCTGGGGAGGCCCTCTTCTCCCCACCGGGTCCCGCAACGACCTTAACCCTGACCGTACCGAACTTGGTCCTGACCCGAGCTGTCGCGCGCTTCAGGATCAGTCGTCTAACCGGATAATAGCGCATACCTATCGTCGAAGTCTCACGGAAGATGATCTCTGCGAGCCTCTCCCTGTGAGATGGCTCGGCGATGATCCGGAGCAGCGTCCCGGGGCGGTTTTTCTTCATCTGAATCGGCGTGAGGAAGACGTCGCGCGCACCCGCAGCGAACAGGCGATCGAAGACGTAATCGTAGAACTCCGGGTTCATATCGTCGACGTTGGTCTCCATGACCACCATCTCGTCCTCTCCCCAAGCCGGGTCATCCTGACCCAGAAGGAGACGAAAGAGATTGGGGCGGTCAGGAAACTCTCTCTCCCCGGCGCCGTAGCCGATCTTCTCGACGATCATCTGTGGCGCAGCGCCGAATTGAGAGCCCAGGACAGAGATAAGGGCGGCCCCTGTTGGGGTCACTGTTTCGCCCTGAAGGCCCGTCCAATGGACCGGAAGGCCCTTCAGAAGCTCGAGCGTGGCCGGCGCCGGCAGGGGCAAAGAACCATGCCTTGAGTGTGTCAGGCCACGGCCCAGAGGTATGGGAGAAAAACGGATGGAGCCGATCTTGAGGTGTTGGATCCCGATGGCCGCGGCCATGATGTCCACAATCGAGTCCGTGGCGCCCACCTCGTGGAAGTGAACCTTATCGGGCGCCACTCCGTGGATCTTCCCTTCGGCCTCGGCGAGCCGGCGGAAGATCTTGAGCCCGCTCTCTTTAACCTCGGGAGCCAGGGAACTTCTCTGCACCAATTGCTGGATCTGCTTCCAGGAACGCTCGGACTCCTTGCGGGGGCTCACCACGCGGAAGCGGGTGGCGCGGATGCCGTGAAGGCTCTTTTGGGTAACCTCAATGCGGTAGTTCAGCCCGGGGATCTTTCTCAGCTCGGCCTTGAGCCCTTTAAGCGGCAGGCCGAGGTCGAGAAGCGCGCCCACAAACATATCGCCGCTGATCCCTGATATCAGATCACCGTAAGCAATCCTCATCCTAATCTCCCGCTTGAGTGCCATTACGCGACAGCTCTCTACTTGTCAAGGGAGGGCCCGCCTCTCTGACAGGTAGTTTTACATCAAAATTCAATAGTGTTATAAAGCGGAGAGCCGGTTTTTATTCCTGCGAAACCCCAGCAACTCATGTTGCCCTTTCTATGAAGATCAAAAAGGCAGTCATCCCGGTGGCGGGTCTGGGAACTCGCTTCCTCCCAGCTACCAAGACCATCCCCAAAGAGCTCCTGCCCATCGTGGATATTCCGGCCATTCAATACGTAGTGCAGGAAGCAGTGGCATCGGGGATCAAGGAGATCATCTTCGTCACCGGCAGAGGCAAGGACAGTATCGAAGACCACTTCGATACCGCGCCCGAGCTGGAGCAGGTGCTGGAGGAGCGAGGGAAGAGGGAGATGGCCGAGACCTTGAGGCAGATCGCGGCCATGATCGACATCGTCTCCGTGAGGCAGAAGCGCCCTTTAGGCCTCGGCCATGCGGTTTTTTGCGCGCGGGATTTGGTGGGCAACGAACCCTTTGCCGTCCTCCTGCCGGACGACATCTTTGATGCCCCCGTTCCCTGCGTCCAACAGCTTATTGATCTCTTTGACGAGAAGAAGGAGAGTGTGGTGGCGCTCATGAGGGTAGCTTCCGAGGAGGCCCATCTCTACGGGATCATGAGAGGACAGAGGCTCAAAGAGAGGGTCTATAAAGTAGACGGGGCTGTCGAGAAGCCTAGGCCCCATGAAGCGCCTTCGGATCTCGCCATCATCGGGCGCTACGTGCTCAAGCCAGAGATCTTCTCGATCCTGGAAAAGCTCCCCCCGGGCGCGGGAGGAGAGATCCAGCTCACCGATGGCATCGCCCATCTGGCGCGGGAAGGGAAGGTTTACGGATACGAAGTTTCGGGCAATCGCTATGACATCGGGGACAAATTCGGCTTCATCCAGGCCACCCTCGCCTACGGGCTGAAACGACCGGAACTTCAAGAACAGCTAAGGAAGTATCTGCGATCGATCGTCAGCGAAAAGTGAACGTGGGGCCGTAGCTCAGTTGGGAGAGCGCTAGAATCGCACTCTAGAGGTCGGGGGTTCGAATCCCCCCGGCTCCACCAGAATCTTCTCCGCAATTTGCGGCAAAATTCAGAGCCGCAGATCCATGGAGCAATAAGAGTGGCCAACAGGAAGGTGAGTTAGTGCCCTGAGCATCTTCGCGCGCCACCGTGCCTACTTCAGTTATGTCGTGTTGGCCGCCGCGCGCAGGTAGCGGCACAGGGGAAGGAAAAAGAGGCCAGGCTGCGATACCCCAACGACTGATGCAGACGCTGGCCTCCACAATGGCCTGGGATGGACGATGACCAATTGGCTCTGGCTCGGCTCGGTGAGCTCGCTTTGCCTTCAATGGATAGTCTTGCGTCTTTCCGGGGCCCCTCTTTCCCACGAGTGGGTTGCCCTCAACTCAGGGCTGGCCATGTTTGGCGCGGCCTTTCTCCTCTCCTGGGCAGCTGAGCTGGCCCAGTTGGATATTTCTCAGGCCTTGGCCCTGGCCTTTCTGGCATTGATTGCTGTCCTACCCGAGTACGCTGTGGACATGTATTTTGCCTGGATGGCCGGGAAAAATCCCCAATATACAGCATACGCAACGGCCAATATGACCGGGGCCAACCGCCTTTTGATCGGGCTGGGCTGGGCCTGCGTGGTCGTCACCTACTGGCTCAAAACCGGGAAAAAGTCCTTTCGCCTGGAGCCTTCCCACAAGATCGAGATCTTCTACCTCAGCCTGGCGACCCTCTATTCGTTTTTCATCCCTTTCAAGGGCACCATCTCCCTGATGGATGCTGCGGTGCTGATTGCCATCTTTGTATTGTATGTGCGGGCGGCGGCGCAGGCCGTCCACATCGAGCCGGAGCTTGAGGGGCCTACGGAGATGATCGCGAGTTGGGGAGTTTCCGCCCGCCGCCTGGTCACGGTCTTTCTGTTCGTCCTCTCCGGCTTGACGATCTTGATCTCGGCTGAGCCTTTCGCCGAGGGTCTCTTAGCCACGGGGCGGACCTTCGGTATCGAAGAGTTTATTCTGGTCCAGTGGCTGGCGCCGCTGGCCTCGGAGTCGCCGGAGTTTATCGTGGCTATCCTGTTTGCGCTCCGGGCCAACCCCGGAGCCAGCATCGGGACGCTCATCTCCTCGAAGGTGAATCAGTGGACCCTGCTCATCGGCATGCTTCCGATCGTCTATGTGATTTCGGCTGGCGAGGTCACGCCCATGCGCATGGACAGCCGTCAGATAGAAGAGGTCCTCCTGACCGCTGCCCAGTCCCTCTTCGCGGTGGCGGTCCTGGCAAACCTTTCCTTTTCCGTGACCGAGGGCCTGTTGCTTTTCATCCTTTTCTCCACCCAGCTCCTCATCCCGGACCCGCGCTTCCGATACCTCTTTTCCTTTTTCTATATCCTGCTTACCGTGGGCATCTTTCTCTTCCAGCGGGAGAGCCGGAGATCTTTCCTCGCCCTCTTCTTTCGCCGCCGGGGACGCGACCGTAAAAATTCCGAATAGGCCTCAACCCCGATCCGAAACGCTCTCTAGGACAGGTGTCATGCTTACCGTTGAAAATTTCGAATCGGGGTCAACTCTCCTCTAGGAACTCGGGCCGGATCTGGATGCGCGCCCTAACCTTGAGGCTGTCGAGGAATCTCTGTACTGTCTTCTCCCGCTTCTCGCTCAGAGCCTGTTCCATGAGACGCCCCTGCTCTTTTTCGAAGCGCGCTTTATCCGCCCCCTGGCCATCCTTAAAGGCAAAGAGGTAAAGCGCATCTTTCTGAGTAAAGATCTGATCGGGGATAGGCTGCCATGACGAGAGGGGAATCCCGCCGGGCCGGATCTCCTGGAGGATGCCTACCCGGGGGATCTGTGAGGCATTGCGCAGGAACCAGCCGGTCTCTTCTACTTTAAGGCCGTGCCTTCGGCCAAGCCCTTTGAGATCCTTTTCCTTTACCAGCTCCTTGAGTAAGATGTTGGCCTTCTGAGTCGCCAGCTCGATGGCCTTTTTCTCCCGCAAGGCCTTCTCCAGACTGGAGCGCACGGAATCGAGGCCGGGGACTGAGGGTTCTCTGCGCTGCTTGACTCTCAGGAGGTAATAGGCGCGGGGCCCTTCGATGACCGGGCTGATCTCGCCCAGCGGAAGGGAGAAGGCTGCTTTATTAAACTCCTCTAAAGGCCCCACTCCCTGCACCACTTCCGAAAGAGCGAAAAAGGGACTCAGAACGAGGCCGAGCCCCCACTCTCCGGCCAGCCGGGAGAGATCCGTCCCTGAAATCGCCTTTCCTCGATCTTGATCGGCCGCCTTGCCGGCCTCGACCCTACCCCTCTCTTCTCTGAGCTGGCGCGTAATCTCTGGAGCGACCTCTGGCAGGCCTCTGGTCCTCTCCTGTCTCGTCTCTTCTAGCTTGAGAATATGATATCCCAGGCTGGTCTCCACGAGGCTGCTGATCTCGCCTTTCCTAAGGCCGAAGGCAGCCTTATCGAGCGGGGGGAGCATCTGGCCCTGGTTGAAGAACCCCACGTCTCCACCCTGGGCGGCGCTTGGGTCCTCGGAATGGTCTCGGGCAAGCTGGGCGAAGTCTTTTCCGGCCCGCGCCTCCTGCAATACCCTCTCCGCCCTCAGGCGCGCCGCCTCTCGCTGCTGGATATCGGTGCCTGCCGGGATGCGAAGAAGAATGTGGCGCAGCCGCACGGCCCTGGGCTGGTGGAACCTCGTCTCGCGGTGGATCTTATAGAGCTCCTCAATCTCCTTCTGGCTCACCTGCACCCGGGAGGCGAAGTGGGCGAAGGGATAGGAGAGGTATTCCACCTGAACCCTCAAGGGCCCTTTGAGCGCTTCCCGGTTTTTTTCATAGTATCCCTCGATCTCCTCCGCGCTCACCTCAGCCCGGGAGATGAACTCTTTTGCCGACAGACGGAGGAAGTAAAGATTAATCCTTTCCTGCTCCCATCGGTATCGGTCGCGCACCTCGGCCTCAGTCACATGAACGCTGTCCTGAACGATGTCCAGGAGCTTTTTTATGGTGAGCCGGGATTTCTCCTCCATCTCAAACTGCGCCGGCGCCAGGTTTCTGGACCTCAAGAGCTGGAGGTAGCGCTCTCTGCTGAACCGGCCAGCCATCTGGAACTCCGGCAGCCGGGCAATGGCGCCCGTCAGCTCTTCGTCGCTCACGCCCAGCCCCAGTCTGTGGGCCTCCTGCAGCAGCAGGCGCCTGTGAATCAGCTCCTCTAAAGCGACCTTCTTCAAGTTGAGGGCCTTGATGGCCTGCTCGGTCAATGCCCCGCGCATGAGATCGCGGTAAAACTCGATGAGCCTCACATAGTGCAGTTTAAATTCCTGCGCACTGATGTCCTCTCCGTTGACCTCGGCAACGCTCGCCAACTGCGGTTGTCTCCAATCCCCTCCCACCCCCCACAGGAGAAAGACAAATACAATGGCGCCGAGAAACAACACGATGACCCAAGAACGCCTTCGCTTGCGCAGAAAATCGAGCATGGGAAAATTTTTCCTCTCTGCCGGCGGGACTCTCGGATTGCGCCCTTATCATAGGAGATACCCCCCGCCAATGCAACCTTTTCCGGGCCTGCTCTGGCCCCTCCTTAGCTTAGCTTGCCTGGAGACAGCAAATTTGTTATTTTTAGACTCTGGTTTTATTTCTTCAAGGTTAAAGGAGAGCTTAAGGTGATCCTAGATTCTCTGTTTGGTTTCTTTTCCAATGACCTCGCCATCGATCTCGGTACTGCCAATACTCTCATCTATGTGAAGAATGAGGGGATCGTCTGTAATGAACCCTCGGTCGTGGCCGTGCAAAAAAAGGAGCGCGGCGGGAGGAAGGTCGTGGCCGTAGGGTCCGAGGCCAAGAAGATGCTGGGGAGAACCCCGGGGAGCATCGTGGCCATCCGCCCGCTCAAGGACGGCGTGATCGCCGACTTCGAGATCACGGAGGCCATGCTTCGCTACTTCATCCACAAGGTCCACAATCGCCATACCCTGGTGCGCCCGCGCATCATCATCGGGGTACCCTTTGGAATCACGGAAGTGGAGAAGAGGGCGGTGCGGGAATCGGCGGAGTCGGCCGGGGCAAGGGAGGTCTACCTGATCGAGGAGCCTATGGCGGCTGCCATCGGGGTCGGGCTGCCGATTACCGAGCCCACCGGGAGCATGATTGTAGATATTGGAGGGGGGACCACCGAGGTGGCGGTCATCTCCCTAGCCGGCATTGTCTTCTCGCGCTCGATCCGCGTCGGCGGGGATAAGATGGATGAGGCAATTGCCCAGTTTATCAAGAGAAAATACAACCTGCTGGTAGGGGAGAGGACCGCAGAGCTGATCAAGATCACGATCGGTTCGGCCTATCCCGGGGACGAGATCCAGACGATGGAGATCAAGGGCCGGGACCTGGTGGCCGGCGTTCCCAAGACCGTGGTCATTACCGACGAAGAGATCCGCGATTCCCTGCTCGAGCCTATCAATCAGATCGTCGAGGCCGTGCGGGTCTCTCTGGAGCGGACGCCGCCGGAACTGGCCTCGGATATTGTCGACCGGGGCATCGTCCTTGCCGGCGGCGGCGCCCTACTCAGAAATCTGGATGCGCTGCTGAGGGAGGAGACCGGGCTTCCCATCGTGCTTGCCGATGACCCTTTGACTGCGGTGGTCATGGGCGCGGGAAAGGCCCTGGACGAGATTTCCTTGCTCAAGGAGGTAGCCATCCAGTAGGCACGCTGAGCGTGCCTCCCCCGCCTGGATTGAGGTGGGAACCCTTCATGCTCGCTTTTTTTCGTCGCTACGAGATCCTGCTGAGCTCTTTTTTCTGCCTCATGCTCTCTCTCTATATTCTCCTCATGGCCTCCCGGGGCCACCTGCGCGTGGACCCGATCGGGCCGCGCCTGCTGGGGCTGGTGCGCCCCTTCCAGAAGGGGGCCCAGGCGACGATCCTGGGCCTTCAGGGGATGCGCCAGGGATGGGCCCAGAGATACGCGGCCCGCAAAGAGATCCAATTAGAGAATGAGAATCTCAGGCGCCGCGTCATGGAGCTGGAGGAGGAAAGGAATCGGCTCCTGGAGGCTGAGGCCACCAACCGGCGCCTGCAAAAATTGCTCGACTTAAGGGCCCAACTGCCGACCGCCGCCGTGAGCGCGGCGGTGATTGGCAAGAGCGCCAGCACCTGGTTCCAGAGCCTCACGATCGATAAGGGAGTCAAAGACAACATTCGCAAAGGGATGGCAGTAGTCTCTCCGGCCGGCGCGGTGGGACAGATCGTCTCCGTGGCGCCGAAAAGCGCCAAGGTCCTGCTCCTCACGGATTACAATAGCGGTGTGGACGTCATTGTCCAGAGGAGCCGGACGCGTGGCATCGTCGCTGGCTCGCTCGAAGGTCGGCCGCACATGAAACACGTGAGGCGGAGCGAAGGCGTGGAGGAGGGTGACCGCCTGGTCACCTCGGGGCTGGATGGGATCTTCCCCAAAGGCTTTCTGGTCGGCACTGTGAGCGAGATATACAAGAAAAACTACGGCCTTTTCCAATATGTGTCGGTCCATTTGGCTGTGGACCCGACGCAGATCGAAGAGGTGCTGGTGGTATCTGCGGATGCAGTCCCGAAGGAGTAACCCCTGTACCACGGACTTACCTCCGTGGCGTTCTGTGGTATGGGGTAAAGGGCGCTGGTTTTTTTTATCGCTGGATGGTAGATGAAGTTTTTTCTCTTCTTTCTGTCCGTCGGTTTCCTCTTTGTCCTTGTGCAGACCACCTTTTTGCACCTCCTCCCTGGCCCGCTTGTCCCGGATATGATCTTGGTCCTTTGCGTCTATTGGGGACTCCACCGCCCCACGGTGGGGGCTGTCTTGGGCTCTTTCATCCTGGGCTACACCGTGGACGTCGTCTCCAGCCCCATGCTGGGCGTGAATGCCTTTGCTATGTCTCTGGTGTTTCTCGGCACCTACTTGACCTCGCGCTCGATCTGGGTCCATAATCCTCTCTTGAGCGCCGCCGCGGTCTTTTTTGCCTCCTGGGTCAAAGTGGCTGCGCTGTCTCTGGTCTGGGCCCTGTTCACGAGCACCGATGGCCTCTGGATGGGTGCGGTGAAATATATTTTCTTCGAAGCCCTGCTGGCAGCCATTCTGGCACCCTGGCTCTTCTCCCTTCTCCGGCGCGGCCAGAGTTATCTAGAAAAAGTGCGGGTGCCCCTGTAGCCTGGCCATGATCCGCTTTATATTCCGCAATGAGATTGCTCCAGAGCTGCGCCGGCGGACGCGCGTCCTGATGGTGCTGGTCTCGGTCGTCTTTGTCCTCCTGATCGGGCGTCTGTGGTATCTGCAAATCCTCCAGGGGAACTGGTTCACCTACTTTTCGGAGAATAACCGCATCCGGCTCAAAAAGGTCCCAGGCATCCGCGGGATGGTCTTTGACCGCCACGGTCGCCTCCTGGTCGATAGCCGTCCCTCTTTTGACCTCCTGTTTGTCCCTGAAGACTCCGCAGAACCTGAGCTGACCCTGCGTCGTTTGGCTCACTTCCTCAATCGCAGAGAGAGAGAGCTCCTGAGCCTAGTGGAAGAAAACAAAACGCGGCCACCCTTTGAAGATGTGGTCCTGGGAAAGGACGTCGACTGGCGCTCTATCGTAGCGGTAGAAAGCCACCAGCTCGACCTCCCCGGCGTATCGCTCAGGATCCGCCCCCGGCGGAGCTATCTCACCGACAGTACGGCGACCCATCTCCTGGGCTACGTGGGCGAGATCAGCTCCCCACAGCTCAGGGTGCTAAAAGAAAAAGGCTACAGCATGGGTGACGAGATCGGCCAATTTGGTCTGGAAAAGAGATGGGAAGACTATCTCCGGGGACGGAATGGGGGACAGCAGGTGGAGGTCGATGCCCTGGGGCGCCGGGTCAGGGTCCTTCATGAGGTAGAGGAGGTGCCCGGGCAGAGTGTCTTTCTGACGCTCGACCGCGACCTCCAGGAGACCGCCTATCAGGCCCTTCAGGGAAAGGAAGGCGCCATCGTGGTCTTGGAGGTCCACAGCGGCGCCATCCTCGCCCTGGTCAGCAGCCCAACCTTCGATCCCAACGTACTTGCCCGGGGAATCACTCCTGAGGAATGGCGCGCCCTGGTGGAGAACCAGCGCCACCCGCTCAACAACCGGGCGCTTCAAGGCCAGTACCCGCCGGCCTCTACCTTTAAAATTGTGGTGGCCATCGCGGCCCTGGAGGAGGGCCTGATCCGGCCCGAGACCCGCGTCTTCGATCCCGGCTACTTCACCGTGGGAAACCGCTCCTTCAGAGACTGGAAAGAGGGCGGGCACGGCTGGGTGGATCTTCACAAAGCCATCGTGGAATCCTGCGATGTCTATTTTTACGAAGTCGGCAGCCGGCTGGGAGTAGATCGCATCGCCCATTATGCGCGCTTGTTAGGGCTAGGAGAAAAGAGCGGTATCCCCCTGGATGACGAAAAGGCCGGTCTGATTCCGGACGTGGCCTGGAAGATGAAGCGGTTTGGCCAACCCTGGTTTCCGGGGGAGACCCCCTCGGCGGCCATTGGCCAGGGCTATGTCAACGTCACTCCGCTTCAGATGGCGAACCTGATGGCGGTTGTGGTCAATGGGGGAACCCTCTACCGTCCCTGGTTCGTGCGCCGAGTAGAATCCCTGGAGGGCAAGACCATCCGAGAATATGGCCCGGAAAGGATCCGGTCGATAACCTTAAAGCCGGATACCCTAGAGCGCATCCGTAAGGCATTGCGAGATGTAGTGAACAGCGGAACCGGGACCGGGGGAAGGGCAAGATCTTCCCTGATCGAGATCGCGGGAAAGACCGGGACGGCCCAGGTGGCGGAGATGCGTGGAGGATTCGTTAAAAGCGAAAGGCTTCCCTATTTTCTCAGGGACCATGCCTGGTTTGTCTCCTATGCCCCAGCAGGGCAGCCGGAGATTGCCGTCGTGATCCTGGTCGAGCATGGCGGCCGCGGGGGCTCTGTGGCCGCCCCGCTGGCTAAAAAAGTCATCGAGAAGTACCTCTCGTTAAAGAGCCAGCCAGATGAGCCAGATTCCAGGCAGGCCGCCGCAGCGAAACAGAACCATGCAGATCGACCGTAGGCTCATCTCCCATTTCGACTGGCCCCTTTTCAGCCTGACCTTAGGGCTGATCTTGTTGGGTATCCTCACGATCCACAGCGCCACCTACAGCATCACGGAACAGCACGCGGGCACTCTGGCCTCCAAGCAGCTCTATTGGTTTATGTTAGGGCTGGTAGCCATGATAGTGGCCTTTACCATGGATTATCACCATATCGACCGCCTCGCCTACCCCCTTTATGCCCTGGTCCTGCTTTTGCTTCTTCTGGTTCCGCTCCTGGGCACCGCGGGTGGAGGCTCCCAGCGCTGGCTGCACCTGCGGCTGTTCACTGTTCAGCCCTCGGAGCTGGCCAAGCTAGCGATCGTAGTGGTATTAGCCAAGCGTCTGCAATACGATGAGCCCCACCATGGCTATCGTCTGCGCGATCTCTGGGCGCCCTTTCTTCTGGTGGCCCCGCCAATCCTCCTGACCCTCCTTCAGCCTGACCTGGGCACTGCCGTCATCCTCTTCCTGATCTTCTTCAGCGCCGTCCTCATAGGGGGGTTACGCCTGAGATCGCTCCTCTACCTGGCCGCCCCGGGTATCATATCCCTGCCCATCGCCTGGCGCTTCTTAAAACCCTACCAACAGAGACGCATCTGGACTTTTCTCAACCCGGAGCTCGATCCCCTAGGCGCGGGGTACCACGTGATCCAGTCAAAGATCGCTATTGGCTCCGGAAAGTTTTTCGGCAAAGGGTACCTCCAGGGGACACAGAACCGCCTCGACTTTTTGCCCGAACAGCATACCGATTTTATCTTTTCCGTCTTCGCCGAAGAATGGGGATTTCTCGGCTGCCTGGTCCTCCTGGGCCTCTACCTCGCGTTGATCCTCTTCTCTCTGGAGGTCGTGGTAAGGGCCAAAGACCGATTGGGCGCCGTTTTGGCGCTGGGAATGGTGGCGATCATCTTTTGGCAGGTCGTCATCAATGCGGCCATGGTGACCGGGTTTCTACCCGTGGTAGGGATTCCGCTGCCGCTCTTTAGCTATGGCGGCTCCTCTCTAGTCTCGATGATGGTGGCGATGGGCCTATTGATTAATATCAGTATGCGGCGCTTTACGTTCTAAGCCAGCACCCGCTCGATCGCATCCACTAACCGCTGCTTGGGCACGGCGCCCACGACCTGCTCCCGGACAGAGCCTCCTTTAAACAGGATCAGGTTGGGGATCCCGCGCACGCCGTAGCGGGACGGGGTGAGTGGGTTGTCATCTACGTTGAGCTTGGTCACCTTGAGCTTCCCTTCATAGTCCTGGGCCAATTCCTCAATTACCGGCGCGATCGATCTGCACGGTCCACACCAGGGCGCCCAGAAATCGATCAGGACCGGCAGATCGGACCGGATCACTTCTGCCTCAAAGTTATCGTCGCCTACCTGTGTGATCTTGACCATAAGGTATGCCTCTCTTTCGTCCTTCCCTGGGAGAGAGCCTTGTCATCCCCTTAAAAAGTGGCGAGAAATTTGAGCAGCGTCATCACCCCGAATCCGGTCCCACCTTTGGGACAGATGGCCAGATCCTTCTCCGCAAAGGCAGGACCAGCGATATCCAAATGGACCCAGGGTATGCCGTCCACGAACTCCTGGAGAAAAAGGCCGGCGGTGATCGCCCCGCCATAGGAGCCGCCTATGTTCTTGATGTCCGCCACGCTGCTCTTGATCTCCTCCCGGTATTCCTTGACGAGGGGGAGTTGCCAGAGCTTCTCCCCCGCCTCGCGGCCGCAGCGGATCACCTGATCCACAAGGGGCTGATGGTTGCCAAAGATGCCGGCCACTTCGGTCCCCAGGGCCACCATGCAGGCGCCGGTCAGGGTGGCCAGGTTGATGATGGAGTCATGCCTCTGCTTGGCGGCCAGGGCAAGGGCATCGGCCAGGATCAGCCTCCCTTCCGCGTCGGTGTTGAGGACCTCAACCGTTTTGCCGTTGAGATAGCGGATGATATCGCCCGGTTTTTGCGCGCTCCCGCTCGGCAAATTGTCCGTGGACGGGAGGTAGGCCGTGATCTCAACCGGCGGACTGAGCCTTTCGATAACGCTCATCGCTCCGATGATAGCCGCGACGCCCGCCATGTCGAGCTTCATCGTTTCCATCGACTTGGCGGTCTTGAGCGAGAGGCCACCGGAATCAAAGGTGATGCCCTTGCCCACCAGGGCAATTCTCTTTTTCGCTCTCCCAGAAGGTCGGTAGCGGACGATGATGAATCTGGGCTCCTCCACACTCCCCCGGTTGACCGCCAAGAGGCCCGCCAGCTTCATCGCCTCAATCTTTTTCTTGCCCCACACCTCCACCTTCACCCTTCGACCGCGGCAGTGGCGCTTGGCCTGCTCCGCCAAATAGCGAGGCGTGGTCACTGAAGGAGGCTCGTTGACTAGGTCTCGGGCGAGGAGGACTCCTGGGGTAAGCTCCTGAGCCATGCGCACCGCCCGATCGAGGGCCGCACCCTTTCTCAGCCCAGGACGGGTTAAGAGCAGGGTCCGAATGGCAGAGGAGGGCTTGGCATTGGACCGATACTTGTGGAACTGGTAAGAGGCCAGCAGGATCCCTTCGACGATCGCTCCAGCCGTGGCCGCAGGATCGGTATCGGGGGAGAAGAAAAAGGCGACCTCCTCGGCTCCGATACCCGAGGCCTCTTTCTTCACCCGCGCTGCGGCCCTTCTCCAGGAGTCGATTTCGATCTCCCCTTCTTTGCCCATCCCGACGAGAAGCAGATAGGCTATGGGGAGTCTCCCCTCAGTGGGCTGGAGCAGGACGGTTCCCTCAGCCCCGGTGAACTGGCCCTTTTGTGCCCGTTGGGAGAGTCTGCCCCTAAGGAGGCGATCCAGAAGCCGGATGACAGGCTCCTCCAGTCCCTTTTCCTTCACCGGGAGCACCAGCAGGTCGGCCTTAATCTTCTCCGGACTCAGGTCCCTGAACTTCACCTCCATTTGATTCTCTCCTAGGCCTTGGGCCGGATGAGGTTCATAAACTCGCTGCGCGTCTCCTGCCTGGTCCTGAAGGCGCCGAGGAGGGTGCTGGTAATAATCACGGAGTTCTGCTTCTCCACGCCGCGCATGCGCATGCACAGGTGTTCCGCCTCGATCACCACTCCGACTCCGAGGGGCTTAAGCTTCTCCATGATCGTCTGGGCGATCTGGTTGGTGAGGCGCTCCTGCACCTGGAGCCTGCGGGCATAGACATCGACCAGGCGGGCGAGCTTGGATACCCCGATAATCTTGCGGTGGGGGATATAGGCCACGTGGGCCTTGCCGAAGAAGGGAAGCAGGTGGTGTTCGCACAGGGAGAAGAAGTCGATATCCTTCTGCACGATCATCTCTTCGTAGTCTTCGGTGAAAACGGCATTGTTGATCACTTGGTCTGGGTCCTGCCCATATCCCCGGGTCAGATAGGTCAGCGCCTTGGCCACGCGGGAAGGGGTCTCGCGCAGGCCCTCGCGGTCCGGATCCTCACCCACAGCTTTCAGAATCGAGCGAATATGCTCTTCCATTTCTCTCTCTCCCATCGCCACTCAAGACCGGAACCGTTGCATCACCAAATCTCAAAAAATTACCACTTACCCGGGGCGAGGTCAAACCGCGACTCAAATCACTCCAGCCTCACATTTTTCCTAAAGTCGTAGCTGGGAGAGATATCGCTCTCAAAGGTCCAGAAAACCCGGTCTTGCCCCTGACCATCGCGGAAGGTCTGCTTCAGAAAGGAGAGCAGGAGACTCCAGGCGTCCCCGGCCGCCTCCCTGCGGTATCTTCCCGGCATGGTGTCGTTGAGCCAGCCATGGGGGGCATCGCGATAGAGCCTGATGTGATAGCTCTTTTTGGCCTGCTCGAGACAGCCGCGCAGCCGCAGCACATCCTCCAAGGAAATGATGTGGTCCGCCGCGCCGAAAATTCCCAACAGGGGACAGGAGAGCCGCTCGACGAGGGCCGGGATCGGCTCCGGCCTCAGCTCATCCGCAGCCCACTCCTTTCCCCCTACGGCCCCGTAAAGAACCGCACAGTTAGAGAGACCCCTTCCGTGAGCTGCGAGGAGCAGGGAATGGCGCCCAGTCTGGCAGACACCGATGATCCCGATCCGGGATGAGTCCACGGAGTCGATCTTCCTCAAATAGGCGACGGCCGCGTCTAAGTCTTCGAGGACCTCCTCATCGCGCAGCTCCACTCTTACTTCACCGCGGCGCAGCGCCTCTGGATCGCCGGTAAAGCGGGAGAAGAGATCCGGGGCGAGCCCGACATAGCCGGCCTGAGCCAGCCGGAGGGTGAGATCCCGGGTATGCTGCACGACGCCGTATCTCTCATGCAGCAGGATCACTGCCGGCCGCTTGCCCTTAGCCCTGGGCAGGGCGCGGAAGGCATGGATCCTGCCGCCGAGACGGATGGTCGAAAACCGGATAGTTGGTGATTTCACCTGCGCCATAGACAACTCCTTTTCCTCTCGCACCCCTTTTTGGTATAAGGGTATAGTCTGATGGTCTGCCGACAATCAAGTCTTCTCTTCCTTCTGCTGCCCCTGGCCTTGCCCGTCCCGGGCAGGGGCCAGGAGCCCCTCCATCCGGTCCAGTTTAAAAGCAACCCGACTCTCACCGTCACCGGCGCGGGGAGTTGGAGAACCATCCGCAAGGGGATGGAGCTCCGCAAGGCCACCCTGGAGCGTGTCGAGCCGCACCATCTGATCGAGCTGAAGATGGTCCGGTTGGACACCCGCTGGGTTACTCCGCGGATTGTGCGCAGTCAGCACTACAACCTTAAAGGAGCTGACGTCAAAACCCTGGCGGAAAAGAGTGGCGCTGTAGCCGCCATCAACGCCAACTACTTCGATGAGCAGGGAAGGCCTCTGGGTTTCCTCAAAGTCGATTCTCAAGAGATCAATCCCAGCGTCTCCAAAAGCTCTCTCTTCACGGGAATCTTCGGGATAAAAAACCAACTCCCCTTCATCACCCACAGGGACCAGTTCTCCGCGCGACAGGCCGATGAAGGGCTGCAGGCAGGCCCCTTGCTTCTCCTGCGCGGAACGGCCCTGTCGGTCGCGCGTGGTGCCGGCCGGCAGAGCCGGCGCTCCCTGGTCGGCATCGACAAAAAAAAACGGCTGATCATCGCCGTCGCCTACAGCCTCCTGGGCGGACTGAGCTGGGCGGAGGTGCAGGAGTTTTTCGGCGCGCGGAAGTGGCAGGTGGAGACTGCAGACCTCCTGAACCTAGATGGCGGCGGCTCCGCCCAGATCTATGTCAAAAGCCTGGAGATCGAGGAGCACGTACCCGGGAACGCCGATGTCCCGGTAGCCTTGGGCTTCTTTGAAAAAGGGGGCCGCTCCCGCTAACGTCTCTCAGCCAACCTCTGCGCCGCAGAGATCATCCCCATCTCGCGCAGGAGGATTTTGACCTGCTGCGGAGTCCCGACGGTAATTCGAAGGCTATCCTGTAAAGCGGGAGTGTCAAAATAGCGCACCAGGATCTGGCGCCTCTTCAGCTCTTCATAAAGCCCCCTCAGCTTCTTCCCGCCCTTACGCGCCATGACGAAGTTGGCCTGAGAGGGAAAAACACTGAAGCCCAATTGGAAAAGCCCCTGGGCGAGCTTCTCCCTGGTCTTCTGAATCCTCTCGACATTGCGCCTCATCCAGAAAAGATCTTCCAGCGCCGCCCGAGCCGCGACGATGCTCAAGCGGTTCAAGTTATAGGAATCCTTGACTTTCGTCATCCCGCGGATGATCTCCTCCGCGGCAAAGGCGAGACCAATGCGCATACCCGCAAGGGAAAAGGATTTAGAGAAGCTACGCAGGACCACAAGATTGGGAAGGCCCCGGATCAACGAGAGAGCGGAGACGCCATCGCCCTGGGCAAAATCGATATAGGCCTCATCGACGACCAGAACGCCGGGGACCGACCGAGCCAGCCTCTCGATCTGCTTGAGAGGAACCAGCGTGCCGGACGGAGAGTTGGGGTTACAGAGGAAGGTCAAGGCGGCCTGGTGAGAATAAAGCGCCTCTGGAAGAGAGAAATCGGGTGGGTAATCGACAGTGACCCCTTCTCCCTCCTGGATGGCCACCAGGGTATCGTATAGAGTGTAAGTCGGAACCGGATAGGCCACCCGGTCCCCTGGCCCCACAAAACAGCGCACCAACATGGACAAAAGCTCGTCGGAGCCATTACCGGCGAGGATATTATCTGGCCGCACCCTATAGATAGCGGCTGCCAGGGATCTCAGGCTATCGCTCAGGGGCTCAGGATAGAGGCGCAGCGACCGATTGACCGCCCGGCGGAGAGCGGAGAGGACGCGCGGGGATGGTGGATAAGGATTCTCGTTCGTGTTGAGCTTGATGGCGCTCTCACCCCGCGGCTGTTCTCCAGGGATATACCCCTGGAGGACTGCAATGTTTCTCCTCAAATATGAAGCCACAGAGGGCAATTTTAGCCCGCCAGCCCGCAGGTTTCAAACGAGAGAGCGGAGGGCAACCAGAAAGATCCTCACCCACCGGAGAAAAGATGGCTCAAGACCCAGAAAAAGGAGAAAAATCAACTTTGCAACAGGGTCGAAAATCTGTTAAAAGATAAGTTATGAATAAGAAAAGGGTCCCCACAGGGGTCCCGGACCTCGATGCGGTGATCGAGGGGGGATTCCCAGGGGGAAAGTCTTATCTTGTCACGGGAGAGCCGGGCACGGGGAAAAGCATCTTCTGCATCCAATTTATCCTGAAAGGGCTTATGGAAGGGGAAAAGGCGGTCTATGTGGCAGTGGACCAGAAGCCAACTGACATCCTGGAACAGGCGGCCTCTTTAGGCTGGGATTTAGCAAAGTACGCCGACCAGAAACAGCTCCTCATCCTGGATGCCTCCCCTTACTTTAGCGCCCGCATGGGGACGGCAAAGGAAAAAGAGGTGGATGTGCAGAAGACAGTGGCGGATCTCGCCAGCTATGTCACAAAAATGAATGCCAGTCGGGTCGTCATCGATCCGGTCGGGCCACTGATCGTCTCCCGCGACACCACCCGGCATGTCCAGGATTACGTGCGCCTCCTGGTCCACTCCCTTCAGGAAAACATGGAAAGCACCAACCTCCTCACCTCCTATACCTTTCCTGGGAAGGGGGGTGTGACAGAACAGGGTGTGGAAGAATTTCTTGTCGCTGGGGTTATAATCCTGAAGCTCATCCGGATGCAGAACCGCTTTGCCCGCACGCTCCTGATCAGCAAGATGCGTGGGACTGCCTTCGATATGATGGAATATCAATTCAACATTGCCCGCGATAAGGGGATTGCCCTAAAGCCGATTATATAAATCTTATAAGGAAAGACAGTGGCCGACGGGAAAAAGATCTTTATCGCCGATGATGATCCCCACTTCTGCGATATCTACCGCATGGCTTTAGGGGCTGAAGGTTTTCAGGTCCAGTTTGCCTACAACGGACGAGAGGCCTTTGAAAAGATCGTTAAGGAAAAGCCCGATATGATCATCTTGGATGTCACGATGCCGGAAATGGACGGCTATGAGGTCTGCAGCAAGCTGCGGGAGCTGCCCCAGTTCGCCTTTACCCCCATCATCATGTTGACCGGCAGGTCAGCGGATGAGGATAAAATTAAAGGATACTCGGTCGGTGCAGATGAGTACCTCACTAAGCCTTTCTCCCTAAAGGTCCTTAAGGCACGCGTGCAGGGCATCCTGGAGAAAGTTGTGACCAAGAAGGCTGAGACGACTCCAACTGCCTCCCAACCGGCCCCATCCACCTCCCAGCCGACCCGATCTGTCTTCCAGGCAACCCAGTCTGTATTCCAAGCAGCCCCCTCTGCCGCCCAACCGAGTCCAGCGCCAGCGCCAACGACCAAACCTGCTCCCCAACCTACCCAAACAACTCAACCTATCGACCTCAAACTCCAAGACGCAGTGGGCGCCGCCCCGGCTGCCAGACCCAAACCGGCAATGGCCGGAAAAGACCCCGTGTTAGATCTCTTTGGCGGACCCATACCACCAGGGTCCAACATCTTAGTTGTCGGCCCTTTAGGGAGTGGTAAGTCTTTCTTCTCCCGGCTCTTCCTCGCGCAGGGCCTCCTCAACAGTGAGAAATGCATGTTCATCTGCCTGGATGATGACCCTTCTTCGGTACGAAAAGACCTGAGCAGCAGGTATCAACTGGATACAGCAGGCTGCGAACAGCAAAGTCAGATCCGCTTTGTGGATGCCTACTCCTGGAACGGAGGAAAGATCAATCCCGAGGAGAAGTTTGCCATCACGGGCGCTCTGGAGCTGGCAGACCTCTCAGCCCTCATCAGCGAGGCGGGCGCGGAGCTGGGGCAGAACGACCGGATGAAGCAGGGTGGCAGGAGAGTGGTGGACTCCATATCCAGCCTGTTTCTCAGCTTTGACCTCTCCTATGTGCAGCGTTTTATCGCCCACCTGGCCCGCTCCGGCCACTTCGCGGAGGCCACGACGATCTTTGTGGTGGAGCAGGGGGCCGGTGAAGAGCAGGCCTTGAACAACATCAAATACGTCATGGACGGGGTCTTAGAATTCAAAAGCGAAGAGCAGCGGTTCCTCGGCCGGGTGCAGACCATGAAGTGGGCTGTGCCCAAACCCCAATGGACCGATGTCACACGGACATGAGCTGGATTGAACCATGAAAGCTCTCCTGTTGGAAGGCGGCAAAAGACCTTCGCGCCAAATTAGAGAGGAGCTCGGTACCAAAGGCATTACCATTACCCCAGTAGAAGATATTCCCGCCTGTATCTCGGCCCTTGAGGCCGATAGAGATCAACTCGTTATCATCGATCTGGACCTCTTCAGAAAAGGGATCGAGGCCCTCCCCAAGATCCGCGAGATCTCGCCCGAGATCGTCATCGTTGTGATGGCCTCCCTGGAGCGGCTAGCCGTGGTGGATGAGGCGCTGCAAGAGGGGGCATGGGACTTTGTCATTAAGCAGCCCGACCTCTCCCATCTCCAGGAGATCCCCCAGGTGATCGCCAAAAGTGCGGAGAAAAAAAAGCTCCGAGCAGAGGCCGAGCATTACCTCGAGGAGGCCAAGTGGCTCATGACCGGCCTGCAGGAATGCCGTGATGGGGTATTCATCGCCGATCAGCAGGACAAGATCGTCTTCACCAACCCGGCCCTGTGCACCGGCCTGGGCTACAAGCCGGACGAGCTGATCGGAAAGCCCGTCAATATCATCGCCCCTTCTCTGGAGGGCAAAAAATCCTCATGGAAGGAATCTCCCCAGCCCTTTCCGCACAAACAGTGGGAAGGGAAAACCGAGCTGAAAAAAAAAGATGGTTCGGACCTCTCCATCTCCGGCAAGATGACCAGAATCTTGGACAAGGGAGGGGAGGCCAAGGCCCTCATCGGGATCTGCTTTTTTCAATCTCAACAAGACTCGGAAACTGTGAGGGAAGATGTCCTGACGCGTATTACCGAGGACTTAAAAGCTCCTGTAGCGGCCATGATCGGCTACTTGGAAATCGTCTCCACCATCGGCCCCCATCAGGCAGAACCCAACCAGCTCATGTCCATACAACGCGTCCACGTATTGGCCCGGCGCCTTTTTGATATAGTCAGCAACCACACCGGGGCCTTAGAAATCGATTCGGGAAAGTTCGAAGTCCAGAAGGGCAAGCTGGAGATCGCTCAGATCCTGGAGCTCGCGGTGTCGGACAGAAAAGGCGAGGCCAACGTCAAAAACATCGATATCGTCCTTGAAACCGGCGACAAGCTCCCTCCCCTCTTTGTGGACGCGGTCCAGATCGAACGCGCTGTCGGAATCCTTCTGAGCAACGCCATCAATCTCTCCCCCTTGGGAGGCAGCGTGATCCTCAGCACGAAGCTCAACGGTAAGGAGGTTGCCCTGTCGGTGAAAGATAGCGGGGCCGGATTTTCAAAAGAGGAAGTCCCGCTGCTTTTCAAGAGGCAAAAACTCCGCCGGCGCGGAGCGGACATCGACTCGGTAGGACTCTACCTGGCCCATCATATCATCACCGCGCATGGGGGCAGGATCGAGGTACAAACCGACCCGCGCGAAGGCAGCACCTTGACGATCAAGCTGCCCATCCAATCCTAAAACCGGTCTCTTCCAGTCCTTTTCTTGACACACCACACAACGGTGGTTAAATTTTTCCCATTGCGTGGGTGTAAACAATGCGCCTCGATAAACTTACTATAAAATCACAAGAGGCCCTGCAGCATGCCCAGGCGCTGGCGGAGAGGCGAAACCACCAGGCCATCGACGTAGAGCATCTGCTCATGGCGCTTTTGGGACAAAAAGAGGGTGTAGTCATCTCTCTATTGCAGAAGCTGGGCATTCCTATTGCCTCCCTCTTGGACAGGCTCCAAAGGAGCTTGGACCGTATGCCCCAGGTGACGGGGGCAACCGCGGGGCAGACATTTATCACTCCGCGCCTAAAAAAGCTCATCGAAGGCGCGGAGGCCGCAGCCGAAGGGCTCAAGGACGAGTATGTCTCCACGGAGCATCTCCTGTTATCGTTGGTGGACGACGACGGGGAGGCCGGCAGGCATTTAAGAGAGTCGGGCGCCACCAAGGAGCAAATCCTCAAGGCCCTAGTGGACATTCGCGGCGCGCAACGGATTACCGACCCTAATCCCGAGGAGAAATATCAGGCCTTGGAGAAATACAGCCGGGACCTCACGGAGCTTGCCCGCAAGGGAAAACTCGACCCGGTGATCGGGCGCGACGACGAAATCCGCAGGGTGATTCAGGTCCTCTCCCGGCGCACGAAGAACAATCCGGTACTGATCGGAGAGCCCGGTGTCGGAAAAACCGCCATCGTGGAGGGACTGGCGCTCAGGATCGTCAACGGCGATGTGCCGGAGAGCTTGAAAGATAAGAGGCTGGTCGCGCTCGACATGGGGGCGTTAGTGGCAGGCGCCAAGTACCGCGGCGAGTTCGAGGAGAGATTGAAAGCGGTCCTGAAGGAGGTGACCGAGGCCAGCGGACAGATCGTTCTGTTCATCGACGAGCTTCATACCCTGGTCGGCGCCGGCGCGGCGGAAGGGGCTATGGACGCCTCCAACATGTTAAAACCCGCCCTGGCGCGAGGCGAGCTCCGTTGTGTGGGGGCGACGACACTCGATGAATACCGCAAGCGGGTGGAAAAAGACCCGGCGCTGGAGAGAAGGTTCCAACCGATTCTGGTCGGGGAGCCTTCGGTCGAAGACGCGATTGCCATCCTCAGGGGCCTCAAAGAGAGGTACGAGGTTCACCACGGCGTTCGCATTACCGACGGCGCGATAGTCGCGGCGGCAACCCTGTCGCACCGCTACATCAGCGATCGCTTTTTGCCGGACAAGGCGATTGATCTCATTGACGAAGCAGCCTCCCGGCTCAGGATTGAAATCGACAGCATGCCCACGGAGATCGACGAGGTCGAAAGAAAAATTCTCCAGCTCGAGATCGAGCGGCAAGCCCTAAGGCGCGAGGACGATAAAGCCGCTAAGGAAAGACTTGGACGGCTGGAGCGGGAGATCCATGGGCTGAAGGAGACCTCTGAAGAGCTGAAGGCGCACTGGAAAAAGGAAAAAGAAGCCCTTCAGAAGCTTCGTTCTCTGAAAGAAAAGATCGAGGCCACCAAGGTAGAGGAACAGCAGGCGCAGCGTAGCGGCGACTTGAACCGTGCCGCGGAGCTGCGCTACGGCGTTCTTATCCAGCTCAACAAGGAGTCGGCGGCTGAGAACCAAAAACTGCTTGAGCTCCAGCAGGCCCGAAAGATGCTTAAGGAGGAGGTGGATGCCGAGGACGTGGCGGAAGTGGTAGCGAAGTGGACTGGAATCCCTGTCTCCAAGATGCTCGAGGGAGAGATCCAAAAACTTTTGCGCATGGAAGAGGGGCTTAAGGCGCGGGTCATCGGGCAGGATCAGGCGATCCACGCGGTTGCTAACGCGGTCCGCCGGGCCCGCGCCGGCCTGCAGGATCCGAATCGCCCCATCGGCTCATTCATTTTCTTAGGCCCCACCGGGGTGGGAAAGACGGAGCTCTGCCGGGCCCTGGCGCAGTTCCTCTTCGACGATGAGCAGGCCATGGTC
>Ga0184634_10000037_pt1 | contig 27286 bp, 27 predicted proteins | sample PLM31_200_b1_FD_133016 | JGI IMG/M metagenome (GOLD analysis project Ga0184634, IMG submission 133016) | Groundwater sediment microbial communities from an aquifer in East River, Colorado, USA - PLM3-1_200_b1 | ecosystem: Environmental > Terrestrial > Soil > Riparian zone | place: USA: East... | reverse complement strand
GGGGACCAGGAGGGGTCCTCATTATTCGCGGAGTCGGAGGTAAGCATCTGGGGCTGGCCTCCCTCAACATCGATAGTGAAAATATTAAAGCGCCCTTGGGCTCTACCCGTATAGGCAATCTTATTACCCTTGGGAGACCAGCGAGGAGAGGTGTTGTAGCCACCGGTGTAGGTGAGACGCCGCTCCCTGCCGCCAGAGAGATCCAGGAGATAAAGCTCAGGAGTCCCACTGCGGTCGGAGACGAAGACCAAACGGTCCCCATCGGGAGACCAGCTCGGGGAGACATCGATTCCCGGATCCTGGGTCAAACGGCGCACCAACCTCCCCTCACGATCCAGTAAATAGATGTCCACATTGCCCTGTCGCTCCAGGGAAAGGGCGATGAATTTTCCATGAGGAGACCATCTCCCGCCTAAATTCAGTCCGCTGTTGGAAGGAAGCTTGGTCTCCTTGCCGGATAAGAAATCGAACCGGTAGAGGCTGGGGGTTCGCTCCTTATAAGAAGTGTAGAGCAGGGAGCGGCCGTCGGGACTCCAGGAGGGAGATAAGTTGATCGTTTGGTTATTGGTGACCTGTGCCTTTTCGCTCCCATCGAGATGGACGACATAGATCTCTTTAAACTTTCCTCCGGCGTTGGAGACAAAGGCAATCCTGGTGTCGAAGACCCCCGCAACCCCGGTAAACTGGAGGACGATCTCATCGGCGAATTTGTGGGCTATCCGGCGAAAGTCTCTTGCCCTCCCGGTGTAGCGTTTGCCCACGATCTGTTTCCCCTGATAGACATCGAAGAGGCGCAGCTCGACAGTGAGATCCTCTCCCTTAATCTCGAAGCCCCCCTTGACCAAGGCCTCGGCGCCGATCGTAGACCAATCCCTGAGATCGAAACTCCCCAGGATAACCCCGCTCTTCTGGGGATGTTCGATATAGGCGGAACGATCCAGGACTCGGAACCAGCCCGAGAGCTCCAAGTCTCGAGCAATGAAGTCCGCTATCCCCTCTGAGATTCTCCCCCCATCATCGGCCTTTCCAAGATTCTTAAGCGGCGAGACTGCGATAGGATACCGCTCCGCCCCGGGGCCGATGATCAATCCCTTCACCTGAGCCGCAGCCGGCCCTGGCAAGACCCAGAAGGCGAGAACGGAGGCCACGAACGCTTGAATGATCATTTCTCTAGGCACCCAGATCTTTGGGACGGAAAGTCAACTCCACGTCCAGAAAATCCTTGCGGTAGCTCTCAGGAGGCGGGGGTAAGGGGCTGGTCTTTCTCACTGCCCGGATCACCGAGTCATCGTAGGCAGGGTCCTCTGAGTTCCGAACCACCCTGAGCCCTATGATCTCGCCATTTTCTCGGATGCCAAAGCGGACGGTCACTTCCAGATTGCTCCTCTTTCCCACCCATGTCCAGCGCTCCCGGATCAGGGAGAGCATCCGGTTGCGATAGATGCGAAACTCCACCCCCCTGACCACCCCTCCTCCCCTACCGCCTGCGCCTGGGGCCGCGGCCCCTTTTCCTTCACCCAGGCCGGAGCTTGACTCCTCTTCCTTCTTGGGTTCGGCTCGCTCTTTGACCCGCTCCACGGCCGCCTGAATCAACTTTTCTCGAACCTGTCCTGAGAGTCCCGCTTCTCTTGGCTCTTCCTTCTTGGTCTCGGCCTGAACTGCCTTGGAAGGCGCCTTCTGCGGTATGGGGGTGGGACTCTCCACCTGCCTCTTTTTCTGCCCCTTGTCCTCCGCTTTTTTTTTCGCCGGGGGCTCCGTCTTGACCTTCTGAGTAGCCTTTTGAGGTTTTGGGGAAGGAGTGATGGTAGAAGTAAGGGTCTCTGCGCCGATCTTTTCACCTCCGACGAGATCCACCGTATAAACCGGATGGGAGGGAGCCTTGCGCACAGTCACTGGAGGGAAGAAGAAAAGAGCCCATACGACTGCGACATGAAGGAGGAAGGAGAGAAAGATCCCCCCCCAGAGACCCGCTCCGTCCTCTTGAGGATGTGGGAATGATCCTTCCTGCATCGCGCTTCCCGTAGCGGGACGGCCCGGCGCCTTTTAGCCCTCGGATAAGGGACGTGTCACCATGCCGAGCTTCTCGACCCCGGCCTCTTTGATCTCCGCAATCGCCTTGATGACGATGCCGTAGCGCACATCCTGATCCGCCCGGAGATAGACCTCTTTATCCCTCTTGAGCCGGAGCACGGCTTGGAGCTTCTTCCTTAGCCCCGTCAGGGTTGTCGGATTGTCGTTCAGATAGATCCTGCCATCTTTGGCAATCGAGACGATGAGGGGCTCCTCTTTGCCAGTAATGGCCCCGGCCTTGGCCTGAGGGAGATTCACCTGCACCCCTTGTTGGATGATGGGCGCGGTCACCATGAAAATAATGAGCAGCACAAGCATCACATCCACCAGGGGTGTCACATTGATCTGGGAGATGGTGCTGCCCTCTCGCTGGGGGGAAGAGTCTATAGCCATAACCACTCCTAGTTTCGGGTTGCGCGTTTCGAGCTCCGGGCTTCGAGTCGGGAGCCCTGCCTCAGCCCTTAAGAAAATGGCGTTCAGCAATATTCAAAAATTCGTGGGAGAAGTTGTCCATATCAGCAGCCAGGACCTTGACCCTGTGGACAAGATGGTTGTAGGCAACGAGCGCCGGGATGGCGGCAAACAAACCCAGGGCCGTAGCGATCAAGGCCTCGGCGATTCCCGGGGCCACCGCTTGAATGCTCGACGAGTGAGTAACGCTTAAGCCCCGGAAGGCATTCATGATGCCCCAAACCGTGCCGAACAAACCGACAAATGGGGTCGTGCTCGCTGTGGTCGCTAAAAAGGTCAGCGTCTTTTCTAATTTGGTGATCTCCACGGTCGTGGCCCGCTTCATGGCCCGGGCCACGTTGTCCATGCCGCTCAGATCGGTGTTCAACCCCTCTCCTTGAGAAGCCTCCTTTTTGGTCCGGGAGACGCGCACCAACTCTTCATAGCCCGCGCGAAAGACCTGTGCCACCGGACTCGCCTGGAGATCCCGGCTCGCATCCAGAACCGCAGGGAGCTTGCGGCTATCCCAGAATATCGCGATGAACTTGTCGGATTCGCTCCTGGCCTGGCGCACCTGGTGATACTTGGAAAAGATAATCCCCCAACTCACCACCGAGAAAAAAAGCAACAGGCAGAGGACCGCCAGGACCATGGGGCTGGATCCTCTGACGAGATCCAAGATCCCCTGGGGCTGCGCGATCAACGACTCTGTCTGAGCCAGTAACTGAAGAGTCCAAAAGGGAGGCATCGCTCTAGTCAATCAAAGTAATATAATGACTGGGTTTAGTCAATGAGAGCAAGGGGCCTCCTCCAAAAGGCGCACTCCTCAGGGGCGAGTCTTCCGGCCAGAAGCATCCTAGCCTCCCAGCTTCCCAGCCGGGCTAGGAGGCGAGGAGGCTGGGAAGCCGTTGCGCTGGCTGGAGGGGCCGGCCCTGGATGAAGCCCTTGATGTGAATGCCTCCGCTATCCTTGACTGCCTGGGAAAAAGGTGCCATAGGAAAAAGGCCGTAAATTCTCTGGCGATGAAAGAAAGCGATCGTGATCCGTAGCCTCGGAGAGCTCCATTTGAAGGACCGGAGGGTGTTTGTCCGGGTCGATTTCAACGTCCCCCTGCGCGATGGCAAGGTGAGCGAGACGCACCGCATCGAGGCTGCGCTCCCGACATTGCGCCGGGTCTCGGCTCAAGCCAAAAAGACGATCGTGGCCTCTCACCTGGGAAGGCCCGGGGGAAAGAGATTGACCGAGTCCAGCCTCGCCCCGGTACGCGATATCCTCTCCCGGTTGCTTGCCACTCCGGTCCTTCTGGCTCCAGATTGCATCGGGGTGGAAGTAGAGGCCTTGGTCCATGATCCGCGCCAGCCCGGCGTGATCCTGCTCGAGAACCTGCGCTTCCACAGGGGAGAAGAGGACAACGATCCCGATTTTGCCCAGGCCCTCGCTTCTCTGGCCGAGGTCTACGTCAACGATGCCTTTGGCACCGCGCATCGGGCCCACGCCTCGACCGCGGGCATGGTCAAATTCTTCCGCGAGAAGGGGGCGGGATTCCTATTCAAGAAAGAAGTGGATTACTTGAGCCGCCTCCTCTCCGCGCCGGAAAGACCCCTGGTCGCCCTGCTGGGCGGGGCGAAGGTCTCAGACAAGATCGGCGTGCTCAGAAACCTGATTCCCAAGGTCGATGGCCTCCTCATCGGCGGTGCGCTGGCTTATACCTTTCTCAAGGCCAAGGGCATAAGCGTTGGAAAATCTCTGGTCGAGGAGGACCATGTCCCGCTCGCGGCTGAGCTCATCGCCCAGGCAGAGAGACTCGAAGTCCCCCTGCTCCTGCCTGTGGACCATGTAACCGCGCAGGGGGTCCAAGGCGACCAAGGGCCGGTCATCGTGGAGGACAGCATCCCACTCGACCGAATGGGGTTGGATATCGGCCCCAAGACTGTCATCCAGTTCACCCAAGAGGTGGGCAAGGCCAAGATGGTGCTGTGGAACGGTCCCCTGGGCATGTTCGAGGTGGAGAGATTCAGCCATGGAACCAGAGCCGTAGCCCTGGCCCTGACCAGAGGCAATGCCATTAGCATCATCGCCGGTGGCGACACCGTGGCTGCCGCCCATGAGGCAGGGGTGGAAGAGAGGATCAGCCACCTCTCCACCGGTGGCGGGGCCACCCTGGAATTTCTCGAGGGGAAAAAGCTTCCGGGTGTCGCGGCGCTCGAGGGACCGGATTAAAACGCCCATCATGAGAGAAAAGCCGCCTCTGGTCGTGGGCAACTGGAAGATGCACGGGACACAAAGGGATGCCTGGGCCCTTGCCCAGAAGATCCGAAGGAGACTGAAAGAGGTCCGGCACGCAGAGGTCGTCCTCGCCCCTCCCTTTACCTCTCTCCATGCGGTCTATGAGGCCATTAGCGGAAGCCGCATTCGACTGGCAGGCCAGAATCTCTTCTGGGAGCGAGAAGGCGCCTTTACCGGGGAGGTCAGCCCGGAGATGCTGCGCGACGCGGGCTGCACTTTTGTTCTTATTGGCCATTCTGAGAGAAGGCGCCTGTTTAACGAAGGGGACGAGGTCCTGTTAAAAAAAGTCCTTGCCTCCCTGCGTGCGCGACTCAGACCCATTCTGTGCGTGGGGGAGACGCTGGAGGAGAGAGATAAGGGATGGACTGCGCGGGTAGTGGCCAGACAGCTGCAAGCCGCATTGAAGGGGATACCAAAAAGTGCTATAGGAAAGGTCGAGATTGCCTATGAGCCGGTATGGGCCATTGGCACGGGCCACAATGCCACACCAGATCAGGTGCGCCGCGCTCACTGTTGGATTCGTGAGGTCCTTGAGAGGCTGTGGGGGAAAAATGGCGCGGTGGCAAGCCGCATCCTTTATGGGGGCAGCGTGCGTCCGGACAATGCCGGAGAGCTGGTTCGAACCCCCGAGGTGAATGGTCTCCTGGTAGGAGGGGCAAGCCTTAGAGCAGAGGACTTCCTCAGCATCATCCATCATTTTGGTCCGGTCTGAGGGCAGGTGTATGATTACCCTGGTCACTATCGTCCATATCGTTGTGAGCATCGGACTCATCCTGATCGTGCTCCTACAGACAGGCAAAGGAGCAGACATGGGAGTCGTGTTTGGCGGCTCCAGCTCGACCATCTTTGGCAGCAGCGGGGCGGGAAATTTTCTCACGCGGCTGACCACGGGCATGGCCATCGTCTTCATGATCACCTCGCTGACCCTGGGATACTTCTCGGGCAGAAGACCTTCCGCCAGCGTCTTTGACACGAGGAGGCCAGAGGTGGAGCAACCGACGCGGCCGGCAGAGCCTCCCGCAGCCCCCAAGGCGGAGAAAGCCCCCTCGACGCCAGACTGATCCCATCTCTTCTCTCCCGTTGCCCCAGGTGCGAGGATGGCGGAATCGGCAGACGCGCTAGTTTGAGGGGCTAGTGCCAGCGATGGCGTGGGGGTTCAAATCCCCCTCCTCGCACCATTTTCATCCATCCCCGTAAAAGGTTGCTTTCGTCACTCCTACACTTTGTTGTCTATCCTTGCCCATTTCTGTCATCCTAAAGACCAGCCCTGCCGTCGCGAGTCAAAAAGATATCTTTGAAAAACAACGAGTTGGCGTTTCCATAGGATTCTGGCATAGGCTTTGCTGAATAAACGCTATTGGGATTAACGTGTTTCCCGAAAATTTATTCGTCAGGCTCGATTTGACCTACCGCGCCAAGGGCAATAACGCCTTTGCTGCAGTTGCTGCGGGCCCGCATAGGTCGCTCCAGTCAAGCCCCCTCCGGCTTATGAATCTTTTTTCCCTCTCCGGCCTCCACCGCCGTCTCTCCAACTGGATAGGGTCCTGGACTAAAGATTTCGTGGTGTTTGCGCCGCTTGCAGACAAGAAGAAGACCCTGATCAATCTCCAGTGGGTAGTGGTGCTGGCCACCTCTTACCTCCTGCTCTTCAAAAAGCAGGAGGTGGTCCAGAATCCGTGGGCCTTTTTTCTTATTGCGCTGCTCTTCGCCACGATCCTTGTGCTGCATCGCCTTCCCGACCCCCTCTTTAACCACAGGTTCTTTGCCCTCACCCTGGTGGTCGTGGACACGATTGTTATCTCTGTGGCTATCGGGTTAAACCGGGAGAGCCCCTGGGATCTCCTCTTGATCTTCTATTTCGGCCTCTTTATCGTAGCGATCGGGGAAGGTTTGATTCAGGTAGTTATCGGCTGCGCCATCATCAGCGTTCTCTCGGTCCTCCTGCACTCGGGCATGAATCCTCTCCAGCTCGACTCCGATACCTTGTTCCGCATCCCCTTCCTCTTCGGCGCCTCTCTCCTCTACGCCTACCTGGCGGAGGGGGCGCGGGTGGAGAAAAAAGCGGTGGAGAAGGCCAAGGAGACCGAGAGGCTCAAGCTCCAACTGGTGTCGGCCCTGGCCCATGACATCAAAAACCCCCTATGGGTCATCATGGGGACCACGGAAGGCATGGTCTCTGATCCCTGGTTGAGTAAAGAACAGGCAGAGGCCCTGCAGCGCATCCAGGACAACGCCCAGCGCATCGTGAAGCTGGTCACGGGATTCCTGGATGCCTCCCGGGCAGAGACGGGGAAGATGGATGTGACGCTCCAGCCGCTGGAGCTCAACGCGCTCGTCAGGGAGGTGGGGCAGCAGCTGATCGGAGAACTGCACAGAAAGACCATCTCGCTCAGCGTCGATCTCGATGAACTTCTGCCCCAGGTCATGGGAGACGCGGCCCAGATCGACCGCGTGCTGTGGAACCTGGTGGGCAATGCCATCCAGTTCACCCCTCGGGGAGGGACCATAGCCCTGAGGTCTTATGTAGACAACGGCAGGGTGTGCGTGAGCGTCAGGGATTCAGGGATCGGTATTCCCAAGGAAGATATCCCCCTGCTCTTTACCGAGTTTCGCCGCTCCAAAGGGACGGCCAAGGTGGAGGGCACGGGCCTCGGGCTCTTTATTGTAAAGACCATTGTGGAGTCGCACGGGGGCACCGTCGGGGCGGAGAGCCGGGAGGGGGAGGGCTCTACTTTTACAGTCAGATTCCCGGCGAGGCTATGAGGCCGGGAGAAGAGGTGTTCTTGTGGATAAAAGGAAAATATTACTGGTGGATGATGACGCCGGCATTACCGACTTTGTCAAGTCCATTCTGGAGCAGACCGGCAAATACGAGGTCCTTGCGGAGAACAACGGGGCACAGGCATTCCAGGCCGCCAAGAGATTCACGCCAGACCTGATCCTGCTCGATGTCGCCATGCCGGATATGGACGGACCCGAAGTGGCTGATGCGTTAAGGAGCGATCCTAACACAAGAGACGTCCCGATTATCTTTTTAACCTCTATTGTCTCAGAAAAGGAGGCGGAGGCCTTCGGGGGAGTGATAGGAGGGCGTCCCTTTATCGCCAAGCCCGTGAAAAAGCAGAAACTCATCGATTGTATCGACCAGGCGATGAGCAAATCCAGCCCGCGACACTGAACCCACACCCCCAGTGACAGTAACGGCTAACCCCGCGCGCACCCGCGCACCGAGCCCCTTGACGCCTGTTTCGCAGGGTGAAATAATGCGCTTCTATTAACGGCCTCAAAGCTGACGTGGCGTCTCCGGGCATCGCAACGTCATGACTTTGACGAATCCACCCGAGCCCGATGGGATCGGCCAGCCGGGCTTTTTTGCTTCAGTCCTCTGAGGACGACGGCTGCTCTAAACGGGATCAACCCTATGGCCAAATGGAGCAGAGGAGAGCCTCGACGCACGTCGACCGGAAGACCCAATCCTCATTCACGCCGCGGGGAACGCGTCCCCGCTCCGCTCAAAAAGAGACGCGCCAAGATCGAAGAAGGTCAGGGGATCGAAAGGCATGTGGCGGAACAGGCAGTCGTTTGGGCATTGCATTCCGACGTAAGCATTACCCTTCAGCAGAAAGGCCCCTTGAGGGAGACCCTGCAGAGGTGCGCCGAGGCTATGGTCCGGCACCTCGACGCAGCCTTCGTCCGCATCTGGACGCTGAACCAAGGAGATCAGATATTGGAAATGCAGGCCAGTCGAGGAATGTATACTCACCTCGACGGCTTTCACAGCCGGGTGCCGGTCGGCCAATTTAAGATCGGCCTCATCGCCCAGGAGCGTAAACCCCATCTCACCAACACCGTCATCGGCGACCCCAGGGTGCACGATCAGCAATGGGCCAGGCGCGAGGGCATGGTCGCCTTCGCCGGCTACCCCTTGATCGTGGAAGACCGGACTGTGGGCGTCATGGCCCTCTTCGCCCGCCATGCGCTTACCGAGGTCGTCCTTGAGGCAATGGATTCCGTGGCGCTGGTGATTGCCCAGGGCATTGACCGCAAGTGGGCGGAGGAAAAGATCCAGCGCAATCTGGAGCAGATGCAGGCGCTGCATGAGATAGAGACGGCCCTCACCTCCACGCTCGATCTCCAAACTGTCTTGAGCGTCCTGCTAGAAAAAATCGATCTGCTCTTACCCTCTTCCAGAATCACCATCAGACTGTGGAACAGAGAGACTGGCAACCTGGAGCCTATAGCCTCTAGAAACGTGGACGCAGAAAAATGGAAGCAGGAGCTGTGGCATGCCCCGACCGGCCTTGCCCTGGCCGTCTTTGAGAGTCGGTCTCCCCTGGCAGTGGCGGATCTTCGATCTGACCCGCGCACGCGCAACTTTGAGTTTTTCCGCAGCGAGGGGCTGGTCTCTTACCTGGGGCTGCCGCTGATTGTGAAGGACGAGATCCTCGGAGTTCTTGGGCTCTATCTCAAGGAGCGGCACGACTTCGGCAAGGAGAAGATCGAGCTTCTCTCCACCCTGGCTGCCCAGGCGGCCACAGCGATTCACAACTCCCAGCTCTATGAGCAAACCAGGAAGCAGGCGGTTGATTTGGAGAGATCCAGCAAAGTGAAGTCAGAATTCCTCGGCGTCATGTCCCACGAGTTGAGGACCCCTCTGAACGTCATTATGGGATATACCGCGATGATGAAGAATGGGTTATTGGGCGAGACCAACCAGGGGCAAGGGAAGGCGCTGGAGCGCGTCCTAAAGCACTCCGGAGAGCTGCTCGCCATGATTAACGGCGTCCTGGAAGCCACCAGGATCGAGGCTGGGGGAGTGGTGATGGAGAGACAGGCAGTCCATCTGCGCAGCTTTCTAGACGGTCTCCAGTCGGCTTATGCGGCTCTTCCGAGTCAAAGGCTCGCCTTGATCTGGGACTATCCTCCTGATCTGCCGGTGTTGCAGACCGATGCTGAGAAGCTCAAGTATATCCTTCAAAATCTTATCTATAACGGGATCAAATTCACGGAAAAGGGTAGTGTGACCGTATCTGCCCGCCATATTCCCGAAGCCAAGACCGTGGAATTGAAGGTTGCGGATACGGGGATAGGCATCGCCAACGAGAACTTCCCCATCATCTTTGATATGTTTCGTCAAGTGGACAGCTCAGAGACCCGGAGCTACGGTGGTGTGGGATTGGGGCTTTATATCGTCAAGAAATTCACCGAGATGCTTGGAGGGAAGGTCGAGGTCGAGAGCGAGCCCGGTAAGGGCTCGACGTTTACCGTGAGATTACCCTATAACTAGAGAGGCGGCGACCTTAACACTCTCCTGCCCTTCTAACCCATATACCTGAGCGTACGCCCCAGATCGTAGAGGGACTGGACCAGAAATTGCTGCAAAAAGAGGATGGCGATAAAGACAACGATGGGAGAGAAATCGATCCCGCCCGCATAGAGGGGCAAGGCCCGGCGCAAACGGTAGAGCACTGGCTCCGTCGCGCCGTAAAGAAAGCGCACAATCGGGTTGTAGGGGTCCGGGTTGACCCAGGAGATCAATGCCCGGGCAATGACGATCCAGAGATAAATCCACAGGAGATAGTCGACCACTGTAGCTAAGGCGGCGACAAAATTGGCTAAGATAAACATCTCTCTTCTATCTGCTCCTTTCTCCAAAAATTGCGGTCCCGATGCGCACGATCGTGGCTCCCTCCTCAATCGCCACCGGGTAGTCATGCGTCATGCCCATGGAAAGCTCATGCAGCTCCACGTTCGGCATCTTGAGGCCGCTCAACTCCATCTTCAGCTCCCGTAAAGCACGAAAATAGGGCCGCATCTCTTCCGCATCCTGCCGCAAAGGGGGGATGGCCATCAACCCCTCCACCCGGAGATGGGCAAGCCCGCCTACCTGCTGGAGCAATGCCGGCAACTCTTTTTTGGCTACTCCGCTCTTCGTTTCCTCTCCGCCCAGGTTGACCTCGGCAAAGGCCCGGGCCACCTGGCCCCGCTTCCTGCCCTCCCGGTCCAGGGCCTGGGCCAGTTCCAGAGTGTCCACGGACTGAATCAGAGAAAAGAGATCGAGGGCTGCCCTGACCTTGTTGCGCTGGAGATGGCCGATCATATGCCATTCCACTGGCTCCCGCACCGCAGCCTTCTTGGCCCCGGCCTCCTGCACATAGTTCTCGCCGAAGAGCCGGACCCCGGCCCTGATGGCCGCGCGGATCTCGGCGACGCCCTGAGACTTGGAGGCGGCCAGCAGCTTGATCCCGCTCGGGTCTCTGCCGCAACGCTCCGCCGCGTGCCGAATCCGCTCCATCACCTTTTGACAGTTGGCGGCAATATCGACCATAAGGGGCGGTAAAAGACCTACTATCGCATATCACATCTCGCCCGAGCAATCACCCCGTCCGGTTGAATCCTCGCCTCTCCTCCATTAAACTTCTCTCATCACCATGAGAACGGCGCTGACCCTCTTCCTCTCCCTTTTGTGGCTCACCTGCGCCCATCCGCTCTATCCCCAGGAAGAAAGGCCCCGCGATCTCTTCGCTAAGGCCTACACCCTTTTTTCTCATGGAAATCTCCTTGAGGCAGAAGGGCTCCTGGTCAAGGCCCTGGATACAGGCTCCCCACTGGAGGACTACAGCCTCTATTTTCTCGGCGTGATCTCCTCCTCGCGCGCGGCCTCAAGCAGCGCCCGCAACTACTTCTCCCGCCTCAAACAGGGCTTTCCTCAAAGCGTCTGGTTGCCGCACGCGAGCCTGCAATTGGCAAAGATCTCCTTGACGGGAAAAGACTACTCCCAGGCCCTCGAGGATCTCAAGTCGCTCAGAAACCGCAAGGTCAAAGGCGAGGTCGCGGAAGAGGCCCTCTATCTCCTCGCCCAGACCTATGAGTTCAAGGAAGAACTCCCTCAGGCCTACTCCGTCTATCAGGAATTGCGCCGCAGCGCACCCCTTTCCCCCTGGGCCGCGGCCGCGCGCAAAGAGGTAGGCAGGCTCAGGCGCCAGTACCCCCAGCTCTTCTCCCTGACGACCCCCGAGGCCTTGGCTGAAGAAGGCGAGCTCCTGCTGCGGGAGCGGGAGTACCCTGAGGCGGAAAGGGTCTACCGCCGGCTCCTCGATCTGGTCCCGCGGGGCAGCCTGCGTCCCCGCTTTCTCACGGGCCTGGCCAACGTCTATCGAGGCGTGCGCAGGAGGGAGGAGGAGATACCTGTCCTGAGTGAAATTGTGCGGCAATATCCCGCGAGCCCTGAAGCCCCGAACGCCCTGTACCAAATGGCGCTCAACTACTGGAATCGGGACGAGAATCTCAAGGCCTTGGAACACCTGAGGCAGCTCAAGGAGCGCTATCCTGGGAGCCCCTTGATCGACTCCGCCACCCTGACCTCGGCGCGGATCTACGAATCTTTGGGGCGGCCGGCTGAGGCGATGCACATCTACCAGGACTTCCCTCAGAGATTTCCCCAGAGTCCGCTACGGGAGGAGGCCAGTTGGAGGCTGGCCTGGATGCGCTATTTCCAAGGCGATCACCATCACGCCTACGATGCCTTCAGACGCATTGCCGTAGACAAAGGCGCGGATCGTTATAAAAACGCGGCCCTTTACTGGCAGGGCCGCACCGCCGAGAAGATAGGACGGCCCGAGGAGGCAAGGCAGCTCTACCTCCGAATCGTCAGCAGCCAGGAGGACACCTATTACCTGGCCCCGGCAGCCAGAGCGCTGGTAAAAATGGGCGTCGCCATCGAGGAGAGAAGGGCGCCGAGCCCGGAGCCGCCGCCAGAGCCGCCTCGCTCTATGGACCAGGGATCCTCCTTCCATCTCGCTCGAGCCCAGGAGCTGGCGCAGATCTCGCTCCATCATCTGGCCCTTGCCGAGCTGGATGAGATCAAAAATCTCTCCTCCGGCGACCCGGTCTTAATGCTGGTTTTGGCGCGCGAGTATGCCCGCATTCAGGCTTACAACCGCAGCGTGGTCCTGGCCAATCAGCTCAACCAGCCTTCTGACCAGCTCGACCGCTACCGCTACCCCCTGGCCTATTGGGAAATGGTACGGAAGAAGGCCGAAGAGAGGGGCCTCGATCCTTACCTGATCCTGGCGTTGATGCGTCAGGAGAGCACCTTTGATCCCAAGGCGTTGTCGCCGGCTTCGGCCCACGGGCTCATGCAGCTCCTGCCCTCTACCGCGGCCCGGGCTGCCACGCGGATTGGACTCCGGCCCCCCCGACGGGAAAGGCTCTTTGACCCGGATATCAACCTCACGCTCGGGGCCTACCACCTCAAAGCGCTTCTGCGCCGCTATTCGAATAGCCTGGTCAAGGCGGTCGCCGCCTACAATGCCGGCGAGAACGCCGTGGACCGGTGGTTGAGACAGATCCCGGCAGAAGACGAAGAGGAGTTCATCGAGCGCATCCCTTACGGCGAAACCCGCCTCTATGTGAAACTGGTCTTGCGCAATTATCTGAACTACAAGAGGATCTACGATCAGCCTTGAAACAAAGGCCCTACCGCAAAAGGCCTCTTATCGGCATCACCCCGGACGTGACCACCGCCCGGACCTCCTCCCGTAAGCGGGGCGAACCGACGCTTCTCCTCATCGAGCGCTACGCGCGGGCGATTGCCGGGGCTGGCGGCATCCCCCTGATCCTTGTCCCTGCCTCCTCGCGCAGGGCGACCCGCGAGACCGCGAAGTTTTTAGACGGCATCCTGGTCACCGGAGGCAACTTCGACATCCATCCGAGCCGTTACGGCGAAGCCTCGCGGGAAGATCTGCTGGGAGAGGTGAAAGAAGATCGGACCGAGTTCGAGCTGGAATTGATCTCGTGGGCCCTCGAGCGCGACCTCCCCCTGCTCGGGGTTTGTGGCGGAGAACAGGCCATCAACGTCGCCCTCGGCGGCTCGCTTTACCAGGACATCGCCACCCAGATCCCCCGCGCCTCAGAACACCAGAAGGGGGCCTGGAAAGAGCGGGGCGGCCATCCCGTCAGAATTCATGACGGGACCAAGCTGAGAGAGATCGTCGGGCGGGATACCGTCGAGGTCAACACCACCCACCATCAAGCGGTCAAAAAGCTGGGGCAGGGATTAACCGTCAATGCCACAGCGGAGGACGGCGTCATCGAGGGCATTGAGAGCAAGGATCACTCTTTCATCCTCGGGGTGCAATGGCATCCGGAGTTTTTAACCCATAAGGATCCCTTTCAAAGGAAAATTTTTGCCGCCTTCATTGCCGCCTGCAAAAAGGCTTAGGAGCCGGCTGAAAAAGTCCCTTCTGCTTCGTGCTTGTGCTCGGATTTTGTGCCCGTTTACGAACACGGTATCTGCTTGTCAGGTCGCTTTTTCGTCTTTCATCCCTTCGCCTGTTGCCTTCTTAATGAATTTGCCCTATTTTACGTGCAACTAACTTCGGCTGGGTCCCCCGATCCGGTCACATCTTTGATCCCACACCATCGCCCGGACTAGCACTTGAGCTCCGTTGCTGGGCACCCAATATGGTGCTATCTTTGGTACTATATTTGGTGCTAGATATGTCCTGCTCGAAAGGAGGGCTTCCATGGCGCTGAATCTTTCCGAGGATATCCGGTCGGTCACAGATCTTAAGCGAAAGACAAAAGAAATTTTGGACCACGTTCATCGCACCAAAAGACCCGTGGTGCTCACGGTCAACGGCAGAGCCGATGCGGTTCTGATGGACACGAAGACCTATGAAAAGCACTTGAAGGCGGGCAACATGGCGCGACTTTTGGTGCGCGCGGAGGAAGACATTGCCGCCGGACGCACACGATCCATGCGGTCTTTTCTAAAAGAATTCAAACATGCCCGCAAAATTTCACGTTAGGATCACACGCACGGCGGAAAAGGACATTGAAGAAGCTTGGAGCTTTATCGCACAGGATAGTCCCGAAGAAGCTGAAAGGTTCATTGGTCGACTCGAGGAACAAATTGAAACGCTGGAGAGCTTTCCGGAAAGGTGCCCTCTCATTTCTGAGAACGAGATACTGGGAACGTGTTACCGTCACCTGCTGTACGGGAATTACCGGACCGTGTTTCGGATAGCAAGAAAAACAGTCTACGTCTTGAGAGTTATTCACGGGGCCAGGCTATTGGATACTTCAATGTTTGAGGGGTGAGAGTAGGCAAGGGAAAGATCCTTTCAAGGATGACTATATTTGAGATCTGCAATTTGCCATCTGAGATCCCGAAGGGCTTGCCTCGCGCCTGTTGCCTTCTTAGTGAATTTGCCTTATTTTCAGGGAAATAACTTCGGCTGGGTCCCCCGATCCGGTCACATCTTTGACTTCACATCATCGCCCGGACTGGGCCAGTCCCGCTGGCTTTCTACTATGACGGTGAAAGGAAACAGAAAGGTTTCGAGGGACGGGGAAAGTAAGGCGTGACAATCAAATAAGTCAACAACTCAAGCCTGACACCCTTCTCACCCTTCTTCAATTATAACGACGAGCTTTACTTATTGCACAAAAAAATCGATTTGGGCAACAGCCCGTAAAGATTTGACCCTTTGGCTTGGTCCTAGTGGTCCTTGGGATCTACCTTATGCGGGTCTGTAGTAAACGATTCCGGAAGATTATCTATTAAGAGACGTAGGCGATCCAGCGATCGATTGTCAAAATCCAATACGGCCAATAACTCTTCTCTGCGCGGAAACCGTGCAGGAGGGATTCCTTTTCGTACGAACTCTGTGTATACGGACCAGATATGCTCAAAAACCAGAGGAGAGAAAGCCTGGCAAGAAAACGAGCGTTTGCCAGGTGAACGGCCTGGGCTTTACTCCCATACCCTTTTCCATGGACTAGAGAACTCCGAACGGCATACAGCTCGTCGAATCTTTTTCGGATCGTCTTCCTGTCTTTTTCCGTCTTGCAAGTAATCGTGGCCAACCTGTTTCTTATGGTTACTCCAACTCCTTTGTTCTCTTCGCCAAATAAACTCTCTAATACGACGACATACCAGAGGAGTTGCTCTAGCTCGTTCCGTGCGATAAACGCTTTTGCTAGATAGCCCAATGCTATGTCGATAAATTGCCAGTTGTATTCCTCCAGGTCAACCTTGTTCAGTAGCCTCGTAGCTGTTTCCACGCGGCGCTTGAGTTCATCCACCTGGCGCATTTTGACAGACCAAACTGCCGGATTGTTACTCCACTCCCAATCTTTCGGCGCGGTGGTCAATTTAGCGAATGGAGGAGTTGGATCCGGCTCCGCCAAGATGTCATCGTCAATCCCCAGTGATAGAGGAATCGAAAAGAATTCTCGGTTGACTCTATCTCCCGAGTCCCAGTCAGCCAGAGACAGCAGTTGAATAACCTTTGGTGGGAAGTCCCTCTCCACTGGCGCCTCGAAAAGAGGCGACTCAAGCTCCTCATCAAGCCAGCTCTTTGGACCTCCCGCTCGCTCCTCAAGGACTTTGTCTGATCGAGGCACCCCTACGCGTTCCACAGTGAGCTCCTCTTTCACAAACCAATATTTGCTCAGCAGGTCAGCGTTTATTACTGCATCGTGGTAAAAAACACGATTGATCTCATTGTGGACCAGCTTATCTAGCGCCCTTTTATCAAATTTCAGAATATGAAAGCATCCGAAATTTCTGGACTTCTCTGGAAACTCAGCTAGACACATCCAAAGCCTAGTTATCTTGACCTCGCGTCGTCGAGTAACGCTACAAAGATGCTCAAAATATTGTTCCGGACTTATTCTCCGATTCTTGAAGGCTCTTAGGTAAAATCCTGAATTCCGAAAGAATTCGCGCATATGAGAAAGGAAAATATCGAACACATTAAGAGCGTCGGAATCAGAGTCGTCATCAGTGTGTTCTTGGTGTTTTTCTGAGAATTCCGTCCTAAGAAAGCTCAAGTAATCATGAGCCAGTTTCCCGAAGTTTGGCGATTGCTCGACTGACTCGACCCCCGATCGCAGCAATTCTGAAGGAGCGATGTAGGCGAGCTGGAGGTTTTGAGATGAGTCGCGACCAAAAGTGAGCTGCCGACCTAAAGATGATATAGCAAACTCAGCGTACGACAGAAACGAACGATGGAGTTGATCTTCTACGGCTTGTTTCGTCTTGGTTTTGTTTCTACCTGCCATTACTTCTGGCCTGCATCAGGGTTTTCAATGAAGAACCGAATCCGCACGTCCGTCGCCTCTGGGATCTGGACTGTTATTCGTAGGACAACCTTCTGTTTTTTGGAACGCCTCTCATCCGGCCCACTTGCGGATGAGGTCTTCATGAGACCGATCCGCTGACCTGCCCCAAGTGCGAGGGAGAGATGCGGATCATCAGCTTTATCGACCAGCCCGAGGTGATTAAAAAAAATCCTTCAACACGTGGGTCTATGGGAAGAGTCCCACGCGCCGCCAGACAGGAACCAAGGAAAAAAAGAAATAACCTTTGAGCCATCCTACTCCCAATTAGTCTAAACCCCCATTACCTCAAGGCGGAGAAAATGTCCAGCCCTGTCTGGAAACCACCCGCGAGTTGACACAAGACTACCTTATCGGATACTCAAAAAGGGGCTGCGGGGCAAGTCCGCTTTTGCTGACAGCCACTGGAGGCTCTCAAACCCGGGCTGGCATCGGGTCGTCGGGGTGATTTGGAGTTCCCGGCGGATGATCTCCGAAAAGGAAATTCTTATCATTGGCAAATTTCTCGGATGATGATCGGTTTTCCAAGGTCAAGGAGGAGATTTATGCGAACATGGAAATTGGCAAAGCGGGTTTGCCGGCTGTTGGTTCTTATATCGCTGAATCTCGTGGCTGGCTGCGCTGCTTCGTCGATGTCGGGCGACAGCATGGTGCAACCCCTCGCGATCCAGCGCCAAGGCAGCTTTTTCGTCGGCGGGAAGAAAATCCACGCAGATACCGGCAACGACGGCGACGCCAAGTCGGCGCACAATCCCGGCAGCGCCACCATCCACCAGATCTACGTGCAATATCAGATTCCGGCGCGGCAGAAATACAACTTACCCATCGTCATGGTCCACGGCGGCGGACACACCGACGCGGTCTATGAGTCGACGCCCGACGGCCGCGAGGGCTGGGCCACCTATTTTCTCGGCAGAGGATTTGCCGTCTATGTCGTCGATGGCGTGAATCGCGGGCGTTCGGGCTACGACATCACCGATGTGAGTCTGGTGCGGCAAGGCGCCAAGCAAGGCAAGGACAACCCGCTCATCAACCGCTATTCTCACGAAAGAGCGTGGACGCAATTCCGATTCGGTTCCAAGCCCGGAGTTTCCCATCCCAATAGTCAGTTTCCCGCCACTGCCTTCGAGCAATACGCCGCGCAGCTGCTTCCCGCCTGGCGCGATAACATCGAAATAGACCGCAACATCGAAGCCCTCGTCGCCCTCCTCGACCGCATTGGTCCGGCCATCGTTCTCACCTGGTCGCAGTCGGGTCTCTTCGGTTGGCGCGTGGCGGTGGCGCGCCCCAATCTCGTTAAAGCGATTATCTCATGTGAACCGTCGATGATCTCGCCGGCGGGAGTCTCCGCCGGACTTACACCGGCGAATCTTAAGACCCTCGCGTCGGTGCCGATCCTGCTGCAAGTCGGCGACTACGATCCGCCGCGGGTAAAAAGTCTAAGAAGCTTCGCCGACAGCATCGGCCCAAACGCATCGCTCATGGCGCTTCCTGAGCTGGGCATTTTCGGCAACAGCCATCTAGTGATGATCGAGAGGAACAATCTGCAGGTCGCCGATCTGTTGATCCAACGGCTGGAAAAGATGTTGCCTGGACTGATGCAATAACGGCTTCGCTGCGCTCGCCGCATGTCAAGGAGCCTAAGTTGAAGCGGCGGGTCTTGCAAAGATACGCTCTCTTATCTGCCTGTGCGTACACGCAGACAGGCCTGCCTGCAAACCGAGTACAATACATTGACAAGGTGTGCGAGTCCTCTATACTAGCGGCAGGGAATGAAAAATTCCTTGATTCATAACACACCTCAATTACATGCAGTGGAGGGAAAAAGTGGGAACAAAAGAATATAGCTACACCGTCTTGTTTGAACCAGCCGAAGAGGGTGGGTATGTAGTGACGTGCCCCGCCTTGCCCGGTCTTGTCACTGAAGGCGATACCCTCGAAGAAGCGCGGGCAATGGCGAGGGATGCGATCCGCGCGTATCTGGAGAGCCTGCGGAAGGACGCATTGCCGATCCCCTTGGATAAAGAGATTAAACTTCAACCAGTCAAAGAAAAAATAAAGGTCGCGCTTGAGGCTGCATGAGCCAAAGATTGCCCGCGCTCAAGCCCCGAGAGGTCCTTCGCGCACTCCAACGGGCCGGTTTCTTTGTGCACCATACGAGCGGAAGTCACTACATCCTGAAGCATCCTGGCAAACCGAACCTTCGGGTTTCGGTCGCCTACCACAATAAAGACTTGAAACGAAGAACCCTTGAGTCGATCATCGAACAAGCGGGATTGACCGTTGAAGAATTTCTGAAATTTCTCTAGACACTCCACTGCCAAATCTTATCGGATACTCTCTGCTCAAAAATGGGAGGTGGGGGCCTGTCTGCGTGCCCCGCACAGACTTTCTATGACGCTTGTCAAGTCTCCCGTTTATTTTTTCTCACGCCGCCTGGCGCATTTTGTGTCGAGCGATGTTCGCCAGGTGGTAGTTTTCGTCGTGCGGTTTATGGTCTCTCCACATCACGAAAATAATCTTCAGCCACTTCGCCCCCAGAGCCCTTTCCAATAGCGCTGAACGGAATGTTCGCCTTATATCGGTCCTCCTGGGGACAACTTTCTATTGAACCTCTCGCTCCGTTCTCTCGCTGGTCGGGACAGTCGGTGCGAGATCCTCCAGGGGATCAGGCAGGCATGGTCCTCAGTCCAGCAAGCTCTTGAAATCGGTGTTACGCTAAGATGATCTCCTCTATGAAAATCTGCAACCGAGTTAATATAAGGCAGGCATGGCACCCGCGTTGCCGAATATTGTCAGGTGGTCAATCAGTGGCATCTGCCTTTATGGCCGCGGCGAGATAGACAGCGCTCCGAGGTCATGCCGTGGGTTGCGTGAAAAAAACTCCTTTAAATTTCCTGCAAAGGGTAGTGGAGAAGTTGAGCAACGCGCTCAGAGAAGGGCGACGGCTCAAAAGGTCAAAAAGGTCTGCCTGCCCCCGTCTCTTGAAGTCGAAGAAGAAACCTATCGGCCAGTACGATCACAAAGGCAAGAAGCGGGTTAACAATTCTCCGGTTGTCGCGGATCAAAAAGGTTCCTGACACCTCTTCTAGCCGCAAGATTGTTGTTGACTACTTTGTCACCATGTTGTACAAGATACAGTTATGAAATTCGGCACAATGCTCCGGCAGTTAAGAAGAACGCAGGGTCTGGGGATCAGAAGCTTGGCCAAGGAAGTTAAAGTCGATCACTCCTATCTTTCCCGAATAGAATCTCATCGCGCTCGGCCATCAGAGCAAATCATACGGAAACTCGCAAAAGTCCTTAATTATGACGAGTCCGAACTGATGATATTGGTAGACCGAATACCGCGCAAATGGCGTCCAGCAATCAAGAAAGATCCTCAAGAAGCTGCGTATCTCATTCGCGAGTCGTTGGAGGAATATGGAGCAGAAACTGTAGATGTCAGAAAAACACCGTCTCTTCCAGACGATGGCAAGACAGTCATTGACCCAGACCAAAACTCAACAAGATCCAAGCGTAAATCCCCAAAGGGCATATCTACCAACGACCTGGTGTTTAGTGCTCATCTAGGGACTAATGATGACTTGTTCCCGCAAATTCTTTCCCTTTACGTTGCCTCGGGCAGCACCGTAGCGGACATCACTTACGGGAAGGGTGTCTTCTGGAAGCGAGTGCAGAAGGGTCAATACAAAGTTCTGCCCACGGATATCACTAGGGGAGTAGATTGCAGAAGGCTGCCTTACCTAGAGGGAACAATTGACTGCGTAGTCTTCGATCCGCCTTACATGCATACGCCCGGCGGGACCGCCCACGTCAATCACCAGAACTACGAAGGGTACTATCGGAACAACCAAGCTGAAAACGGCTCAACTAAAAAATACCATGAGGCAGTCTTGGAGCTTTATTTTCAAACCGGAAAGGAAGCCTATCGTGTTCTCCGAAACGAAGGCATTTTTATAGTGAAATGTGCAGACGAAGTATGTGCGAATCAACAGCGACTTACTCACGTGGAATTGATCAACCAATACACCTCCGATGGGTTCATTATCGAAGACCTCTTTGTTCTCATGCGCAGCAACCGTCCAGGAGTTAGTCGAATAATTCGGCAGGCTCACGCCCGAAAGAATCATTCCTATTTCTTAGTTTTCAGAAAATCTTCTCGCAGAACCAGATGGAAGGGTTTATCTAGTCGGCCTGCGTTATCTAAACAGCCTACGTTGGAAGAATCCGAGCAAACAGTACTTCCTCTCTTTCAGAAAAGAAGTCGCTAAAAGGCTTTATCTGAATAACCTCCGGGAATGCTTCCGTCAAAGCTTGATATCTGGCCGGAACGTCAAAAAAGTATATCCTGTCCATTTTCGCAAGTAATGTCTGGTAGGCTAACCATTGATCAGGAACACATATCTCTACCACCTGGCGAGTCTGCAAGTCCAGTTTTGTTTCCGAGTGAATTACTAATATCCCGCGATAGCTCGCGTGACCAAAGGCGGCGTCCAGTAGCCTTTGATGGGACCACGCTTGCACGACTCTTTCTCTAGTAGACATTTTGACCGGCAAATGCAGTTTGGGCTTGTCACTACCAAGATCGAAGAGAAAGTCCATCGTTAGTCGCACTGACCTACCGGGGATTGTTGGTAATGTGGCTCTTTTGGTCGGGTTTACACGAAGCTCCCGAGCAAACAGGTGACCGATCAGGCATTCAAAATAGGTCGCCGGACCTTTTTTATTGTTTCGGTCAAACAGGTCGATCCCGGCACAGTAGGCAACCGCCATTGTATACAGCAATTTGCTCAGTGTGTTTCCATTGATTGACCCCGCGTCCAGCTGCCTCCATAGTTGTGCGACGGTCCTTTCGGACGAAAGAAAGAGATTTTTATTGATCGGTCGAGAGAGCAGTTTGGGGTTTGATTTTAGTGCGAAGGAGAAATAATTCTTGCCTGGGACGCAGGAAATCAAATCCACAATTATACACTTGCCAGCGAGGAACCGAAGAGAGATGAGCACAAGGTCAAGCAGCTGCCGAGATGTCGCGGCGCTTCCAAGATCATTGCTTGCCAATATTTTCAGGGCCAAATAAGGTTCGCGGAGTGGACCGGCTGGCCGGTGTACAGGCATCTTAAAGATCTTTCATCAATTCTGAAATCGAAATGCCGAGAGCTTTGGCAATGACCTCAATGTTTCGAAGCGACACGTTACGTGTGCCACGTTCAATGCCACTGATGTAGGTTCGGTCGAGGCCACACTCGGCAGCGAAAGCCTCCTGTGATAGACCTTGGGCCTTCCGAAGTTCACGCAAACGCTGGCCGAAGCGATCGGGTATTCGGGTTTTCTTCACCACGGTCCCCAGAGTACGAGGCTATAGACGATTAGTCTACGGACGATGAGTCACGCCGAATCAGAGGGTCTTTGACACACGCTGGGATCGGGATCAAATCCGCTCTTGGCTTTTCTAAAGCCGTGAGATGTCGGAAAGTAAATCCAAAAACCGTCATCGATCCTTGTCCTGCAAGAGAATGTAATTGCGGGAAAGACCCTGGTTCATGAGATGATAGTATGCCTCCGGGTATTCGGCGCGCCGTGGCATAAAACGCGTCTATGTCCTCACAGCTCTCTGAGTGGTGTGGAGCGCCAAGAGCGGACCCCTTTTCCACAATTCGCAGGAGCGGGAGAACCGGTTTTTCTTCTCCAGCTTGAGGCGATTGAAACCTTGATCTGGCTCACGGAGGCCCCGGCTTCGGACAAGGCCGGCATCGACATTCCCTCCGACGGGGGAGCATTCACCAGGCTCTCCTCTAAAATGGCCACCGGTTCGGGAAAAACCGTCGTCATGGCGATGCTGATCGCCTGGCAGGTCATCAACAAAGTCACTTATCCGCAGGACGCCCGCTTCTCCAAGCACGTTTTCGTGGTCGCTCCGGGCTTGACTGTAAAAAGCCGTCTCCAGGTGCTGCTCCCGGCAGGGAAAGGGAATTTCTACGACGAGTTTAACGTGGTTCCGGGGAGCCTGCTCGACAAGCTCCGCCAGGGAAGAGTGCTCATCCGCAACTGGCACGGCCTTAACTGGGAGACGGAAGAGAAGCTCGCCAGGAAGAAGACGGTCGATGAGCTCAGGGCCTGAGCTTGTCGAAGTCAGGTCGAAGCCTTTTTGACCAGGCTTCGTCGTGAGCTCCCCTCGGCCTGTCCTCGACCCTGAGTGCTCGGACCGAAGGGAGCTCGGGACGAAGGCAGCCGAACGGCTGAGAACGGGATTTTTCAGTAACCTCTTAGACTTCAAAAACTCCCACCGAGAATAGCCCAGAGGTAAGACTCATGATGTGACAAAAATCGTCATGGGAAACCAATTTTCCGTACTCCGGTTTCAACGTCTGACCCGCAGAGATTGCCGCCGGCGCGGCTGCCTGAATCAAAAATCCTTGTAGAAACGAGCCCTTCTCCCCGGTCACCGGAACACCCCAGATTTGGCACGATTTCTGCTCCTTCTTTTCCATTTCAGGGAACTCACGAGACATCCAGTCCCTAACAAGGAGCGATACCAGTGGAAGAGATCTTGACCCCGTCACAGGTGGCTGAGCTCCTCCAGATCCACGTGAAGACTGTTTATCGATTGGCCGACGAGGGGCTCATCCCGGGAAATAAAATCGGACGGAGCTGGCGCTTCAATAAAAAGAACATCCTGGAGCTGGTATCCAACCGGCGCAAGAGGCGGCCCCGGGAAGAGAGATCTCTGGGGGCCAAAAAGGACCATCCTTAAAGCTGAATGGGGAAAGGGCGATGAATCAATTCCATCCAGAAACAGATCCGAAGATCCGGACCGCGCAGGACCGGGTGCCTCCGCAGCTCACCTATCCTAAACCGGATCTGCTGAAGCTGAGGGATCTGCTGGAGGAAAAAACCGGGATCTACTTTTCCGATGACAAGCTGGATCGCCTCGAAGAGCCTTTCCGGGATTCAAGGCACCTCCTCGCTTCGACCGCGCCGGCGGAGGCCATTCAAGAGATCAGGGCCGGCTCTGACAGAGGAGCGGCTTACCTGAACCAACTGGTTGGCGCCGTGGCTACCAATGAGACCTACTTTTTCCGTACCCGGCCTCACTTCCAGGTGTTGAAGGGCTATCTCCTCCCCGAGATCTCGCAGGCGAAAAACTCTCAGGGGAAAAAGAGCCTGAGGATCTGGAGCGCGGGATGCTCCACGGGCGAAGAGCCCTATTCCATCGCCATCCTCCTGCTGGAGACTATCCCCGACATCCGCGCCTGGGATGTCACGATCCTCGCCACGGATATCGACCTGGAGGCCCTGGAAAGGGCCCAGGAGGGGATCTACCGCCCCTGGTCATTCAGGGGGGTGGGTCCTGAGATCATAAAAAAATACTTCCATCCGGAGAAGGGAGAGCGCTACCGCATCGATGAGCGGATCCGCTCCTGGGTCACCTTCCGGCCTTTCAATCTGAAGTGCGACCCGTGCCCATCCCCGCTCAACGGCACCAGCGATCTCGACATCATCTTCTGCCGCAACGTCACCATCTACTTCCGGCTCGAGACCACGGAGAAAATCTTGCGCAACTTTTACACCTGCTTAAGAGAGGAAGGATTCCTCCTGGCGGGAGCGGCGGAATACTTTCCCCAGGCCTATCAGGATTTTGAGGTCCGAGTCTTCCCCGAGAGCCTGGTCTACCAGAAGCCCTCGCTGCAAAAACGCATCTTGCGTCCCGGCCCGGTACTGTCCCTATTGCCCGCATGGCAACCGGTCCAGCCGGCCGCGAGCCGGGCGCGCAAGCCGGTCCCGGAGAGCAAGAAGCCGGCACCAGAAAAGAGGGCAGAGAGCCATCCTCTGGACCAGGCCCTCGACCTGATCAACAGGGGAGAAACCGACAAGGCCCTGGTGCTGCTCGCCGGGTGGGCAGAAAAATCCCCGGATGACACCCGCGTCTGCTATCTGCTGGGAAAGATCTCCGCCGATCGTCACCATTTCCCGGAGGCCTATCATTGGCTCTCTCGAGCCCTCCAACTCGACCCGCTTCACCTTTGGTCCCAGTACCTGTTGGGCCTTCTCTGGATGGAGGAGGGCAAGACGGATGAGGCCCTGCAGGCGTTTAAGAAAACGGTCTATATCGATCCCAGCCTGGCCCTGGGCCACTTCTATCTCGGGCGAATCTATAAGGAGCGAGGGCAACTCGAAAAGGCGCGCAAGAGCTTCGCCGCGGTCAAGAGTCTCCTGGACCCTGCGCCCCCCTCTGAAGTGCTCCGGGGCACCGAAGGGATCACTACCCAGCAACTGCTCAGTCTGGTGGACCGGGAGGTTGGCCATGGGGGATGACCTCACTCTGCTCACCTTTACCCTGGATCAGGTCTGGTACGGACTGAATGTCCGAGAGATCCAAGAGGTGGTCCCCCTTCCGCAGCTGACCCCGCTGGCAAAGGCACCGTCTTCTGTCAGCGGCATCTTCAATCTCCGCGGTCGCATCGTCACGGCCATCGACTTAAGGCGGCGCCTGGGGCTGAGGTCCTGCCCCTGGAATGCCAAGAACGCTGTCCTGATCATCCCCTTAAAGGAGAAACTCTACGGCCTCATCGTGGACCAGGCCCTCTCTTTGATCCCGCTTTCCACCCGGGAGATGGAACCGGTGCCCGATCTCTCCTCCGTGGCAGGTGTCCAGGACGGATTTTTCCTCGGGGTCAAGAAACTGGACGGACGCTTAATCCCGATCCTGAATCTGGAGCGCGTCTTGACCGCAGCGGAATCTGCGGAGCTGAAGGAGCAGCAGTTCAAAGAAAGCCATGAATGAGAGGGAAAACGGATCTTCCAGGGAGGAGCCCCAGGCCGGCGCAGACGGCCTTCAGGAAATCCTGCGCGAGCGGGCCAGGATCCTGAGCGAGGTCCCGGCCCTAGAGGAGAGCGGAGAAAAGATCTCCGTCCTCTCCTTCCAGCTCCGAGAAGAGCTTTACGCCGTGGAGCTCGTCGCGCTCACGGAGATGCGCAGGGCGGTGCCGCTGCGCCATCTCCCCTCCGCCCCACCCCATCTGGTGGGGATCATTAACCTGAGGGGGGAGCTCCTGCCGGCGGTGGATCTCTGCCCCATTCTGGGCCTGCCCCAGCACGAATGGCGCGAGGTCGCGCCCGCCCTTCTGATCCTTTCGTCCAAGGGGAACAAATTGGCGCTGGTCGTGGACGAGGCGCGGGACATCCTGACCTTCCCGCTCAAAGAGCTCAAGCCGCCCCCGCTCTCTCTGGAACAGGAACGGATCCTCTTTCTCAGGGGGGAGCTGCTGCTGGACGACCGCCCCATCAGCCTGCTCGATGTGGAAAAGCTGCTTCAGGATCCGCGCCTCACCGGAGAGACGGGCTAAGGAGCGCCAAAATGAAATCGGCGAAGCTCCAACTGCTTTTCTACAGAGTCCTACCCAAGACCATCAAGGGTAGGCTGAGGCTTTGGGCCTGCATTCTCTCACCGTTTCCCATTGTCTGGATGGGCATTGCGGCCTACCAAAATAGCCGCGCGAGCCTGGAGAGGGAGATCATCCAGAAATTGAACGCCGTGGCCGACAACAAGACATTTATGCTCAAGGAGTGGACTCGAAGACACCTCTTAGATGCCCGGACTCTGTCAGAGAATCTTACTGTCAAGGCCCTGCTTTCTCCCACCTTCAGGAGCGCTCCACTCGACCTCGTCGGGAGGACGCCTCAGGAGAGGGCCAGCAGAATAAAGGGCCTTATCACCGCGCTGCAGGAATCCATTCCTTTCACTGTCGATATCCTCATAGCCGACAAGGAGGGCAAGGTCGTCCTCTCCGGCTCTGGGGCATTGAATCAGGAGGGGAAAAAACTGAGCGAAATCGGCCTGCCCAGGCTGCCCCAAGGCCAGGAATTCGTCAGCCCGGTCTTTCATTCTCCCATAGCCAAACAGCACGTCTTCATGATCGCCAGTCCAGTGATCGACAGTGAGGGGAGGGTGGCAGGCTATGCCATTTTTGAGATTGATCTCAAGCGAATCCAGGCGCTGACCGAAGATCGCTCGGGCCTGGGAGAGACCGGCGAGGTGGTGATTGTCGACGACGAGCGCCGGATGCTGACCCAGTCGCGCTTCAGCCAAGAATCGACCATCCTCAAAAGCATCCCGGAAAATAACCCCGTCCGCCTGGGCCTCCAGGGTAACCGGGGAGAGGCCTTCGATAAGGACTACCGCGGCGTCCACGCCATCAACTCCTACCGTCCCATCTCCGAGCTCCATGCGGTGCTGATCGCCAAGATTGACGAGGCGGAGGGCCTCGCGCCGGTCACCCGGCTGAGAGATACGGTCCTGGTCATCATCGTCCTCACCACGCTCTTGGCCCTGGCGGCATCGCTGGTCCTG
>Ga0184634_10000035_pt1 | contig 27764 bp, 24 predicted proteins | sample PLM31_200_b1_FD_133016 | JGI IMG/M metagenome (GOLD analysis project Ga0184634, IMG submission 133016) | Groundwater sediment microbial communities from an aquifer in East River, Colorado, USA - PLM3-1_200_b1 | ecosystem: Environmental > Terrestrial > Soil > Riparian zone | place: USA: East... | reverse complement strand
GCCTTCGTAGCCGAAGTAGCTACTTCGGCGGAGTAGGCTGCTGCGGGGATGAAGGCGAGGAGAACCCTCCGTAGCCTTGGCGAAGGAGGGTAGCGGCTTCGGAGAATTTCGCCGAATACCCCGTAGCTTGCTGCGGGGAGCTTCATTACGCTTTGTCCAGGATGCTTTTATTGATGGAGATGTTGTTTTGGTTCAACTCGGCCCGAGGGACATGCAGCCGCTTATCAGTCTGATGGAGCAATTCAATCTGGATTTTGACGACGCCTGCCAGTACCTGGCTGCTGAGAAGCACGACCTGACGATCGTGAGCTTTGATGCTGACTTTGACCGAACCCAACGGGGGAAGAAAACACCGGCAGAAATCGTGACAGTTTAAACAAGGTAGGACTTATATGCCGAGAGCCGAAAGGACTCCTAGCTTTACCTCAGAAGAGGCCGTCGCGCGTTTGCGCCGGTCGGTCCATGCCCGAGCGGACCGCCTTCATGCCATGTATTCGAGCGTGCTGGGGGGGGTCGTCACCGACCCGGCGCTCATGGTCCTGCCGCTGGACGACCACATGGTGCACCGGGGCCACGCGGTCTTTGATACCGCGATACTGGCCAACGGCATGCTCTACCAGCTTGACCAGCACCTCGAGCGGCTGCTGCGCTCGGCAGAGATGGCGCGCATCCCTCTGCCCTTTCCCGTGGAAAAGATGCGCCAGATTATCATCGACACGGCAGCCGCGAGCCGCCGCCGCGACGGCTCGGTGCGCTACTGGCTTTCCGCCGGACCCGGCGGCTTTGGCCTGGGGCCGGCGGAGTGCGTGGGCAGCAGTTTTTACGTCGTGGTCTTCAGCGGAGAGGCCTACCCCGAAAGCTTCTATGCCCAGGGGGTCAAAGTAGTGACCAGTGCGGTCCCGATCAAGCCCCCGCTTTTCGCCCGCATGAAGTCGACCAATTACCTGCCCAATGTGCTGGTGCTGATCGAGGCTAAAGACAGCGGGGCGGATAACGGCATCTTGGTCGACGAGCATGGCATGGTGGCGGAGAGCTCCAACATGAACGTGGCCTTTGTCACGAGAGATCGGGTGCTGCGCCATCCTCCTTTTGACGCGATCCTCTCGGGCATCACCGTGCAGCGCGTGCTTCATCTGGCGCGGCGCCTGGTCGAGCAGGGCGACCTGCGCGAGATCAGGGTTGCCCCTGTGCCGGTAGCCGAGGGGCGCGCGGCCGCGGAGATGATGCTCCTCGGCAGCTCGATCAAAGTGGCGCCGGTGGTCGAGTGGGATGGAAGGCCCGTCGGCGATGGCCGTCCCGGGCCGATCGCCAAAAAGCTCCTCGATCTCTGGCAGGAGGATGTCCGGGTGGCCACGGACCAGCTGATCCCGGTGCCCTATCCTGAACCGTGATGGTAGAAAACCAAGGGGCAGTGTGATAAGGGCTTCTTCGGCGGAATAAAAAATTTGTTTCAGGTTCTAGCCCCATGCGCAGGCAAAGGATCTATCCAGCCCTTTTTATCATCTGCCTGCTCCTTCTTTCTCATACCCTTGCCCGGGCTGAGGTGATCGAGCAGATCATGGTCGTGATTGACGGGGAGGCTTACACCCTTTCCAACCTCAAGGAGTATGCCACGACCAAGGGGGGTGGCGCGTTTCCTGCCGGCGACTTAACCCGGATCGGGAAAGAGGACAAGGAGCTGTTGGAAGAATTCATCACGGAGAAGCTCCTGGCGGCGGAGGTGAAGCGGTTGGGAATAGCGGTGGGCGAGGGGGACGTTGACCACTACATCGTCCAGATCAGGGAGCGCAACCGGATCAGCGAGGAGGAGTTGAAGCTGGCCTTGAAGCGGGAGGGGATCACGGTGGAGCGCTACCGCGCCTCGGTGCGGGAGGAGATTGAAAAGGGAGAGCTGATAAATAGCCAGGTGCAGAAAAGGGTGAACATCACTCCCGAGGATGTGGAGCGGTACTATCGGGCGAACCAGAAAAAATACCTGACGGAGGATAGGGTTCGGCTGCGCCATATCCTGCTTGTCCTTGCGGAAAAGGCGACGGCCGAAGAGCAGGAGTTATCCTTGGCCAAAGCCAAGGAGATCCGTAAACGCGCCCTCGCGGGAGAGGATTTTTCCCAGTTGGCGCGGGATTACTCACAGGGCGCGGGCGCCGCGGAAGGGGGAGACATCGGCTGGCTCAATCGGGGCAGCCTGGTGCGCGAGATTGAAGAGGTCGCTTTTCAACGATTGTCCGTAGGGGAGATCAGCGAGCCCCTGCGCACCAGCAGCGGCATTCATTTGATCAAGCTGGAAGGGCGCGAGCCGTCGCGGCCGATCCCCTTGTCCGAGGTGGCGGGAAAGATCAAAGAAGTGCTCTATGCCAAGGCCTTGGAGGAACGCTTCCAGAGATGGCTCAAGACCGACCTCAGGAAGAGGCACCGCGTGGACGTCAAAATTTCCGGAGTGGTCTTCCGTCCCGAAGAGGCCAAAGAGGGAACCGTCGATTCCTTGATGGCTGCCGAGTCTCAGGAAGGCAAAGGCCAGAAGGCGAGTTTTTGGAGTTATCTCAATCCCCTTTCCTATATCATCAAGGAGACCCCTGTAGAAGGAGAGGATGCCGGGGGAGAGTTGAGTGGCAGAAAGATCATCAGCATCTTTGGCCTTCCCCTCTTTACCACCGACTCCGCGGACGATGGGTCAGAGGAGCCCTCTAGCCCATCCAAAACTGATTCTTAAGATCCCTTGTGCGCCATTCCCAAAGCGGGGATAATTGCGCATCAGATTGATTGCAGAGGTCGTGCTCGATGGCCAAACCTATTGTGGCTGTCACCATGGGCGATCCTTCCGGTGTTGGGCCTGAAGTGGTTCTCAAGGCCCTGGCCCACCCGGAGGTGAGGAAGGTATGCCATCCTCTGATTTTAGGGGATTGGGGGGTTCTGGAGCGGACTCTGCGGCGGAAGAGACGCTACCCCTTCAGTCTGGTCTTGTGGGAAGAGGGAGAACCGATAGCGAGAAGCCAGGGTGCTATACCTATCCTTTCTCTCTCTTCCCTTTCTCCGCAGCAGTCCCGACCCGGACATCTCTCTAAGGCCGGCGGCGAGGCGTCCTGCCGGTATATTAGGGCAGCCGCGGAACTGGTCCTTGCGCAAGTCGCCGACGCCATGGCTACGGCTCCTATTAGTAAGAGGGCACTCCAGCTAGCCGGCTATCGCTATCCCGGCCACACCGAGCTGCTGGCGGAGCTGACCCATGCGCGGGAGGTTCGGATGATGCTTTTGGGCAAGAGCCTGAAGGTTGTTTTGGTCACTGTCCATCTCCCTTTGGTCGAGGTTGCACGGGAGCTCACGCGCAAGCGGGTTCTGGCAACGCTGGAGCTAGCCCATCAGTCTCTGCGGAGATTCTTCGGTATCTCTCGTCCCCGGTTGGCAGTGGCCGCTCTTAATCCCCATGCCGGGGAGGAAGGCATCTTTGGGCGCGAGGAGAAGAGAATCATTCTGCCCGCAGTCGAGCAGGCGGCAAAACGGGGGATTCAGGTCAAAGGTCCCTTTCCTGCAGACAGCCTATTTTATCAGGCCGTGCGCGGGGATTACGACGCGGTCGTCTGCATGTATCATGATCAGGGGCTCATCCCGCTCAAGCTGCTCCATTTTTTCGGCGGCGTCGCGCTTACTCTCGGCCTGCCGATTATTCGGACCTCCGTGGATCATGGAACGGCGTATGACATCGCGGGCAAGGATCAAGCGGATGGCTCCAGCATGACGGAGGCGATCATCTTGGCGGCAAGCTTGGCCCAGCGGAAAAAGGGGTGGAGGAGAGCATGAATCCGACGGTCTTTCGAGAGTATGACATACGGGGTTTGGCGGAGAAGGATTTTGACGAAGATTTTGCCCGGCTCCTGGGTCAGGTTCATGGGACCATCGTCAGTGATCGTGGCGGGAGGCGTGTGGCCGTGGGGCGGGATTGCCGTTTCACGTCTGACGCTTACGCGGAAGCGGTGATAGGGGGTCTCCTCTCTGCCGGACTTCAGGTCTACGATATCGGAGTTTGCCCCGCCCCGCTGCTCTATTTCGCCCTTTTTCATCTCGATCTTGATGGCGGGGTGATGATTACGGCCAGCCACAACCCTTCGGAGTATAACGGCTTCAAGGTGTGTGCCGGCAAAGAGACTATCTATGGCACCAAGATCCAGGAGCTCAGGATCAGGATGGAAAAAAAAGATTTTAAGGAGAGAAAAGGGGGCAGGCGAGAGGGCTATTCCATTGTCCCGCCTTACCAGGAACATTTGTTGCGGGATGTCCCGCAGCTGCCGCGGCCTCTCAAAGTCGTGGTCGACGCCGGCAGCGGAGTGGCGGGCCCTGTGGCCCCGCCCATCATCCGGCGCCTCGGCTGCGCGGTGCGGGAGATCGCCTGCGTCCCGGACGGGGCTTTTCCCATTCACCATCCGGATCCTACGGTCCCCGAAAACCTGGAAGATCTCATTCGTGCAGTCAAAGAAGAAAAGGCGGATGTGGGAATAGCCTACGACGGCGATGGGGACCGCATCGGGGTGGTGGACGAACAGGGCCAAATCCTCTGGGGAGATGAGCTCCTGATTCTTTTTTCCCGCGATATTCTCAAACTCCATCCTGGGGCCGTCGTCATATCGGAAGTCAAGTGCTCACAGAGATTGTTTGATCAGATCTCCCTGCACGGAGGGCTGCCCATCATGTGGAAGGCGGGCCATTCGCTCCTCAAGGCGAAGATGAAGGAGACCCATGCGCTCTTGGCCGGCGAGATGAGCGGCCATATGTTTTTTGCCGACCGCTACTTCGGCTACGACGATGCCATCTACGCCTCGGTCCGGCTGCTGGAGCTTTTATCCCGCCAGGAGCGGCCTCTCTCGTCGCTGCTCGAAGATCTCCCCAAGAGCTTTTCCACTCCAGAGATTCGGGTGGAGTGCGCGGATGAGGAGAAGTTCGCCGTCACCGAAAGGGTCAAGGACTATTTCCGCAAGCTCTATCCGGTCATCGACGTCGACGGGGTGCGCATCCAGTTCCCAGAGGGCTGGGGACTCGTGCGCGCCTCCAACACCCAGCCTGCGCTGGTCCTCCGTTTCGAGGCCCAGAGCGCCGAGAAGCTCAAGGAGTATCGGGCCACAGTGGAGGAAAAGCTCAAGGAGTTGAGGAGCCGTTGAGGGAATGCCAGGCAGGATCGCCATCCAAGGGGCGCGGGTCCATAACCTGAAGGACTTGAGCCTGGAGATCCCGCGCGACCAGTTCGTCGTCATCACCGGCGTTTCCGGCTCGGGAAAGTCTTCGCTCGCCTTCGACACGCTCTACGCCGAGGGGCAGCGGCGCTATGTCGAGTCCCTTTCGGCCTATGCCCGGCAGTTTCTGGAGCAGATGGAGCGGCCGGATGTCGATTCTATAGATGGCCTTTCCCCGGCCATCGCCATCGGGCAGGAGAGCATCGGCCACAATCCGCGCTCCACGGTCGGGACGGTCACGGAGGTCTATGACTACCTGAGGCTTCTCTTTGCCCGGATCGGCCGGCCCCACTGCTACGAGTGCGGGCGGGAGATCTCGGCCCAGACCATTCAGCAGATCGTCGACCGGATGCTCGCGCTCCCGCCCCAGACGCGTGTCCATATCCTCGCGCCCATCGCTGTAGGGCGAAAGGGCGAGTACCGCAAAGAGCTGAAGGCCCTGGCTCAGGCCGGTTTTACCCGGGTGAAGATCGACGGCCAGAGTTATGAGTTGGGTGAGGAGGTGAGTCTCACCAAGGGCCAGCCCCACGATGTCGATTTAGTCGTGGATCGCCTGGTGCTGAGAGCGGGAATCGAGAAGCGTCTGGCCGATTCCCTGGAGGTGGCCGGCCGCTACGGCAAGGAGGTCGTCAAGGTAGAAGTCCTCTCCCGCGGAGAGGCTGGCGCAGTCGAAACCCTCCTCTTCAGCCAGAAGTTCGCCTGCGTCCATTGCGGCGTCTCTTTTCCGGAGATCAGCCCGCGCATCTTCTCCTTTAACAGTCCCCATGGCGCCTGTCCGGCCTGCGGCGGGTTGGGCGCCGAAGCCGATTCCGCATCCCTGCTGGAGGATCCCCAGCGCGTCTTGGACCTTCGTCCCTGCGCGGAGTGCCGGGGCGCGCGACTCAAGAAAGAGAGCCTCCACGTTAAGATCAGCGGCAAGGACATCGCTGAGGTCACCTCTCTTTCCGTAAAAGAGGGGCTCGGGTTTTTCACCGGGCTTAAGCTCAGCGCCTACGAGGAGGCGATCGCGCAGAGGATTCTCAAAGAGATCGTCAGCCGCTTGAACTTTATGGTCCAGGTGGGCCTGGACTATTTGAGCCTGAGCCGGCCCTCGAGCACCCTTTCAGGCGGAGAATCCCAGAGGATCCGGCTCGCAACTCAGATCGGCTCCAGCCTGGTGGGGGTTCTCTATGTCCTGGATGAGCCGAGCATTGGCCTCCATCAAAGAGATCATGCTCGGCTTCTGGCCCTACTGAGAAGGCTGCGCGATCTGGGCAACACCGTGCTGGTTGTGGAGCATGACCGGGAGACAATTCTCACGGCGGATCATGTGATCGATATGGGACCAGGGGCCGGGGTCCATGGCGGAGAGGTTGTAGCCCAGGGAGCTCCCAAGGAGATTATGGAGAACCCACGATCTCTTACCGGCCATTACCTCTCCGAACGGATGGAGATCCCCGTTCCTGCTTACCGCCGTAGAGGCAGCGGAAAGTCTCTGATTATCAAAGGGGCAAGGCAAAATAATCTCAAGGGTATCACGGTGGAGTTTCCCATAGGCGCCATGACCTGTGTAACGGGGGTCTCCGGCTCGGGAAAGTCGAGCCTCGTGGTCGATACCCTTTACCGGGTCATGGCCCAGCGCCTCTATCGCGCGCGCGCGCGCTCCGGCTCCTGCGACGAGATCACAGGTTGGGAACATTTCGATCGGGTGATCAACATCGCCCAGAGCCCGATCGGCCGCACCCCGCGCTCGAACCCGGCAACCTATACCGGGCTCTTCAGCCATATTCGAGATCTCTTTGCCCAGCTTCCGGAGGCTCGGGTGAGAGGGTACAGGCCGGGGAGGTTCTCCTTCAATGTTAAGGGAGGGCGCTGTGAGGCATGCGCTGGAGATGGCATCATCAGAATCGCCATGCATTTCCTGCCGGATATCTTTGTGACCTGTGAGGTCTGCGCCGGCCGGCGCTATAACCGCGAGACGCTGGAGGTGCTCTACAAGGGCAGGAGTATCGCTGACATCTTGGATCTGACGGTGGATCAGTCGCTTGAGTCTATGGGCAATATCCCTCCCATCCGCAAGACACTGGAGACCCTGAGGGATGTGGGTCTCGGATATCTCCATCTCGGTCAATCGGCGACGACCCTCTCCGGCGGCGAGGCGCAGCGCATCAAGCTGGCGCGCGAATTGAGTAAAAGATCTAAGGGCCGGACCCTCTACATCCTGGATGAGCCCACCACCGGGCTGCACTTCGATGACATCAAGAAGCTTCTCGATGTGCTCCACCGCCTGACTGACGCGGGCAACACGGTGGTGATTATCGAGCATAACCTGGACGTCATCAAATCAGCCGATTATGTGATCGACCTGGGCCCTGAAGGTGGAGACAGGGGTGGAGAGGTCGTAGCCACGGGGACACCAGAGGAGGTTGCGTTCGTGGCTCAGTCCTATACTGGTCAATACCTACAAAAGCTTTTAGAGAGCAAGGCGGCATGAGCCTATGTTCTATAAGCCTGTGTTCTATAAGATAGATCTTTCCTCCAGCCGGTTTTAAAGCCTTGACAGCGAGGCGTTCTTTGTTTATATATTAGACTAACTTGGTCTGAATTAGATTTTCCTTTTGAAATTAGATAGTTATCTTTTATTGAGCTGACATAGAGACTGAACTGTGATGCTGCTACCGATCTACATGGACAATCATGCGACCACACCAATAGATCCCAGGGTGTTAGAAGCCATGTTGCCCTATTTGACGGAGAAATTCGGCAACGCGGCGAGCCGCAACCATCCTTTTGGCTGGGAGGCTGAGGCGGCGGTGGATCAAGCACGCGCGCAAGTAGCGCGGCTCATCCGGGCCTCGTCGCCAAAGGAGATTATCTTCACCAGCGGTGCCACTGAGTCGGATAATCTGGCGCTTAAAGGGGTGGCAGAATCTTATCGGGAAAAGGGCAACCATATTCTCACCTGCGTCACAGAGCACCGGGCAGTCCTGGATAGCTGCAAGAGCCTGGAGCGGCGCGGATATCAGGTGACCTATCTGCCGGTAGATCAGTACGGCCTGGTGGCTCCAGACCGGCTGCGCGCAGCGCTCACGAACAAGACCATTCTGATCTCGATCATGGCAGCCAACAATGAGATCGGCACGGTCCACCCTATTCGAGAGATCGGTCGGATAGCCAAGGAGAAAGGGGTCCTCTTCCACTGCGATGCCACTCAAGGGGTGGCCAAGATCCCCATCGATGTGGAGGAGATGGGCATCGACCTTCTCTCCTTCTCGGCGCACAAGATTTATGGTCCCAAAGGGGTCGGTGCCCTCTATGTCCGGTCGAAGAACCCGAGGGTTCGCCTCACCCCGATCATCGATGGCGGCGGCCACGAAAGAGGGATGAGGTCAGGCACCCTCAACGTGCCGGCCATTGTCGGATTGGGCAGGGCTTGTGCGATCGCAGAACAGGAGATGGCAGAGGAGGCGGCGCGCCTGATCCGGCTGAGGGAGCGGCTCAAGGAAGGGATCTTAAATCAGCTCGACGAGGTTTACCTCAACGGACATCCCAGCCAGCGCCTCGCCGGGAATATGAATATGAGCTTTGCCTATGTTGAAGGGGAGTCGTTGCTGATGGGGCTGAAGGAGATCGCGCTCTCCTCAGGCTCGGCCTGCACCTCCGCTTCCCTCGAGCCTTCCTATGTGCTTCGGGCCTTGGGAGTAGGAGCGGATCTGGCCCACAGCTCGATCCGGTTCGGACTGGGGCGCTTCAACACAGAGGCGGAGGTAAACTACACCGTCGAGCGCGTCGTGCAGGAGGTGACGCGCCTGCGCGCGCTATCCCCGCTTTACGCATCGGCCAAGGCTGGCACTCGAAGGCGGCAGCCGGGCGCAGTCAGCGTGCCAGGCAGGATTGCTTAGAGGGTTAGGAGGTATTGTCCCATGGCGGCTGGAGTCAGCATCTCTGATCGGGCGGCGGAAAAGATCAAAGAGATCGTCGCGGCTGAGAATAAGACCGGACAGGCATTGCGCGTCAAAGTCGTCGGCGGAGGATGCTCAGGCCTGCAATACAAACTGGACTTTGATGCGGAGCGACCCGGGGATCGGCTCTTCGAAAAAGACGGGGCCAGGGTCCTGGTCGATCTCAAGAGCCTCCTCTATCTCAACGGCACCGAGCTGGATTATAAAGAGAGCTTGACGGAGTCAGGGTTTGTCTTTCACAACCCCAATGTGAAACGGAGCTGCGGTTGTGGTGCCTCGTTTACAGCTTAGCTCTGAGGGGCGGTAGGGGTTTATGGATCCTTTGATCTACTTCGACAATAACGCCACCACGCGCCTGGCGCCGGAGGCCCTGGAGGCGATGCGGCCTTATCTGACCGAGCTCTACGGGAACCCCTCCAGCATCCACAGCTTCGGCAGTCAGGTTTCGAGAAAGGTCCAGGGGGCCAGGGAGCAGGTGGCGGCCCTTTTAGGGGTCTCGGATCCCATCGAGATTGTCTTTACAAGCTGCGGGACCGAGGGAGACAACGCGGCGATCCGGGGACTTTTGGAGTCGCGACCTGAGAAGCGCCACATCGTGACCACCCAGGTAGAACACCCTGCGGTCCTGGCGCTCTGCCAGCAGCTCGAAAAGAAGGGATACCAGGTGACCTGGCTCCGGGTGGATCAGGATGGGTTGCTGGATCTGGACGAGATCAGGGATTCTCTCAGCGACGATACCGCTCTGGTCTCGATCATGTACGCCAACAACGAGACCGGGGTGATCTTTCCCATCGATGAGATCGGAGCGATCGTCCGGGCCAGGGGGATCCCCTTTCATGTGGACGCGGTGCAGGCGGCGGGTAAGGTCCCATTGAATCTGACGAAGAGTCCCGTCGATCTGCTGACGGTATCCGGCCATAAGTTTCATGGGCCCAAAGGGGTGGGCGCGCTCTATATCCGGAGAGGGATTTCGTTTCGTCCCTTGATCGTGGGCGGGCACCAGGAGCGCAATCGCAGAGGTGGAACTGAAAATGTGGCGGCCATCATAGGGATGGGTAAGGCAGCGGAGCTGGCCCTGAGAGATCTGGACGAAGAGGGGCAGCGGGTGCAGGAGCTGCGCGATCGCTTGGCGCATTCCCTGCTCGGCTCCTGTCCGGGCTGCCGGGTCAATGGCCATCGGGAGCGACGCCTGCCCAATACGTTGAACGTGAGCTTTGAGTTCCTCGAAGGGGAGGCGATCCTGGTCCTGCTCGATGAATATGGCATCTGCGCGTCCACTGGATCCGCCTGCAGCGCAGGCTCGGTAGAGCCGTCCCATGTGCTCCGGGCCATGGGGGTTCCAGCCAACTGGATCCAAGGGGCGGTGCGTTTCAGCCTGAGCCGTTATAACACAGAAGAAGAGGTCCGGTTCGTCAGCGACAAGCTACCTTTGGTCGTCCAGCGTCTGCGCGGCCTCTCTTCCCTGGGCAGGGAGGGCGCGAGGCAGAAGGAGGGGTGGGAGGCATCCCGGGAGGCGGACGCGGTCGGAGTCAGGAGGTAAGGAGTCATGGGGGTCATGCAGGTGAGCCGCAAGGTCGATTATGCGTTGCGCGCCATGATCTATCTGGCCACACAGGAGCCGGGAAAGAGCTGCTCGACAGCGGAGATCTCCGGGCGTCAGGGGGTGCCGCGGAAGTTTCTTGAGAAGATCATCCAGGATCTCGCCCGCGGCGGGTTGGTCAAATCGAGGCGCGGTCCCGGTGGAGGCTACAGCCTGACCCGGCTGTCTCACGAGATCTCATTTCAACACGTCATCGAGGCCGTAGACGGTCCGATCGCGCTCAACGTCTGCATGGATCGCCGCCTTAGCTGCGATCACCTTCCTCGATGCACGATGGTGGGGGTATGGAGCGAGGTCCAGCGCAGGGTCGTCGAGGTTTTTGCCCACACGACTCTGGCGGATCTCAAGCCGGCATCCTGTCAGGTCCTGTTGAGCTCTTCTTCTCTTTCGAGTGCGGCATGAATACGAGCATGAGCTTCATCGTCCAATGCTACAGGCCGCACCCGATAGGGAGGTGGTGGTTATGAGTCATGATACGGGTCTCAGCGCGGAAGAGAAGGTGGCGTCCCTGTTCCAGCCCGACACGCTTCTCCCGGCGCAGTATCTAGAGACCTTTCGCAGGAAGTCATACCTGGAGCCTGAAAAGAGACTGATGCTGGCGGTCCTGGAGGATGCCATTGCCTGTTTCCAGAAGTATGTCTGTGCCCGCGACGGGAAGGGGATGGCCCTGTTCCGTGAGGCCGAGGGGTGGATTCTGGAAGAGAAGAACGATTTTCTCTTTTCCTCTGGGAATGCCTGCGAGGTTTTGGGTTTTAACCCCAGGTACATACGCCAGGGGTTGCTGCGCTGGAAAGAGAGGCGGCTGGCAGCCCAAGCCAAGGTCTATCGCCTCGCTCCCAGGAAGGGGAGGAAGAAGCCCAGTGTGGTGATCTCCGGGAGAACAGGGCAGAGGCTTCTCAAAGCAGCCAGTCGTTAGGGCCTCCGGGCAAAAAATATGCCCCAACAGCTTCTGCGCCCTGAGAAAAACTCCAGAGATGGCAGGAAAGAAAAAAAAAGGGGCTCGGCTCCGAGAGCTTCTCTACTGGTTTCGCTACCGTGTGGGAGAAGGTTGCGTGCGCGGGTTCGTGGCGCTTTTCCCCTGGATCCCTCTGCCGCTGTTTTCTGTCTTCACCCGGGTTGCAATCGAGCTGACTTTCATCCTTTTGTGGAAATACCGTAAGCGGATGGAGGAGAACCTCTCCCTGGCGATGGGTAGAGAATTCCCGACGCGGGAGGAGCGAAGGGGCTTGATCCATAGGGCCTGGAGGAATTTTGGCCAGGTGGTTTTTGAGACCACCTGCATCCTTTTTGCCTCCAGGGAGGAGATCCGTTCCCTGGTGGACGTGCGCGGCGAGGAGCACTTGAGGCAGGCCCTCGCGCGCGGCAAGGGCGTTATCGCGCTGAGCGCCCATTTAGGCAACTTTACTCTGATCGGCGCCCGTCTGGCGGTGGGAGGGTACCCCTTCAGCGTGGTGGTGAAGCAGCCGCGCGACCGGCGCTTTGCCGGCTTGATCGATCACTATCGGGCCAGGCTGGGCATGGGAACCATCTCGGCCAAGCCCCGCCGCGAGGCCGCGCGCCAGGTGCTGAGGACCTTGAGGAGGAACGAGGTCGTCCTTCTGATAGCCGATGAGTTCAAGTCCGGAGGTGTCCAGGTGGAGTTTCTGGGGCGCATGGCTGCTGCCCCCCGCGGTCCTGTGACCCTGGCCATGCGCACGGGCGCTGCGGTCCTCCCCATGTTTATCACTAGGGACCTGGAGGATCGGCTCACGCTGTACATCAGGCCGGGACTCGATCTCGTTAAGACAGGAGATCTCCAGGAGGACGTTGCAGCTAACGCAACGGTCTTTTCCCGTCAGTTGGAAGATATGGTGCGGCGTTATCCCGATCAGTGGAACTGGCTCGGCTTTCACCGCGATGGCAGGAGGCCGAGATCCGAGATCGGCAGGCCCCAGACTGTCCCTCCCAACCCAGAGGTCCGCGTCTCCCCCTGACTTTGTCCTACTAAAGGGGTCAGAGTCATTTTTCACTGCGACGATCGCTCATTTTGACCCGAAATTCGCTCTGACCCCATTTCCTGCTGACCCCATTTCCTGGACGCCGTGGAGGCTCTTAGCCTCGCCCAAAAGATTGCTGAGCTGGTGAAGCAGAAACTGTGAACAGGTCCCAAAACTAATAAAGATGGCGACTTGGAGTATCGCAAAAGGTTGGCTCAAGCTCGCACGAAAGATTAGGGGCGTGGGTAGTTTGAAATCAGCCCAGATTTCGTATATACATAACTAGTGTTTGAGTGGGACGCCAAGAAGGCTGCGCTGAATCTAATAAAACACGGCGTCTCATTCGAGGAAGCCAGTACAGCGTTCTTCGATCCCAAGGGATTGGATGGAGAGGATATTGAGCACTCCTCTAAAGAACCGCGCCGTCTGAGATTAGCCAAATCGGCCACGGGTAGAATACTGGTTATTGTCTATACCGTAAGGAGAAAAGAAAATGAAGAAGTCACGCGGATTATCAGCGCGAGACGGGCGAGTCGCAAAGAGAGGAAAACATACCAGGAAGATTGATTTCTCCGACATTCCGGAGCTGTCCGACAAGCAGCTCTCTATTATGCGCCGGATTGGCAGACCGCCCCTAGGTGAGCAGCCGAGAAAGCTGATATCTATAAGGTTGGACACGAGAATCCTCGACTGGCTAAAGAAGGCGGCTGCAAAAAGAGGCCTTCCCTATCAGTCCCTCATCCACGACGTCCTTGCCAGGGAGATGAAGCAGGCGAGCTAGTCACATTAACCAAGTCTGACATTGCTCGTCCTATGAGCTTATGTTGCAGGGATCGCGGCCTGGAGTATCGCTAAAGGCTTAGACCTGCCTTCGACAAGCTCAGGCCCTGAGTTCATCGAAGGGAGCTCAGCCGCAGGTTGACTGAAGCTCGCACAAAACTTTCCTCGCGAAAAATCTTCAGGATTTGGTTGGGGGAGAATTCAATTCAATTAGAGCTTAGAGCACCAGGCCGAGTGTCCCTTACACCGGGTAAACGAAACCCGCAATCAATGCACGGCGGCGCTTTGGAGTTTGACCGCGACGGCCTCACACACAGGGCCATCACCAAAAATTGTTAGGAACTTTCCGAGCTCTATTCGGTCGGTTTCACTATTGGCAAATATGGAGACTGTGTGGAATACCACGCCTTGAGCCTCTCGTGTCTGGTGCCACTTAGCTCGGCGTGTTACGAGAGCCTCGATACGAGACGCAAGCCGCTCCAGCCCTTCTGCTCGGTTTGCGATCGCCTCCGATTGATCCGTCTTTCCCAGAACGCCGGATAACGAGATGGCGATGAAACCCCAAGATGTCTTCTCGGGCAGAGGTTCAAGGTTTCGCTGAAGCTGTTCCGTGGCCTCATTGATACGTCTAGTTAGTCTTTTGACGGAAAGGAGTCGCTTACACGCGAACAAGGCTGTTGTCTCGCCAATCTTGCACCGAATGTCAGGTTCCGCCAACTCTACCTGCACCCCAACTCGCCAGAGTGTTCCGGCGAGCCACAGCTCAAATTGAATGTTGCGAGCTTGGTTGGATGCCAGATCTTCCTCTGATGGAAGTTCGGGCCCAGCGAGTAACGACCTCATCCTGGGCATCAGCTCTTGGGGTGGGCGCGTACGGAGGAACGGTAGAAGTTCCACGATCTCCTGGCTCTCGGCTAGTGCGACAAGGTACCGCGGAAGGTCGGCAGCCAGCTTTCTGTAGACTGGCATCTCAGCTTCGCCAGCCCGTAGCCGATTTATCTCCCCGTTGAGTTGACCAATCCGCGAGCGGTAAACACCGAATCGTCCACCTTCGGCTTCAGCATGCAGACCGAGGTCTTGGCAAAGCTCGAAGAACTCTCCGAGATAGAGAAGAATGTCGCTGAACGCAGCCGTCTTCACACACCCGATTCTAGCAACGTGGTGGAACGTTCATTTCATGACCAATCGAAATCCAAGTTTACAATCGGATTGTAGCTCAGTCTGAGATGAAATTGTACAACGCGTCAGTTCAATTTAAAAATCAAGACCCGGTGTGATGGTCGTTATTTGAGTTTTCGCTGTCGGTTGTAATTGTTCCTGTACGTGGGGCTCAAAAACGACTGGAAAAGTTGGTGCCGGAAGCCCTTGAATTTCCAAGGGATTGCAGATGAGGAGCAGGTGAGGAAAGGGAGTGTGGAGTAGATAAGGGCAGTGGCGGTTAGGAAGGTTTTCAGATTCGGACAACAGTGATTTCTCTGTTCTCTTAAGGATTCGTCAGCAACAGAGAGGCGTCCCTGACGACTTTGCCGGTTGAGGTCCGGGGTAGGGAGTCTCGAATGGCGATCTTCTCCGGGACTTTGAAGTTGGCCAGGTTGGCACGGAGAAAACCGAGGAGGTCCTTCTCCGTAATCTTCTGCCCCGGCCGGGGGACCACGGCAGCCCCAATCACGTTTCCTCTCTTCGGGTCCGGGATCGGAAAGACTACGGCCTCCTGGACCTGGGGATGCTCGCACAGCATATTTTCCACCTCTGCCGGATAGACGTTGAGGCCGCCGGTGATGATCATGTCGTCTTTTCTCCCCAGGTGGTAATAATAACCATCGGCGTCTCGCTTCCCGATGTCGCCGGTGTAAAGCCACCCGTTGCGGATGCGCTCCGAAGTGGCCTCGGGTCGGCGGAAGTAGCCCTTCATCACGTGCGCTCCCCGGGTGATGATCTCGCCTTCTTTTCCTTCGGGGAGCTCCTCGCCCTTTTCGTTGACGATCTTGACCTCGATCCCGGGAACGGCCCTTCCGATGCTCGCCATCTTGGCGTCGGCCTGCTCGGGTTCGGTGAGCGTGATCAGGGGAGAGGTCTCCGTCAGCCCGTACCCCTGAGCCACGGTGATGTGGGGTTGGGCCGTCTTGAAGGCGCGCATGAGCGAGAGCGGGACTGTGGTCCCCATCATGGCAGCAATCTTTACGCTGCGGGTGTCATAGTCTTTGAGGTCGGGTAGGGCCACGAGGAGCTGGAAGATGATGGGGACGCCGTGAAAGAGGGTGATGCGGTGGCGCCGGATTCCTTCGAGCAAGGCCGCGGGATTGATCTGCTCGAAGATCACCATCGTGCCCTCCTTGTCCACAATCTCATTACAGTAAATCGGGCCTGAGATGTGGGACATGGGGAGGACGCAGCCCAGTATCGTGTGAGAATCGGTCTTACACATCTCTCCCATGACGCGAGGGAACTGCGCCAGGTTCACGTAGTCCAGGACCACCCCTTTAGGCTCTCCGGTTGTCCCCGAGGTGTAGAGGATCAGGGCGTCGTCGCGGGGTTTGAGCCGAGGCGGGACGAAGTTGGCCGCTGGAGGAGAAAGCCTCTTTTCGAAGCCCTGCTCGCCTTGCCCCTGGATGACCCAGAGCGAAAGCCGCTGGAACCCAGAGAGGATCTCTGCGATCTCCGGCATGAGACGGCCGTGGGTGATGAGCAGGCTCAGGTCAGCATCTTTGAGCACCCCTGCCAGCTCTTTGCCCTTCAGGCGCGCGTCCAGGACCACGGAGACAGCACCCATCTTTTGGGTCGCGTAGTAGCTGAGGCCAAAGGCTGAGGAATTGGGGAGAAGGATGCCCACGCGGTCGCCCTGCTTGAGCCCCTCGCGCTGGAGGTGGAGCGCCAGGGAGGTGACCTGGGCGTTCAGCTCTTTAAAGCTCAGCTCCCCTTCCTTGGAGATGAGCGCCTTTTTTTCGGGATATCTCTGGGCGCTTCGCTCTAGGACCGCGCCGACGAAGAAGCCGGCTTTATAGGAATCGTTCGCCATAGTGTAAAGGCCCTCTGGAAAGGTTTAAACCATTGGGAGAGCTGCCAAAGCTCGCCCCCCTTCAGCTGGAGCTTCCCTTGCTGCATGGCCAGGAAGGGGTCGATCTCGCCTTGAAAGATCGCCGCCCACCATTCCCGGTTTCCGCTGATCACAAACTCCCCCGCGCCATCTTCCTCTAAGCGACTGATTTTGCCCTGTTGAAAGTGAAAGGTCCAGCGCCTATCGGCATCCTCCATCTGGAGCGTCATCGTGGTCGTGAGCCGGGTCTGGTCGCCCTGGTCGAGGAACTGGGGATCCGCGTTGGCGCCCGCCAGGAGGGCCGCCATGTGCTCACGGGAGAAAAGGAGGTAGCCCTCACCCTTTTGACTCTGCGGGGATTGGGATGGCGGCTCCGGACGAGCGCTCTCTCTTTCCTCCTTGAAGAACTGGCAGTGAACGGCCTCTTCTAGGAGGTCAGTGAGGAGAAAGGCCTCGCGGAGATCTTTTCCCACGGCGACCGTGCCATGTCCCTGGAGGATGACGACCGGGCGGAGCCTCAGCTCCTTAACCACCTTTTCGGTTTCGGTCACCGTGGGGGTCTGCTGGGGAAGGATGGGGACTTCTCCGATCGTGTATTTCTCTTCGAAGCTCAAGGGGACAAAGCTCCGGTGCGTGAGAGAGAAGGCCAGGACCATGGGCGGGTGGGTGTGGATGATCGCCTTGGCCTCATGCCCGCGGTAGATCGCCAGGTGAAGCGAGGTCTCGCTCGATGGTCGTTGCTTTTTCTTGAGCGGTCGGCCCTTGCCATCGATCTCCACTAGATTTTCAGGGGTCAAGAATCCCAGCGGGGCGTGTTGCCCGGTAATGAGGAAATGGTCCTTGCCCAGGCGACAACTGATGTTTCCTCCCCAGCCGCTGACGAGGCGCCGCTCAAAGAGGTATTTCCCCCAGTAGATGATCTCGCGCTCCGGGCTTTTCATGCGTCACTCGCGTTTTTGAACAGGGCCCAGGGGATGACCTCCCTTTCCACCGGATAGGTGGCGACTCCCTCCGGGCTCACCTGCTGGCCCAGGAAGGTAGAGACGTCCCGGTCCAGGGGAGGGCGGTCGGATTCTCCCGCGCTCAATAACTCTATAGGGACCCTGTGGGCGCGTGCCAGGAGAACGGCGAGCAGCGAGCCGCAAATCCCCACTGGCCCCTTTGGACCCAGCTCCGAGTAAAAGAGACAGAGACGCCGGATCTCTCCCCGGGCGAAGAAGCTGCCCATCATGTTGTCCGAGATGAGGGTCATCGGGATCTGCCGCCGGAGAAGCTCCCCGGCAACCACTTGTGCCCCCCAGAGGTGGGGACGCATCTCTGGAACCAATAGCGCCTGGGTTTCTGCCGTCTTGCCGGAGTAAGAGAGATAAGGGTAGCTCTCCGGTCGGGGAACCCCGTAGATGAGGAGCAATCTCCCCTGCTCTTTTTTCCCCTCCTGGGGGACGGGGGATGCGGCCTTGAACCTCTGCTGAAAAGTCTCCGGCGTGAAGGTCTCATCGAAGGTGATGAGGGAAGAGATGAGGCCAGCCGGTGTGACGTCAAAGGCGGGATAGCGCCCCTCGATTCCCTTCAGCCCCTCGGGTATGAGCGGGCGTCCCTGGAAGGTGAGAAGCTCGGCCACAGGGCGCTCTTCGATCTGGACATCCTCTCCCCTCACCAGAGAGCCCGGATCCTGCACTAAGGCATAGAAGGGGATGCGGTATTCTTTGGCCACAAGGGCCAGCGGGTAGGTCCCTACCTTATTGATGACGTCGCCGTTCCGGGCGCAGCGGTCAGCGCCCACCAGGACGGCATTCACCCGTCCTTGGGCCATCACCTGTCCGATCGCGCAGTCAGGGATGAGGGCGACCTTGACGCCTGCCTGATGGAGCTCCCAGGCGGTGAGGCGTGTGCCCTGGAGATAGGGGCGGGTCTCGGTGGCGCAGACCTCGATCTCTTTGCCCAGCTCCTCACAGTATTGCGCCACGGCCACGAGTTCGCCGCTTACGTTGCAATGGGTCATGAGCCGGCAGGGATTGGGAAGAAGCTCCGCCGTGCGCCGCGCCCTTTTCTCCCTTGCCTTGATTATCCTTGCGATCCACTCATGGGCCTTGGTCTCGACCCAGCTCCCTACTTCCTCGTCCGCGGGAGGCTCGCCCAGCCCGGCGCAAAAGCGGCGGTAAAGCCCCTGGAAGTCAAAGGTAGGTCGCACCCGGCTGAATTCATCTCCGAGCTGGATGAGCCGCTCATCCAGCGATTCCCGATCCTTGGCCGCGTGATTTTTGGCGGCTAGGGCCAGGGAATAGAGAAAGGTCAGGACCTGGCCGAAGGCCCTGGTCTTCATCTCCTTTACCGCCTCCAGCGCCTGTGGGATCTCGTGGACGGTGATGTATTCTGTCTTCCACGGAAGCAGGGTCTCGTCGAGGATCTTGAAGTGGTCTCCCTGCCACAGGACCGAAGCGAAGAGCGGGCTCGGCGGCATATCTTCAGTCCATGAGGTGGATCGCCTTCAAGGCCACCTCCACCATCTTTTCCTCGGCTGCGGCAAAGAGCGGGTCACGGAAACCCATCTTGCCGCTGAGGCATTCATCCGAGACCGCCAGGATCGCGCCGGCCTTTTTGCCTCGCACCTGGGCGATAGTGAGAAAGGCCGAGGTGACCATGTCGATGGCCGCGATCTTCTGTTGCTCCAGCTCTTCTATCAGCTCCGGGGTCTCCTGAAAGAGCGCGTCGGTGGTGTAGACCAGGCCCAGGTGATGGCGCACGTTGAGGCTCCGGGCCGCTTCGGTTAAGGCGCGGATGACCTCAGGGTGGGAGATCGTGGAGAAATTTCTGGTCACATAATAGGGAGTGGTCCCCTCGCCCCGCACGGCCCCGGTCGCGATCACCAGATCGCCGATCTGGACCTCTTTCTGGAGGGAGCCGCAGCTGCCGATGCGGATGAGGGAGGCGACGCCGCCAGCGCAGAGGATCTCTGTCGTGATGGCCGTGTCCGCGGCGTAGCGGCCCCCGTTGCCCACGGTTACTCTTTTTCCCTGATGGGTCCCCGTGTGCATTTCATAATCCAAAAAGGAGAAGTTCTTGCTCGGCTGCTCCAGTCTGTCGAGGATCATCTGGCTGCGCTCCTTGGGACCGGGGATGAGGGCAAAGGGACCCAGCGAGCCGCTTTTAACTCCCAAGAGAGAGAGCATCTTCTCTGGCGTAAAATGGGGCTCTTTGCGCATTTCCGATTTCCTCGTCGATTTATGGATGAACCATTAAGGTAGAGACTTTACACCTGTTAAGTTTCTCTTGCAACGCTCAGGCTTCCTAGTGAATGCGTTAGGAGGTGTGGATCAATCTGCGCAGCAGGGAGGCCAGCTCTTTTTGCTGGGGCTTGTCTAAGGAGGAGAAGATTTCGAAGACGCTTTTCTCCACCGACGGGATGCTGCTCTTGTAGAGCTTCACCCCCTTTTCGGTCAGGGCCACGCGGACTACCCGGCGATCCTTGGAGTCTCTCTGGCGGTAGACCAGACCCTTTTCCTCCAGCCGATCGACGATGCCGGTGAGGTTGCTTACGGTGACCATCATCTTTTCTCCGATCCCGCTGAAGGGGAGGCCTCCGGCATAACCGATGGTCGCCAGGACATAGAACTGGGGCAGGGTGAGGTCGATTTGCTCCATCTCCTCATCGAGTCTTTTGTTCGACAGAAGATGAAAGCGCAGGAAGCGGATCCATAGGCTGGTAGTGGAGCGCGTGAAGAAAGGTCTCTTGTTGGCAGCCACGGCCCAGAGTTTAGACAGAGAGGGAACAAAAAGCAACCATGCGATAGGCGCTTGTCAGGGGGCAGATCCATGATCTTATCCCGCTTCGACCTGCCGCTCATCAGCCGCTACTTCCCGGAATATGAAAAGACCATCGTCCAACGGCTGTAAGATTCAAAGCCCTCAAAAAATAAATCTCGTCCACAAGTATGGGTGACAGGGCTGCGCAACCGTTGGGTAAGGTGGTATAATCCCATGCGAGAGCAACCCCTATATTGAGGATGGTGGCCTATGATTTTTAGGATAGTGGCTGTCTCTATTCTCTGGTCGTTCGTCTCTGGGCCCTTTCTGGCTTATGGTCAGGATAAGGTCCGTGATCTGGTGGTGAAGGTCCATGCCATCCGGCGCAGTCCTGACGTCCTAAGGCCCTGGTCCAAGCTCAGCCCCCAGAATATCTACGGCTCGGGTGTCGTGATCGAGGGGAGGCGCATCCTTACCGCCGCCCATGTCATCCAGCACGCCAGCCAGATTTATGTCCAGCCGAATCAATCAGCGGAGAAATTGGCCGCCCGGGTGCTCGCCGTCGCCCCAGGGGTGGATCTCGCTCTCCTCCAAATCGAAGACGAGAAATTTTTTGACGGACGGGGCCACTTGCCCTTGGCTGAAGAGCTGCCGCGGGTCAAGGATACCGTCAATGTCTACGGCTACCCCGCCGGCGGCGCCGAGTTATCGGTTACCTCCGGGATCGTATCGCGCATCGAGTTCACCGATTTTTATTACTCGGCGAAGGGCCTGCGCATCCAGGTGGATGCGGCTTTAAACCCGGGAAACAGCGGTGGCCCGGCAGTCTCCGATGGGGAGCTCATTGGTCTGGTCTTCAGCCTGATCCCCAGCGCCCAAAACATCGGCTATTTGATCTCGGTCGAGGAGATCCGGCTATTTCTGGGTGACGTGGCCGATGGGACCTATGAGGGCAAGCCGCAGATGCACGACTCTGTCCAAGCGGTCGAGAATGGTGCCCTGAGGAAAAGGCTGGGCCTGCCTGGGGGAGTGGGTGGGCTGATGGTTACGGAGCCCTACCGGCAGGGTGATGCCTATCCGCTCAAGCGCTGGGACGTGATCACACACATCGGCGACCAAGCGATAGAGCAGGATGGGAAGGTGGCGGTGCGCTACGATCTGCGCCTTTCTGCCCTGTACCTACTTCAGAGGCATGCGCACAAGGGGAAGGTCAAGCTCACGGCCTACCGCGACGGACGGCGCGTCCACATTAACCCGCCGGTCGAGTGGCAACGCGAGTTTGTGGTGCACTATCTCATGAACCAGAGCCCACGCTACTTTATTTATGGGCCGTTGGTCTTTTCCCAGGCCTCGCAGGAGTATATCGAGCGGCTTGGCGGGCAGAGGGAGCTGGCGCTCATCAGGGAGGCGAGCTCGCTCATCGTGCGGCGCTACGATAAGCCAGCGTTCGCCGGCGAGGAGCTGGTGGTGGTCGCCGCTCCGATGTTCCCGCACCGGATCACCAAGGGGTATGATGACCCCACGGCTTCGGTGGTCAGCGAAGTCAACGGCGTAAGTGTTAAGAACCTGAGCCACTTGGTGGAGATCCTACGCGACGCCAGCGAACCGCAGCTGGTCTTCAGGTTCGCAAAAAGGGCTGACCGGAGCCAGGAGATCATGGTTTTCAACCGCGCGGAGATCGCCGCGGCCACAGAAGAGGTATTGAACGACAACGGCATCCGCTATCAGTATTCCGCTGACCTGCGGCCGGTGTGGGAAAGGCCGCGACCGGTTATGCCCGGCCTGGTTCGGGAGCCGAGGTGAGGTGCAAGGTTTGATCCCAAAGCAGCCGGCTAGGAAACCTCCATGCGAGCTCATATCCTCGGTTGCGGCGATGCCTTCGGGAGCGGCGGCAGGAACCAGAGCGGTTATCTGGTCGAGGCCGAAGATGGGATGGTGGTTGCAATCTGACCCCCTCTTCGAGTAGAAGGAGGCGAGAAAGGACCGGCGGCATGAGCCAACTCAGATCTTCCTTCTTCCAATCCATCGACAGGATCGTCGCCGACTGCCAGCTCAACCTCAAATGGGTCGCCTACTCCAAGGACCGCCTCACGGCTAAAGGCGCAAGGGTTTTGGTCCAGCAGTGGGGGCTCTTCACCCGCCACAGCCGGCGCTGCTGGGCCTATGTCGTGGGCAACTGTCCCCATGTAGAGATCCGAAAATTCATCGTCACCGAGAATCTCTATGAGGAGGAGGCCTTAGAGGGCCACTCCCATTTTGATCTGATCCTGCGCATGGGTCAGGCCTTGGGCCTGAGTCGAGAGGAGCTCGAGTCGGCCCAGCCCCTGCCTACGACACTGGTGGCGCTCCATACCTGGGAGACGCTCACCCGCAATCGCCCCTGGCATGAGGGGCTGGCGGCCAAGGCGGTCCTGGAGCTGACGAACAATCCGAATTGCGGCAATTTCTCTCACCTGGAGGCCGAAAGATGGATGCGTCAGCTCAAGCTCTCCCGAGAAGAGTTGGAGTTCTGGTTCCTGCACGATTCTGTAGATCAGATTCACGGCGATGGGTCGCTGCTGCTTTTGGAAAAATATCTCCTGGGAGAAGGCGAGGGGAAGCAGGCCCTTAGGGCTGCTGAGGAATCGATGGTCGCCTGGAAGGTCTATCTCGACGGGATCTACGAAGCGGGCGAGAGATAATCCATGCAAGGGGGCTCCAGTTATGGCACAGGCTCAAGCGCAAAAGGATCTGAAGGCCTTTGACGAGGAGCTGAGCCAGCTCCACCTGCGGGGTCAATGGCTATACGACGATCTTCTGGTCAAGGCCATCGGCGGCCCGCAGCCGAGGGGGGTCCCCTATATCTGGAAGTGGGATGCGGTCTATCCCAAGTTGATCGAGGCGTGCACCGCCCTGCCAGAGAGTTTCACCGCGCGCAGGAGCCTCTTGTTTAACAATCCAGGGATCCCGGGCCACGGCACCACCCATACCCTGCTCATGGGGGTCCAGATCATCAAGCCAGGAGAGGTGGCCTGGGCCCATCGGCACACGATGGCGGCGATCCGCTTCGTCATCAAGGGCGACGGCAAGGTCTACACGGCGGTGGACGGAGAGATCTGTCCGATGGAGGACTACGATCTGATCCTCACCCCGACCTGGACCTGGCACGACCACCACAATCCCACTCAGGAAAGCACGATCTGGGTTGATGCCCTCGACGTGCCGCTGGTCATCGGCGGCCTCAACGTCCCCTTCTATGAGCCTTATCCTGGGGAGCGGATCCAGCCGCTCAAAGAAGACGAGGGCGACTATCTCCAGCTTCGGGCTCGGACAGTGCGGCCGACCTGGGAGAGGCCCAAGAAAGAGAACTATCCGATGCGCTATCGCTGGGCGGATACCGAGGCCCAGCTCAAGGCCCTGGCCAAGGGTCCAGGGAGCCCTTATGACGGAGTCGCGCTGGAATATGTCAACCCGGTCACCGGCGGGCCGACGCTGGCTACTTTGAGCTGCTGGATGCAGATGCTCAGGCCCGGAGAGCGGACCAAGAGGCATCGCCATACCTCCAGCGCGATCTATTTTGTCGTGCGCGGCGAGGGCACGACCATGGTGGGCGAGAAGGCCCTGGAATGGGGCAAGCACGACTGCTTCGTCATCCCCAATTGGGCCTGGCATGAGCATATCAACCGCTCCCAGAGCGAAGAGGCGATCCTGTTCTCGGTGAACGACATTCCCATTATGCAGGCCTTTGGTCTCTACCGCGAGGAGCCGGAGGACTCCCTTTATGCAGTGGAGGCACCCCCTGTGCCCGCGCCACCGAGGCGCAGATAGAAAGGGTTGGGAGCGGACATGAAGCAGCTCTTTTCGTCGAAGATGGTGGGGCTCTTTTTTCTCCTCACCCTGGGGGCTGGAGCCGGTTATGCCCAGGGCCCGCTGCAAAAGGTCAACATCAGCTATTCCAGCGGCGGGATCACCTCGATCGATCTCTTCATCGCGCGCGAAAAGGGCTTCTTTCGCGCCGAGGGCTTAGATGCGCAGCTGATCCAGATGCGCGCCAGCAGCGCCATCGCCGCAGGGATTGCCGGGGATGTAGATGGCCTGGGCTCCATCGGCAGCGCGATTCGGGCCATTCAACGGGGCGCGCCCCTGCGCGTCGCTGCGGTCACGCTGCGCCGGCCTCTATTCTGGCTCATCGCCCGTCCCGAGTACCGCTCGATTAAAGATCTCAAGGGCAAGGTCCTGGGGGTGGTCACCATCGGCGGCAGCCAGCACACGATGGCCAAGCGGCTGCTGAGCCAAGGCGGTCTCGATCCGGATAAAGAGCTGACAGTGGTTCAGGTGGGCGAGGAGAGCGTCCAGCTCCAGGCCCTGGTCAGCAATGCGATTCAAGTGGCAGCGATCAGCCCGCCGATTTTTCTGCTCGGCCGGGACAAGTACAAGATGAATATCCTGGACAGCTCGGTCGATAAGTTCTCCAGCATCCAGAACGGCCTTGCGGTCCATGTCCAAACGCTTAAGGAGAGACCGGAGCTGCTCAAAAAGATCCTGCGCGCCCGGGCCAAGGGCAATCGCTACTTCCATGAGAATGAGCAGGGCACGAGCGAGATCCTGGCGCGGCTGTCGAAGGTCGACTTTGCCATTGCCCTGGAGACTTACCGCCTATCCAAGCCCGCCTTCACCCACACCGGCATTCCCACTGACGAGGAGATCAAGGAGTATCTGACCATGGATGCCCAGATCTTAAAGCTGCCTGAGCCTATGCACCCGTCGAAGGTCTTTGACTTCGCCTTGCAGAGGGAGGTCAACCGTGAGCTGGGTCTCCAGTGAGGGGCACGATCGCGGCTTGAAGGGAGAGCCGGATGGCAAAGACAGTCGCAAGGGCTAAGGGAGCCGAGCGCGGATATGCGGATCTCCCCGGGCATATAACGGCCCTGGAGGGCGCCGGGCTGCTGGTTCGGGTGCGCCGCCAGATCAATAAGGATACCGAGATGCATCCTCTGGTCCGCTGGCAGTACCGCGGCGGCCTCAAGGAAGAGGAATGGCGCGGCTTTCTCTTCGAGCAGGTCACCGATGCCCGAGGGAGGCGCTATGACATACCGGTCGGTGTCGGCATCATGGCGGGCTCGAAATATATTTACGCCGTGGGCCTCAACTGCCGCGCCGAAGAGATCCCAGATCGGTGGGACGAGGCCCTGCGCAACCCCATCGAGCCGGTTCTGCTCCAGCATGGCCCGGTTCACGAGGTGATCCAGAGGGGCGAGGAGCTTAAGCGCGCCGGGGGGCTGGATCAGTTCCCCATCCCCATCTCCACCCCGGGCTTTGACGGCGCCCCATTCATCACGGCCGGCCATTGGGTGACCAAAGATCCGGAGACCGGGGTGCGCAACATGGGGAACTACCGCGGCCACCTCAAGGCCCACGATCGGGTCGGCGTCTTCCCCGGCCCGGGACAGCATATCCTCACCCATTGGAACAAATGTAAGGAGCGGAAAATTCCCCTGGAGGCCGCCATCGTCGTCGGACCTCCGCCGGTGGTCTCCTATGCCGCGGTGCAAAAGATCCCTTATGGCGTGGACGAGCTGACAGTAGCCGGCGGCCTGGCCGGGGAGCCGATCCGTCTGGTCAAGTGCCAGACGGTGGATATCGAAGTCCCCGCCGATGCCGAGATCGTCATCGAGGGGCTGCTCTCCACCGAATATGTCGAGCCCGAAGGTCCCTTTGGCGAGTCCCACGGCTACATGCACCCGCGCATGCTCAACCCCTACATGGAGGTGACCTGCATCACGCGCAAAAAGAATCCCATCCTGGTCTCCTGGACCAGTCAGGTGACCCCCAGCGAGTCGAGCGTGATCAAGCGCGTCGGCTATGAGCCGCTCTTTCTCTCTTTTTTAAAAAGGGAGCTGGGGATTAAGAGCCTCTTGAAGGTGGCTATGCATGAGCCCCTGACCAACCTGCGCAAGGTGATCGTGGTCCAGTTGAGAAAGCCCACCGAGGCCGAGGCCTGGCGCGCCCTCATGGGCGCGGCGACCTTTCATCCCGGGGTGGGAAAGTTTCTGGTCGCGGTCGACGAGGACATCGACCCCTGGGATCTCGAGATGGTCATGTGGGCGGTGAGTTACCGCTCCCGGCCGCACCGGGACGCGCAGATCCTCACCGGGCGCGAGCTCGGCCACGGCCCGCCCTTCGGTCGCTCCGACATGCCCGCCGAGACCAGGCCGGCCGATGACTCGGCGCTCCTCATCAACGCCATTCTGCGCGAGCCCTTCCCGCCGGTCTCTCTGCCCAAGCGGGAGTTTATGGAGCGGGCGCGGGCTATCTGGGAGGAGCTGGGGCTGCCGCCGCTTTCCCCCAGGCCGCCGTGGTTCGGCTATTCTCTGGGCGATTGGGACGAGGAGCTGGAAGAAGAGGCGCGGCTGGCTGTCCAGGGCGAGTACCTGAAAAACGGAGAAAAGATAAAGAGTCGCCGGGTAAAGATTTAGTCCCATAGTCATGGACAAAAAAGGGATCCTGGTAACTGGCGGCAGCGGCCTGGTGGGGGCTGACGCCGTGCGACTCCTTGCGGAGAAGGGGGAGAGGCCGGTGCTCTTTGATGTCGCCGTCAACGAGAGGTTCCTGAGCGCAGTAGGGGTTGATAGGAAGGCGATCCGCGTGGTGCGCGGCGATATCCTGGATCTTCCGGGGCTCATCTCGGCCATCCGCGAGCACGGCATCGGCCGGATTATCCACCTGGCAGCCTTTCTGGGCGAGGAGGTTCAGAGGCGGCCTTACAGCGGCGTGAGGCTGAATCTCTTGGGCACAGTGAATGTCCTGGAGGCAGCGCGACTGGAAGGGATCGCGCGCCTGGTCTTCTCCAGCTCCGGCACCGTCTATCTCGGATCTTTAAGCGCGGGGCGTGCAAAGATCGATGAGACCATCCCTCTCAACCCGCCCTCGATCTATGCCGCCACCAAGGCCGCCTCGGAGTTTCTCGGCCGGGCTTACGCCCAGCGCTTCGGGTTTGAGTTTGTCGTGGTCCGTTTTGCTGCGCTCTATGGCCCCGCGCCAGCGGCCTTGAAGGCGACGCGCGAGCAGGCCATTCAAGCGATGGTCAGGGCGGCCCTCAGGGGCGAGGCCGCGACCATCCAGTGGCCCTATGGCCCGTCCGAGCTTCTCTACTGCAAGGATGCGGCGCGGGGCGCTGTTCTGGCCTGTCTTAAGGAAGACCTGCAGGATGGCATCTTCCACATCGGGAGTGGTGAAAGGGCGAGTGGAGAAGATATTCTCCGTGCCTTGAAGAGTCATTTTCCCAAGGCCCAGATTACCCTGGCCAGAGGAGAGCGGCCGATGCCCTACCCGGAGGAGAAGATCCCGCATGACTATTCCCGCGCCCGTGCCCAGCTCGGATACGAGCCGGAATGTCTCCTCGATAAGGCGCTGGGAGATTACGCTGAGACCTTAAGAAAGATAGAAGGCCTTTAAAATGAAGCTCCCCGCAGCAAGCTGCGGGGTATCCTG
>Ga0184634_10000034_pt1 | contig 27773 bp, 31 predicted proteins | sample PLM31_200_b1_FD_133016 | JGI IMG/M metagenome (GOLD analysis project Ga0184634, IMG submission 133016) | Groundwater sediment microbial communities from an aquifer in East River, Colorado, USA - PLM3-1_200_b1 | ecosystem: Environmental > Terrestrial > Soil > Riparian zone | place: USA: East... | reverse complement strand
TGATGAGGGGGGACAGGACTTCTATCTATGGACAATCCTAAACGGGCACGAAGCTGGAAACGGCGGATACAGCCAAGGGTTAACCTAAGGATCGTTGAGCCTGTCCTCTACTCTACCCGGAATCTAAAATCAACTCTCTTGCCTGAACAACTTCATGCCACAAAGCGGGGCCATTCTCACAAAATCCTCGTCGAGCGTGAAAAGAGACACATCATTGGAGGTAGCAAGTGCAGCTATGAGACAATCAACAGTTGAGGTAGCCACCCCCTTGCGCCGGCAGGCATTGGCGATTCGCGCAGCTAAGATGTGGTGCTGGGGCTCCGCGCTGATGACGGGAAATGCCTTGAGCGCCCTCTCTAACCTTCCGAACTGTGCCTCAGTTCGAATCCCGGTGAGAACCTCTTGAAGAGCGATGCCAGGGATGGCAAGCGGGACATCCTCACGAATCATTCCACGCAACACCGCAACCTCATGCGGCTCTGCCTCGGCCCTGCGGCGACGGCGGTAGGCCAGCGAGAGAATGCTGGTATCTAGGAGGATCACCGTCTTGTGCGGGCTTTCTTATAGTCGTACCTTGGATCAAAATCAATGGTCCCAAATAATTTCAGAGCCCTAAGACGCTCGCGGCGGTCAATGTATTCTTTAAGGGCTTCGTTGACTGTTTCCCGTTTGGTCCGATGCTTCCCAACCCGGAGGGCTCTTTTCAGGACTTTGTCATCAATGGCCAGGTTCGTTGGCATAGCTCCTCCCGGAGTCTAATTTTACACATAATCTTACACATTAATTGCCCGGAGTCAACGCTACGTATCGGGTGTCAAAAAAACTGTGATCCATTCGAGTACTGGAACGTTTGGTCTGGCCTTGTGCCTATTTCTTTTCCGGTCTAAGGACTTCCGGGAAGTATCTGGAGGGGGCCCAGAGTTGGGCGGTGAAGTTGCGGCAGCCCAGGATGCGCAGCTCGCGCATGATGCGGATGTAGTCCTGTGACTCGAGATAGCCGCGCCAGGCCTGCAGGGACTCAAACTCGATGCTGATCGCTACCTGGGGAGTAATTTCAAAGGGGTTGCGGTGATTGCGGATCTCTTTGACCCCGGGATGGGCCAGCGTCGCCGGCAGCCAGTCGTTTTTCGCCTTGTTGGTATAGATCGTGAGATTGGCCTTCTGGTCCGGCAGGTCCCACTGGATGAAATAGAGCACCATACCTCTCACCTCAGGCAACGGTGGCCAGGGGCCCCGTCACTGGATGGCTCTCACCAATCCGCCGTCGATCAAAATCGTGGTCCCAGTCATGTAGCTCGCCCGCTCTGAGCCGAGAAAGACCACCAGATCCGCCACCTCTTCAGGCGTCCCATAACGGCCCAGAGGGATCTCTCCCTTCATCTCTTTATTGACCTCCTCCAGAGGCCGATTCCACCGCTTGGCCCGGTCCTCGTTGAGCTTGCGGTGGCGCTCAGTGTCGATTCTCCCTGGGCAGACGTTGTTGACCAGGATGTTGTCTTTGGCCAGTTCCCGAGAGAGGCTCTTGGCCAGACCGATCACCCCGCTGCGCAGCGCATTGGAAAGGACCAGGCCGGGGATCGGCTCTTTGACGGCATAGGAGCTGAGGTTGATGACGCGTCCCCCGCCCACCTTGCGCAGGTGCGGGACCGCCTCGCGCGTGAGCCGGAGCGCGCTTAAAAAGCTCAGGCGGAAGGCGCTCTCCCAGTCTTCGTCAGTGAACTTCATGAATTCGCCCGGCGGCGGCCCACCGGCGTTGGTGACCACAATGTCGATGCGGCCGAATTGTTCCGCGCTCCGGGCGACCAACCTTTGGATATCCTCCCGACGGGTCATATCCGCCATCACGGACAGGACCTCGCTGCCGGTCGCACGGCGGATCATCTCCGCCGCCTCTTTGAGCTGCGCCTCGCCTCGGGCACAGATGCTGACCTTCGCCCCTTCGCGGGCAAAGCCCAGGGCGATGGCCCTGCCCAACCCCTGACTGGCGCCGGCTACCAATGCTACTTTTCCACGCAGACCGAGATCCATCTCTTCACCTTTCGATTTGCGATTTTAGATTTTGGATTTTAGATTCAATCGAAAATCGGCAATCCGAAATCCAAAATGGGATCACTTCTGGCTCCAGTAGATATTCGTGCGAAATTCCGGATTCAGCCGCATGATGTAGAGGGAGAGCATGCCATGAGCCCCCAGCTGGCGCAGCCGCCTGGGGTCCCCTGCCGCCAATGCCCCCTGCTCCTCAGGGGTGAGATCGTATTGGCTGATCTCGTCCTTCAGGTTTGACAGTGCTCGCTGATAAATCTGCTCGTTCATCTTAAGGTCAAAGAGAAATCGGTTGAGATGGTAGCTGCTCATGGGCGCCTCCTAAATCTTCCAGCTCGCAAACCCCCATCCCGTGGCTACATGGTCGGGCATATAAAAGGTAGAGGCCGCCCGGGCGTCGCCCACGGCCCCCAGGACCACCATCCAGTTGAGAAACTCGGAATCCCCGGCCTGGAGGAGCTGCTCTAAGGAATAACCCGCTAACTCACTGCCTTTGCCCTCACGCAGGATCTCCAAGAGCTTATGATCGAATTGGGTGTCGATCTCACCAATTCTCGGAGAGCCGGGGAAATGGGAGAGCCCGCCGGTTGCAAGAATGGCGACGCGCTCTTTCCGCTGGTCCGCAACCTCCCGAATCAGCTCTCCAACTCGGTAGCAGCGGCGCGGCGTTGGAATCGGCTCCACCCAGGTATTGACGTAGATAGGAAGGATGGGGATCTTAGGCTCGGGCAAAAGGAAATAGAGCGGCACGACCTGAGTGTGCTGCAGCTCGATATGCTCCCCGTAGGAGAAGTCGATGCCTTTCTCCAGCCCGGCCTTTAAGATGGCTCGGCCCAATTCCTTATGGTTGCGGTAGTGAAACCTGTGGCGGGTGAACTGCCCCTTGACTTCGTCGGCCAAGGTAACGAAAAAAGTGGGGATGTGGTTGAAAAAAAAGTTGACAAACTGGTCATTGGCCACCACGACGAGGACGTCAGGCATGGATTTCTCAAGGTCCGAGCGCAACACCGCGAAGGCCTTCTCGGCCTCCTGCCGGAGCCTCTGTTGGGTCTCCAGAGAGGGCTTGGAGGAGGCCGCCTGGGGTGCCATGCGGTAGTGGAGCTTCATGAAATCTTCCCACTCCGCACCGGGCTCCAAGAGGATGTTCGGCGCATGGCTGGCAGCCAGCGCAGCCACCAGGGGCATCGTGGATCTCCCTTTCGCGCCCGTATCCTATCTTCCGCCCCGGGGAAAATCAACTCTCTTGGTACCCCGAAGTGCCACCTGGCCTCACAGTGGACATCTCGTCCGCGACGCTCATCCTCGCCGCGCGCCAGGGCCGCTTCTCTGTTGCCGTGGGGCTGGGTCGAGTGCTAAGCTCGGCGGTCGGAGGAAATGACTCTTAGGCAAGGAGAAAGGAGGAGAAGCTATGTTGACTGCAAAAGATGTGCGCGGGGTCGTGGCGATGATGCCGGCCTTCACGACCCGGGATGGCGACTCGGTGCACAACACGGAGACGATCAACACCGATGAGCTCAAGCGCGCTGTCGATCAGATGATCCGGGACGGCGTCGATGCCCTGGCCACCACCGGGAGCTTTGGCGAGTTTCACACGCTCCTGTGGGAGGAGCAGAAAGAGCTGATCGAGGCGACGGTCGGCGCGGTGCGCCGGCGCGTCCCGCTCTTTATCGGCTGCACGAGCCTCAACACCCGCGAGGCGCTGATGAAGATGAAGTTCATCGCCGAGTCCGGAGCCGATGGCGTATTGACGGGGGTGCCTTTCTATTTCCCCTCTACGGTGGACAACGCGGTCGAGTTCTACCTGGACCTGGCGCAGGCCTTTCCCAAGCTCGCCATCATGATCTACCACAACCCGCCGCTGCACCATGTGACGCTGCCGGTGGAGGCGTTCCGCAGGCTCGTGACCAGGCCCAACATCATCGCCATGAAGGACAGCCACCGCGATCCCATGAGCTTCATGAAGCTCATGGAGATCACCGGCGGGAAGATCGGCGTCTTTGTTTTTCAAGCGCAGCTCTATCCCTACCTGATGCTTGGGGCGGCAGGCTGCTGGTCGATCCACGCCTGGATGGGTCCGAGCCCGCTCTTTCACGCCCGAGATGCCGGCCGGGCCGGAGACTGGCAGGGGCTCAAGAAGATCTGCATGGAGATGGCCGATGCCGTGGTCGCCGGTCCGAGCCACTCCTCCGCCGACCTTCAGTGGCGCGAGAGCGGCCTCAAGCTCGCCATCAACGAGGCCGGCTACTGCTATGCGGGCCCGCTCAGGCCGCCCTTCAGGGTGATTCCGGAAGAGGTCAAGCGGCGGTCTGAGGTGCAGGCGCAGAAGTGGCTCGCCCTGTGCGCCGCCTATCCGCTGGAGGTGCGCCAGGCCGCCGGGGCGTGAGGGGACGGTTGGCTCAACGGGACGCTTGACACGCCGTGGCTGGTGGTAGTAGAAAGCGGCCCAAGGAAGAAAGGGGGGTAAGGAGATGAAAAGAGGGAGCAGATGGGTTCTGGCCTTAGGCATTCTCGCCTTGGGGGCTCTGCCGCTGAGCGCCTCCGCCCAGTTGAGGACAGTCAAGGTGGCGGCTACCAGCAAGGATGTCCTGGACAACCTGCCGCTTTTTGTCGGAGTCAGGATGGGCTTTTTCGAGGAGGCGGGCATGAAGCTGGATATCTCCTACTTCCGGGGCGGGGGCGAGGTGGTCCGGGCCATCACGACCCGGGCGGTCGAGATCGGCGCCACACCCGCGGCCTCGGCTGTCCTGATTGCCTTTGGGCGCGGCGAGCCGATCAGGATCATCTCCGGCTCCGGCGCGCCGATGGCAGGGGTGGTCTGGATCGTGACCGCCGACTCTCCGATCAAGTCGATCAAGGACCTGAAGGGGAAGAAGGTCGGCTTCAGCTCGCCGGGGAGCCTGACCCACACGGTGATCCAGAGCGTCCTCAGGAGGGAGGGGATGGAAAAGGATGTGGAGCTGGTCCGCGTGGGCTCTCCTGGAGACAGTTGGGCAGCAGTGAAAAACAAGATCGTCGATAGCGGCTGGTATGTCTCGCCGTCGGTCTATGCCCTGATCATGAAGAAGGAGGCCAGGATCGTTATCGACGTGTCGCAATATATCCATGAGTATCAACAGACCGTGGTTGTGGGCATGGAGGAGACGATCAAGAGGGATCCTGACATGCTGCGCGGCTTCCTGCGTGCCCGCGCCAAGGCGGTCAGGTTTCTTTACGACCATCCTGAGAAGACCATCGCCATCTGGGCTGATGAGTTGCAGCTCCCGGTGGAGGCCTCCCGGCTGGCCTACCACGATCTGCCCAAGGGCTACTTTGAGACCGGCGCGCCCAAAATGACGAACCTCCAGGGAGCGATGAGGGAGGTGCTCGATTCCGGAGCGATCAAAAAACCCCTGGATCTCACCCAGGTCGTGGACGCGAGCTTGATTCCGCGCTGAGAGATGGGATCGGCTGGAGAAATTTGAGCAATCTCCCTTAACCACCTATGGCTCGCTGGCTCGAGGGCAAAGTGGCATGGATCACCGGGGCTGGCTCCGGCATTGGCCGGGCTGTGGCCCGGAGGTTTGTCGAGGAAGGCGCAAAGATCGTCGCTCTCGACATCTTGGGCGACAAGGCGTGGTTGACGCGGTCAGTCCTTTTCCTGGGGGAGGGGAAAACCGACATCTCGACCCCGAGGCGCCTCTTCTCCGGCCTTCAGGATGCCGTCATCAAAGGTGTGCCAGGCAGCGGTCATCCGCTCGAGAGCGCGCAGGGCGACGGCCTGCGCGCTCGGGTCGCGGGCGTATCTGCGGTAGACCTCCAGCGCGATATTGCCGTGCGCCACATCTTCCTCCACGTGGACCTTCCACCACCGTACCGCCTCAGGCTTAAATCCGTAATGCTTTTGCAGGGCGTCAGACCAAAGCTTACACCCGGTGGGCGCGCTTAACTCTGAGGCGCGGAAGGCGATCCCCTCGAGCCAGTGACCCTGGGAGAGCTGCATGATCGTGTCGATAAAGACCAGGGTGCTGGGCAGAGGTCGGGCGTTGAGGACATCCTCACGCTTCAACCCTATGGCCTGGGCAAAGATCAGCATGAGATCGGCATGGGACGGCGCCCCGGCCCCGTTCGTCTCCTCTGTCTTGATCACCTCCAGCAGGGCATGGCGGATTTCAGCCACCGGACAGCGGGAGTGATTGGCGCTGGCGAAGCGGGAGCTGTAGAGGTTGCGATGGTAGGTCTGGACCGCGTAGATGGCGAGATCTGCCCGGGTGGCGCGCCCCTCCAGGACTTTGCGGTGGAACGGGTGTCGCGATCCCGGCATCCCCTCCAGCACTATCTTCTTTGCCTTCTCTGCGAAGTCGGCTTGTGCGGCCATATTATTGTACTCTCTTCACCTGCGATGAAGCCTATCTCATCATGACTATACCCCCCGACCTTTTTCTGTCAAGGCGGTGGGGAAAACGGTATAGAGGATTTTTCTAAGCCCAAGTTGATCCTGGCGGAGAATTCTCGTAACTTAATAAACCGCGATGCTGGAGATCGAGAAGGTTTCGGTTGCCGGGATGGAATGGGACGGCGCCCTGCTTTGGGTTGCCGTCTCAGGGGCGTGTCTCGTCGCCACCTACGACCCGGCGACAAAAAAGGCCGAGCAGAGGCTCGTCTATCCGCACGCAGTCTGGGACCTCTGTCCCCATGAAGATGATTTATGGATGATGACCGAAGGCGGCCCTCTCGGGCGGCAGGTGGTTCTCTGGTCCCTCGATCGGGGCGCGGAGCTGGGGCAGTTTAACTGCCCGGACGGCGCCGGCGCCGGCATGGTCCTTTACGATGGCAAACTCTGGATCACTCACCGCCACAACCGCAAGCTCTTCTGTCTGGATCCGCGCAACGGCAAGGTCAAGTGGGTGATCCGTACCGAGAACGAGACCTTTAGCCCCACGGCTCACGGCAACGAGCTCTGGCTGATAGAGTCTGACCCCGGCCCTCTGGGCCACTGGGGGGCTGCGGGTCAGGGGAGATATTTCTTTTCCCGCTATGATCCGGCGCGGGAGAGGATCGTGGAGCGCCACCCGGTCCCCTTCATCCCCCACTGCATGGCCTTTGACGGCGCGCGCTTCTGGTACACGGAGCGAGGGAAAAAAGGTTTCTGTTCAACGAAAAGAAAAATAAAAACTTAGCCTGACATTATACGCTAGCTGCGAGACAGGAGGGTGCTGCGGCTTGCGCGGGCAAGGTTGGCGTGCTACAGAAAGATGAACGAGAGGCACATCATGCAAGGACGGGATCACATTCACCGACTCCATGCCAGGGGTGAACGGTTGTATCAACGCCTTAAGTCAAAGTTAGAACCGCGCTACAAGGGCCAGATTCTGGCTATCGAAGTGGAATCAGCTCAGTATGTGGTTGGCAAAGACGAGCTCCAGGTGGCGCTGAAGGCAGTGAAGAGATTCCCCGGAAAGAAGTTCAGCTTCTTTCGCATCGGCTACCCGGTCGTTCATAAGCTGCGCCGTCAGATATGCTTAAAGGTCGGGCAACTCGTCACGGAGAGCCTGTCGCTAGAATTCAACTGATCCTCCGCAACCGCCCTACCGTCTTCCCCGCAGTTGTTGACACGGGATTCAACGGTTACCTGAGTGTTCCGAGAAGGCTGCTTATCCTTGGCCAATGGCAGGCTATCGGGACGGAAAAGTTTGAAATCGCAACCGGGGCGCTCGTCGAGCAAGAGATCTACTTGGGTGAGGTCATTTTCGATGGTCGGCGCGGTCCTGTCTACACCGTCTCCACTGAGTCCCAAGACATCCTGATTGGGACAAAGCTTCTCGGGGGCAAAACCCTGTTGGTGAATTTCCTGACCCGTCGAGTCACCATCAGATAATCTGGCGTTGCCTTTCTTCTCCGCCCTCACTTCCATTCTCTCCTTATTTTGGTCGGAAAGTATCCGAGAATGGACTTTGTTGTCAATCTTCCGAAAGGGGGTGGACATTTTCCCGCCTTTGGGGTAGTTACGCTCCTCATGAGCAAATAGGTCCAGGACCATTCAGACCGGTGAAAGTGAGGGGAAGATGAAATTTTCATGGACAGGCTGGCCTAGGATCATTGCGGTGCCTTACATCATTGGCCAATTAGGGATTCTCCTATTTTGGAGCCAGGCCGTCGGAGCCGCTGAGGTTCCAGTAGAGGTCATCATTGATTCACAGAAATTGACGGTTCATCCGGAGGTCAAGCGCGCCGTAGAGATGAAGAAGGCGGGTCTCTCGGCCCAGACGATCCTCAACGTTTTCGATAAGGAGAATGTCTTTGCTAAGTTTAAGAGGACGAAGCTGAGCGCCGACGACGTCAAGGCGCTCAAGTCCGTCGGCTTCGAAGATGATTTTATTGAGAAGCTGAATCTCGTGCCCAGTTATCTCACGGTGGGCCCGGCGGTGGTCTGGCTTAAGGACGTCAATGACGTGGTGGGCTCGGCGCTGGTCCGGATCTATCTGCCGCCGCGGAGCTTTTTTGAGCGGAGGGCCGAGCTGACCCTCTTCCCGTGGTCACCCTCAGTAGCACCGAAGGACTTTTGGAAATGTAAGGAGGAGTGTTGGATTTTGAATCCCCTCTCGCTGGTGGACCGACTCGATCTCAATTTTGGGGTTACGACCAATGCTAAGGCGGAAGAAAAGGGTGAAAAGACCGCCTACTTCCTTTTGGGCGGCTCCTACGAGTTCAATCGTTTTGCCTTGCTCAACTACGGCCTGGCGTTTTCCACCGAAGGCGATTTCAAGGAGAGCTCCCAGTTCTATCTCGGATTTACAGTCGACTCGAACATCTTAAAGGAGCTGGGATTCATGTCCAAGTAATGGCACTGGGACCTCGAGTGAGCGTGAGCGGCCTTTTTTCAACTGAAGAGGACTTTGGCCAGCTCGGAGCGGTACCTGTCCGTGATTGCGCTTTCCGATCCCAAGACCTCGAAGATCTGGAGCATCGCCTTGCGCGCGCCATCGTCGCGGAACTTCCGGTCCTTCTTCACAATGGCCAGAAACTCCTCCAGCGCCTCTTGGTATCGCTCCTGCACGGCCAGGGTTTGCGCCAGGCCAAAGCGTGCCTCCAGATTATTTGGGTCTGAGGCCAGGAGCGCCCGGAGCGTGGCTTGGTCTTGATGGCTTCCTTCCTTGAGCCTCTGCCGGGCGATGAGCTGATCGGCCTCCTTTCTCTCGGGTGTGCCCAGAGGCACTCTCTCCAGGTAGGACAGAGAGCCTTGAGGGTCGCCTGTCGCCATGAGGATCCGACCCAGACCCAGAAGGGCCGGCGCGTGGTTGGCGTCCTGCTCCAGGACCTTCTGATAGATCGCCTTTGCCTCTGCTACCCTGCCCTCGGCCTCCAGCCGTTCCCCTTGGAGGACCTGTTGGTCCCCCTCTGAGGGAAGGAGGCGAGAGAGCAGCTCGCGTATCGCTGTCTCCGGAACGGCCCCGGTAAACTGCGCCGCTATCTCGCCCTCTTTGAATACCTTCACCGCGGGTATCCCCTGGATATGGAACAAAGCAGCCAGGTTGGGGCTCTCGTCCACATTCACCTTGGCCAGAATGAACTGCCCAGCATATTCCTCGGCGAGCCGCTCCAACACCGGACTCAGGACACGGCAAGGGCCGCACCAGGGGGCCCAGAAATCGACCACGACCGGGAGCTGTTCGGAGCGCGCCACAACCTCGGCCTCGAAGTCCGCCTCGCCGACCTCAATCGTCCAGGGATTCATCCGTCATCCCTTCTGCTATAGGACCGCTGTTCTTTGCATGATTATTTATACTGATCTTTACGCCGATTTTCTAGCTCTGGTCCCTGTCGATGGTGCGAGGCGCACGGCGGAAGTGGAGAGGCCTATGGCGAGGGCGGCCGTTTGGGTAAGTACGGAGAGCGCCAGCGCCGGGAGCGCCTTAGCCCCTCCCGTATTCCTTCATATAGAGGTCCAGGAGGGAAGCGAGGAGGGCAAAGAGGACAGGACCGAGGACCAGTCCGAGGACGCCGAAGAGCCTGAGCCCGCCGAGGATGCCGAAGATAAGGAAGAGGATGGGGAGCTGGAGCCGGCTGCCAATAAAGAGAGGCTTCAGGAGATTGTCGATCGTGCCCACGACGCCCGCCCCCCAGGCGAGGAGAATGGTGCCATGCAGGTAGGCCCCCTGAAAAAATAGATAGAGGGAGGCGGGTAGCCAGACCAGCGCAGAGCCTCCTATCGGGAAGAGGGCCGTAAAGGCCGTGGTTACTCCCAGCAGGAGGGCGAAGGGCACGCCCAGGAGCCAGTAGGCCAGGCCAGCCAGAAGGCCCTGGATCATGGCCGTAAGGAGACAGCCGTGGATCACGGCAAATACGGAGTTGACGATGTTCTCGAAGAGGTGCGCCCGATGTTCTGGGTCCATGGGCAAGAGCGAACGGATCTTTTCGCACAGGGCCTTGCCGTCGCGCAGAAAGAAAAAGAGGCTGATGAGCGTGAAGACGAAATTCACGCCAAACAGAAAGACGTCTTGGGCAATGCCCTTCACCTGGGAGACGAGGAATCCAGACGCCGCCTGGACTCCCTGGACCAGGACCTTGCGCAGGTCGATGTCGAAAAAGGCCAGCTCGATGGCGACCCTGTCCCAGAGTCTTAAGAGCTCCGTCACCCAGGGCTTTTCCTTCCCCGCCTCCATCTCCTCACCGTTGGCCAGGACGCGCACCGTCTTGACCAGATCCACCGCCTCCTGGGAGATAAAGCCGGCGATCTTCAGGGCCGGGAAAAGGATGAGCAGCGTGATCAGGACAGTGAGCAGGAGCGCCGCCAGGGTGGCCCGGCCGCGCACGAGCTTCAGCAGCCAGGCATAGGCCGGATAGACCACAATCGTGAGAATGGCGGCCCAGGCGATTGCCTTGAGAAACGGGCTGAGGATGAGCAGGCCGAGATAGAGGATCACGAGCAGCAGAGCGAAAAAGAAGATGGTGACAAGCCAATTCTGGTTCATCGCGACACGCCCCAGGCCGGGGTTCGCTTCACTATAGGCACAAGCCTGGCAGACTGCAAGAAAAATTGCCTTTCATCGCTTCTTATCGCTCCTCGGCTGCGTGACGATGGCCAGGCGATTAAGCCCGGCGCCGCGGGCCAGCTCCATGAGCTCCACCACCCTTCCATGGGTCACCCGCTCATCCGCCTGGATTAAGACCCGGGTCTCCCCGTCCGCCTGGGCCGCCTCTCGGAAGCGGTCGGCGAGGCTGCTCCAGTCCACCGCCCTCTCGTTGAGGTAGAGCTGCTCAGTCGGGGTGATGGCGACCCGCAGGTCCCGCTGCTCGCGCGCGATCTCTTGAGCGGCGGATTTGGGCAGGTCCACCCGGATGCCTGGGGTCGAGATAAAGTTCAGAGACAGGGCAAAAAAGATGAGCAGGTTAAAGACCGTATCCACAATGGGAGTGATGTCGATGAGGTGACCATTCCTTTTCGCCTCCTTCTGAAAGCGCATCTCAATCGTTTCCCTCTTTTTCCTTCAGGAGCTCGACCATGCGGATAGAGCGCTGCTCCATCTCCAGGATCAGGGCCTGGGTCTTGCTCTGGAGATATTTGTACATGACCAGGGCGGGGATGGCCACGGTCAGCCCGGCATAGGTGGTGATCAGGGCCTCGGAGATGCCCCCGGCCAGCGCCGCCGGATTGACCATGGTCTGGGTGGAGATCACGGAGAAGATCTTGATCATGCCCGAGATGGTGCCGAGGAGGCCCAGGAGAGTGCTGACGCCGGCAATGGTTCCCAGGGCCTCGACGAAGCGCTCCAGGGCGGCGCTCTCCTGGCGCCCCACCTCCTCCACATATTCCTTGATGGTCTCCCGTCGCCGGCCAAAGTTTTTGATCCCGACCAAGAGGATGCGAGCCATCGATGACCGGTTGTGCTGGCAGCGCAGGCCCGCCTCCGGGATTTTCCGTCGGCGCACGAGATCCTCTACCTCCTGGACGAAATCCAGGGGGACGACCTGGCTGCGCCTGAGATTCCAAGATCTTTCGATGAAGATGGCCAGGGCCGTCATGGAGCAGAGGAGGATGGGCCACATGAAGATCCCGCCCTGGATGAAGAAGTCGATCATGGGTTCCTGCAAAAGATTTTGCCAGCAATCTATCTCAGGATTGAATGGATGGCAAATCTCTGTCTCCGGCTTGCCTCACCTCGTTCTTTTACGATCTGGTTGAAAAAGGTCCTGATAGAACGGCCTGCTATTTTAGCTACTAGGCAACCTTTCAGTCTGACAAGAGGATCCAGGAGGAGAGTTCGAGATCGCGATTTAAAAATATTTTTATAAAATGCCTTTTTTTTCTTGACATACAATTCATTGTGTCATTATAACTTACTTATAAGATATTGGAGTTTTCAAGGAAATTTTCTAAGGAGGTGCTTATGGCAAAGAAGGCCAAGAAGAAAAAAAGGTAAGACATCGATGATAGGGTGGTCCTTTTGGTCACCCCAGCGACGAGGCCCTTCGCTCAACCCAGGTCGAAGGGCCTCGTCATTTTTACAGCCGCTTTTCCGTGGTAGGTGGGGGAGATGAAGAAGCAGATCAACGGTCTCCTCATAGAGGTTTTTCCACCAGAGAGCCCCAAATTCAAGTCTCCTCTCGTGTTCCTCCATGGCCTGTGGAGCGGCAGCTGGTGCTGGCGTCAATGGTCCACCCATTTCTCCAATCTCGGGTGGGAATGTTGGGTAGTCAATTTTAGAGGGAGGACCGGAGAGAGCAGACCAGAAACTTTGGCCCAGTTGACCCTTCAGGATTGTCTGGAGGATCTGAGGCAGGTCATCCATGCGCTCGCTTCTCCTCCCATCCTCCTGGCCCATAGTCTCGGGGGCCTGGTGGCTCAGAAGGCCGCGGAGGAAGAAGAGACCGCCGCTCTCATCCTCCTCTCCAGCCTCCCTCCTGCCGGGATCCAAAACCGGAGCTCACGTCCGCTACGGCTGCTGCGCCTGAAATATTTTCCCTTGATGTTGCTGCGCCGACCCATGCGCATCCAGGATAAGGACTTCTCTCGCTACTGGCTCGCATCTCTGCCTGAGGACCAGCGCGCCTCTGTGCTGCGGAGTCTGGTGCCGGAGTCTGGCCATCTGGTGGCTGAGCTATTCCACCCGACTGTCTCCCCTGAGCCCGGGCGCATTCGCTGCCCGGTCCTGGTGGTGGCAGGGGGCGAGGATGCGGTGGTGCCTGCTGCCGCGACGCGCGAGCTGGCGCAGAGGCTGGGTGCCGAGCTTAAAGAGTATCCCCACCACGGCCACTGGATGATGGGAGGAGAGGCGGGGGAGGAAACCGTCAGAGACATCCACCGCTGGATCATCCAACGTCTGGGTGAGACGGTCCTCCTTGCGCAGCTTCCTGAATCATAGTAAGAGCAAAGACGAGGGAGAGTCTTTATGGGGAATCCCAGGACGGCTGATCGGCTTGATCAAAGAGGTCCGGGTCTCAAACGGCCATTTTTCTTCTTGCTCCTCGCCCTCTTGCTGGCGCCGAGTCAGGGCGCGCTCCTGCCCGGGGTGAGCCCGGACATCAACTACAGGCTGGTCCCCAACCTCGATCCGATGAAGGAGCGTGCCCCGACGCCAGATTTTACTCTTCCTGGCCTGGCGGGGAAAAAGCTCTCCTTGAGAGATTTCCGTGGGAAAATCATCCTGGTAAATTTCTGGGCGAGTTGGTGCGCTCCGTGTCGGGAGGAGATGCCTGCGATGGAGCGTCTCTATCAGGAGTTCAAGGATCGAGGGTTTGTCGTCCTGGCGATCGACACGAAGGATAAGCGCAAAGACGCTCTAGCGTTTATCAAGGAGCTGAAGCTCACCTACCCCGTTGTCTTTGACGACGCCGGAGAGGTGGGCCTTCTCTACGGTGCCTGGGGACTGCCGACCACCTACCTCATCGGACGCCAGGGAGAAGGACTGGCGCGGATGTGGGGACCTGCCGAGTGGTACGGCCCGGGTGCCAGGGAGCTGATCAGGGCGCTCCTCAAGGAGTAGGGCCATGGCCGACCTCAACATCTTGGTGGCCTTTTCCGCTGGTCTCTTCTCTTTTCTCTCGCCCTGCGTCCTGCCCCTGATCCCCTCTTATCTCTCTTTTATCTCAGGCGTCTCCCTAGAAGAGATGCGCGCCCCCCAGATCGCCGGCCGCGTGCGCCGGCGGGTGGCGTTGAACTCGCTCGCCTTTATCTCGGGTTTCTCCCTGGTCTTTGTCTCCCTCGGCGCCTCTGCCAGCTTTTTAGGAGGCGTCTTTTTTGCTTACCGCGGTCTCATTCGCATCCTGGGCGGGATCTTCATCCTGGTGGTGGGCATCTATCTCATCGGCCTCTTTAAGCTCCCTTTTCTGGGCCGCTACTTCCAGTTCCATCTCAAAGATAAACCCGCCGGCTATCTCGGCACGGTTGTGGTGGGGATTACCTTTGCGGCGGCGTGGATCCCGTGCGTGGGCCCTATCCTGGGAGCGATTCTCACCCTGGCCGGGAGCGCGGCAGAGGTCAAAAAGGGGATTTTCCTTCTCGCCACCTATGCCGCTGGGTTGGCCGTGCCCTTTTTCCTGAGCGCGGTGGCGCTGGAGTCCTTTTTCCGCCTTTCCCAGCTCTTCCGCCGCTATCTCCAGGCCGTTCACATCGCCGCCGGCATCCTCCTGGTGATCGTCGGCGTGCTGCTGCTCACCGATTACATGACGCTCCTGAACACCTATGCCCTGCGTTTTACTCCCGAGTGGCTGTTTAAGAGATTATAGGGTGAATTTTGCGAAGGCCTTTTTGCCCGCAAAGACTGCCCTCCTGCCCAACTCCTCTTCGATCCTCAGGAGCTGGTTGTATTTGGCCGTTCGCTCGCCGCGGCAGGGGGCCCCGCTCTTGATCTGGCCGGCGTTGGTCGCCACGGCTAGGTCGGCGATGGTCGTATCCTCGGTCTCTCCCGAGCGGTGCGAGATGACCGTCGTGTAGCCCGATTTCTTTGCCAACCGCATCGTCTCCAGCGTCTCGCTCAGGGTGCCGATCTGATTGACCTTGATCAGGATAGAGTTGGCCGCTCGATCTTCGATTCCCCGCTTAAGCCGCGTCTTGCTGGTCACGAAGAGATCGTCCCCTACTAACTGGACCTGGTCTCCCAGAAGCTCCGTCAGCCTGGACCATCCCTCCCAATCATTCTCAGCCAGAGGATCTTCTAAGGAGGCGATCGGGTACTGTCGGACCCATCCTTCGTAGAGGCGCAGCAGCTCCTCCCTCCCCTTTTTCGCTCCATCGGATTTTTTAAAAATGTAGTGCCCCTCTTCGTAAAGTTCACTCGCAGCCGCATCCAGTCCCAAAGCCACCTCATCTCCCGGCCGGTAGCCGGCCTTCGTGATCGCCTCTAAGAGGAGCTCCAAGGCCTCCTCGTTGCCCTTGAGGCGCGGGGCAAATCCGCCCTCGTCGCCAACGCTGGTGGCGTAGCCCCGGTCAAGCAAGACTCTCTTCAGGGCGTGAAAGATCTCGGCTCCAGCCCTCAGCGCCTCAGCGAAGCTCTCCACGCCGAGCGGGATCACCATGAACTCCTGGATATCGACATTGTTATCTGCATGGACGCCACCGTTCAGGAGGTTGAGCATGGGCACCGGCAGGGTTTTGGCCTGGGGGCCGCCGAGATAGCGGTAAAGGGATGACCCTTCAGCTTGAGCCTCTGCCTTGGCGACCGCGAGCGAGATCCCCAGGATGGCATTGGCGCCCAGCTTCTTCTTTTCCGGGGTGCCGTCGAGCTCGATCATCGAGCGATCTATACCTTCCTGGTCTCTGGCCTCCCTTCCCTTCAGGCGCGGGGCGAGGATGCGATTCACATGGCGCACGGCCTGCTCCACCCCGCGGCCAAAAAAGCGCTTGCCGCCATCCCTCAGCTCCACGGCCTCATGTTCCCCAGTAGAGGCCCCGGCGGGGACCGTGGCCCGCCCCAGGCTTCCGTCTTTCAGGACGACATCCACCTCGACCGTCGGTTGGCCGCGGGAATCTAACACCTCTCTGGCATGAACCCGTTGGATCTTCATCTTTACCTCCAGCCACGTCAGCAGAGCAAACAAAGATAAAATATGCTATAGTGAAATTTCATCGTCCTGACTATGGTCCGTAAGATACCTCAGCGTTGGTTTATCTATGGCTCTTCCATTCTTCTGCTAGGCCTGTCCCTCTTCACGGTCTTCGGCGAGAGGGGACTCATGCACCTCTGGCGGCTTTGGGGAGAAAAGAGGAAGCTGGAAGAGGGAAACTTCCTCTTACAGCGCCACAACGGGCTGCTGCGGGAGCGCATCCACCGGCTGCGCCACGACGACCTCTACCTGGAGAAGATCGCCCGCGAAGATTTGGGCCTGGTCCGTGAAGGAGAGGTCGTCTACCGCTTCGCCTTCTCCAAGTCGAAGAAAAGCCGGCCAGGAGAGGTCACTCCTGAGCCGCGCCGGTCATCGGAACGAAAAGCACTCCCGTGATATCCTCTTCACGACGCTGCCCCGCAATCTTTCTTACCCGGACCAGCCTTTGGCTCCCGCGCCCTCCCAGGGGCATGACCAGGCGTCCCCCTTCACGCAGTTGACGCCACAAAGGCTCGGGTATCTTTTCTGCTGAGGCGGTCACCAGGATCGCATCAAAGGGCCCCTTTTCCTCCCAGCCAAAAAAACCATCGCCGGTTTTGACCCGGATGTTATGGTAACCGAGCTGTTTCAGCCTCTCTTTTGCCTCCTCGGCCAGAGCGGGAAGGATCTCGATCGTGTAGATTTCCTTGACGATATGGCTCAGGACCGCTGCCTGGTATCCTGAGCCGGTGCCTACTTCTAACACCCTTTCGCCTCCTCGAAGCTCTAAAAGCTCGGTCATCAGCGCCGCCACATAGGGTTGGGAGATGGTCTGCCCCTGACCAATGGACAGGGGACGGTCTTCATAGGCTGAGGAGCGGCGCTTCTCGGGAACAAAGAGGTGGCGCGGAACAGTTTCCATCGCCTCCAGGACCCTTGGGTCCTTGATCCCCCGCGCCCGGAGGTCTCTCTCCACCATGGCGCCGCGCGATTGAGAAAGCTCCTCCTCTCCGTGCTGCCCGCCGGCTGGCTGGAGGGGCAGCCCAACGGAGAGGAGGAGTAGGGAGAGAAAGAAGCGGCCGGCCGGGGAGATGCTATTGCGGGTTCGGCTTGAAGACAAAATGGTAGTACTCATCCATATCCATCAGAGACTCGATTTCCGAGTGATCCTTTAGTCTCATCTCGATCAGCCAGCCCTCGTGGTAAGGGTCCTCGTTGATGAGGGAGGGATGAGCCTCTAATTCAGGATTGACTGCGAGCACCGTACCTGACACCGGCGCGATCAATTCGGAAACGGTAGTAACGGATTCTACCTCCCCAAAGGGCTCTCCCCTCTCGACTTTGTCTCCCACGTCAGGGAGCTCCAAGGAGATGATCTGGCCGAGCTCACTCTGGGCGAAGTTGGTCAGGCCGAAAAACCCGTTTTGGTCCTCAATTCCCACCCAGATATGGTGCTCACTCACTTTGAGCGTCCGCTCCATAGCACCATTTATCCCTATAGGGGTTGCCTTTTCCTGTCAAGGTAAAAAGAGGCTGGAAAGCTAGGACGCTAAAAAGCTTGGAAGCTTCCCGGCCTCCCAGCCTCCTAGCTTTCTGGCAATGCTTGATTTCATTGGTGCCGGAGGAGGGAATCGAACCCTCACGGGGGCGAGCCCCACTGGATTTTGAGTCCAGCACGTCTACCGTTCCGCCACTCCGGCCCTGAGTCAACTTTTATCCAACCCTACCCAACCGAAGCTCCCGATACAAGAGGAGGTTGTTGATCAGGCTAGCTTTTTAGAACTTCAATGGGCCGCGGCTTTCCATCTTGAAAATACCACCCCTAACACGCCTTCTCATCATGAATGGCCTCTTGTCATGGGTTACCCTCTCGCATAAAATCCTTTCGCGGACTATGTAGTTGTGGAAAGGCTGCTCTGTCTATGGCATAAACCTCTAATAGGAACAGTGCCATAAAGGCAATAACACGATGATTGATGATCGTGAATTGGGAATTCTGCTTAGTGATCTTGAGTCAGATCGAGTTGAGCGGAAGACCTCTGTCGCCGATAGCGAAAAGATTCGCAAAACGATCTGTGCGTTTGCTAATGACTTACCTGACCATCAGCAGCCTGGGGTCATCTTTATCGGAGTGGATGAAAAAGGAGGCTGCGCGAACTTAACTGTTACTGATAGACTTCTACGGACCCTAGCCGATATGCGGTCGGATGGCAACATAATGCCCTTTCCATCGCTAACTGTCCAAAAGAAGAAAATAGCTGGTTGTGATCTGGCTATTGTTACGGTAGAGCCTTCTGACGCACCTCCGGTCCGGTACAAGGGACGCGTCTGGGTACGCGTGGGTCCATCAACGCGGATCGCTTCGGCGGAAGAGGAGCGTCGCCTGACAGAGAAGCGGCGCGCAAGAGACCTGCCTTTTGACATTAGACCTATGCCATCCGCAAAACTTACGGACCTGGATATCGATCTCTTCGAGAGGGTTTATCTACCAGCGTCTTTGCCTCCTGAGACCCTGGAACAAAATCAGCGGGGGGCCAGGGAACAGATGATGTCCATGCGCTTCGCCACGGTGGAGCCTGATCCTAGGCCAACAGTGCTCGGCATCCTCGTGGTAGGTAAAGACCCGCGAGATTTCCTTCCTGGGGTCTATATTCAGTTTCTTCGTATTGATGGCACTGAATTGACGGATCCGATCAAGGCCCAAAAGGAAATTAGCGGACCTCTCCCTCATCTTCTCCAAGCATTGGATGAGACGTTCCAGGCGCATATTTCGGTTGCGGCAGAGATAACTGTCAAGCCGGTCGAGCTTCGGCACCCTGACTACCCACTGGTTGCCTTGCGACAACTGGCAAGGAACGCTGTGTTGCATAGAACCTACGAAGGGACAAACGCGCCGGTTCGCATTACGTGGTTTTCTGATCGGATTGAGATCCAGAATCCAGGGGGCCCCTTTGGACAAGTAAACCGGCAAAATTTTGGCAAGCCAGGTGTGACCGACTACCGGAATCCGCACCTTGCCGAAGCTATGAAAAACCTTGGATATGTCCAGCGCTTCGGGATGGGTATCCCTCTCGCTCGCAAGGAGCTAAAAAAAAATGGCAATCCGCCTCCAGAGTTCGTTGCGGAAGACGATCATGTGCTCGTTGCTATAAGGGTACGGTCATGAGTATCCCGGTCTTTGCATTTTTTAATAACAAGGGGGGGGTTGGTAAGACCTCTCTCGTGTATCACTTGTCTTGGATGTGTGCTGACCTCGGTCTTCGGGTTGTAGTCGCAGACTTTGACCCGCAGGCCAATCTGACCTCTGCTTTCATCGATGAGGACCGCTTAGAGGAGCTTTGGCCTGATGGAGATCATCGCGATACCCTTTTCGGCTGTGTGCAGCCTCTGCTAACCGGAGTTGGTGATATTGCCGGTGCCCATAGGGAGCCTATTGACGAGAATGACGAGAACCTTGTGCTTTTGGTTGGGGACCTTGCGCTTGCTAGTTTCGAGGATGAGCTTTCGGCTCAGTGGCCGGCTTGCCTTGACCGCAAGGAACGTGCTTTCCGCGTGATTTCGGCTTTCTGGAGGATCATGCAGAATGCGGCAGCAGAGTTTGCAGCCCATGTTATTCTTGTTGACTTGGGCCCTAATCTTGGTGCCCTTAACCGTGCGGCGCTAATCGCCTCTGACTATGTGGTTATTCCACTTTCTCCAGACCTGTTCTCTCTACAAGGCCTACGCAACCTTGGTCCGACACTGCGTCGTTGGCGGCAAGAGTGGCAGGAGAGACTAACAAAGAACCCGCTTCAGGATAGACTGGAGCTTCCTTCGGGTCGGATGGAGCCGATTGGTTATATTGTCTTGCAACACTCGGTACGACTTGACCGTCCTGTGAAAGCGTATGATCGTTGGATCGCTCGCATTCCGACGACATACCGCAATGCTGTCTTGGACAAGCAAGGGCGTGCCCAAGAAGATATCCACCAGGACCCTCATTGTTTGGCTTTGCTTAAGCACTATCGGTCTCTGATGCCGATGGCGCAAGATGTCCAGAAACCGGTGTTCCACCTTAAGCCAGCCGATGGAGCCATCGGCGCACATGTCCAAGCTGTTCACAGTGCATATCGGGACTTCGAGCATTTAGCCCGGAAGCTTCTAAGACGCAGCCAGGAACCTGCCTTAGCAAAACTGTTAGGAAGCTGATAAGCTTCAAAAGACCCACAATAACTGAAGCCGCTGTCTCTGGTCCTCTGTGGTCGTCATCCCGATCAGGCCGCCCAGGATGGCCCAGTAGGAGGATCTGCCCTTTGATTCGTAATAGTAGAAGGGGTTGAGCTCAAAGACGGAAGATCCCTTCGCCTGGCTGCTCCGGATGAACCTCCAGAGGACCCGGAAGTCCCTGGCCTCGGCGTCCTGCCTTTCGTAGGAGACCACCTGCCAGAGGAATCCAGTTTGCCGGACCAACTCACCCTGGCTGCTATAGGAGAAGAGCGGCCAAAGGGCGGACCACTCCAGGGCATCCGCTCGATCGTTGCGCTCATAGTTATAGATAGGAAAGATCGCATGGCGCATGAGATGGGGCTCGCGCTGGTAACGGACCAGGCTGATCTCAGGGGTCAGATAGCAGGAGGCGAGGCAGAGAAAAGACCTCTTCGTTACCTCCGCCCCGCCATCGGCCCTCGACCAATGAAGAAGCAGGGAGCTCGTGAGGGTCGTCCGCGGCGTCTCGGTGCGCCGCCAGAAGGGAAAGAGGGTCGTGAAAGTGCTCTCCTTCTCCTTTTTGCGATAGAAAAGCAGGAGGTGGGTCAAGGAGACGTCGTTCTGCGGGTCGCTGCCAAAGCGGAAGAGGGGCCAGATCGTGGAGTATTCCCGGTAGGAGCCGCGCTCTTCTTGACCATAGAACGGCCACAAGTGGAAGGACTCCCTTCCCGGCTCATCAAGGTGAATGTAGTAAGGCGGCAGGAGCGCCATAGAGCCCAGTGTCTGCCGGGATCTGGAGTCTTCCTCGTGATAGAAAAAGGGCATGAGCCAGGTGTGTCCTTTCTCTCCTTCCCTCATCCTGCTGAAGATGGGGTAAAGGACATCCTGCCGGGAGAGGCCGGCGCGCGCATCGCGTGTGTCCGTAAAGACCCCGCCCAAGACAGTGCGCCAAGTGTACCCATCCCCTCTTGTGTGGACGCCATAAAAGGGGATGAGGTGCCAGTAGCTATTCTCTCCTGAGGTGATGGACCAATAGAAGGGAAACCCTATAGTCAGGCCATGGTCGGGAGTGCGGGTGTGGAGGTAAAGGGGCAGGACCCTCACAGAGAGGGTCTTGGGAGAAGTCTCGTAGTAAAAGAGGGGCCAGAGGAGGTCCCAGGCCTCCAGTCGAAGCTCCTTGTCCACCAGATGGGCGTAGAGGGGGAAGAGGAAGAAGCGGCGCAAGAAGGTATTGCCTCTCTCGTAAGTTCCATAGAGAGGAAAATAGTAGGTAAAGGCCGAGCGCAGCTCTGTGTCTTCAGAGCGATAATAGAAAGGAAATAGGGACGAAAAATAAAACGCCCCGCTACGATAACGGAAATAGACCGGCAGGCCAATGCTAAGACCCGTGTCCCCTCTTTCATAGTTGAGGTAGACCGGAATCAGAGTGCTCAAACGGCTCTCTTCTGTCCGCCGGCTAAGGTAGAAGGGCGTGATGAAGCGCAGGCCTTCTTTCGCCGTTTCGCGGTTGAAGTAGGCCGGAAAGACGAGATCGGTTTCAAGCTCCGGCCCGTGAGAGGAGTACCACAGAGGAAAAATCCCCTGGGAGGTGTAGCCGGGCGCCGTTCTCCAGTAGTAAGGAAAGACCAAGCCTCCCGATCGGTCTGGGCCGCGCTCGTACCAGTAGAGGGGCAAAAATTGGTGGGAGAGATAGTCGCCCTTAGAATGGATATGAAAGATCGGCCAGGGCGCGTGGAGATCCACTGCACCGGCTCCTGGATCGCTTCCGTAGCGAAAGAGAGGATAGAGCGTGGAGTATTCAGTGAAGTTCTGACGGTGATCGACCCCAAACAGGGGCCAGAGGTGAAGGAAGGAGTAATCTTTACCCTCTCCGTCCCAGTAGACTGGAAAGATGGTGTGGTATCTCCAGGTAGGGGATCTTCCATGCCAGTAAACCGGGAAGAGATGGAAGGAAAGCTCCTGGCCTTTGCGTTCGTAGATGCTGAGCGGCCAGAGAAGGCTGGTGTTGCGGTAATCTCTCTTTGGATCGCCCTCGGTGGAGAAAAGCAATGGACGAAGGGCGTAGCGGGAAAGGCCCTTTTCCCTCTCGTAGCGGAAAAAGGGCCAGAGGATATCGGTCTCGGCCTGATCCTTCTCCGCCCGATGGTAGATCAGGGGCCAGAGCGTGATCGGTGGGGAGGCCTCTTCGGCATGGACCACCAGGGAAGTCCACTGCCAACAGAGGGCCATCACATACACAATGAGCCGCAGCCGTTTCATCGCCGTCTGCCCTTCGGCCGTCCCATAGTGGCTGAAGCGCATCCCACTCTCTTACGATAGGGATGGAGCAAAGTCAAAAGTGATATCGTTTAAAATTCAATGGAATGTTTCCTCGAGAAGCGCGCTCCTCAGGGAGCGAGCCTTCCGGCCGCAGCCGATGGGCCAGTGGCTTGAGGGCCACCACCCCGACCCCCGATAGAGGGTACTCCCACGGTCAGGGCCTGACGGAACCTTCTCGTCCCTGCGTCTGCGGCCTCCAGTCTCGCCCCCATCGGAGCGCTTCCCTATTTCACTTTTTTGGGGATTTTGTGTTAGGTTAGGGCGAGCCTCAAGTCTGCGGAAGAAGGAGACAGAAAGATTATGGATTGGGGAATGAAAAACCGGTTCTCAAGGATCGTCAGACCCGAAGACGGACGGGCGGTGATGCTGGCCGTGGATCACGGCTATTTCTTAGGGCCCACGAGCGGGCTGGAAGTGCCGCGGAAAACCATCGAACCGCTCCTCCCGTATGCGGACTCCATCATGCTCACGCGCGGGGTCTTGAGGACCTCGGTCGATCCGGGAACAGACACCCCCGTGGTCCTGCGCGTCTCGGGCGGGACGAGCATCCTCAAAGAGCTCTCCAACGAGGAGATCACGGTATCTATAGAGGATGCCATTCGCCTCAACGCCTCGGCTCTGGCCCTCTCCATCTTTGTCGGCTCTGAGCACGAGAGGGAGACGCTGGTAAGCCTGGCGCGGCTCGTGGACGAGGGGGAGAAGTACGGCATCCCGGTATTGGCGGTTACCGCCGTGGGCAAGGAGATGGCGCGCGACGCCCGCTACCTGGGTCTGTGCTGCCGGATCGCCGCCGAGCTGGGTGCCCATCTGGTCAAGACCTACTACTGCGAAGAGTTTGAGAATGTGGTCGAGAGCTGTCCCATCCCGGTGATCATCGCCGGCGGCAAGAAGACCCCGGAGATCGAAGCGCTCCAGCTCACCTTCGACGTGGTGCAGAAAGGCGCCGTGGGGGTGGATATGGGCCGAAACATCTTTCAGTCCGACAGCCCCGTAGGCATGATCCGCGCCGTGCGGGCCATCGTGCATGAGAAGGCCACGGTGGAGGAGGCCTACAAGATCTACGAGAGCGCCAAGGGGACAAAAGCCAGAAGGGCAGCAGGGTCATAACCAGTTTCGAGCTTCGGGTTAAGACTCAGGGCAACCTGGAACTCGAAACCCTAAGAGTCTATGCGGGTCGCGATGTACTACAACAATCGGGATGTGCGCATCGAGGAGATGGCCGTGCCCGCCATCGGTCCCGGTGAACTGCTGGTGCGCGTCCGGGCCAGCGGGGTCTGCGGCACCGACGTGATGGAGTGGTACCGGATCAAAAAGGCGCCGCTCGTGCTGGGGCACGAAATTGCCGGAGAGGTCGCGGGCGTGGGAGAGGGGGTGGAGCGTTTTCAGGTAGGAGAGCGGGTCTTTGTCTCCCATCATGTCCCCTGCAACCGCTGCCGCTACTGCCAGAGCGGCCACCATTCGGTGTGCGACACGCTACGCCAGACCCATTTCGATCCCGGTGGCTTCGCCGAGTACCTGCGCGTGCCCAGGATCAACGTCGAGCTGGGAACTTTTCTCCTGCCCGATGAGATCTCTTTTGAAGAGGGCTCATTTATCGAGCCGGTAGGCTGCGTGGTGCGCGCCCAGAGGTTCGCCGGCCCCAGAGCCGGGCAGAGCATCCTGGTGCTCGGCAGCGGCATCTCCGGGCTGCTCCATATCCAGTTGGCCCGGGTGCGCGGTGCCGCTCGTGTGATTGCGACAGACATCAGCGATTATCGTCTGAGAGTGGCCAGGGAATTGGGCGCCGATGGAACGATCCACGCCAGCGCGGACGTGCCTGCCCGCCTGCGCGAGCTGAACGAGGGGCGCTTAGCCGATCTGGTGATCGTGTGCACCGGGGCGATGGCAGCGGTTCACCAAGCCCTACAGTCTGTGGAGCGCGGCGGCACCCTCTCCTTCTTTGCCCCCACGGCAGAAGGAGTGAGCGTGCCTCTCCCGCTCTATGAGTTTTGGCGCAACGAGGTCACGGTCACCACTTCCTACGCCGCCAGCCCCCAGGACATCGCCGAGGCGATTGAGCTGATCCGCAGCCGGAGCGTGCGCGTGCGCGAGATGATCACCCACCGGCTGGGCCTTGCCGAGGCCGCCCTGGGCTTTGAGCTCGTCGCCGGCGCCCAGGATTCGATCAAAGTCATCATCGACCCCCAGCGCTAACCCTATCTCCTAGGTTGCATTCCAATTTAAGGGGTACGTTTCCTCGGGGGCGCGCCTTCTGGCCGTGGCCGATGGGCCACGTACCTTGAGGGCTTCGTCGTGAGCTCGACTCGACTGAGCTCACCGAAGTCAGCCGAACGGCCACCCGCACCCATCCTTCTACGATCCGGTCGCCACCATGCCGGCTTCTCTGATCCGGGTTGTCTCCTCTCTCATCTCCGAATGCCACAGGGGACGGATCCTGGCGGCGGTCCCCAGGACCACCACGCCGATCAAAATACCTGAGAGGGAGAGCGCCTGAGAAACTCCAAAGGGCGAGGCGATCAAGCCGAGGAACAGGCCGCTCGTTACGCGCATGCCGTGGGCTGCCAGGCTGTAAACGCCAACGATGCGTCCGCGGAGATGGTCCGGGGCCCAGGCCTGAACGATGCTCTGGGCCATGGAGGTGAAGATGATGCCGGTCATGCCGATGAGACAGAGACTCACCACAGAGAGGATAAACCAGGAAGAGAGGGCGAAGAGCACCATCAGCAGAGACCAGAGGAGGGCCCCGACGGTCACGACCACAGGACGGAGTCGGGTGGAGCCGATCAGCCCCAGGCCCAGGACGCCCAGGATGGCCCCGGCGCCATTGGCGGAGAGCAGCACGCTGTAGCCCGTAGAGCTTGCCTGGAGCCTCTCGGCGAAGGCCGGCATCAGGGCCTGAAAGGCGTTGCCCAGGAGCAGAGAGGTAGTTGCCACGATGAAGAGGAGACCAAGGATCGTCGGCTGCTGCCGGATGGTCCTCAGCCCTTCGAGGATGGCGTGCCAGCCCTCGGACCTTATCCCCTCGGCTGTGGCCCCGCGATAGGGGAGCACGAGCAGGGCAAGAGAGAGCGGCAGATAGAAGAGGATGTTGACCAAAAAGCCCAGGCCAGGACCCACACCGGCCATCAGGAGACCACCTATGGCAGGCCCCAGGAACATCGCCACGTAGCGCAGGGAAGAGTTGAGGCTGATGGCGCTGATGACCGCTGCCTCTCCAACCATCCCATAAATCAAGAGCTGACTCGACGGACCGGAGATCAGGCCGGCGCAGCCGTGAATCAGGAGCAGGATGGCCATATGCCAGATCTCCAGCGCGCCCGTGAGATAGAGGACTCCCCAGCCGAGGGAGGCCGCGATGTAGAGCGCCTGCGAGATCTGGATCAGATAGCGGCCGTTACAGCGGTCCGCGAGCAGACCCGCGTAGAGGGAAAAGAGCGTAAAGGGCAGCCAGTGGGCTACCACCGCGTAGCCCAGCCAGAAAGGAGAGTGCGTCATCTGCCAGATCACCCAGTAGCCGATCACGTGCTCGATATTATCGGCGGTATTGGCGCAGGCAGTGGAGATCCAGTAGAGGCGGAAGTGCGGATGGCTCAGGGCCGGAAAGCGGCGCCCCTTGAGCTGCCCTCGATGAGAGTCTTCCATGGCCCTTTTCCCCATCGCACCTTCTGTTCTCCATGTCAAGCTGAGCGGGCAGGATCCTGGCCATCTTCCCCTTGCCTGTCGCTATTTTTTCATTGGAGTTGGCTCTTGGCATTTTTTGTCATTCACAGGGCTGAATCATTCTTTGGGTGGCGACAAGATGCTCTTTAAAAACAACTAGTTACAGATTTGATAAAATTCTGGCACAGCCATTGCTCAAAGCTCAGTATGGAGCCCTAGCCTATGAATGACAACCATGAAGATCTCAAGCTACTGACCCTTGCCGAGGCCGCAGCGATCCTGCAGGTCTCCAAGCGCACCCTCATCAGGATGATCCAGCAGAAGCAGGTGCCGGCTTTTAAGATCGGCGGCCAGTGGCGCATGCGTAAGAGCCAATTTCGCAAATGGGTAGAAGAGAAAGAGAATAAGATCTCCGGGGTAGAGTAAGAGCGGATAAAATGGCCGACCGGACTAAACCAACCGTCCAACGAGCGTCGCGCAAGAAGAAAAATCTACCACGCGAGGCGAAGTCGGACGCAGCCCTTAAGGCGCGCTATCAGGAGCTCCAAACCCTTCACGAAATTGGCCAATCGGTTTTGAGCTCTCTGGACCTGAAGGCAATTCTGGAGGGGATCCTGGATAAGGCCATCTCCCTCGGCCCCTTCGACCTGGGCAACATCCGCCTTTTGGATCCTGACGTCGAGGTCCTCGAAGTGGTGGCCAGCCGGGGCTATCGGGAGCCGGAAAATATCCACAGGCATCGCCGGCTGGCCCGGGACCCCAAAACTGGAGAGATCACCCTGAAGGCGTTCTCCGTAAAAGGGGCGTATGTGGAGGAAAACGTCCCTGCATGCGACGGTCTGCGCACCCTCAAGAGAGAAGGTATCCAGTCTGCCGTGTTTGTGCCTATCCGTGCTGGAGATGAGGTTTTGGGGTACCTCCAGCTCGGGAGCAGGACGCCGAGGAAGTTCAAGCCCGAGCAGGTTCATCTCTTAGAGGCCATCGGCAACCAGATGGGCATCGCGGTGCAAAAGGCCAGGCTCTTCGGGGAAACGGAGCGCCGGGCCGAAGAGCAGGAAGTGCTCAATGCCATTGCCGTGGCCACGAACCAATCGCTCCGTCTCGATGAGATTCTCCAGATCGCTCTGGATCAGGCGCTCCATGTGACGGGACGGGAGCGGGGCTACATCAGGCTCAAAGATCCGGTCACTGGAGAGATCAAGCTGGGAGCCCACCGGGGGATCTCGGAGAGCTACGTGGAGACCCTTTTGCGGGGTCGGACACCAGGAGGGAAAAGTGATCAGGTCTTTCAATCGGGAGAACCGCTCGTCATCAACGACATCGAAGGGACTATCCTCAGAGAGGAGACTCGTCGGGAAGGGAGTAATTGTATTGCCTGGATTCCGTTGAAGGCGCAGGGGAAGGTGGTCGGGATTCTCAATGTCTTCACCAGCCGGCCGATCCCCTTCCTGCCTCCGGAAGTCAAGTTATTGCAGGTGATCGGCAACGTGATCGGCGTGGCGCTGGAGAATGCCCGGCTCTTCGAGGAGACAGAGCGACGAGCCCAAGAGCAGGAGGCGCTCAATGCC
>Ga0184634_10000032_pt1 | contig 28075 bp, 28 predicted proteins | sample PLM31_200_b1_FD_133016 | JGI IMG/M metagenome (GOLD analysis project Ga0184634, IMG submission 133016) | Groundwater sediment microbial communities from an aquifer in East River, Colorado, USA - PLM3-1_200_b1 | ecosystem: Environmental > Terrestrial > Soil > Riparian zone | place: USA: East... | reverse complement strand
GAGATCTATAGTCCTTCCACCGATGTTATCGATCTCCGAAGGCGAGTGGGCATGATCTTCCAGAAGTGGAACCCATTTCCCAAGAGCATCTATGAAAACGTGATCTATGGACTAAGGATCGCGAGGGTCCACAACCGCCAAAGGTTGGATGAGGTGGCAGAAAATAGCTTGAAGCGCGCTGCCCTCTGGGACGAGGTGAAAGACAACCTCCATAAGAGCGCCACGGACCTCTCCGGAGGACAACAACAGCGGCTATGCATCGCACGGGCTCTGGCCGTCGAACCTGAGGTGCTCCTGATGGATGAGCCTTGCTCGGCCCTGGATCCGATCTCTACGGCCAAGATCGAGGAGCTGATCCACGAGCTCAAGGAATCTTTCACGATCATCATCGTGACCCACAATATGCAGCAGGCGGCTCGCGTGTCGGACTATACGGCTTTTTTCTACCTGGGTGAGGTGATAGAATTTGGTGCAACCGGCAAGATCTTCACGGCCCCGGACAATCGCCAGACAGAGGACTACATCACGGGCCGGTTTGGTTGAAACATTTTGAACGATTTGAACGGCTCGAACGGTTTTAACGGTTCAAAAGGTTCGAGCCGTTAGGAGACCTAAGATGCCAGCCGAACACACAGACAAAAGGTACGAAGAAGAACTAAAGAAGCTGCGCGAAGACATCCTCTACATGGGGGGTCTGGTAGAAGATCAGATCCAGAAGGCGGTGAGGTCGCTGGTCGAAAGAGATTCCCCCTGGGCCGAAACGATCATTCAGAGGGACCACGAGGTGAACCGTATGGATGTCGAGATCGATGACCTTTGCATTCGCCTCCTTGCTTTACACCAGCCCGCGGGCAAGGATCTCCGGTTCATCACAACAGGTCTCAAGATCACCACGGACCTCGAGCGGATGGGCGATATGGCGGTCAACATCTGCGAGCGCGCTTTGGAGCTTAACCTCGAGCCACAGCTCAAGCCTTACATCGATATCCCCCGCATGGCCCAAATCACGCAGCGGATGATTCGCGAAAGCCTGGATGCCTTCGTGCGCGAAGACACGGAGCTGGCCTTGAAGGTCTGTAAGGATGATCAAGAGGTGGACGATCTCAACAGCCAAATCTTCCGTGAGACCGTAAGCTTCATGATCGAAGATTCGCATACGATCAATCGGGCGATGAAGATCGGGTTCATCTCAAAATATCTCGAACGGATCGCCGATCATGCCACCAATATCGCCGAAATGGTGATCTTCATGGTGAAGGGCAAGAGCATCCGTCACATCAAAGAGATCCCCCAGTCCATCTGACTTCCATGGCCGGAAAAAAAATCCTCATTGTCGAAGACGAGCCGGATATCCGAAAGCTCGTGCACTATAACCTCGCTCAGGAACGCTTTATGGTCCTGGAGGCGGAGGATGGAGAAAAAGCCCTCAAGACCATCCAGCGGGAAAAGCCACACCTGATCATCCTGGATTTGATGCTGCCGGGCCTTTCCGGCCTCGAATTGTGCCGCAACCTGCGCGAGCGACCGGAGACCGCCCGACTGCCCATTCTTATGCTCACGGCCAAGGCCAGCGAGGCGGACCGCGTGGTCGGATTGGAGTTGGGCGCGGATGATTATCTCACCAAACCCTTCAGTCCAAGAGAGCTGGTTGCCCGAGTCAAGGCGATTCTCCGGCGCGCCGAGCTCGCGGCCACCGCTCCGGTAGAGGCGTATGAGAGGGGGCCGTTGAAGATCGACTTCTCTACGTATGAGACTTTTGTCAAAGGCAAAGCGATACGTCTCACCCTCAAGGAATTCGAGCTTCTCCGTTTCCTGGTGCAAAACCCCAATCGGGTCCTCAGCCGGGATCAGATCCTGGACCGGGTATGGGGCAACGAGACCTTCGTGGATCCTCGCACTGTGGATGTTCATATACGAAGGCTAAGAAAGGCCGTCGAGGAAAATGACACAAAGCCCAAGTGGGTGTTGACGGTCCGTGGAGTAGGTTACAAGTTTGATGAAAAGGCTTTGGAAAAATAGATTCATCGCCAAGTTCTTTCTCTCCTACCTCGGGATCGTTTTTTTCCTCCTTGCTTCATTTCACCTCTACTCCGGAACCATAATAAAAGACTTTTACATTTCCTCCTTGTCCGGAAAAATGCAGCGGGAGGCCAGGGTGGTAAGCCTTTTGCTCCCGCCTCAGACCGAAGGGGCAGCCTTAGATGCCATCTGCCGTAAGCTGGCGCGTGATCTGGGAGTGCGGCTTACTGTGATCGCCCTTGACGGAAAGGTCCTGGGCGACTCCGACGAGCCCTCTAACGCTATGGAGAATCACGGGACCAGACCTGAAGTCATCGAGGCGTTATCCAAGGGTATCGGGCAGAGCATTAGATACAGTGCGACAGTGCAGCATGAGATGCTCTATCAGGCTCTGCTCCAGCGAGACGGGAAGCAGGAACGGATCGTGCGTATTTCTGTTCCCCTGGATTCTATCGAAGCGGCCATCGCTCCCATCCGCCACGCCCTATGGATCGGCCTGCTCCTGTTCTCAGGGTTAGGGCTGGGCCTGGCCTTCTTTTTCTCCCACCGCTTGGGTCGCAGGGTCCAGCGGATGGCAGAATTTTCCCAAAACGTATCCGCTGGTTTCTTTCCCGGGGGGCCGGCCCCGATTTACGGGAAGGATGAGCTCGGTATCTTGGAAAAAAACCTAAACGAAATGAGCCGGAGCATTCAGGAAAAAATCAAAAGCGTAACCGCGGAGAAGGAGAAGGTCGAATCCATTCTGAGGTGCATGATCGAGGGGGTCCTGGTGCTGGATACTCAAGGAAGGGTTATGCTTCTTAACCAGAACGCCCAAAAGATGTTCCATCTCGTTTCCAATCAGAGTCTCTATGGCGCCTCCCTTATGGAGGTGTCACGTCATCCCGAAATGAAGAGGTTGACGGAGGAGGTCTTGGCATGCGACTGCTCCAAGGAATGCTTTACCAAGGAGATCTCCGTTGAGGACGGGAAGTGGTTCAGGGTTAACGCGGTGAGCCTTAGAGATGGAGAGGGAATGCCTCTTGGTTATATCTTAGTCTTTCACGATGTCACGGAGCTCAAGCGGCTGGAGACCATCCGCGCCGATTTTGTCGCCAATGTCTCCCACGAGCTTCGGACTCCCCTCACGGCGATCCGCGGCTATGCTGAAACCCTGCTCCGAAAACCGCCGGTAGATCCCAACGACGCCGAACAGTTTCTCAGCATCATCCAGCGCCATTCCGAAAGGCTGGGCCGCCTCATCGACGATCTCCTTACCTTGTCGGACCTGGAATCGGGAAAAATCCGACTGGCAAAAGAAAAGCTTGATGCCGGCAGGCTCATAGGCCAGGTGTTGGAGATTTTCCGCGAGCAGGCCGGAAAGAAAGAGATCCAACTCTCCCAAAGCATCGAGCCCAACCTCCCGGCGATCCTCGGAGATCCGGACCGGCTCCAGCAGCTCCTCATCAATCTAGTGGACAACGCCGTCAAATACACGCCGGCCGGGGGTCGGGTGAGAGTCGGGGCCAGCGTGGCCCACTTTCCCGAAGATCCGCAACGCTCCGTGGCGGAGATCGCTGTAACCGACACCGGCTGCGGCATCCCGGAAAAAGAGATCCCCCGCCTTACCGAGCGTTTTTATCGCGTGGACAAGGCGCGCTCACGGGAGCTGGGAGGGACGGGACTTGGCCTGGCCATCGTCAAGCACATCGTCCAGGCCCATGACGGTTTTATGAAAATCGAAAGCCAGATACAAAAGGGAACCATCGTGCGCGTCTTTCTGCCTGCGGCAGAGACAAAAAAGAGAGGAGACAGTGCTAAAGGTTTTTAGGGAGAAATTATTTATCGCTGACCTTTACCAACTTTAGCTTTAAGGCATTAGGGTCAAAGATGATCTCTTCGTTTTCCGGATTCAGGCGGATCTTCCAGCGCCGAAAGAAATCAGCTCCGAGGATCAGCTCCTCGGTGAGGTTGGGTACTATGAGAAGGGTGGCAAAAAGGGTTGCGCCGTTCAGCTGGACATCCCCCAGCATGGCCCGATTCACCTTTAAGGTCCCTCGTCCCATTTCGAATGTCTTGGGATTGGGTAGCCGAGCCGGGGAAGAGAGCCCTTTCGCAATATCCGCCCTGATGAAAGACTCGGAGGCCCCGGAGTCAAAAAGAACCCTCACTTCTTTCGATCCTTTATTTCCTGACACCTTAACGACTTTATAGATGAGACCCACGGATTCTCCTGCTAAAACTCAATACAGCCTTAGCTACGAGGTTCGTCAATTAGACCGGCATCACGCCGTGCTTTCTCCTGGGCCTCTCTTCGCTCTTTTCCCTCAGGACTTCAAGGGCCCGGATCAGGCGCCTGCGGGTCTCTTCCGGCCGGATGGCGGCGTGGGCGAATTGCTTGGCCAGGGCCTCGAAGGGGCCGCTGAACCTCTCGGCATACTCTTCCATCTTCTCCCTTCGGGTCTGCTCCGGATCTTGGGACTGTTCGATCTCTTTGCGGTAGAGCACATTGACCGCGCCCCCGCCACCCATCACGGCCAGCTCCACACCGGGCCAGACCAAGAACTGGTCGGCGCCCATCTCGCGCGTGCACATGGCCTGCTTCGCCCCGCCATAGCCTTTGCGCAGGACGACCGTGATCTTGGGCACGGTGGCCTCGGCATAGGCGTAGAGCATCTTGGCCCCGTGGCGGATGATCCCTCTTTCTTCCTGCTGTTTGCCCGGAAAAAAACCCGGCACGTCCATGAGCGTGAGGATCGGGATGTTGAAGGCATCGCAGAAGCGGATAAAGCGCGCCGCCTTGTCCGCGGCATCGACGTCCAGGCTCCCGGCCAAAAACATGGGCTGGTTGGCGACCAAGCCGGCTGGATAGCCATCGAGACGGCCCAGGCCGATCACCAGATTGCGCGCGAATCTCGGCTTGAGCTCTAAGAAATCACCCTCGTCTACGATCGCCTTGATGACCTGGAGGACGTTATAGGCCCTGCGCATCTCCGCGGGGACCAGTTTTTCGATGCCCTCGAGGAGACGCCTGGGATCGTCGCTGGGCGCTTTACGCGGCGGCCGGGACTGGCAGTTGGAGGGGAGAAATCCCAGGAGTCTGCGGACGAGGGCGAGGCAGTCCTCATCGCTCTTCGCCGTCAGGTCCGCCACGCCGGAGACCTCGGAGTGGAGCTTCACTCCGCCCAGCTCCTCCATCGTGACCTCCTCTCCCAGGACCTCTTTGATCACCGGCGGCCCGGTGATGAACATCTGGCTCGATCCCTGGACCATGAGGATAAAGTCGGTCAGCGCCGGGGAGTAAGAGGCGACGCCGATGCAGGGACCCATGATCGCGGAGATCTGGGGGATAACGCCCGAGGAGATGCTGTTCTCAAAAAAGATCTTTCCTATGGCCGTGGTGACGCTGAGCCCCTCCTGAATCCGGGCCCCGACAGAATCGTAGAGGCCGACGAGCGGGATGCCCAGCTTGCGCGCAGTCTGAATCCCATAGGCGATCTTTTCCGCATGGGCGCTGCCCACGGTTCCGGCCAAGACCGTGCGGTCCTGGGCGAAGAGATAGGCAGGCCGGCCGTCGATCTTGCCGTATCCGGTCACCACCCCGTCGGTGGGACGGCGCTTCTCCGCCATGCCGAAGTCGGCCGACTGGGTCTCGGCGAGCATGAACTCCTCGACAAAGCTCCCCGGGTCGAGGAGCTTCTCGATCCTCTCTCTGGCCGTGAGCTTCCCTTCGCCGTGCTGCTTCTCGATAGCCTTGGGGTCCCCTTGGAGGACAAGCCGCTCTGCCTGCGCGAGCTTGGTCTCGAGATCTTTCTTGCCCTTAGACATGCTATACCAGGCCCATCCCGGCCAGGACCGAGAGCATCACCGAGGCCGCGATGATCGAGCCGATCTGACCCGCCGCGTTGGCGCTCATGGCATGCATCAGAAGATAGTTCTTCTTATTATACCTCTGCCCTTCGACCTGGACCACGCGCGCCGACATGGGAAAGGCGGAGATCCCGGCCGCGCCGATCAGGGGATTGATCTTCCCCCCGGTGAGGAGGCACATGAGCTTGCCGAAGAGGACCCCCACGACCGTGTCCAGGCCGATCGCGACGAGCCCCAGGGCGAGCACGATCAGCGTCTCTCTCTGTAAAAACTTATTCGCCTCCATGGTGGCGCCGATGGAGAGGCCGAGGAGGAGCGTGACGATATTGGCGATCTCGTTCTCCGAGGCGCGCTTCAACCGCTCCACCACACCGCATTCCCGCATCAGGTTTCCCAGCATCACCATGCCGATGAGCGGGGTCCCCTTGGGCGCCACCATGGAGGCGGCGATCGTGACCACGATCGGGAAGAGGATCTTGGCGGTCTTGGAGACCGGCTGCTTCAACACCCCCATGACGATCTTCTTCTCCTTCTCGGTCGTGAGCAGGCGCATGATCGGCGGCTGGATCAAAGGGACGAGGGACATGTAGGAGTAGGCTGCGACGGAGACCGCACCCAGGAGGTGCGGGGCGTACTTCGAGCTCACATAGATCGCCGTCGGGCCGTCGCAGGCGCCGATGATGGCGACGGCCACCGCGTCGAGCTTGTCGAAGCCCACGGCCAGGGCCAGAAGGAGCGTGAGGAAGATGCCGAACTGGCCCGCGGCGCCGAGCAGGATGATCTTGGGATTCTCCAGCAGGGGCTGAAAGTCGGTCATGGCCCCGATGCCGATGAAGATGAGAATCGGAAAGATCTCCGTCAGGACCCCGGTCTCGTAAAAAAAGCGCAGCACGCCCTCTTCCCCCATCAGCTCTGACTGAGGGATGTTGACCAGGATCGCGCCGAAGCCGATCGGCAGCAGGAGCAGCGGCTCAAAGCCTTTGGCAATGCCGAGGTAGAGGAGGAGCGCGCCAATAAGAATCATCACTACCTGGCCCAACTCCAGGTGGGAGAAACCGAGCAGGAGTCCCTGGAGTCCGGAGACGAGCGCCGATTCCATCGCTTCCTCCTATTCCTTCTCCGAGGCCGGTGGCTCGGCCTTATAGGGGAAGAGCCTTCTCAGCGCCAGGATGAGTAGGCTCAAGAGCCACAGGACCAGCATGGTCCCTCCCATGCCGATCAGGGCTACAGTCCAGCCAAAGGTCCAGATATCCATGCCATTTCTCCCCGAGAGAAGGCGCTCTTAATCGATCTCGGCCAACACTTCTCCGGCCTCGACCGCCTGTCCGGGTGAGACCTGGATCTTCCTGAGGACCCCTGGGCTGGGGGCCACCACCGGAATCTCCATCTTCATCGCCTCCATCACGACGATGACGTCATCTTCTGCCACTCGCTCGCCCACCTTCTTCTCGACCCGGAGAATTTTTCCCACCATAGGAGCTGTGACGGGTGTTGCCAAGTTTCATCTCCTTTTTGAGTTTCGGGTTTCGAGTTCAACCCGAAACTCAAAACTCGGAACCCGAAACTGATTTTGAGTCACATGCCATTTAGTAAGGTTTCGCGCCGGTTGTCAATGCTTTGCTTTTTACCTACACTGGGACATTGACAAATGTGTCCATATTAGGATACAGATATATATGGGTCGCTGGAAGCGTCATGGTGTCATGGTTGTTCTCTATTCCACTGATCACGACCCAAAGCACGTTCATGTTTTCGAAGATCGTAAGCGGCTTCTCAAATTCAATATCGAGGACTGGACCGTCATGGAAGGTACAATGACCCCCAAGGCCAGGAAGGCGCTTGAGACCCTGCGGAAAGAAGGCATGATATGAGAAATCCCAAGTTCACAGAGATTAGACCGAACTACAAAAAGAACGTGCTGGAGATCACTCTCTTGGAGGGGCACAAAGCAAAGAAATACAATCTTCCCTTTGCCGCATTCCGAGACATGAGGATCAGCAGCAAGAATCGGTTTTCGTCCATCACGATTGATCGGGAGCTAGGCAATCAGGCAGCGTCGTTCCTCCTTGAGGATGGCTCGAAGGGGGATTTTCCCGCGGACTTTGTCCTATATTCCTGTGACCCAACCTACGACTGGTCGCCGATGAATCAACTGAAGAGGGCACTCAAGGAAAAGCTTGCAACATCAAAGCTGTCTCTCCGCGTCATTGCCGATGCTCTAAGTACGTCGCCGTCTCAGGTCATGCGGCTGCTGCAAGACAACAGAGGCTCCAAACAGATTATCCAACTCATCCAACTTGCCGAGTTAGCCGGCTATCAGATCGAGTTCACCCTCAAGAAGAAAAAGGCAGCGTAACTAAAGCCTCGCTACTCCAACCGGGGGCAGAGGTCCAACCTTGCTTTTAGTTGTTCCATGCTATATTAAACGTAAAGAAGTCCTTCCTGGAGGTAAAAATGGCTAAGCCGGCGGCCCAGTTGGAAGAGGTCATGGAGGGCGTCCCTTACTATTTGAAGTGGCAGAGGGGAGAGGGGACACCGATCATTACCGACTTCTTTATCCAGGATCTCAAGCAGGTCCCCCTGGGCCGGTGGAGGCGCATCGGAGGGGAGGCCGCTTTCATCAACATGGAAGGCGCGGGACAGGCCACCGGGGCCTATGTGTGCGAGATCGCCCCCGGAAAGAGCCTCGAGCCGCAAAGGCACATCTACGAAGAGCTCCTCTACGTGCTCAAAGGGAGGGGGGCTACAACCGCATGGAACGACAAGGGGGCCAGGCAGACTTTCGAGTGGCAGGAGGGGAGCCTGATCTCTCTGCCGCTCAACGTCTGGCACCAGCATTTCAACGGACAGGGAAATGAGCCGGCGCGTTTTTTCTCGGTCAACAACATGCCGATCATCTTCAACATCTTTCACAGTCCTGACTTTATCTTTAACGCCCCCTATGATTTTACGGAGCGCTTCAACGGAGAGCCGGACTACTTCAGCGGCAAGGGGAGATCCTATCCCGGCAGGATCTGGGAGACCAACTTCATCGCCGATGCCAGGGGCTTCAGCCTCCAGGAGTGGAAGGAGCGTGGCGGAAGCGGCACCAACGTCATGCTGGAGATGGCGGATGGGGTCATGGCCGCCCACATCTCAGAGTTTCCTATCGGCACCTATAAGAAGGCCCACCGCCATGGGCCGGGATTCAACGTCATCATCATCAAGGGAAAGGGGTTTTCCCTCTTCTGGAGAGAGGGTGAACCGATCAGGAGATACGACTGGCAGGATGGGAGCGTCTTTGTCCCGCCCGAGATGTGGTTTCACCAGCATTTTAACACCGGGGCCACGCCGGCGCGCTATTTGCCGCTCCGCTTCGGCGGGCTCAAATACAGCCTGGGAAAAGGCTTCGGGGATGTCTCCAAGGTGGATAAGGATGTCAAAGAGGGGGGAGACCAGATCGAATACTGCGATCAGGATCCCTCGATCCGAAAGATGTTTGAAGAGGATCTCGCCAAGTCAGCGATTCAGAGCCGCATGGATCCCGATCTCTATAAGAAGAAGCAAAAGTAACCTCAGTAGGTGGCAATCCGCCAGTAGCCCTCTTCTCCTATCGTTTGCAACCTCTCCCTCAGGGAAGAGACTCTCTGGCCATGAGAAGCCTCCTGGCCTCCCAGCCAGGCTAGGAGGCGGGAAAGCCAGACAGCCTTGTCTTCTAGCCGTTATGCCTCCGAGCCTTCTAGTGTAGTGAGTCTAACACTTCTTTACTTAAGCAATGTCACCCTGAACGAAGTGAAGGGTCTCATGTATTTGGAAAGACGAGATTCTTCGCTTCGCTCAGAATGACAATCAAAGTCAAGGGACTTATGACTCACAACACTAGCCATAAGGCATATTTGCCATTCGGCAACTCATGGGCGGGGAAAGAGATTGAGATCGCAGCTCAGACTGTGGTACAGAGAGAGCGAAGCCGGCGGGAGGGTCTATTATGCGAAGTGCTCTTCTCTTCATGTTCCTAGGGCTGGTCTTCTTGCCTAGAGCGGCTGCGGCGGGAGAGGTGGGCAGGAAGGGGAAGATCCAGGGCGAGAGCTGGGTCAATCTGCGCTCCGGTCCGGGCGTCAGTCATGAGCCGATCACCGTCCTCAGGAAAGGTCAGGAGTTTTATGTGGTGAGAGAGGAGAGGGGCTGGTACCGCGTCTCCCTGCCTGAAGGCCGGGAGGGTTACGTCGATAAGAGATTCGTCCTTCTCCTGGGCCGGGAAGAGAGGCCCAAGGCGCCTCCCAAAGCGACTCAAGAAGAGGTGGCGGTGGAACCGGATCAGGAATTAGAGAGAGATGCCGAGGTATCGTCTCCTCCGCAGGGCGAGAGGCAGCTTCTCAGAGGCGGGAGGCGTCCGCTCATCGTGCTGCTCGAAATGAAGAAATGGGATATCCTGTGGTGGCTGGCGGTCTTCGCCTGCCTCTTCATCCTGGGCTGGATCTGCGGCGGGAACTATTATTTGCGTCGGGACCGGGCCCGTGGAGGAAAGCTCCGCTTCTGAACTGGCCCTTTGTGAACACGCCTTCCCAGATGGGCTCCGCACTCCTGATCCTTTTTGCTTACCTTCTCGGCTCCATCCCGACGGGCTTTATTTTAAGCTCCATTGCCAAAGTCGATATCCGTCAAGCTGGCAGCGGGAATATCGGCGCCACCAACGTGGCCCGGGTCATCGGGTGGAAGAAGGGCCTGCTCACTCTGTTGGGGGATACCGGTAAGGGGTTTGTGCCGGTTCTTTTATCTCTTCAACTGGGCTATGGAATGGGGCTCTGCGCCCTCGTAGGTTTGGCGGCCTTTCTCGGCCATCTCTATCCGGTCTTCCTGCGCTTTCAGGGCGGGAAGGGGGTAGCCACAGCGCTGGGCGTTTTTCTCGCTTTGGCGCCCCAAGGGACCGGCCTTCTGGTATTGCTCTTCTGCCTGGTTGTGGCCTTGAGCCGGAAGATCTCTCTCGGCTCTTTGGTAACCGCAGGGGTGGCGCCGCTGGTGTTCTGGTTGGTTGATGGTTTCTCGCCGCTGACCGCGCTGAGTTTGGTGATCTCCCTTTTCGTCTTTATCCGCCATCGGGAGAATATCCAGCGGTTGATCTCAGGGACAGAGGTTGGATGGCGCAGCGATTAGAGCCTCAAGACCACGCGCTCACCTCTCGCCCTAACGGCTATTTTTCTCCCGTTCCATAGATGAAATGGACAATCCTGCTGGTCAGATGCTCCACCAGCTCTTGCTGAGCTGCGCGCACCGCCCGGGCCTCAGCCTCTAAGGCCGTCAGGTGGCCCTCCCGTCCTTGACGGTTCACGTTGCCGATGACCTGTCTGGTGGCAAGGTCCCTCAGCTCAAAGCTCACAGACCAGCGGACAAATTTGGCCTGGGACATCTCCACCGGCTCGAACGCAACCGTGCCGACCACGACCACGTCCGCATCAGGGTCAGACTGCCGGCTCACCGGCAGGCCCTGAGCGTTGAGCGCTTCTACGAGGGCGCTGCGAATGCGCTCGCTGTGTTTCCCGCTCACCTCCACGGTGATCCGGAAGCTCCGATTGAGAAAGTCCTGGAGGGTCTGACGAACGCTTGCCATCTGGGCGGGAGGCTCCAGCCCCGTTGAGCGAGGATTGACGATCCGGAGATCGGCACGATAGGCATCGCGCAGGAGCAGCGTCTCGATCGCCTGGTGGAGCGCCCGCACCTTGCGCAGCTTATCTTTAGCTTCCCGGGCCTGCTTGAGCAGCTCCTCTAGGGTCAGGTCCAGCGCGGTGATCCGCTCGCGCAGGGCTGAGCCGGCCTGCCGCCGGTCCATCACGGCTAAGGCGTAATGAACGGCCGTGGACTCGTCCCGCCAGACCTCGGTGATCCGGACATTCTCGAGTACCTTCTGAGTAGAGACGGTCGTGGCCTGGTCCATGCGGAACTGCCGGCTGGCCTGAGTCTCTCCCTGGGCATCGGTCTGGAGGTAGTTCTCCCATTCGGTGGTGCGGGCTTGGATCTCGGCCTTGAAGATTCTGGCCAGGGCGGCGTAGGCCGCGTCCTCAGCCGCCTTTCGGTTGTCCCCGTAGCCCACGCCTATCAGATACAGCTCAGAGGGGTACTGAGAGCTGGAGCCGTGGATCCAGTCCGGCTCCCTCGCCTCCGTCGCTACCGCCAGCCCGATGAATCCTGCGGCAACCAGGCCGCGCGTCAGCCGACAGAACATCCTCATTCTCTCCTTCAGTTTGATCTCACCGAAAGCATGCGCCCCGTCATGTAATGGCTCAGAAAGCGCTTCTCGCCGCCCTTTAGGGAGATATCGACGAAGTCCTTTCGTCCCACCACGCTGCCGCCGCGGTCGAGATATTTCGCTTTTACTGTGTAGCGGCCCGGCGGGACAGTGAGCCGGGCCATCCTGATCATCCCCGGCAGCGTCCTCCAACTGCGCTTGTCGGCCTGTTCTACGGCCACGGAATAGAGAGAGGTGCCGAGGTCGGCCCACAGCTTGGACTGAGGGTCTTTTTTCTTGGCTGCCTGGTTGCGGATCGCCCAAGAGGCCGCGTACCTGGCGGCGGCCCGGGCGATGGCCTTGGCTGTGATCCGGCCGAGCCGATCCTCGAGGTTCTTCTTGGCGATCGCCGTCACGTCCTCCACGAGGTAGCTCCTGGCCCTGAGACCGCCGGGCTCAAGCTCGATGGACGCATCGGCCACATCCGTAGGCCGTTCGATGAATCTGGGCAGGGCGACCCGAAGCAGGTAGATCCCTCCGGCGCCGTCCGGCACCGGGGCCGTGAGGAAAAAATCCCCCTTGATCGGGGCGCGTCCGACGAAGCTCAAAAGAACGATCTCCCCTTGCTCCAGCGTCTCGCTCCAAGGCAGCCAGGGGATGGAGGGGAACTCCCTCCGGTAGGCCCGGTGCTCCTCGCGCAGCCCCAGGGCTGAGGTCAGCCGCAGCAGATCTGCCGGCAGGGTGGGGGGAAGCGGGGTGGCGTAGAGCCTGCCGTAGTCCCGGTAGGTGTCATAGGCCTTGCGGTAGGCGATGAAGGCATCGTTCAGCTCTCCCTTGGCCTCGAAGAGGATCCCCGAGAGATAGCGGGCGAAGGCGTCCTCTCGATAAACGTTTTTCTTCTCGTAGCGGTCATTGAGCAGGTTGAGCTGGTGATCGACCTTGCGCGCCTCCACCAGGGCCTCATCGAGCTGCCTCATGAAGAGATAGTTAAGGGCGGCCAGGATGTGGATCATCACCTTCTCGAAGTCCTCTCCTTCATAGGGGAGGGCGTTGTCGTTGGTGAGCATCGCCCCGGTCTCGGTCGTGATGCTCCTGGTGTAGAGACCCTCAATCCTCTGCTCCGCCTCCTCCAAGTGGCGATTGCTTTCGGTATACTGACCGGCAAGATGAAGCGTCATCCCTCTGTCCAGGTCATAAAGTACCGCGTTGCGCGCCCCGTAGCCCGAGCGGTTCTGTTCGATGATGCTGGCCGCCTGCAGGAACTCCTCGGCCGCCATCTGTCGTTCGACCAGGAGGTAGTGCTCTGTGAGCAGGGCGCAGGCAGATAACACCAGGAGCGTGGAGCCCGCGACCCAGCCCCTCCAGGAGATCCCCGGCGGATGGGTCGCCCCTACCATCCCAGACGGCTGCGTTCGATGATCTTCTTGATCTTTTTCTGCCCGCTCCAGACCTTGACGTTTTTCTCCACGTCGAACAGCTCCAGGTCGACCTGGTAGAAGACCGCCTTGGTTCCGCCGGCCTGATCGATGATGGTGTTGATGGCGCCTTTGAGCATGTAGTCCGCGCCGCTCTCCTTGCCCAATCCCTTGGCGCTCTCTTCGCTGGCAAACTGCTGCTGGTCCGTGCGCTCCTCGCGGATCTCCTGCCGTTCGGATTTGGAGGCGACAAACTGGACGCGGCCGGAATTGGTGAGCTCGCGCTCCAGGTCCTTGATGAAGGTCTGGACATTGATGTGCTCGTGGCTGCGGTTGAGCACCGTCCCGACGATCACCGTCGGCGCCTTCCTGGTCTTGCCGGTGTAGCTTTCCAGCCAGGGCCGGCTCAGGGCATCGCGGACCATCTCCTCGGCCACCAGGCGGGAGTCCGTATCGTTCCAGCGCCCGGAGAGATCGCGCACCGTGTCGGTGCCCACCCGGGTCACCTGCGGCATGCTGGAGCAGCTAGAGGTCACCAGCCCGATCAAGAACAAGTACCCTATAGCCTTCATGGATTTGACCGTCGCCATTCTCTTCACGCCCCTATCTTGCCCGCTTCTTCTCTTCTTCAGCCAGGGCATCGAAGGCCTTCTCGGCATTCTTGCGGACGAAGTCCCTGGCCTGGGCATTGAGCTCCCTCATCTTATCCAGGCTGTTCTTGAAGCTATCGAGGTCCAGACGGGCCAGCGCATAGAGCGTGCCGTCCTGAGGATCTGTCCAACGGTCGATGATCGTCACCCCGGAGAGTGTCGCAGCCGAGAAGGTCTTGACCGCCTGCTCGATGTGCTGCTCCTCGGTGGTTGCGGAGGCGGCGGTCACCGCCGCTCCCCCGGTGGTGGAGGCCATATAGTCTTTCATGAGCGCGGCAGAGTAGGTCTCGAAGATCTTGCTGATCTCGGCCCGCGCCCGATTCTCGGCCGCAGTGCGGGCGAGGGGCGGGTTTTTGACCCCCGAGACCGCGCCGACGCCGTAAAAGACCTTATCACCCGTATCCTTGAAAGCCCCACCCCCGCGCGTGACCCACTCCGGCGGCGTCAACTTGGCGACTTGCTGGGTGGAGCAGCCGCCCAGCGCCGCCAGGGCGCAAAAGAGCAGCCCGGGCAAGGCCGTCCGCCATCTCACCTTATCTTCCATAAGATCTCCTCCTTTTCTTTTGTTTCCTCAAGTTTGGCTCGCAGGTGTCAGAGCACCGGTCAAAAAAGTAAGGGTATTTTACCAGATCTCTCTTTCCTATGCCAGGTGGCGGCGTAGGAGATAGCTCCCGAGCCACAGCATAGCCATGTCGAATGCCAGGAGCAGCAGCCCCGCCTGGAGGAGGAGCGGCCCATCCCAGCCCCAAAGGATCAGGCTGCGCATCCCATCGATGGCATAGGTCATGGGGTTCACCCGCGCCGCGGCCTGCATCCAGGGGGGCAGAGATCCCAGAGGGACAAAGGCGCTGGAGAGGAAGGTGACTGGCAGCGCGACCACGCTCAGGATGGCAAAGAAATCGCCGTGGCTGTGCACGACGAAGGCAAGGATCAGGGAGATCACTGTCACCCCAAAGCCGAGGAGGAGACTGATCGTGAGGAGCGCTGCGACCCCGCCGACTCCGGTGACGATGCGGATGCCGAAGGTGAGGCCGAGGACAAGCATGATAAGACACTGGAGCGTGGTGGCGAGGTTGACGGCGAGAAAGCGGCTTAAGAGGATGGAGCTGCGCGAGATCGGCGCGCTCATCAGACGCGCAAGAAAGCCGTTCTCCTTGTCGAAGAGCAAGGGAATGCCTCCGGCCATGCTGTTGCCGAAGACCGTGAGGGCCAGGATCCCGGGTAGGAGATAGGTGCGGTAGTCTCCTCCGGTAGAGTCCTGGGCAAGGCCCTGAAAGGCCCCGCCCAAAAAGACCAGGAGGATCACCGGCTGGACGAGGTTGAAGGCCAGGTGCAAAGGCTCGCGCCTCAAGTGAATCAGCCAGCGCGCCAGTTGCGCCCCGGTCTCCTGCGCGAACTCAATCACGGCTCTCCCTCCCCGGGGCGAAGGCGTGGCCGGTGTAGTGGAGGAAGACCTCATCCAGGCCCGGTCGGCTGTAGCTGATGGCATGGATCGGGATGGCCAGACTGCTGGCCCGCTGGAGGATCTGGGGCAGGGCCGTCTCGCTCCTCTCGACATAGATCTTGAGTTGCCTGCCGTCCTTCATAATCTCCCGCACCATCTCCAGTTGGGAGACGGTCTGCGCCAGGGCCTCCAGCCTGGCATCGTGAGAGTCGTTGGAGCCCATGATCTCGACCGATATCACGTCTCTTTCGAGCTTGCTTCTCAAAGCCGCGGGGCTGCCCATGACCGCGATCCTGCCCCGGTCGATGATCGCCAGATCGTCGCAGAGACGCTCCGCCTCGTCCATGGAGTTGGTGCAGAGAAAGACCGTTGTCCTCTCTGCCTTGAGCCTTAAGATATAGCTCCACACATCGCGGCGCACCTGAACGTCCAGGCCCAGAGAGGGTTCGTCAAGGAAGAGGATAGCGGGGCGATGGATCAGGCCGCAGGCAAGATCGAGCTTTTTTTTCATGCCGCCGGAAAAATCGCGCGCCGGGCGGTCCTCGTGCCCGGCCAGGCCGACCAGGGCCAGCAGCTCCCGGCTCCGCTCTTCTCGAACCGCGGCGGTGAGATGATAGAGATCGGCGTAGTAGCGCAGATGCTCTCGGGCCGTGAGATAGGGATCCACGGTCAACTCCTGCGGCACATAGCCGATGAGGCGACGCACCTTGACCGGATCGCGCAGGACATCGGTCCCAACCACCTCGGCCTTTCCCCGGTCGGGCCGAACCAGGGTGGTCAGGATCTTCACCAGGGTGGTCTTGCCCGCCCCATTGGGTCCTAAAAGGCCGAAGATCTTTCCCCCCTCCACCTCCAGGGAGACGCCGTCCAAGGCGACGATGTTGCCGTAGCCTTTGCGCAGATTTTCGATCCTGATGACCGGTTGAGACATGTGTGGCTGAAATATATTACGGGGCCGCCAGGAAGTCCACCGGTGGATTTCCATAACGGGCCTCGACCAAAAGGCCTTGTCAAGCGGAGGTGATTTCGATTAGAAGGGGACATGAAGAAAAAGCATCTCATCATCGATGTCCATCACCACTGGATGCCCCCAGGGCACTACCTGCGTCCAGAGCCCCATCTCCGTCAGGGCGAGGAGATCGTTCATGAGCCAGACCGCTTTCGCATTCGCCGCGCCGGGGTGCAGCTCTTCTCCCCGCCCAAGATGACCGCCGATATCGAAGAACAGATCCGGGCCATGGATCGAGCCGGGGTGGACCAGGCGGCCCTGCATCTCGGGGTCTGGCTGGATTGGATCGATCTTAAGTCGGCCCGCTTCATTAACGACCAGATGGCCGAGATCGCCGCCCGATATCCAGACCGCATCGTGCCGCTCGCCCATGTCCCGGCGCTCGAATCCGAAGGGTTGAAAGAGTTGAAGAGGGCGGTTGTGGAATTGGGCTGCAAGGGTGTGGGGATCAACACCCATGTGGGAGGGGCGCTGCTGGACAGCGAGCGGTTTTATCCCTTCTACCAAACCGTCTCGGATCTCGATATCCCGATCTTGGTCCACCCCGCGGCGGAGATCTCCCTGGCCCATCCCCACGGCATGGAGGAGTTCAACCTCACCCGAAACCTCGGCCGCGCCTTCGATACCACGCTCAACATCGTCCGCCTCATCCTGAGCGGCACCTTGGATCGCTTTCCCAGGCTCCGTTTTGCCTTCTCCCACCTGGGCGGGGCCTTCTTTGCTTTGAAGAATCGTCTCAACCCATCCTACTTCGACGGACGTCCGCGGAACTTCTTCGATAAGCATAAGAGACGCCTCTTCGTCGATACCGCCCCGCCCTTCTGGAGCCCGGAGGAGATCCGCTTCGCGGTTCGCATGATGGGAGAGGGGCAGGTCCTGATGGGGAGCGACTTTCCCACGATCGGGCAGCTCAAGGACGCAGTGAAGATCATCCAGCAGGCCGAGGCGAGCCCGCGGGTGAAGCGGAGGCTGTTAGGGGAAAATGCCCTGCGGCTCTTTCGGCAGGGCTCCCTATAGGAGCCCGACCATGACCGGATCTACCGGCTGCGTGGTGGCCGGATGGAGGAGCTGCGCTGAGGGTTGGCTTCTTGGCTGATGGGGTGATATAGGTCCCTCCAAAAGGAGGGAAAGATGGCCGAGCTTTATCCCTATCCCCGCTTTTCCCTGGCCGAGCGCGACCGGCGCTGGCAGGCTGTGCGCACGCTCATGCGCCAGCAGGGCATCGATGTCATCGTTGCGCCCCAGAACACGGGTCACTCCACCGACTTTCAGGCCAACTCGCGCTATCTCACCCACTGCGGCGGCGGAGGGGACTCGGATATCGCTGCGGTCTTTCCTCTAGAGGGCGAGGTGACCGCCATCGCCACCTCCGCAGCGCCGCGCTGGCCTACGGTGCAGGATTGGACCAGAGATGTGCGCGAGGCCAGGCGCAACTATGGCCGGGTCATCGTGGAGCGGCTCAAGGAGCTCAAAGTCGAGCGTGGGCGCATCGGCATCACCGGCCTGGGCGCGGTGGAGGGGACGCGCACGCCTGAGGGAACGATCCTCTATGGTACCTGGAGGCAGATCCGCGATGCCTTCCCCCACGCCGAGCTCGTGGATGCCACCCCGGTCCTCACCGAAGTGCGCTATGTGAAGAGCCAAGAAGAGGTCGATGCCTTGACCAAGTCGATGGAGATCATTGAGCTGGGCTATCAGGCGGAGATCGAGGCGGCCCGGCCCGGGGTCAGAGACTGGGAGGTCTGGGCTGCCACCCAATGCGCCCTGATGCTGAACGGCTCTGAGATGCCGGTCCATTGCAACTGGGTCTCGGGGAAGAGACCCAGGCGCACGCTTACCAGACCCAGCATCAGAATTCTGGAGCGCGGTGACCTCATCATCAACGAGATCGAGGCCTCCTGGATCGGCTACCGGGCCCAGGGGGTGCAGCCGGTATTCGTCGCGGCCGCCGACCCCGTGTTTCAGGAGCTTATCAAAGTCCAGCGCGAGGTCTTCCATCAACTCCTCGAGAATCTCAGAGCCGGCACGACCGTCGGGCAGCTCGCCGAGCTTACCCGCGAGGCCGGAAGGAGGGCCGCTCCGCGGTCAGGTCCTGCGGCCGACGCCATCTCCGAGCTTACGATGCATGGCCGGGGGGCCGGCGACGATGGCCCGATCATCACCTCCCATGCCCGAAGCCCGCATCAACTCAACACGGCCCTGCGCGAGAATATGGTCTTTATCTTAAAGCCGTCGGCGATCTCCGCGGATGGCGACTGTATTTGTACCTGGGGTGATACCGTGGTGGTGACGGCTAAAGGTGGGCGCAGGCTGGGCAAGAGAGCGCACGACCTGGCTGTTTCCTAAATCCCTTTAAGCCTCTCTTTCAACCCGGTAAACCTCCGCTCGGGAAGATAAAACCTTTGTTGAGCTTGCCGAGAAGGCCTTAAACGAGGCAAGGAAAAAATAAGACGGGAGGTTTCAATGGCCGAATGGTATCCCTACCCTCGTTTTTCCCTGGCCGAGCGAGATCGGCGCTGGCAGGCGGTGCGTGGACTCATGGCCGAGCGCGGCATCGATGTCATCGTCACGCCCAATAACACTGGCAATTCCACCGATTTTCAGGCAGACACGCGCTATCTGACCCATTGCGGTGGTGGGGGAGATGCGGATATCGCCGCGGTTTTTCCCCTGGAAGGTGAGGTCACTGCCATCGCTACCTCCGCGAAATTACGCTGGCTGACAGTTCAGGATTGGACCCGGGATGTGCGCGAGGCCAATCGGCGCTACGGCAGAGTCATTGTCGAGCGGCTCAAGGAGCTTGAGCTCAAGAACGGACGCATCGGCATCACTGGATTGGGAGATGGGGATGGGACCCGGACGCCCGAGGGGACGATCCTCTACCGGGTATGGAAGCAGATCCGGGAAGCCTTTCCCAGCGCCGACTTGGTGGATGCGACAGCCATTTTAAACCGGGTCCGCTACGTGAAGAGTCAAGAGGAGATCGGTACCCTGACTAGATCGATGGAGATCATCGAGTTGGCCTATGAAGCTGAGGCTCAAGCAGCCCGGCCTGGAGTCAAGGACTGGGATGTCTGGGCTGCCACGATGTACGCCCTCATGCGCAATGGCTCCGAGTTTCCGGTCCATTACAACTGGGTCTCGGGGCAAAATCCGCCGCGCACACTCACGCGCCCCAGCATGCGTCTGCTCGAGCGGGGCGACATCATCATGAACGAGCTTGAGGCTTCGTGGATCGGGTACCGGGCGCAGGGGGTTCAGCCGGTTTTTGTCGCAGCAGCCGATCCGGTCTACCACGAGCTCATCAAAGTCCAGCGCGAAGTCTTCAATGGGGTGTGCGAAAGCATGAAGCCGGGAATTACCGCCAAGGGGCTGGGGGAAGTCACCGAAAGGGCCGGCAAAGAAGCAGCGCCTAAGAGCGGCCCAGCCGCCGGAGCCACAGCCGCGCTTACCATGCACGGTCGCGGCGCCGGAGACGACGGCCCCATCGTCATCCACAACACCAGCAGTCCTCGTCAGCTCGGCGTCCAGCTTCTTGAGAACATGGTCTTCATCTGCAAGCCTTCTGTGAGCACGGCTGACGGTGCGTATCGACTGACCTGGGGCGACACCGTAGTCGTCACACGCGACGGCGCCCGTCGGCTGGGCAAGAGGCCGCACGACCTGGTGGTCGCCTAAGGACTTGAGAGTCTTTCCTTTAAGCCGGTGAAGCGTCTTTGAATCCGCGCATTTTTGATTGCCATCATTAAGGCCTTTCTGCTCCCCACCAGGACGACCAGCTCTTTTCCCCGGGTGACGGCGGTATAGAGGATGCTGCGGTGGAGCATGGGATAGTGGGAGGTGTGGAGGGGGATCACGACCGCAGGATATTCGCTGCCCTGGCTTTTGTGGATCGAGGTGGCGTAGGCCAGATCGATCTCATCGAGCTCATCGAAGCCATAGGAGAGCCACCGGCCATCGAAATCGACCTGAAGCTCTCCCTCCTCCTGGTCGGCACCCACGATCTTTCCCAGGTCGCCGTTGAACACGCCCTTTTCGTAGTTGTTCCTTAGCTGCATCACTCTGTCGCCAATCCGAAACAGGCGCTCTCCGGGCCCAACGGCCGCGCCCTCCGGATTCCATAGGTTTTGCAGCTCACGATTGAGATGGATCGTGCCTAGAAGACCTCGATGCATCGGAGTTAGCACCTGAATTTCGCTCAAGAGCTTAAGGGTTAAAGGGTTGGAGGGTTTGTCCCTTAATCCCATGATCTCTTGGTCCCTTGGTCCTTCTTTGACCAACTTTTTAATCGTCTCCAGGATCTCTGCCTCACCTTCACAGGCGATAAAAACAAAGTCCTCTCTTTCCCTCTCCGTGCCCAGCATTAATGCCTGGCCCTGGAGGATCCTGTGGGCATTGGCCACGATCAGGCTTTCCCTTGCCTGGCGGAAGATGCGCCGTAGCACTACCACGGGCACAGCGCCGGAGTGGATCAGGTCCTTAAGGACGCTTCCCGGCCCCACCGAGGGAAGCTGGTCCACATCGCCCAGGAGGATAAGATGGCTTTGAGGCTTGACCGCGCTCAGCAGGTTGTCCATCAGGAAGAGGTCTACCATGGACGCCTCGTCGATAATCACGACATCGGCCCCCAGGGGGTGGCTCTCTTTACGTTGGAATCCGCCATCGATCGGGCTGTATTCCAGCAGGCGGTGGATCGTCTTGGCCTCTTCCCCGGCTATCTCTCCCATACGCTTGGCCGCCCTCCCGGTCGGGGCGGCCAGGGCAAACGAGACCTTGAAGTGGCGCAACCAGGCCAGGAGAGAAGTCAAAAGCGTCGTCTTTCCCGTGCCCGGCCCCCCGGTGATCACCAACACCTTGTGCCGCAGGGCCTGGAGGAGCGCCTCTTGCTGTTCCTTTTCCAGCAAAACGGTTGAAGAGCTAAAGAGATCGAGGGTTAAAGGGTTAGAGTCCCTTAATCCCTTCATCCCTTCATCCCTTAAACCAGAGGAGGTCGAGAGCAGGCGACGGAGGGCCGTGGCGACGCGACATTCGGCCCGATACAATTCTTTGAGATAGACTCCTTGATTTTTCAGCCCACTCGACTCCTCTAGCACGATCTCACCTTGCTGCTCCAGGCTCGCTAGGGCTGTGCGGATTAGCTCCTCCCTGCCGATGAGGGAAGAGGCGTGATGGGCAAGGGCACTTGTGGGAACATAGCAATGGCCTTCATCGGTGAACTTCCTCAGGAGGTGGAGGAGCGCTGCCTGGGCCCTGAGCGGTGAGTCGGGATCGATCCCCAGTCTCCCGGCGATCCGATCGGCCATGAGAAAGCCCACGCCGTGTATCTCCCGCGCCAGACAGTAAGGGTTCTCCCTCACCCGGGCCGCGGATTGGGCGCCAAAGGCCCGGTGGATTTTAAGGGCTAGGGTGATGCCCATTCCCAGTCCTTGAAGGAAAACTAGAGCATCGCGCATCCCTCTCTGCTGCTCCCACGCCTGGGTGATCCTCTGGGCCCGCACCGGCCCGACCCCCTCCACCTCCCTAAGCCGGTGGGGCTCCTCTGAGAGGACCCTCAAGGTATCGAGGCCGAAGGTGGAGACCAGGCGTCGGGCATAGATCGGTCCGATCCCCTTAATCAGGCCTGAGCCCAGGTATCTCTCGATTCCTTCGAGCGTGGCCGGCTCCAGCTTTTCCCAAGAGTTGCTTTGGAATTGAAGCCCATAGCGCGGGTGCAGGCGCCAGAGGCCGCTTACCTTGATCTCCTCGCCGGCAGCAACGGGGAAGATCTCTCCAACGACCGTGACCTCTTGAAGGCCATCGACCGCTAACCGGGCTACCGTATAACCGCTTTCCGGGTCTTGGAAGGCGATCTTTACGATCTTTCCCCGGAGGGTGGCCCTTTCGCCCGGGCGGGGCAAAGATCCCCTCGGCGCCGTGAAGGGTTCGTGAGCTGGGTCTCTCTTTTCGGTCATGGTGTCGTCCCACTTCGATGGAGGAACGGCTCTTGCCTTTTTCCCTTAAGAGTCATAGATTTATTCCGATTGAGAGCCAGGGCCAGAAAGCAGATACCACCCGAAGGAAGATCCTTACCACGCCTGCCTACGATGCTCAAACCTCTCCCAAGAGCTGAGCTATTCTTGGTCGAGGGCCTTGCTTGAACCGTAAAGGAATCTCACGCCTGATGTCATCCCCCAGCTCGGAAGGGAAACCGGAGGAGAAGACTATCTATGTTCTTTGAAAGCTTTTGGTTTGAAGTCCTGCTGATCTTCCTTCTTATTTTAGCCAATGGCTTCTTCGCCGCCTCTGAGATCGCTATCATTGCCATGCGCAAGAGCCGGATTGATACGTTACTGGAGAAAGGGGTCCGCTCAGCGGGAGCTGTGGCCCGGCTTAAGAGCGATCCGGATCGCTTCCTCGCCACCGTGCAGATCGGCGTCACTCTTGTGGGCACGCTCGCATCCGCTATCGGTGGGGCGACTGCTGTTCAGTTTCTTAAGCCTTGGATCCAGTCCCTACCGTTTCCCTTAGCTACCCGATGGGGGCAGTCCATAGCTATCCTTCTGGTCGCCCTTCCCATCGCTTATCTCTCATTGATCCTGGGCGAGCTCGTTCCCAAGTCCCTCGCCTTGCGTTATTCCGAGCGGATCGCTTTTTCGGTGGCCGGTCCGATCGACTTTTTCTCCCGACTCACCTCTGTCCTGGTGCGTTTTCTTACGGCCTCAACTAATGCCGTGCTCTGGCTCTTTGGTGGAAAGGGGGGTGGGGGGACCAGCTTTATATCTGAAGAGGAGGTGAAGGCCTTGATCCGCGAGGGAGCCGCTAAGGGGATCTTTAACGAAACCGAGAAGGAGCTGATCCACAGCGTCTTCGAGTTCGTCGATACCCCCGTCAAGGATGTCATGGTCCCCAGGACCGAAATCCATGCCCTGGACATCAACGCCTCCTCTCATGAGGCGCTGAAGAGTTTTGTCGAAAGCGGCTTCTCGCGCATTCCGGTCTATGAGGGAGAGATGGACCGGATAGTCGGAATCCTCTACGTCAAGGACATCCTCAAGACATTGCAGGAAAAAGAAGACTTTCTTATCCGCGACCACCTCCTCCCGCCCTTTTTTGTTCCCAGCTCTCTCCCCATCAGCCAGCTCCTGAAAGAGCTGCAGCGGAGGAGGATCGCCATGGCGCTGGTGGTGAATGAGCATGGAGAGATGGAGGGGCTGGCCACGATTGAGGACCTCCTGGAGGAGATCGTAGGGGAGATCCGCGACGAGTATGACCGCGAGGAGCATGGGCCGGTGGAGCGGCTCCCTGACGGTTCCATGGTGATCCAGGGCTCCACGCAGCTTAAGGATCTTAAGTCCGACTACGGGCTTCCCTTCGAGGAGTCGGCCGATTACCACACCCTGGCAGGATTTGTCCTAGCCAAGCTCAAGCACATTCCGCGCGGCGGCGAGGGAGTGGAGCACAACGGCTACAAGCTCACCGTCGTGGATATGGAGGGACACCGGATCGTTAAGGTGAAGCTCGAGGCGGCAAAAAAGGGTTAGCGGGGGGGTAGGAGCTGATAGGCAGGGCACCTCTCGACGAGAGATGCCCTGCCTTCTGGATACTCAGGAAGTTAAGACTTAGTACTCGTCACCATGGGGCATGGGCGGAGCCTCTTTTCTCTTTTCCGGTTTCTCCGCTACCACCGCCTCCGTGGTGATGAGCAGCCCGGCGACCGAAGCCGCGTTCTGAAGCGCGCAGCGCACCACTTTTGTCGGATCTACGATTCCAGCCTTGACCAGATCTTCAAACTCTTCTGCTGCCGCATTAAAGCCGAAGGCCCCTTTGCCGTTCTTGATCTTGTCTAAAACGACCGAGCCATCGGCCCCTGCGTTCTGGGCGATCCAACGCGCCGGCTCTTCCAAAGCCTTTTGCACGATCCGCACACCGATCTTCTCATCGTCAGAGACGCGCAGGTTGCTCAGGGCCGCGCTGGCTCGGATAAGGGCCACTCCGCCACCTGGGACGATGCCCTCTTCGACGGCGGCGCGGGTGGCATGGAGGGCGTCCTCGACTCGGGCCTTCTTCTCCTTCATCTCCACCTCAGTGGCAGCGCCGACTTTGATCACAGCCACGCCGCCAGCCAGCTTGGCCAGACGCTCTTGAAGCTTCTCTTTATCGTAGTCCGAGGTGGTCTCATCGATCTGAGCCCGGATCTGGCTGATCCGCCCTTCAATGGCCGATTTCTTCCCGGCGCCCTCAACGATCGTGGTATTGTCCTTGTCCACGATGATGCGCTTGGTCCGGCCCAGGTCCTTCAAAGTCACGTTTTCCAGCTTGATCCCCAGCTCCTCGGCGATCATGCGGCCATCGGTCAGGATGGCGAGGTCCTCCAGCATTGCCTTACGACGGTCGCCAAAACCTGGAGCCTTGACCGTGCAACATTTGAGAGTGCCGCGGATCTTGTTCACGACCAGGGTGGCCAAAGCCTCGCCCTCGACCTCCTCGGCAATGATCAGCAGGGGCTTGCCGCTCTTGGCCACATTTTCCAAGACGGGCAGGAGATCTTTCATGCTCGAGATCTTCTTCTCGTTGATGAGAATGTAGGCGTCCTCAAGGACAGCCTCCATCCGCTCCGCATCGGTGACAAAGTAGGGCGAGAGATAGCCCCGATCGAAGCGCATCCCCTCGACCAGTTCGAGAGTGGTCTCCAATCCCTTGGCCTCCTCTACCGTAATGACCCCTTCCTTACCTACTTTATCCATAGCCTCGGCGAGGATGTCGCCAATGGTCTTGTCGTTGTTGGCGGAAATCGTTCCCACCTGGGCAATCTCTGCCCGGTCGCGGGTGGGCTTGGATAATACCTTGAGCTCCTCCACTATCTTCTCCACGGCCTTGTCGATGCCCCGCTTGATGCTCATCGGGTCATGTCCAGCGGCCACCATCTTGAGACCCTCGCCAAAGAGGGCCCGGGCCAAAACCGTTGCCGTGGTGGTGCCATCACCGGCCACGTCGGAGGTCTTGCTGGCCACCTCCTTTACCATCTGGGCCCCCATATTCTCGAATTTGTCTTCGAGCTGGATCTCCTTGGCTACCGTAACCCCGTCTTTGGTGACGGTGGGAGCGCCCCAAGATTTCTCCAAGACCACATTGCGCCCCTTAGGTCCCAGCGTAACCGTTACTGTATCCGCTAAGATGTTCACACCACGGAGAATCTTAGCCCGCGCCTCTTCGCTGAATTTTACTTCCTTCGCAGCCATAAAATACCTCCTTAATTATTCAATAATTCCCAGAATATCCTCTTCCCGCAGGATGAGATGCTCTTCCCCATTGAGCTTGATTTCAGCCCCGGAATATTTGCCGAAAAGGATCTTGTCTCCCGCTTTGACCTCCAGGGGGATGAGCTTGCCATCCTCATGTTTGCCTGGACCTACAGCAACAACGCGGCCTTCTTGGGGTTTTTCCTTTGCCGTGTCAGGAATGATGATCCCACCTTTGGTCTTTCCCTCTTCCTCGATCCTTTTAACAATCACCCTATCATGCAAGGGACGAATCTTTAGTGCCATAAACACCTCCTTAATAAAACATGAGTTTACTTATTTACTGAGGGGGAATTTCCAGATGCAAATATAAACTCGCTTCTCCAAACGTCAAGGGGGTGAAGAGCCAATAGGCTATACTTTTATGGGAAGGGGTGATATTTAGCCGGTCGAAAGGGAGGCCAATGATCAGAATTTGGGGTAGAAGGGATTCTTCTAACGTCCAAAAGGTCCTCTGGTGTTGTGGCGAGTTGGGCCTGGCCTATGAGCAGATCGATCTTGGAGGGCGATTCGGCGGCAACAGAGAGAGACCTTATCTCGATCTCAATCCCAACGGGCTCGTTCCGACGATCGAGGATGGCAGCTTTGTCTTGTGGGAATCGAATAGCATCGTGCGCTACCTGGTGGATAAGTATGGCGGGGGAAGGCTGCTCCCCAAGAGCCCGGAGGCCAGGGCCGAGGCCAACCGCTGGATGGACTGGCAACTGACAACCCTGGGTCCGGCCATCGTCCCTCTCTATTGGGGACTGATCCGCACTCCTGAAGAGAAGCGGGACCATGCGGCTATTGAGCAGGCGCTCCAGAAGACAGCTCAGGCCTGGAAAATATTGGATGGCCATATGGCAAAAACGAAAAACAGCTACTTAGTGGGCAGCGACTTCACCATGGGGGACATCCCGCTAGGGGTCTGGGCCTACCGCTGGTTTAACCTGCCGATCCAGAGACCGGAGATGGGGCGACTCAAGGCCTGGTACGACCGTCTCTGTGAACGGTCCCCTTACCGGACCCACATTGTGATGCCGCTGAGCTGACCATCATCTCCTTGACCTGGGCATAGATCCATATTAATTTGAGAGTCTGTATCTCCAACAAAGGGGTGAGCTATGGCAAAACCTGAGGCAAAGACTGAGGCTAAATGGGACCGTTGGGAAAAGGACCGGACCTTTGTCAGGTCTGTCATCGGCAAGTACGCGGAAATCTTCAAAGAGCTCCAGAACCAGCCCAGGGTCTACAAGAGCCAGGATGTCCGCTACAAGGGCGGCCCGACCAAGTGGAGCAAGAACACCATCAACCCACAGGTGGCCCCTATTACCCAGGCCATCGAGACCCACATCGATGTCCTGGCGCCGGGGAGCTGCGGCCAGAAGCACGGCCATATGAACAGCGCGGTCTTCTATATCCTGGACAGCAAGGGCCACGACGTTCACGACGGCGTCCGCTACGACTGGGAGGCTGGGGATGTCTGTATCGTGGAGAACGGCTGCGTCCACCAGCACTTCAACGATGATCCGAAGCGACCGGCGCACATCGTGATTTTTAAGGCCAAGTCCCTCTTTGCCTTTTTCAATCTGCTGATGCAAAAGGTAGTCGATTTCCCGCCCAAGGTCGCCAATCCTGGCTTTGAGGACTTCGACCCGGAAGAGCACTTCAACCACAAATAGGAGGAATCCCGATGCCTTTTGAAGAAGCCAAAAAGATCAAACAGGACGGCTCGCAGAGCGATTACTACCGTAAAGCCCTGGAGCGCTCCCAAAAGTTTCGCGCCGAGTACGGGAAGCGCAGGAGCATAGTGAAGGCCTCGGAGATGCCGTGGGAAAAGAGCCCCCAGGGATTGATCAAGCACTTGGTCAACGAGGAGATGTTCACCCGGGAATTTGCCCTCGAGATGTACATGCAGCTCATCGAGCCCGGAAAGGCCTCGGGCAAGCACCGCCATATGTCCGAGGAGGTCCTCTATGTCCTCGAGGGGCGAGGCTACGACCTCCATTGGGACGCGGAGCCCGAGATGGATGTCAAGTACGAATGGAAGTGGGCCCGGGAACCAAAGAGATTCGAATGGGAAGAAGGAGATTTTGTCTACATTCCGCCATTCACCACGCACCAACACTTCAACGCCGATCCCAACAAACCGGCCCGCTTCATCACGGCGACCAGCCGCGTGGTGCGACTGTTAGGCTTCGACTGGATCGACCAGGTAGAAGAGGCGCGG
>Ga0184634_10000031_pt1 | contig 28100 bp, 27 predicted proteins | sample PLM31_200_b1_FD_133016 | JGI IMG/M metagenome (GOLD analysis project Ga0184634, IMG submission 133016) | Groundwater sediment microbial communities from an aquifer in East River, Colorado, USA - PLM3-1_200_b1 | ecosystem: Environmental > Terrestrial > Soil > Riparian zone | place: USA: East... | reverse complement strand
CCTCAGCACATCATCCTCTGACGCCCGACCGGAGCCGTTTTTCGATGCAAAGACGTTTCAGTGAGTGATTACGAACCGTCAAGGAGTTGTCAGTGAACTGCCCGCGAGTACTTTCGTTCGCTTGGCGCTTATTTCAGGGCTAGTGTATTGGTCAACATTGCGCGGCCGCCGATTTTCACAAAGCACTGGCGATTCTCCCGCCTTCTCAAGGACTTGTCAATCCAGTCCTGCAAACCACGTAGCCGACAAACGCTGACCAGGATAATCCTAATATACCGGCAAGGGTGATGCTGGTGTATTTGACAAGAGGATGGTACAAGGTTAAGCCAGGGAACTGGGGAAGCCGCTTTACCGGGGGCCGTTGATGGCCGGTCCTCTGTATATTTTCTAGGAAGCGAACCAGGCCAGGCAAGCTGAGGCTCAACTGGCTTGAATGCTGGGAGGAGAGTAAGCTCAATATCAATGGAGGTGCCCATGAAAAGGTTGTTGGTTCTTTTCTTGCTGTTGCTCATCTTCCCGGGTTTCCCACGGGCAGCCGAGGCCCCCAAGACCGGCGGGAGGCTGGTCTTCGGTCTGGAGAAGGACATCACGAGCCTGAACCCTTTCCTGCGCACCCAGTCGACCGACGAGATGGTGCGTGGCCTCTTCTACGAAGCGCTTTTGGATGTCGATGCCAGCGGCACTATAGTTCCGAGCCTGGCGCAGTCCTGGGCCGCATCCAAGGACGGAGTGGAATACACCTTTAAGCTCCGCCCCGGGGTCAAGTTCCACAATGGTCAGGAGATGACCGCTGAGGATGTCAAGTGGTGCGCCGAGTATTCCATGAATCCCAAAAATGGCGCCACCGGGCTCAACTACATGAAGCATGTCCAATCGGTCACGGCCCTGGACCGCTATACCGTCAAGTTGACTTTAAAGGAGCCGATGGCGCCATTTCTCGCCTACCTGGCCGGCATCCGCGCCTTTGTGGTGGTGCCCAAGGAATCGGTGCCGCACGGCGCCGAGACCCTGCCCACTTTTCCTCCGGGGACCGGCCCGTTCCAATTCAAGGAATGGAAATCGGGCCGGGAAATCGCTTTCGTTCGCTTCAAGGATTATCGGCAGAAGGGCTTGCCCTATCTCGACGAGGTGCTCTTCAAGCCGGTGGAGGATCCGACAGTGCGCTTTGCCTCTCTGCGCGCGGGCGATCTCGACATGATCGAGCGCACCCCCTATGCCTTCGTGCGCAAAGTGGATGGAGGGGAGGTCCGGGGTATCAAGGCCACCGCGGCCGATGGGGCTGGATTCCGGCGCCTCATCTTCAATGTCATCGAGCCTCCCTTTAATCATCCCAAGCTGCGGCAGGCTGTAGCCTATGCCATCGATAAGAAGGAGTACCTCCAGGGCGCCTTCTGGGGCTACGGGAATCCAGCAGACCAGCGCGTCCCGGCGGCCAGCTCATGGTTTATCCGGATGCCCCAGCGCGAGCGCGATCTGGCCAGGGTCAAGGGCCTGCTCAAGGAAGCGGGTGTGGGCAGCGACTTCGAGCCGGAGCTCCTGGGGCGGAAGGGGGCGGAAGAGGAGCACCAGGTGCTGGAAAGGCAGCTCGTCTCTGCCGGGATCAAGGTCAAAGTGACGGTCCTGGAGTTCGGCGCCTACCGGACGCGACAGCGCCGCGGTGAATTTCAGATGATCCTCTATGGCGGGGATCTGCCCCTCGACCCGCACGATACCTACCCGGTGGACTATGGCTGCGGCGGTTTGGAAGAGGCGAAGGCGAAGCGGCGGACCTTGAATGTCTCCGGCTACTGCAACCCGGAGGCGGACCGGATCATGAAGGAGGCGGGCAGGATCACTGACCCGAAGAGGCGCCACGAGATCTATGCCCGGGCGGTGCCGCTCATCTACGCGGACGCCCCGGAGATTCCCCTGGCCTTTGTGCCGCGCTTCTATACCTATCACGAAAAGGTGAAGGGATTCATCACTGATGCAGACGGCCGCATCAACGCGAGCGCCTTCGGCCTCTCCCGGGTCTGGGTCGAGAGATAATGTTCGGGAAAGTTGATCTCAGTGATCCGTTATATTTTGAGACGGCTGATCGAGCTTATCCCGGTCCTTTTCTTAGTCTCTTTTCTCGTTTTTTTCATTATCCACCTGATTCCCGGAGACCCGGTGGAGGTCATGCTGGGCGAGGAGCGCCATGACCAGGCCACCTATGAGCTCCTGCGCCGGCAGATGGGGCTGGATGAGCCGATCCATGTCCAGTACTGGAGCTGGCTCAGGCGCACCCTGCAAGGGGATCTGGGCTACTCCCTAAGGACCAAAAAGCCGGTATTCGATACCATTGTGGAGCGCTATCCGGCGACGATCTATCTGGCGCTCAGCTCGCTCCTCCTGGGGACGCTCATCGCCATTCCTGCCGGGACCGTAGCCGCGGTGCGTCAGAATACCCGGTGGGACTATGGGGCCATGGGCTTTGCCCTCTTTGGCATCTCCGTCCCCAACTTCTGGTTTGCCCTGCTCCTCATCCTCGGTTTTGGTCTCTATCTGGGATGGTTTCCCACCATGGGTTATGCCGACCCAGGGACCAATCTTGCCGCCTTCCTCTGGCATCTGACGCTGCCCACGATTGTCCTGGGGACCGATATGGCCTCCACTGTGACCCGCTATCTCAGGGCTGAGATGCTCGAGCAGCTCAGGCTCGACTATGTACGCACCGCCCGGGCCAAGGGCCTGCCTCCCCGTCTCGTCATCTACAAGCATACTTTGAAGAACTCCCTCATCGGAGCCACCACCGCCATCGGCCTCCATGTGGGAAGGCTTTTGGGAGGCTCCACGGTCGTGGAGACCGTTTTTGCCTGGCCTGGGGTGGCGCGTCTGGTGCTGGAGGCGGTCTATGCCCGGGACTACCCGGTCCTTCAGGGAGCGGTCCTCCTCCTGGCGCTCACCTATGTGGGGGTGAACCTGGTGGTGGATGTTTTTTATAAATGGCTCGATCCCCGCATCCGTCTGAGGTGAGATGATGGAAACGGCCAACCGCACAGCCCTGTCTCTCTTGGATCGCTTGCGCCTGCGCGCCATCACCGAGCGTGGCGTTGAGGTCCTGGGCATTCTCCTGCGCAACCGCCTGGCCGGCGTCGGGCTCTTCATTGTCGTTATGGCCTCTCTGACCGCCATCCTCGCCCCTCTGCTCGCTACCCATGATGCCTTTGAGATGGACCTGACCCGCCGCCTCCAGGGCCCCTCCGCCGAGCACATTCTGGGGACCGACCTCTACGGCCGCGACCTCTTCACCCGCATCGTCCTGGGGACCCGGATCGCCATGCGCGTGGCCCTGGGCGCGGTCCTGCTGGCCGTCGTGGTCGGCGTCCCTCTGGGGGCCGTTTCCGGCTATTGCGGCGGCTGGGTGGATACCGTGGTGATGAGGGCGATAGACGCGCTCCTGGCATTTCCCGGCAGACTCCTGGCCATCGTCCTGGTGGCGGCTCTGGGGCCGAGCTTCTTCACCCTTTATCTCGCCATCGGCATCAATGCCGTGCCGAGCTACGCCCGCGTGGTGCGGGGAGGCGTCCTGTCTCAGAAAGAGAAAGAATATGTCGAGGCCGCGCGCATGACCGGCGAATCCGAGGCGCGCATCCTCTTCTGCCAAATCCTGCCCAACTGCATCGCGCCTATTCTGGTTCTGGTGACCCTCGACTTCGCCCATGCCATCCTGGTGGAGTCTTCGCTCAGCTTTTTAGGGCTCGGCTTTCCCCCTCCGGCCCCGAGCTGGGGGCTCATGCTGAGCGAGGCCCGGGGCTATATGGAGCTTGCCCCTCATGTGGCGATCTTTCCTGGACTGGCGATCTCGCTCGCCATCTTGGGCTTCAACCTCCTGGGCGATGGACTGAGAGACATCTTCGATCCGCGGCAATACGAGGGCTAGAGATGACCGCGCCCCTGCTCGAGGTGAGAGACCTCACCGTCCGATTCCGTCTGCGCCGCGGCCTGCTGAAGGCCGTGGATAGACTCTCCTTCTCCCTGCGCGAGAGCGAGACCCTGGGGATCGTGGGCGAGACCGGCTGCGGCAAGAGCGTGACTGCCTTGTCGATCCTGAGACTCATCCCTTCGCCTCCCGGTGAGATCAGCGGCGGGGAGATCCTCTTTGAGGGCGAGGATCTGCTCCAGCAGGGCGAAGGCGCGATGCAGAAGATCCGCGGCCGCAGGATCTCTATGATTTTCCAGGAGCCGATGACCTCTCTCAATCCGGCCTTCACCATCGGGGAGCAGATCGCCGAGTGCTACCGCGTCCATCTCGGCTACTCCAGGAGGGAGGCCAACGGTTGGACCGAGCACATTTTGAACCAGGTCCGCCTGCCCTCTCCCAGAATGCTCCTCCACCGCTATCCCCACGAATTGAGCGGCGGGATGCGCCAGCGCGTGATGATCGCCATGGCCCTGGCCTTAAATCCCAGGCTCCTCATCGCCGATGAGCCGACCACGGCCCTGGACGTCACCATCCAGGCCCAGATATTGGACCTGATCCAAGAGCTGCGGGAGAAGATGGGGATGGCCCTGATCTTCATCTCGCACAATCTGGGAGTAGTCGCTCGCCTGTGCGACCGGATTGGAGTGATGTACGCCGGCTCTCTGGTCGAGCTGGCAGGGAGGGAGGCCCTCTTTACCTCTCCCCTTCACCCTTACACGATCGGCCTCCTCCATGCGCTTCCCGCGCCGGAGCGGCGCGCCCAGCCGCTGCGCGCCATCCCCGGGGCCGTGTGCAACCTCCTCGACCCGCCTCGGGGTTGTAAATTTCATCCGCGCTGCTTTAAGGCCCAGGATATCTGCAAGGGCCAGCCCCCGAGATTGGAGAAGAAGGTGGCCGGGGGGCTGGCTGCCTGCTACTTCCCCGGAGAGTAGATTCCATGAGTCTCCTGGAGGCTGGGAACCTGACCAAATACTTCGACCTGAGCGCCGGCCTGGAGGATCGCCTCCTCTATGGCCGGCGCCTCCTCAAGGCCGTAGACCATGTGAGCTTCTCGATCGATGAAGGGACGACCCTGGGGCTGGTGGGGGAGAGCGGCTGTGGCAAGTCCACGACGGCGCGCCTCATCGCCTGCTTGATCCCCGCCACAGAGGGTGAAGTTTACTTTCAGGGGAGGGAGATCCTCAGTCTGTCCAAGAGAGATATTCGGGAGCTGAGGAAAGAGATTCAGATGGTCTTTCAGGACCCGTACGCCTCGCTCAATCCGAGAATGAGAGTGCTGGATATCGTGGGACGTCCCCTGACCCTCTATTTTGGGAGCCGAGGGCAGAAGAGGGTGGATCAGGTGGTCGAGCTGCTGGAGCTCGTGGGTTTGGGATCAGATCACCTCTACCGCTATCCCCATGAGTTTAGCGGTGGCCAGCGCCAGAGGATCGGGATCGCCCGCGCCCTGGCGACGAGGCCGAGGCTGATCATCGCCGATGAGCCGGTCTCCTCTCTCGATGTCTCGGTCCAGGCGCAGGTGCTCAACCTGCTCAAGAAGCTCCAGCGGGAGCTGAAGCTGACGCTGCTCTTCATCTCGCACGACCTGAACGTGGTCGAGTACCTGGCCGACGTCGTGGCGGTGATGTACGCAGGTAAGATTGTCGAGGTGGCTCCGGCAGAGGAGCTATTCCGCTTTCCCCTCCATCCCTATACCCAGGGGCTCGTCGCCTCGAATCCCGCTCCCAACCCTTTTCACCCGAGACAGAAGCTGCTCCTGAGGGGAGAGGTTACCCTTCCCCTCAATCCCCCTGGAGGGTGCCGCTTGGAGCCGCGCTGCCCGATCCGCGTGGAGCGCTGCAAGACCGTGGAGCCTCCGCTCGAGGAGAAGCGGCCGCGCCATCGAGCAGCCTGCCACGAGGTCTAGCGGGCGCCTTGTTGAGCGCCCTGGCCGCCCAGGAAGAACATCACCGCACCCACGGCCACGAGGGCGGAGCGCATGCCCCAGCCCACGGTCGGGCCCCAGGTGTCGACCCACATGAGGAGTCGGAACTCGTAGTCGAAGAGATTTAGGATCATGGAGCCGGCGCCGAAGATCACGAGGTACAAACCGATCTGCTTCATCTGGACCTCCTTCTAGGCTTATGGGCACTGATTCAAAACGGCATGATCCTATTATAAAAAAATTCTCTCTCTCTGTAAAGGCAGCGGAGGCCGAACCGTATCCGTCCCTGAACTCGTTGTCCCAGGGGTTTGATGGTCTTAGGCTTGTGATGTATGATGCGATGGTTCTGGAGATGTCTCAAGGAAAGGAGCCTTGCGTCTATGGCTTACTATCGGGATCTGAGGGAGCAGCTCCAGGCGCTGGAGCAGGCCGGGCTCTTGGTCCGGATCACTGAACCGATCAATAAGGATACCGAGCTGATGCCCCTGGTCCGCTGGCAGTTCCGAGGTCTTGCGGAGGAGGAGAGGCGAGCCTTTCTCTTCACCCACGTGACCGATGTGAAAGGCAGGAAATACGATATCCCGGTGGCAGTGGGCTGTCTGGCGGCTTCGCGTCGGATCTATGGCGTCGGCCTTCAGTGTCGGCCCGAGGAGATCGTGGGGCGCTGGACGGAGGCTGAGGCCCATCCGATCCCGCCGGTGATCGTGGAGAGCGGCCTGGTCCATGAGGAGGTCCACATCGGCCCCTCGCTCCGAGAAAAAGGCGGTCTGGGCGAGTTCCCGATCCCGATCTCGACTCCCGGCTTTGACTGCGCGCCGTATACGACGGCATCGCACTGGTTCACCAAGGATCCGGAGACTGGAAAGATCAACATCGGGAACTATCGCGGCCAGATCAAGAGCCCGACGCGCACAGGCGTCTATATCCACTCGAGCAACCACGGCGGATACCACTGGAAGAAGTGCAAGGAGAGAGGGATCCCCCTGCAGGCGGCCCTGGTCATCGGCGCGCCGCCGGCGGTGGCCTACACCGCGCCGGCCCGAGTCCCTCTCAGCGTCAGCGAGCTGGACGTGGCCGGCGGCATCGCCGGCCGGCCGGTCGAGGTGGTGCGCTGCAAGACCATCGATATGGTCGTTCCCGCCTACGCCGAGATCGTCATTGAGGGAGAGATCTCGACGGAGTATGTGGAGCCCGAGGCCCCTTTCGGTGAGGCCCCGGGGTACATCGGCGAGCGGATGCTTAACCCCTACTTTGAGGTGAAGTGCATCGCTCATCGCAAGAACCCCATCTTTGCCGCCATCGTGAGCCAGTTCCCGCCCAGCGAGTCGAGCAAGATGAAGCAGCTTTCGGCCGAAGGGAATTACCTGCGCTTCCTCAAGTCCGACTGCAATATCCCCGGCATCCTCGAGGTCGTCTTCTACGAGATCGCGGTGCGCCAGATCTGCGTCATCCGCATGAAGAAGCTGAACCCGGCCCATGTCTGGCAGGCCCTGCACAGCATGGTGGGTTATCATCCGGCTACGGGCAAGATCGTGATCGTTGTCGACGAGGATATCGACCCGCGCGATCCGGACTCGGTCTTCTGGGCCCTGGCCTTCCGCATGCAGCCGCATCGCGATATGCTGGTCATCCGCAACCGCACGCCTTCGATGGATCCCTCGGCGGCGCCGCCGGGGAAGGAGCTGGAGGTGTCGATGCATGAGATGGCGGGCTGTTCCGCGCTGCTCATCGACGCCACCAGGAAATGGGACTATCCGCCGGTCTCCCTGCCCAAGCGCGAGTTTATGGAGCGGGCGCGCGGGCTGTGGGAGCGGTTGGGGCTCCCTCCCCTGCGTCCCCAAAATCCCTGGTTCGGTTATCAACTCGGATCTTGGTCCGAGGAAGACGAGGAGGCGGCGCAATTGGCGCTGCGCGGGGAGCATTATCAGACTGGAGAGAAGGCGCTGAAAAGTAGAGTGCCGGTGAAGTAGGAAAGAGAAAGGAGAACGATCATGCTTCATGGCAAACCAATGTCTAAGGAAGAGGCACGGCGATATGTCGATGAACTCTACCGCAAGATGCATGAGCGCTGGCAGCTCAAGGTCACCCGGGGCCGATTTATGGAGCGGCTCAAAGAGGGGAGCCTCCCGCTGGAGGCCATCCGCCTCTACTACCGCAACTGGGCTTCGTTCGTGCTGACCATCAACACGCTGGGGCTCGCGGTCTACTACAAGCAGATTGACTTTTTGAAGAGGGACTTGAGGCTGATGAAGATGTTTGCCTCCAAGCTGGTGGATGAGTTCGGCAAGCCTGAGCCGCCCGGGCATATCCTGGTCTTGGTTAAGACCGGCAAGGCCCTGGGCCTGACCCAGGAGGAGGTCCTCGAGAGTCTCCAACTCCCGGCGGCTCGCGCCCTGGGTGATTTCCATAAGGTGGTGGTCTGGGATGGAGGCATCGGGGACTATTGGGCCTCGGTGGTGTGGGAGGAGGCGATGGGTTATTTCTCTCAGGACTGGCGCGAGGCGCTGACGAAGAAGTATCACCTGAAGCTCGACGAGGTCGTCTACTACACCACGCACTACGAGGCCGACCTCAAGGAGCACGAGGGGACGGCGTCCCACGCCTCCATCGTTCGGGGCGTCCTGGAGCATCTGCTAGAGCACGGCTATGTGGACGAGCGGGTCGGATTCGGTCTGGAGTATTGCGCCGTGACCCCCGTCGATCTCAACGCCTTCATGCTCCAAGGTATCCTGGATGCCCTGGAGATTGACTGACGGCAGTTTTTTTTGGTGGCCGAGAGCCTACAAATCCCCACCTACAGCGGGCTTGCCTGGGCCGGCGAAGAGGAGGGCCAGGAGGCCGCCCAGGAGGGCGAGGTTGAGATCGTAGCCGCCGGCGAATCCCCTGGGGATGGTTGCGGTGATCATGGCTACGACCATAACTGCCGCGAGTAAGAGTGCTGCGAGCCGGGTGCCGGCGCCGAGGAGAATGGCCAGGCCGCCGAAGAACTCCACCGCCGCCACTACCGGGGCCATGATCCCCGGCAGGGGAATGCCTAACTGCTGCAGAAATCCGCTAAAGCCGGCGAGGCCGCCGAAGAGCTTCAGCGTACCATGGCCGATAAAAACGCCGCCGACCAAAAGCCGCAAGACAAAAAAGGCATAATTCCGGCACGGACCAAAGATTCTCTCGAGCATAACCCCTCCTTTCCACTAGAAGATATATGTCCTATTGGTATTGTCAACTGCTTTGTAGCGGAGCCTGAGCCTGCTCGGCCGCAGAAATTGAAGTTTGACAATTCCCTGAATAGCGGTTAATTTCAGAGAAAGTTCGCTTTCGCGGATAGAAGATGCCGATCTACGAGTACCAGTGCCGGAAGTGCGGCCATTTTGAGGTGACGCAAAAGATCACCGGTAAGGCTTTGAGCCGTTGTCCGACCTGCAAAGGAAAGGTAAAAAAGCTCATCTCCAATACCTCCTTTCAGCTCAAAGGGAGCGGTTGGTATCTCACCGACTACGCCCGCAAGGAAAAGGCCCCCTCGGCAGAGGCCAAAGGGCACGGCAAGACGGGTGCTAGTTCAGATGCAGGAGAGAAGCCAGCGGCGGAAAAGAAGCCAGCCAAGGCGAGCGCACCTGAATCGACCCCTCCCAAATCAGAAAGCGCGTAAGGTCTAGCCTGGGCAACTGGGACCAGGGGACCACCGGGTGGCGAATTCGGTTGCTGGGCAGCCTTGCCCACTGCCGTGGCTACCGGCTGCCCGAATCCATCGGAGGTGGGGGTCGGGCCTAGCTATATTTTTCCATCTTTGCTATGGAGCGAGGTGGATGTCTTTGCTTCTCACAAGAGAGGAGGTTCGACCGCTCCTCGACCTGCGCAGGGCCATCGAGGTCACTGAGTCTGCCTTCAGGCAGCAGGCGCAGGGACAGGTGGTGGCGCACGCGCCTTATCACATTCAGCTCAAAGAAAGAGCGGCACTGCGCGTGGTCTCCGGCGCCCTGCTCGGCTCTGAGCGGGTCGGGGTGAGGCTGGGTCCGAATAGCGGTTTCAGCGGCGGCGACCGTATGTGCGCCCTGCTCTTCGATACAGAGAGCGGGGAGCTGTTGACGGTCATGGGCTATCCCTTTGGAACGCTCAGGACCGCAGCCACAGTGGGCCTTGCGGCCCGATACCTGGCCAGAGAAGATGCCCGGAGGATCGGGCTCTTTGGGGTGGGCAGGAATGCCTTGGGGCTCCTCAGGGGGATCGCTCTGGTGCGCCAGGTAGAGGAGGTCTTGGTCTTTAATCGCGATGCGGAGAAAAGAAGGGGCTTCTGTGAAAAGGCGTCTCAGACTCTGGAGATCGACATCCGGCCAGCGGAAGAGGTGAAGGAGGCGGTCCGAGGCATGGACATAGTTCTGACCGCCACCAATGTCACCTCCGCGCTCTTTCCCGAGGAGTGGATCGAGCCGGGGATGCACCTGAGCAGCATGGGAAAGCCGGCGGAGCTCAGCCAGGGTGTTTTCCTCAAGGCCCATCGAGTTGTCGTCGGAAGTAGGGAGCACGAGCGCCTGTATCACGACCGCTCGGCGCCGCTGCCGCTGGTCGAGTTGACGGACTCGGGCAAACTCTCCTGGGATGGAATCTGGGAGCTGGGAGAGGTGGTCGTAGGTAGAAAGGCGGGCAGGGCCGGCCCTGGAGAGATAACAGTCTTCAGGGAATCCCAGGGCGGATTCGGCGATGTGGCGCTGGCAGCCTGGGTCTATGATGAGGCCCGGCGCAGCGGCCTCGGGCGCGAGGTAACTTTATGAACGGTTCGCTCTCTGCGATAAGGAGAGCTCTTATGAGAAGCTCTCTGTGGATGATCCGACTCTCGCTCCTGGGGTTGGCGCTGGAGGTGAGCTCCCCGGCCGCGAGGGAGGCAGGGGCGTCCTGGGAAGGGGAGTGGCAGAAGGTATTGAGGGCGGCTGAGAAAGAGGGGCAGGTCGATGTCTACGGGATCAACCCTGTAGGCAACAACCTGCGCGTCATCTGGGAAGGGTTCCAGCAGAGATTCCCCAACATAAAATTAAACAGCGCTATCCTGGGCCGCGGCGCCGACATGGTTCCTAAGATCATGGCCGAGCGCCGCGCCGGCAAATATCTCGCGGATGTCGTCCTGGCGGGGCCGACGACTCTCTACACGACTTTTTACCCGGCCCGGATCTTGGATCCGGTGCCCCCTCTGTTGCTGCTGTCTGAAGTTACCGACCGATCTCAATGGTGGCAGGGAAAGCACCACTATGTGGATCCGGATCAGCAGTATATTTTCCTGTATGAGGGGAGCCTCTATAGTCCGCCGCTCTCCTACAACACCAAGCTCGTCAACGCGGAAGAGATCAGATCGGTCTGGGACGTGCTCCAGCCAAAATGGAGAGGAAAGATTGAGGCCCTCCATGTCAAGACCAATATAGGCGGCTCGACCGGGCTCATTTTCCTCTACCACCATGCCCAGATCGGGCCCCGATTTATCGAGAAGTTGTATCAGGAGATGGAGGTCACCCTGTTCCGCGATTTTCGTCAGGCAACGGACTGGCTGGCCCAGGGCCGGTTTACCTTCTGCCTCTTGTGCAGAGACATCCAGCGCGCCGCGGAGCAGGGTCTTCCAGTGGCCGAATTGCATCCTTATAGGCTCAAGGAACTGCCTGGCATCGGGGCGGGGAATGGGGCCATCGGTTTTATGAAGCAGGCCCCTCATCCCAATGCCGCCAAGGTTTTTATCAACTGGTATCTCTCCCGTGAGGGACAGATAGCCTTTCGACAGGCCAATAGAGATAACGATCGGAAAACCTCGCTCAGGGAGGATCTGCCGCTGGATATCCTCCCTGAACTTGCCAGGAGGAGCGCGGACCGAGAGTACCTGTTCATCAATCGCCCTGAGTGGATGGATTTTGAGCCGGTCCGGGCCCTGATCGAGCGTATCAGTGGAAAAGGCGGATAGGGAGCGGCGGCGATAGCGTGAGATTTGGTCTCAGAAATAAATTAATGAAGGGAGATTTTTATGGCCACGGCAACAAAAGCAGTGGGAGAGGTCCAGCACCTGGACCATTTTGTGCTGCCCGTGATGGTTCCGGATCGGGCAGAGAAGTTCTACGTCGAAGCCCTGGGCGGGAAGAGCCTCAGCCGGGTTTCCGACCCGGCAGTGACCAGGATATTCATGAAGATCGGGGAGAACCATATAGGGCTCTTCTCCCAGAGCAAGGCTACCCTACCTAAGAGGGAGACTGTGGAGTCCTACCCCAGGTGCGCCTTCGTGGCGCCCGCGGAGGACTTTGAGGGGGTCGCGGCTAAGGTCCGAAGTATGAGCGCTCAGGTGAAGGAGATCGGAGAGGGCGACTCCGTGGGCTGCGGCTGGCCTCGAGGGCTCATCTTCACCGACTCCGAAGGTAACCTGATCGAGGTCTTTAAGGGCGAGCAGAAAAAAAGCAGCCGGGTGGATCACCTCCACTTCGATACCTTAGATGTGGAGGAGAGCGCGAGGTTCTACACCGGGATCTTGAATCTCAGCCTCCTGGAGCGCAGCGACGGCGTGGCGGTCATTGGCATACCCTCCAATCAGACCATCGCGCTGCACCAGGTAAAAGAGCTTTCCGAGGTTACCAGGACCACTTACCGGGGCCGCCATTTCGCCTTCTATGTGACGGATGATAATTTCCATGCCATCGTCGACAAGCTCCACCAGGCCGGGATCGAAGAGCGCGACGAGCATGGCGAGAGGGAGGGGCGCAGGCCGGGAGAGCTGGGCACCTACTTCAAGGACCCGAGTGGATTCCGCCTTCAGATCATCAACCAGAATTCGGCCGAATTTGCCCGCCATGCCACGGCGCGGGCGGCATAAGATAGAAGAGGAGGGAATCGGCATGACAGAAACAGTACCTTATATCGTTGCTCCCAATGATCCGAATTTAGGCTCGGAGATGGTCCACTATCCGGGAAAGGCGGGGAATGTTAAGGCTTACCTCTCCCGTCCCAAGAATGGCGCCAGGCTTGGGGCGGTGATCGTGATTCACGAGAACCGTGGGCTCGTGGAGCATATCAAAGACGTGGCGCGCAGGTTCGCCCGAGAGGGTTTTGCCGCCCTGGCCCCTGATCTGCTCTCGCGCTCAGGGGGCACCGATCAATACCAGAGCCCGGAAGAGGCGATCGAGGCGATCAGAAAAGTGAAGCAGGATGAAGTGGCGGAGGATCTCCAGAGCGCCGTGGCCCATCTCAAGAAGCAGGGTTTCGTCAACGGTCGGATCGGCGTTGTCGGCTATTGCTGGGGTGGGGGTCAGTCGCTCCATTTCGCTACCAGGTGCAAAGAGCTTAACGCTGCCGTGGTTTACTACGGCCGCAATCCCGATCCCCTGGATCTGGTCCAGAATATAGCCTGCCCCATACTGGGCAACTACGGCGAGGATGATCCCAGCATCATGCCGGGAGTTGAGCCGCTCAAGGCAGCCTTAAAGAAGCACGGGAAGAGCTTCGACATCAAGGTCTATCCTGGGGCCAAGCACGCGTTCAACAACAACACCAACGCCGAGCGCTATCACCCTGAGGCGGCCAAGGACGGCTGGGCGAGGACCGTCAATTTCTTTAAGAAGAACCTTGCGGCCTGATGAAAGAGTAAATAGTGAATGGTGAATAGCGAATAGGTCACCGCTGCCCCTTTTCACTTTTGACTTCTTTTAGCTCCGGCCTCTCTCCGATGGCCGTTCGCGCCACAGAAGAGGTGATGAGATAAGGACCCTGAGTGGTATCATGCCAGATCTGCCGTGTCAGCTCTACGTTTCCCGCGGAGAGGACTAAGGAGAGGGCCCCTTCGATCAATCCCCAGGAAGTGGAAGCGATCTTGATGGGCACGAACCACATGTTGCCTACGGTGACGCCGATGCCGATGCCGGCCTTTTCTATGGCATCCTCGGCGGGAATGGGAGCGGGGATCGTCAGGGCCAGGAGGAGTGAGAGGGTACCCAGGAGGCTCAACTTTCTCGATCTGGACATAGGCTGACTCACTAAGAGGAAAACCATTTGCTGCGCAGGACGGCGATGCCGTGGGAGGGGTTCCAGTAGCGCCGGAGGCCAAAATAGCAGCAGCACCCTTCGCTGTCCATGTCGTTGTTGAAGACCCGCAGCTGGCCGTCCTGGAAGCGAATGCGTACGAGACAGGTACCACCGGGGACTGAAGAGGTCATCACTTCCATCACTACACCTATGCCCCATTGGTGATGCCCGCCGTGGGAGACCTCATCTCCTACGCGCAGGAAAAGTCTCTTTCTCTCGCTCAAGGCTCACCCAACTCTCTCTTTGTCCGACCATACCAATCTTGGGCGCAAAGATCAACGGCGGAAAGAAGAGGGCTTGGTCTTTCCTTGGAGTGCACCCCGATAGGGATGCTTCCAGGGGCGGTCTCAAGTTGACATAGCTGCGCGTATCCAATACCATTTTAAATATAAGTAAGGAGCAGCCTACCCTTTATTATGGCAGAGTCCTCCGATGCTCCGCCAGAGCTGCGCGAACGGCTCTTGCGCGAGAGCCTGGCCGCCTGGCGCGCTGAGGGCCTTCTCAGCGCGGAGCAATATGAGATCCTCCTGGCCCGGATCTCCGCGGCAGTATCAGGACAGACAGGGAGCCGGCGGATCGCCCTGGTCCAGGAGCGAAAGCTCGGCCGCGGCGTCACTATCCTGGTGAACCTTGGGGCGCTGGTCCTGGCCGCTGGACTGATCGTCTTCTTCGCCTCCAACTGGATCGAATTCGGCCGGATGGGCAAGATCGCGACTCTTTTTGCTCTGACCCTCTTCTTCTATCTCGCGGGCTTTGAGCTGACGCAGGAAGGGCGCTGGGAGTTTCCCAAGCTGGGCCTAGCCCTTCTCTTTCTCGGCTGCGTCATGTTCGGGGTCGATATTCTGCTTCTGGCCCTGATCTACGACCTGAAGGCTGAGCGCGCTTGGTCGCTGCTCATGGACAGCAGCGTCTGGTTTGCCGTCGCCTATCTGGTGCGCTCCCGCCTGATCCTCTTTCTGGCCCTGGTCGGCATCGTCGCCTGGTTCGGGTCTGAGGTGGGCTATCTCTGGGGTGGCTACTGGATTTACCTGGGCCGGCCTCTGCACTTCATCGGACTGGGCGCTCTTATGGCTGCCGTTTCCGGCCTCCATGCCTGGCGCGGTCAGCGCAGCTTCGCGGCACCCTATGCCCTGGTGGGCTTGCTGCTTATCTACCTCGCCACGCTCATCCTCTCCATCTTTGACTTGCAGAGAGAGTTCCGGGCAGCGGACTGGCAGGCGCCTCTAGCGGTCTGGCTTATGCTCTACGGCCCCTACCTCTTCGCGCTCATGGCCCTGTGGTTTATTCACCTCTATTCGAAGCGCGTCACCCTTTCCCACCCTCCGGTCTTGGCGGTCGCCTTCCTGTTCGCCCTCATGCTCCTGACCAATGTGATCGCCTGGACGCCGGGAGAGCGCGAGCTCTGGTTTATCGTGCTGCTCACGCTTTTGACCTCGGCCGGCATCTACCTCGGTGTCGCCTGGGAGAGCCCGGTCTTTTTGAACACCAGCATCGTATTTTTCGCCATCAATGGCTACACCCGCTTCTACGAGTACTTCTGGGACGCCATGCCCAAATCCCTCTTTTTCATCATCGGCGGGACCACGCTCATGATCGGCGGTATTGTGGTGGAGCGGTTGCGGCGCGGGATCGTGCGCCGATTCGCCGGGGGTGGCCCATGAGCCTGGTGCAGCGACGACCGTGGTCACGCCGGCCTCTCATGTATGGGGTCGTCGGGCTCCAGCTCCTGATCCTTGGCGCCGTTGTGGCCTTTCAGGAGGTCAATCGGTTTTTCGATTCCAGCATCCCGGTGGAGTTGGAGATCTTTCAGGCGCAGGCGCAGAAAAACCCGTTCCGGGGCGCGTCGGTCAGCGGGCGACCGGCACTGAATCTCGAGGGCACGAAGGCAGCGCTACCCGTGTTGCCACTGCAACCCGGCGAGAAGGTGCTGGCCTTCTTCACCGCGGAACCAGGTCATCTACCCCGGATCACACACGTGGAGCGAAAGGGCTGGGGTGGCGACCCACCCTTCAGCGTGGATCATTTCACTATTCCCGGCAGGGTGTGGAAAGAGGAGAGGACCCGACCGAGCTATTCTGGCCGGGGAACGCTGGTAACCCGGGTGGGAAGCCCATCCGTGCTCATAGAGCTCGATCTCCCGGCCACAATTTCCATTGATGATTCCGCTCTGGAGCAGCTTTCCCGGCCGAGCCTGGTTCAGGCCGGCCTCCGGCAGGGATTCCTGGGGCACCGCTACTTCGATAATGTCCGTCTGGCCGGCCAGGGGTGGACCTACCAGATGAGCTTTACCTATGACGAGGCCCGGGACCGCCTGGTAGTGTTCGCGCCCGAGCAGGTGAGCCTTGAGCGCCGCCGGCGTCTCGACGAGCAGGCGGTGCGCACCAAGCTCTTTTTCTTCGACGGGATGGGGAAGGAGATCGGCTCGGCTGAGGTGGTCGGGCTGGTGGTAGAGGGGGTGAAGAATCCGCTTCAGGATACCTTCTGGGCACTGGTGGCAATGGAATCGTGGGGCTATTATGGCAAGGTCCAGCTCGCACGGATGGGTGAAGACGGCTCGATCCGCCAGCGCGGACCCCAGCTCGATTACCAGCAGATCCTGGGGTTCGATGAGGGGGAAGGGAGCCTCTGGGTCCTGGCGAGCCTCAACCCGCCTCAAGGCACCCCTTACTTCGTGCGGCGCATGACTTTGGAGGGGTTCAAGGAGCCGCGCCTGGGCCCTTTCTCATTCAGGCCCCAAAGCGTCCTCGCCCAAGGTGAATGGATCTGGGTCGTCGAACCGGGGCAGCATCGGGTGAGCCGCTTTGACCGAAGCGGACGCGCTCAACTGGAATACCGCGACCTGAATCTCCCCTCAGAGATCGCGGTGGATGGTGGCTTCTTGGTCGTCGCTGAGGCCGCTCGGACCCAGCTCAGCAAGTTTTCCACTGATGGCAAGCCCATCTGGCGCGTGCCGCGTTTTCAGGAGCTGGGCTGGATCCTCCCCGATCCTGGGACGGGTGGCGGATGGGTTGGCGCCCGGCGCTTCGAGAGTCAGGAGGGAGGCATCTTTCGCTATGATGCCGAGGGAAAGATCTCCCGGCCTTCTGAAGTTCAGATCTTCCCGGGATTGCGCGGTGGCCTGGAGCGCCCGCGCTTTACCCACCGGGTGGTACGGTCGAGCAGCAGCGGTCAATTCTACATCCGTGAGGAGCAGGCTGTGCTCATCCTCGCCCCTGACCTGACCATGCTCAAGCGGGTGGAGGGCTTCCGCCACGCCGCAGAGCAGCCCGCCCGCCGCTGACCAGCGCTGCTGAGGGATCAGGCGGAGCTCTTCCCGAGCGAGATTTCGACGAAGTCGCTTCTTTCTTCCGCCCAGGTGTAGGCGCGCAGCTCCCGCACGGCTCCGTTGTAGATAGAAACTACGATCTGAGCCGCCTCAGGGTAGGTGGGTTCTCCAAACGGCGTGGCAAAGGCCTTGTCCTCATCTGAGAAATAGGCCTCGTGCTCCGGGTGGGAGTGGTAGAAGGCCTTGATCCTGGCACCGTCGGCCTCTGCCGCATGCTCGATCGCGGCCAGCTCTCTGGGCTCCATAGAGTAGGCTATGGTGGCGTCGCGGGGGTAGCTCTGTGGGTCCAGGGCATGGAGCCGGTTCTGTATATTCTGGCAGCGGCGCACCTCATCGTTCCGCCCATCATGGAGGACGACCCCGCAGCATTCCTCGGGGAAGGCCTCCATCGCATGGCGTGCGATCTCCTCCCATGCCTTTTGCGTAAGGGTCAGCATCCTTGGCCCGCCCATAGTTTTTCTAGCCCCCGGCCCTCTTTGTTTACCACAGGCTTATCACTATTTGCTACAAGCTAGGCTTCCAAGCCCCTCGCCCCAGCCTGAGGCTGGTCCGCCTCAGGCGGATCCTAGCCCGGCTGGGAAGCATTTCATCTTTTTATTTTACTGTCGTTATTAAGTTGACTTGCGTAGAAGAAGCGTGTTACGAAAAACTAAAGTTCTTCGGCCAAAGGAAAGAAAGGGGGTGGTGATTTAGGAAGGTAAAGGAGATGTCCAGCCGGTTGGTCAGGAGAATGCAAGCAGTCGTGTTTCAGTAAGGACAGTTAGCAAGAATAAGTAAACAAGGGGGAAAGATATGAAAAAGTCATTTTTTGATGTCGGTCTGGTGTTTCTGTTGACGATCGCCGTCTTTGCCGGCTCTGCGCCAAACGTGAATGCCGATGATGACAAGCAGAGGGGAAAGCAAAGCGATCATGCGCTTCTTAACAATTCCAGTCTTCCGGGGCCTGACAGCGCTATCTACTGTGGAGTTAGAAAGAAGGCAGAGCCGTGGACTCTTTACGTCGCCGCTTCGGCTGACTCCTCAGGGGGCACACTCACCATAATGTTCAGGGATGGTGACGTCATAACATTCAATATGCCCGTGGGTGGCTCGTTTAGCACTGTGCAGGCGCTGGGGGGAGTCGCAGAGGTGGACGATGTCGTGCGGATTTCGCTGGGAGGAGGCGCCACCGTTGCTATGGCTAGCGCGTCGGTCAGGCCTGGATCTCAGGACCCGTTTGCTGGCGACGATGAAAAGGACAACTTCTGCATAACGACGGATGGTCCCGGTGGCATCCCCGGCGCAACGCTAGGCGTGGCCGGTCCCAATCCATTCCCCGCTGATGCCGACGGTAATCTGAATTAAAGTGGCGGAGGAGACTCCGCTTCGAGCAAGGCAAGCCTGTATAGAAAGCCTCCGGTCGTCAACCGGGGGCTTTCTATACTTTGTGTCGCAGCAACGTCAATCTGTCAGGTTAACGGCAACGTAAAAATGTCAGGGTGGTAGTTCATAGAGCAGGGCCGGATGGGTGGTATCCGGTCCATATTTACTGGACTTCACTAGTGAAAGGGGATAAAATACGCGTTTTTGTTGGGTCAAGAGGCCTGACCTATGAGTGACTTCGAGATCAAGATCACCCGAGATAGCAGCGAGATCCAGGCGGCCCAGAGGTTGAGGTTTGAGGTCTTCAACCTGGAGATGAAAAAGGGGCTGGGATCTTCCTGCCGCCGCGGATTGGATATCGATGAATATGATCCCGTGTGCGAGCATCTCATCGTTCGGGACCCGGAGGGTAAGCGGGTGGTAGGGACGTACCGGCTCCTCCTGGGTTCGGAGGCCAGGAGCAACATCGGTTTTTATTCGGAGAAAGAGTTTAATCTAGAGAATATCAAGAGGCTTGAAGGCGAGCTGCTGGAACTGGGACGCTCCTGTGTGCATAGAGATTATCGCGATAAGGCAGTCATCGATGTTATGTGGCAGGCGATCGCGGATTATATCAAGAGCCATCGGGTCAGGTATCTCTTCGGCTGCGCCAGCCTCTACACCACGGACCCCAGAGAAGTGAGCGAGTTCTTTGCTCTCCTGCGCGAGGAGTGCTATGCCTCCGAAGAGTTTAGAGTCTATCCGGTGGCGGGAAAGTCCTTTGCCGGTCTGGACGAAAATGTGAGGATCAGAGACCGGCAGAGTCTCTCTTTTCAGCTTCCGAGCTTGATCAAGGGGTATCTGAGAGTAGGGGCAGTCCTCTGCGGCCCGCCGGCCCTGGACCTTGAGTTTGGCACCGCCGACTTCTTTTTGCTTTTGGATATAAAAAAGTTAAGTATGGAATATCTCCGTCGCTTCGGCTTTTCACTTCCCAAGGTGCGCAGTGCGGTGGCTTAAACTCATTGCCCTCTCTTTGGTCTGGCCCCTCTACTTTGTCTTGGCCGTCCTGACCCACATGGGGGTGACCCTCTTTTGCCCTGCTCTGCGCTGGCAGGTCATCAGCAGCCTGATGCGGAGTTTTACCGTTCTCGTAAGGGTCGTCTTAAATATAAAGATCATTCTGGAGGGGGAAGGCAATCGTCCAGAGAAGGCGGGCCACTTCATCGTATGCAATCACTTGAGCTACGTGGACGGGATCATCTTGGGGAGCATCTTCCCGGTGATTTATGTATCGAAGAGAGAGGTGCGCGGCTGGCCTCTGATCGGTCAATGGACAGCCCTTCTAGGAACGGTCTTTATCGATCGCAAAAGGAAGGAGAGAACCCCTCTCTTCGTAGATGAAATTGTCAGGAAGTTAAGACAAAAGGCCAATGTCCTGGTCTTTCCGGAGGGAACCTCCACCAATGGGGAGCGCCTGTTGCCTTTTCAGTCCGCCCTCTTCGCCGCCTCCTTAAGCGTGCGGGCTCCGGTTGTGCCGATTACGCTCACCTACAGAAAGGTCGACGGCGAGCCTGTGTCGCCAGCCAATTGGGACCGAGTCTACTGGTATGGCGACATGGAATTTGCAGGCCATTTCTGGGCTCTTCTGGGGCTTCGGAGCGTTGAGGTCTCGGTCAAGATCCACCCCAGGATAGAGACCAGGGACTATAAGAACAACTCCCTGAGCCGCAAGCGGCTCAGCCTGGTCTGTTATGATCTGGTCTCCGGACGCCTTGGGGCCAAGGGCCGCTCTCGTGGCGGTCTCTCTTCTTCTCTCGCGCCCAGATCAACCGGGTCATCACCTCGTTGAAGGGGGTGCGCACACCCAGCGCCTCTCCGTATCTCCAGACCTTGCCATTGAGGGCATCGATCTCTGTACGTCGGCCGCGCTCCAGATCCTGGAGCATGGAGCCCTGATGGTCGTAGGTGGCCGGTAGGCAGTCAGGAATTTTATGCTATTTCAGCGATCTCTCTCGGGGAGGGAGCTGATTGTGGTAGAGGTGGTAGTCGAAAAGGACTTTCACGGCGTAGCCTAAGGGAATTTCCTCCTCCTCTTCTAGTCTGCTCGCCACCTCACCGGGCCCCCAGTTATAGGCTGTCAGGGCCAGGTTTAAGTCTCCGAACTTTTTCTTCAGGTAGCTCAGATAGAAGACGCCGAGCTTGATATTGAGGGTGGGATTATCCAGGCTGTCTTCGCCTTCCCATCTTTGGAGCTGGAGCTCCTCGGCCAGGGCATTGCCGACAAAGGGGAGGATTTGCATTAACCCTCGTGCGCCCTTGGAGGAGAGGGCTGCGTGGTCAAAGCGGCTTTCCACTTTGATCACTGCCAGGACCAGCATGGGGTCCAGAGAGTGTCTCAGGCTCTCATCAAAGACCGCCTCGGCCATAGCCCAAACCAAAGAGTCCTTTACCTCCGGCCTGTAGGGTTTAATCACGGCATAGATTTTGAGTAGCTCGTGGAGCGCCTTCCCGGAATTCTTATCGAACGATTCGATCCTGTGGGTGATTTCGCGTTGGAAGGGCTTGCTCGGCGTAAGAAGGAATATAGGAAGGCATAAGAGGGCGAATCTCAAGCGCGGGGTTAACCCTCTAACTTGCTGATATTTCGTATATTTTCTTCTTTTGGCCATGTGTAAAGGTTTGAAAGGTCCGTGCTAAATAACAGTTTTGAAAAAGCTTGTCAATAGCCCCAAGGGTAGTCATGAGGGGCTAAATCTGGAGGGCGAAAGAGGGGCAGGGGTTGAGGAACCGCTTACCTTCCCTTCTTACCGGTAAGAAGGTGGCCCCATTTCTCATGCACCTGACGTTCAAACTCGGGTGTGAAGGTCATCGATTTGCCGAAGTGCTCGATCCAGTCCCAGGGCTTGCAGGCGTTGATCAGGACTCGACCGCAGGTCAGGTCTCCGGCCTCGCGCTTTTTGGGGCTGATGATCGGGTCTACCCTCGTGCTCACGGTCCCGCGCACAATATCGATCTGCTCCTCCGGGAGGCAGCGGGTGGTCATGGCCCAGAGGACGTCGTGCATACTGGTCGGGTCGATGTCTTCGTCCACCACCACGTAATAGCGGTAGGCGCTGTTGGAGCCGCGCGCAGCGGTCGCCGTGAGAAGGGCCATCTTGGCGTGTCCGGCAAACTCCTGTTTTAGCGAAATGACGATGAAGAGCCCATTGGCATGGGCCCAAACTCCGCGGATCCCCGGCAGCGCGGTCCGCTCCAGCGCCTCCCAGACCGCAATCGCCGCATGAGTGACAGTGCCGACGCTGATGTTGCGGTTGCAGGAGGGGGGGCCGGTCAGGATCGGGTCATTGCGGTGGTAAACGGCCTTGACGTGGATGACCGGCTGGGGCGTGGACTCCTGGCTGTAGTAACCGGGCCACTCCCGGTAGGGGCCTTCGATCCTGGAATCTATTTCCGGAGGGGGGACCTCTCCCTCAATGGCGATCTCCGCCCGGGCCGGGATGGGGAGTCCGGTCAGCTCGCCCCGGATCACCTCCACCGGCTCTCCTTTGAGTCCCCCAGCCAGATCCAGCTCCGACCTTCCCCACGGGGCGCTGGCCGTCGCCGCATGAAACAGCTCCAGATCCTGGCCATAGCAGGCCACAACCGGGCAGGCCTTGCCCCTGGCCCAGTACTTCTTGGCGATGATCATTCCGTGATGGTGCGGCTCCACAAAGTAGCCTACGGTCCTCTGGTCGTGGATCATCTGCCGGTAGCAGCCCATATTGACCCAACCCTCGTCCGGGTCGCGGTTGATTACCAGCGTGGCGGTCCCGATATACCTTCCCCCCTCCAGGGTGCGCCATCTAGGGGTGGGAAACTTGGGGAGGTTCACCTTATCGCCCCGGTCGCAATTCTCTAGGATCGGTCCATCTTTTACCTCGCGCGGCGGAATGAAGCTCGTCTGCTTGCGCCTTTCCTTCATCTCACGCACGAGCTCCAGCAGGCCGAGGTGCGTCGGTATGCCCAGGATCAGGGCCTGCTTCTGGGGGCTGTTTTGGTGGTTGGCCAGGACCCGGAAGCCTGGAGGGTAGCCGGGGATCTTGTCGAAGAGGAGGACCGGATTTTCCTCGCTCTCCTGCATCATCTGGGAGATGGCGCCGATCTCCAGATCCCAGTGGGCCCCCTCCACCACCCGCAGCATCCCCAACTTATCGATAGCTGCCAAGAAGTCTCGCAGATCGCGGAATCCCATAAACGACCTCCTTCAGTCGATTACCCTTTCCCGCACCAGCTCGCGGTATTCTCTTTCCGCGAGCCCCAGAAGCTCGCGGTAGAAATGTTCGTTGTGCTCGCCCATGAGGGGATCACGCCTTTGCGGGCCAGCAGGGCTCTTGGAGAAGATGAAGGGAGGGGATTGATAGTGCATCTTGCCGATCTCCGGATGCTCCAGCTCCACCCACTGGCGGCGATGGGTGAGCTGCGGATCGGTGTAGAGGTCCTTCATCGTATTGACCACCGCTGCCCGGATGCCCGCGGCCTGGAGCCTCTCCATAACTGCCTTCGGGGTGAACTGGCAAGTCCACGCTCCGATCTTCCGCTCCAGCTCCTCTTCGTGCTCTTTCCGCCCCTTGTGGTTGGCAAACCTCTTTTCCCTGGCCCAGGGTGGGTCACCCATCGCCCGGCGGAGCGATTGCCACTCCTCGTCTGTGAAGGTACTCAATACACACCAGCTATCCTCCCCTTTGCACGGATAGGCGCCGTGGGGTGCCGCTTGGGGGTCCCGGTTGGCATTGCGCATGGTGACTTGGCCGTTCACCTTATAATCCAGGAGCAGCGGGGCCAGGAACTGGAGGCCGCTTTCGTATTGGGCCAAATCGATATAGTTCCCCTTGCCGGTCCTCTCCCGGTAGTCCAGGGAAGCGAGGATGGCGATGGCGCCGTAAGCCACAGCGATGTAATCGATGTAGGGTCCGTAGAGGATTTGAGGAGGACCGTCCGGGTAACCGGTGAGGTTGGTAAAACCGGCCAGGGAGGAGAGCTGGGAGCCGAATCCCGCGTGGTTGGCGTGGGGCCCGCTCTGTCCCAGGTTAGAGCTTGACAGCATGATCAGCTCTGGTTTGACCTTCTGCAGGCACTCGTAGTCCAGTCCGAGCCGCTTCATCGTCCCGGGACTGAAGTTCTCGATCACCACGTCAGACCAGGCCACGATCCTTTTCGCCAGCTCGGTCGCCTTCGGGGCCTTTTTAAGGTTCAAGGTAATGTCCAGCTTGTCGTTGTTGCACAGGGCGAAGAGGCCGGAGCGGTTGAGACCATAGATATTGTCTTTGTAGGGAGGATAGTGGGTGCGAAAGCCGTCCGGGCGCATCTTCGATTCGATGTGGACGACCGTAGCGCCATGGTCAGACAGGTGCTTGCCCACGACCGGTCCGGCGGCAAAGGCGGCGAATTCCACGACTTTGATTCCTTCGAGTGCGCGCATATGCTTAGCGAATTGCTAGTGTAGTGAGTCTAACACTTCTTTACTTAAGCAATGTCACCCTGAACGAAGTGAAGGGTCTCATGTATTTGGAAAGACGAGATTCTTCGCCTCGCTCAGAATGACAATCAAAGTAAAGGGACTTATGACTCACAACACTAGCTTTTCAGCCTAAATTACTCCCTCCTGCTTTAATCCGTCCAGCTCCTTTTTTGCCATCCCCAGCTCGCCGCAGTAGACCTCCTCGTTGTGCTCGCCGATCAAGGGGGCGCGGCGCCAGATCCGGCACGGGGCCTCGGAGAACTTGGCGAAGCCACCCGGGTAAATGAGAGTGCTCTTCAGTTCCGGATGTTCCACTTTCTGCCAGAAGTCCCTGGCCTGGAGCTGCGGGTCGTCCATGATCTCTTTTACCGTGGCTACGGGATAGCCGAGCATCTCTCTCTTGATGACCTCCTCGAAGAACTCCCTTTTGGCGATCCCGGAGAAAAAACGGGCGATGGGCTTCTCCATCTGGTCGATCTCTTCCTGGGCGACCTCGGCGATGTTAAAGGACTTCCAGTCCTTGTTCTTGAGAAACTCCGGGGCCATGCCCTTGCTGTCCATCCATTCGACCAAGGCATGATTCGTTCTCCTGCCGGCCTCGCCGCCATAGATGATGAAATTCAGGTAGCCGTCCTTGCAGGTCCAGAAGACCCGCATCTTGGCCCCGGTGATGCTCCGCCCGGTCATAAAGGCCCCGGCCCTCTTCTCGAGCTGGCGGTTGAGATCCCAAAAGGTGTGGGCATGGGAAAAGGCCCAGAGAAGAGAGGCCTGGGCCGAGACATCGACCTGCTGTCCCTGGCCGGTGCGGCTCCGATGGAGGTGGGCGATGAGCGCGCCCATCGCGGCATAAGAGCCGGTCCAATGGTAGGACTGGGGGAAGGTGACGCGCAGCGGGGGCTTATCCGGATCTCCGGTAAGCGACATGCAACCGCTCGTGGCCATGATCTCGATGTCCGATGCCCGAAAGCGGCTGTAAGGGCCAGTCTGGCCAAAGGGGGTAATGGAGACGAGCACCAGACGGGGATTGAGTCGGCTGAAGCTCTGGTAACCAAGACCGATCTTCTCCAGATAGCCTGGGATAAAGGACTCGATGACAAAGTCTGTTTTGGTTACCAGGCGGCTGAAGATCTCCCGGCCCCTGGGGGCCTCCAGGTTGAGGGTGATGCCCCGCTTGTTGTTATTGAAGGCGAACCAGTAGAGGCTCTTTTCCGGGTCGGGCTCTTTGCCGTAGAAGGGGCCGATCCTTCGCGCCGGATCTCCCCCTGGCCGCTCGACTTTGATGACATCGGCTCCGAGATCGCCTAATATCTTGCCGCAGAGAAAGCCCATCTCATCGGTGAAGTCCACGACCCGGAAGGGGGAAAGGAGACCACTTTCTCGACTCACCATAGCTCTCCTAAAAAAAAGGGCAGGGAATTCACACCCTGCCCTTCTCCTATTCCTAAACTCCTACCTAACTGTCCCGGGCTATCTTCCGGTCCGGGCCAACGATTGGACCCATCCCTTCATCCGCGCCTTGGCGTTTTGGATGTCCTTATCGTTGAAGAAGTTCTTGAGGCTTACCTTGTTCACGGCGTAGACCGGGCGCAAGAAGTCATTTTCATAGCCGAAAGGCACGGTGGCGTCAATGCACATGCCGCCCTCAAACCTGGTATTGGACGCCGTCCACTCCCTCTCCCCGGCGGTCATGCGCTCGGCGGGCATGAAGGTCTGCCCGCGCCCTCCGGGGATCGGGTTGAGGATATCGGTGTGCGGGTTCACGCGGGTCGTGAGGCACCACATGATGTCGTCCATGTCGTAGATGTCTGTGTCCTCGCTGACCGCGATACAGATGCGCATGCCCTGGGAGGTCGACATGAGAGCCGACATGAAATTGCGCTGCCAGCCCTCGTCGATCTTGTTCCGTTTCTTGACCTGGATGATCGCGCCGCCCCAGTCGGTCATGCAGTAGGGGATATTGACGTCCTGGATGAGGCCCGGCTGGATGCGCTCGCACAGCTCATACATAGCGGCCTCGCGGATGGTGGTGTCGATGTTGTGGTCGTCCAGCGTATGGACGCCCAGGGCGAAGATGATGGGCTTGGATTCCGGTTTCCGCATGGTCACCGCGGTGATGTGGAAAGTCGGGGCCTTATAGGCCTTGCCCATGTAGCCGGCCCATTCCGGGTGGAAGTGGAAGCGGCCCTGGACCCCGGCCTTCTCTGACTCGGCGGTCTCATAGCGCCGGTCGCGCGGATTGACGTAACCTTCCAGCACGACCTCGCAATCGGCCAGGGCGTAAGCATCCACCGTGCGCGCCTTGACGAGCCTGACCGGGAAGCCCTGGACCGCCCCGGCCACGCCGATCTCATCGCAGCCCTGTGGTAGGATCACGTAATCGAAGCCGGCGCCGGCCAGGAGCGTGCATGCCGGTGGGACCCCGAAGCACATGGTGATGGGAATGGGCTTGTCTTCCTTATAATACTTCGTGACCACCTGCCACATGTGCGAGCCAGGCGAGATCTGGAACGTCCCCACGTTGCCCCAGCGAAAGTTCATCCGGTTGTAGCCCAGGTCGAAGCCGCCCGCGAAGTAGTCGCCGGAGACCAAACGGTTGCCGGAGCCGACGGTCAGTTCAGGCTCGAATTCGGTGTGGCGAATCGGGACCAAATGCTCGTTGACATCCTTGGGCTTCTCAATCACCACTTCCTGGGATGGGGCCTCGGACTGCTCGACAACAACCGGTGGAAGCGGGTGGGTCAGGGCATGGGTCAGCTTGCGCGTGCGCTCGGTGTCATCTTTCCAGCCGAACATCTTGTTGATGACTTGGATATCGCCAAACAGGTTGGTGACGACCCGATGGTTCGGCTTGCCCTTCACCTTGTTGAACAGGATCGGGCATCCGCCGTCGAGCTGCTTCTGGATGGCCGTGATCTCAAGGTCGGGATTGACCTCCTTGTCAGTCTCGATCAGGTCACCCTCGGCCCTCAGCCACTCCAGGGCACCGCGCAGATCCGCGGTGAGCTCCGCCTGCTCCCCAGCCACTTTCTTGACCGCCTTGCTCATATCCCGTCCTCCGATGAGAGAAAACTACAACAAAAACGCAACTTATCCGACATCAGGCCAAAAGTCAACCTTTTGCACTCTGGCAGGCGCCGCTCGATCAACGCAACTCCTGCGCCACCTCCCTCAGAATTTTATAATCCACGATAGTCGCAGGGACGACGAGAGAGAGGTCGCCTCCTTTATCCTTCATATTTTATACTTTTCCCTTTCCCCTCTTCCCTTGACGCCCAGCCTCAATTTGCCCTATTTTACGCTCAACTAATACAAACGAATTAAGTCGTGTTACACCTCGGGGAAGAGAGCCTTCGGGCCGTGGGCAATAGGCCTCTGCCTTGAGGGCCACCACCCCGACCCCTGAGGGTGGTTATTCCTACGGTCTGCGCCTTACGGAACTTTCACGCTCAGGTGCCCCCGGCCCTCAGTCTCCTTTCCCTCGACCGGGTTGTATGTAACGTTGTTAAAGACGTTTGTATTAGCTTCGGCTGGGTCCCCCGATCCGGTCACATCGTTGATTTCGCGTCATCGCGCGGCTTGGCTCTCTTCCAGCCGGACCTTTCGTTCCTATGGTTGGATGGACGGATTCGACAGAGAGGGTTCGGTGAAATGTGTGATTGCAAGACCTGAATCGAGGTCATGCTGTGGGTTACGTGAAAAGACCGCCGACCCCTTCAAACCTCCCCTCACCCCTTAGTCGATTGTATGCAGCCTATGCCGCGAGTGGAAACGTGGCAGCAGAGTCGCGTCTAGCCCAGCAACTGCAACAATAAGTCAATACCAATGCCCACAATCCGTATAGGTTGACGTGTGTCACGCGACAGGCGATAATCCTGTTCAGATGAGTATTCGTTCGATTCGACATCGGGGCTTAAAGCGGCTCTACACAACAGGGGAGGGAAGGGATCTTCCGGCTGCCCTGGTGGAGAAAATATCCGACATCCTGTTGGCGATCGACGAAGCCACCCGGCCGCAGGAGGTTGGTTTGTTT
>Ga0184634_10000030_pt1 | contig 28194 bp, 26 predicted proteins | sample PLM31_200_b1_FD_133016 | JGI IMG/M metagenome (GOLD analysis project Ga0184634, IMG submission 133016) | Groundwater sediment microbial communities from an aquifer in East River, Colorado, USA - PLM3-1_200_b1 | ecosystem: Environmental > Terrestrial > Soil > Riparian zone | place: USA: East... | reverse complement strand
TTACTCGAAGACAACAACCAATCGCGAGCCCGGCGCCGGATTTGCTCGCGCTCCCGAGCCGGGTGTTCCTATAAATACGCCGGCCAGAGATCAAGAACGCCGCGAGCGACGATCGCAAGCAAAAGAGTCCTTTCCGGCACGGGCCGAACTATATCACACATTGTTTTTCCAAATTTTGTCACGACCTGTTTTGCAAAAAGTGAATAAATTGCCTCCGGTTGTCGATAACTTTTGCGCGGAATATTGCGGATCTCTTTTACTTTGCACTCGTCGGCAGCGCGGCGCAGGCCTGCTGAATCCCTCGGGCGGCGACCCGCAGCGCTTCGCGTTCCTTTTCCTTCTCTCGATGGTTCCGCCAGTCCCCCTACCAGCGCGCGACGAGAGCACCGAACCAGCCATTTCTTCGTCTCGAGAGACTCCTCATCGATCGGCCGGAGGTAATAGGCGGCCGGCGGCAGGAAGTTGTCGACGGCAAGCTCGGCGGGAAACATCCCGAACCGCTTTGCTTGGCTGTATTGACGTTGTGTAGACATATTTGCTATATTCGCTGTAAAAGAGTTGTGCGAGTTTTAGCACAGAGGTGACTTCTATGGCCGAAACACAAACGCGAAATGAGATCATCAACCTGCGGGCAAGCCGGCGGCAAAAACAATTGATCGACCAAGCCGCGGAGTTGCTCGACAGAACCCGGTCGGACTTCATGCTGGAAGCCGCGTGTCGGGAAGCCGAGGCTCTGCTGGTGGACCAAACTCACTTTTCGCTCTCTGAAGACAAGTTTAAGCGCTTCATGGCGGCGCTCGATGAGCGTCCAAAGGAGAATCCCAAGCTTCGAAAACTGCTTCAGTCTAAGGCTCCGTGGGATCGGTGAGCGGCACGGAGATTAAGCACCCTCCGGAAAAACTTCAACCGGAGCATGACGTCTCAAAATTCGATTGTGGTGAGTCGGGGCTCAACGATTGGCTACGCCGGCGCGCACTTCAAAACCAGCAAAGCGGTGCATCGAGCACCTATGTTGTTTTGGACAAGATGCGGGTTGTCGGTTACTACAGCCTGGCGGCTGGTTCAGTGGCACGGGAAACGGCGCCGGGTCGTGTAAGGCGCAACGCGCCGGACCCGGTGCCCGTGGTCGTGCTGGGCCGGCTTGCGGTCGACCGGGACTTTCAGGGCCAGGGGCTCGGGCGCGCGTTGCTGCGTGACGCCATCCTGCGCACCCTGCAAGCCGCGGACATTATCGGCGTGCGCGCAATCCTGGTGCATGCGCTTTCGGAGCAGGCGAAGCGGCTTTATGAAGATTGCGGGTTTGCGCCTTCGCTGATCAATCCTTTGACGCTGATGATCACTGTCTCAGAGGCCATAAAAGCACTTCGGAAGAAATGAATAACCTCTTGCAGGGGAAGAACCGATGCCTATGAAAAACCCGCCCCATCCTGGGCGCATTGTTCGCCAAGAGTGCATCGAGCCTCTGGGACTGACCGTAACCGAAGCAGCCAAGCGGCTCGGAGTGACGCGGCAGACCTTGAACAACCTGGTCAATGGCAAGGGCGGTGTCTCGGCCGAGATGGCGGTGCGGCTTTCCAAAGCGTTCGGATCGAGCCCCGAGGTGTGGCTCGGCATGCAGATGGAATACGACCTCGCGCAAGTCGAGAAGGAAGCGGGCAACATCAAGGTCAAACGGGTGGCGTGAACGCGGAGCGGATCTTTGTGCTTGCGATCAGAGGAAAAGCTCTGCCCATGAAAAACCCGCCGCATCCCAGTTTGTCTGTTCGCGCCGACTGTCTTGAACCCCTTGGGCTTACCATCACCAAAGCGGCGAAACCCCTTGGTGTGTCACGCCAGGCTTTAAACAATCTGGTTCACGGTCAGGCCGGGATCTCCGCGGATATCGCGACCCGGCTCAATAAGGCTTTCGGCGGCGGCGCCGATACCTGGCTTCGCCTACAGGCGGCCTACGATCTAGCGCAGGCCGAAAAATAAGCGGACAAGATTCAAGGTGCGGCGCGGCGTGTTTGAATGATCGTTCGCCAAGCATGGCAACCGAGTACGTAATTTTGGGATCTCAATTCCGCGCTCTAAAGGCAAAACCAATCCTCCTGAAATTCTCCGGAAGAACGGGCCACGTTCAACTTCTCAATGCGCTGGCAGTCCAGCTTCAGATCAAACCACACCGAGAGGCTTGGATGACCCATCAAAGGGTCTTTAAGGAACTGGTCTCTCGACCGCGAGACGTCCACATTGAATGCGCGCATTATCTGAGTTGGAAGGCTTTAGAAGCACTCCGAGATATTTGGGATGAGACCGACTCCGAAGGCCCCCGTCGCACGCTCAGAATCGTCATGGTTGGTGAGAAAGGTTTTATTCGGAAGGTCGTCAACAGGCATCCTCAGCTGGCAGATCGCGCCGGCATCTACCCGCATGCTTAAACCACTTTTCTGAGCGGCGCCGGTCGGCGACCTTTAATTTGAGGATCTCGACGGTGCGCGTTTAGCAATACCGCCCTCAGGTACGAGCATGGTTGGCGATGACTATGCCCGCCGTTATCGCGACAACGGCGATCACAGCCCGCGGCTGTATCGGCTCCTCAAGAAACCACGCACCGAAGATCATTGCTGACAACGGATTTAGGCAGACTGTAATCGCGACCAGAGCAGGCGTGGCGTATTTTACGCCCTGGTTCCACAGGTAATACAGCAGCGCACCGCCTACAACTCCCAGATATGCGATTGCCCACCATCCCATGGAATCTAATAAGAGCAAGCGGTTCATTTCTCCGCGCACAAGAAGACCTGATAGAAGGCACGAAACGCCGGCAGCCGTCTCGGCAGCGGTTACCGTCATTGACCCGTACTTTTGAAGATATGGCCGCGCAAGAACGTTGTGCGTAACAAATCCAAGCACGGCCGAGAGCATAAACACCTCGCCGAGCCATGGATGCGTTGGTTGTCTCGATACGGCCGCCTCGCCAAGTGCCAGTACCACGCCACTGAAGGCGAGCGCCGTCCCCGAGACCTTCCAAATGGTCATTGGTTCAAACCGGAAAAGGGCATTAGCGATCAAGGTTATCAAGGGCGTTGTTGAGAGAACCAATGCCGCGCGAAATGACGTCGTGTGCTGGGTCGAAGCCGAGAATGCCCACGGAAAAAAACCAAATATCAGAGCGCCCAGCAAGAAGACAGCGAGCCAATCTTTGCGTTCAATCTGCGTTTTGAATAACAGGGCGAAGGGTAACAAGCAAAAAAAGGCTATCAAGTAGCGCATTCCGGCGACAACCAGCGGACCGATCTGGTTTACAATGAGCCGGGTCGCCACAACGCACGTACCTCCCAAGAGCTGAGATAGAGCTGCGTAGCTCACGCCCAGGCCATGTTGGTCAGCCATCAACCAGCCTCCTTTGCAGATGCCAAACGTTCAAGCGGAGCAGTTAATGTCAAACGATCGCGCTGAAGCACATTGCGCATTGTTTGGTGACCGATTAGTCCCGCGATTTTGCCTACCACCTGCTCATAGAAATAGGAATCGTTGCTATCCAATCCATCGTTCATCGGAAGATTTTAATCTCCGCTCTCGCTCGTTAGTAGATACAGTTCAGTTTCAAATCTACAGACACAGGTGTCAAAAAAATTGATCTGTAATGGTTACAGATCAATCAAACTGAATCTGTGTACTCTCTCTACGGTAAACAAAAAATACGATGCTAAACGCGAGGCGCCTAAGCCAGGGGAAGTGCTAAGTCGTAGCAAAGGGGCAGCTTAGTCAAACCACATGGTCCCAAAGGTTGGCGGCGTTTTCGTGGCGAACTTTGATTCGGTGTGTCACTCCATCTCTCGTAGTGGAATCCGGAATTTGGCCTTGGTCCCAACGGGAATCGAACCCGTGTTCCCGACATTAGCGATCGATCGGTGAGCTACGACGCCGCGGATATGAGCTGCTTGGCAAAGGTCCCGGCATCGCCACTTTCGTCGACAAAAACTAGCACGGTGAACGTCTGTTCACTTTGCCGATGTTCTGTTGCGATTCCTTTCCCCGAAACGGGGAGCTCTCGAATTCTTTGCACATCAGTACGGAGATGGAACCTTTAGATTAGCACTAGAGCGGAGGAGGCCGAGTCCGTGGTCCATGTCCCAGTCTTTAAACGCTCCGGCGAGGATTTGTTGTTGCTGATTCGAAAGAGCACTCCAAACTGATTGTGTGGAAACTCCTGTTTTCTTGTCACTTAGCCACGGGGTTATGATGGACCACGTACTCGTAGGAGTTCCATTTCCTAAATGGTTACCTATCCGCTTCGCAACGAAGTTCACGAATGGATCTGGTTTCGGTCGTTCGGCTTTTATCAAAAACAGGTCAAAAAATTTAACGATCTGGTGGTTTGCCTTTAGCTGCTTCGTTCTCTCGCATAGCTTGTGCTTCTTTATGCGAGATAGATCCGAACGAGGCGCGGCCTTTGTTCGGTCACGCAGCTTCGCACAGTTACGGCTGCAGGATATCCGCCTGGGAGTATCGGCGACAAAAAACGTTTCACACTCATCGCAAAACTTGAGCAGTCTTATCGTTGAGTCCGTAAGAGTCTGTACCGCGATCCAAGAAATTAGGTCGTGAACGGTCTTAATGACAGGTGAGAGTTCAGCAATCCACTGATCCGCGCTTTTTGGTTTCGTCTCATCTAATTTAAGTAACCTTTCTCCCTTTGCGAAGCTAAGAGGTGAATGGCGAAGCCGCCGTCTGGGACCGAGACAAGTCAGTTCGGGTCGGAATGTGAGCTTGATTTGGTCAGCGAGGAGGAAAGGTCCTCGACCTGGCGCCGGATCATTTGGATCAAAATGGAAATCCCGCAGAGATCGTCGCAGATTCCGCTGTAAATTCGTTATCTCATCAAACCAGAGTGCAGGGTGATGGTTATTACGGAGGTGACTTGAAAGATCGTCTGCCAAGGCCTCCGAGACCGCCGACGAAGGAAGAAAAGAATCTACCACAGGGCCGGGTTTAAGCTGTAAAGAGGCAAAATCAAAATTGAGGAAGTCTCTAAGAAACTCCAAATTTGTAAGTTGCTGGCGCGCCTTTTTTCTTAACCACTTGCCGAGTGTCTCTGTGAGCGATTTGGATCCTTCAACTGCAGGAGTTGCTTCGAATATCTCCGCCCCCTCCCCCGACTTATTCGAAACGTAAGCGCGTGACACAAGGCGGAATCTAGCAGTAAAAAGACAACATGCAAAGCAAAAACCTAGAGTGGGTCAGTCTTCGACTCGACAAAGATATCGTCCGCGCGCTGCGCAAAATTTCCACTCGCGAACGGAAGTGTCGGTCGGAGATTATGCGGCAACTGATTCGCGAAGGTTTAAATTCTACATGGAGGTCAGAGCGCAATATGGTGCCAAATCATTTCCGTTGATAGCATTCCGACTTGGTTCCAGTTTCGCTACTGTCTTTGCGAAGGCACCCGAAGTTCTGTCGTTCAGAAATGCGCCCGCCCGCGGCTCGCTGCAGGTTACAAGGAGAGTACGAAAAAAAAAGACCCGGCACTCATTATGCCAGGTCTAGGAGAAAAACCGCCCCGATCGCCAAATCAGGAGGTATTCCGTGCCTTACCTATACGGCTTTCGTTTCCCGCTGTCAATAATTTCAAGTTCCCTCCGTAATTTCTTTAGGCTTTCGGTTGACACACTGGCTCAGGTGCCGCTCCCGGCGCTTAGCCTCACTTTTGGAGAACAAAAAAAGGAGAGCGCCCTGTGGCGTTGATCTACGCCGACGGCAGCTGTATCCCGAACCCCGGCATTATGGGAATCGGGATCGTTTACCGAAAACTCGATCACGCCTTTTCGGCTTGTCTTGGCGGCGGCACCAATCAAGTCGCCGAACTCTTCGCCCTCTACGCTGCCATTGAATTGGCTGACGTGGGCGATTTCATTTTCACTGATTCAAACTACGCGGTTAAAGTCGCGCGCTCTGAATGGCGCGCTCATTGTTACCAAGATTTGATTTCGTTGATTCGTAACTCACTGATCGAGAAGCGCATCCGCCTTCAGTGGGTACAAGGTCATTCAGGTCATGTGCTGCAACAGCGCGCAGACCGAGTGGCTAACAGAGCAGCGCGGAAGCGCCGGCCGCGGATAGAGCCCCAGGTGGTGTCTGTTAGCGCGTGGGTTGCGAGGTGTCAGGCTGCACTGACCCGAGATCCCGTTGGTCGTGAAGGTTTGCAGACGGTTGACCATGCTGACGTGGGGTTCACCAGCGGTAGAAATGGTGAGCATGCCTAGCTTGGAGTGCCTCGGGGTCGTGAGACTTCGGGGTCACTGCATCTTGACGGCGTGATCGTTAGAACCTAAGCGAGATCGCGTCGAAACTTCTCTCTCTTTAGAGAGGACAGAAAAACGGATGCAGTGCGTGGCGGGTGGCGGAGGTAGCGCACAGCAGCAGACGGGATACCGGGAGGGGTTGCCGTAACAGGGGTGTCTTCAGAGTTTGAAAGTTAAGAAAATGGAAATTCCCTTCGGGAAATATCGCGGGGTGTAGGTAACGGAGTTGCCACTCAACTATCTCGAATGGCTTACCGGCATCGAGCTGTTGGAACCGTTGCGGACGCGGGTCAAAGAAGAGTACGAGCGGCGTTTGCAGGATCAGAGCAAGTGGGAAGGGCCGATTGATTTGAAGATCGTTGACGAAATTATCAGCGCGGGCGTTCGGAGTCTGGCTCGAACGCATCATCCAGACGCTGGCGGCGATCACGACAAAATGGCTTTGATCAATAGCATCGCAGACTGGTTACGAGAGCGGGCGCGAGAATGACTCAAGTAGCGCAGTAGTAAATCCCCTGGACCTCAGCATTCAGATTTAGTGTGAGAGTCGAAAATACACTCGTTAACGCATAAAATACGACCTAGAGTCTGAAGCGCAATGAATCTACTCACAGTACAGGAAACGCAGAGCCGGCTTCATTCGAGGACTAGATGGACGAACAGGATAGCTAAACAGGAATAGATGTGAGCGAAATATATCTCACGGTCGGGGAAGTTGCGCCGTGCTCAAGGTGAGCTCGAAGCGCGTCATGAACATGATGTGCGCCGGCATCTTCATGGAGGGCGTGCACTTTTTTCGACCGCGAGGGTTGAAGCCGCGTTTCAAAGCGTCGGCGGTTCAAGCCTACGTCGAAGGCAAGGATCAGCCGCAAGCACCAAACCTTATTCAGTTGAAAAGAGGGTCGGTGTTGCGTATTCCGGTAGCACAATGAGTTGCACGATCGTCATTAACCGCCATGGCGTTCTTACCTTCCGGATTTATTTCCGAGGCCGGGAGTATTGGAAATCGACCGGCAAGAAAGACACCGCGGAGAATCGGAAGTATGTCGAAGCGCTGGCCGTGGTGATCAGCAACGCCATTGCCGATGGAAGCTTTAGCCTAGATTGGTTCCAAGAGACGGAGGAAGCGAAGCGGGATCGCCGCACCGTTGGCGGATACTACGCCGAATGGATCGAGCGCAAAAAGCCACCGATGGTCAGAGCCGGGCTTGAGCGCGATTACAAAGAGCACTTCGGCCGCTACATTTTCCCCCGCTTCCGGAACGTAGCCCTTCTGGATGTGACCGCGCGCCGGCTCGAAGAGTTTCGCGGCTACCTGCTAAACGAGCGCGGATTGAGCATGAAAACGGTTCGTAACGTCGTGGGCGCCACGTTCCGCGCTTGCTTGCGCGACGCTCGCAAAGTCGACGCCTTGCTGGACAAAGACCCCTTCGAGGCGCTTACGTGGCCCAGGACTCAGCTACAGCGTCCCGATCCGTTCACCGAGCAAGAGCGAGACGCGATCCTGGTAGCATTCGCCAAGCACAGTCCGTTCTATGTCCCCTTCGCTCATGTCTTGTTCTGGACCGGTGCGCGCCCTTCCGAGCTTTTGGCGCTGCGATGGGGCGACATCGACCTGCGCGGCGGCTTTCTGACCATTTCCAAGAGTCGCTACAAAGACACCGAAGGTGCGCCCAAGACCACAGGCAGCGAACGCAGCATCAAGCTTTTGCCATCTGTCGTCGAGGCTCTCAACCGTCTTAAACCCTTGCACGTGACCGAGAGTAACTACGTTTTCCTGAATCAGGAAGGTCAGCCGCTCAACTTTCATACTTGGCGCGGCGGTGTCTGGTATCGAATTCTGCGCGGCGCCAGCATCCGCGAACGGAAGCCCTACGCTTGCCGGCATACGTTCATCAGCGTAGGCCTTTCCAACGGTGTCAACATCAAATGGCTGGCCGAGTACTGCGGCACCAGCGTTGCGATGATCGAAAAACACTACGGCCGGTATGTAAAAAACGATGCCGCGGAGCAGCTTTCCAAGCTTGTAGCCGTGACCCCCGAGAAAAAACAGAGGGCCGCGGCGGGGGAAGCTGTTGAAAAGGCAGGAAAGAAGGGTTGGTGGGCCCACCTGGACTCGAACCAGGGACCAACCGGTTATGAGCCGGTGGCTCTAACCAACTGAGCTATGGGCCCTTCACAGACAGTCTTGCGTTTAGTGTTACGAGTTTCGGCTATGAAATGCAAAAAGCTCCCGGTCAGTTTTCCATGAAACTCTTTAGCCGCTTGCTGCGGCTCGGATGACGGAGCTTTCTTAGCGCCTTCGCTTCGATTTGGCGGATGCGCTCGCGTGTGACGGTGAATTTTTGTCCCACTTCTTCCAACGTGTGATCCGACTTCTCACCGATACCGAAGCGCATGCGCAGCACCTGTTCTTCGCGCGGCGTCAGCGTCGCCAATACTTTGCGGGTTTGCTCCTGCAAATTGATATTCACCACCGCATCTGCGGGTGTGATAATACGCTTGTCTTCGATAAAATCTCCCAAGTGACTGTCTTCTTCCTCGCCGACCGGTGTCTCGAGCGAAATCGGCTCCTTGGCGATCTTCAAAACCTTGCGCACCTTGTCGAGCGGAATTTCCATCTTGGTCGCGATCTCTTCCGGCGTCGGCTCGCGCCCGATCTCCTGGACCAGGTAGCGTGAAGTGCGAATCAGTTTGTTGATGGTTTCGATCATGTGCACCGGGATACGAATCGTGCGCGCCTGGTCCGCGATCGCTCTCGTGATCGCCTGACGAATCCACCAAGTCGCGTAGGTGGAAAACTTGTAGCCGCGTTGATATTCGAATTTGTCCACCGCCTTCATCAAGCCGATATTGCCTTCTTGAATCAGATCGAGGAACTGCAGCCCGCGATTGGTATATTTCTTGGCGATACTGACGACCAACCGGAGATTCGCTTCGATGAGCTCTTTCTTGGCCAAGTTGGCTTTGGTCTCGCCTTCGATGATCGACCAGACGCGCCGCTTGATTTCCTCCGCGGGTATTTCGAGATCCTTTTCGATATGGCGAATGTCGCGCCGCGTGCCCCGTATTTCTTCGGCCATGTGCAAGATCGCCTCGTGCCCCATGCGGAACTGGCCGATGACTTTCTGCCAATGTTTTCTGCGTCCGTCCGCGTTGCCCACGATCTTGAGAATATCCGATGACGGCTTGCCCACCCGGCGCTCGTAATCCTTGACTCTGCGCTCCAGGGTTTGCAGCCGCTCCATCACCCTTTTGAGGCCGTCGGCGATCGCCTCCGTCTGTTTGCGATTGAGTTGCAGGTTTTTAAGGCCGTTGATGATCCGATCGTTGTACTTGGCGATGCCGTTTAGCAGCGATTGGCGACGGTGCGACGACAGCCGCTTGGCTTCCAATTGCCTTTTGATTTTTTCCCGATCATTGGTAGTTCGACGAATTTTGCCGATTTGGTCCAACAGTCTTCTCTCATGAACCTCTTCTTGTTCAAAATCTTCGCTGTCCTCGTCGCCTTCTTCCTTGATGATTTCACGCACGCGAATTTCATGTTGGGCGAGCTTCTCACCGAGATCCAGGATGTAGGTCAAAGCCAGCGGACTGGTTAATACTTCATCGATGACCTGTTTCTCCCCTTGCTCAATTTTCTTGGCGATCTCGACCTCGCCTTCGCGGCTAAGGAGGGAAACCGTTCCCATCTCGCGCAGATACATGCGCACCGGATCGCCGGTCTTGCCGACGACGTCGCCGTCGACGTCGTTCTCGACCTCCTTCTCGTCCTCCTCTTCCTCCGCGAGTTCCTCGCCGGCGCCGCCGAGCGTCACGCGCTGGTTGGCATCGACCACCTCGATATCCATTTCGCCGAAGATCGACATGACGTCGTCGATCTGGTCCGGCGACACCACCTCGGCGGGCAGCATGTCATTGACGTCATCGTAGGTCAGGTAGCCTTTCTCCTTGCCCAGGTCGATGAGCTTCTTGACCTCCTTCATGTTCTTCTTCTCGCCCTGCTGAGCGGCGGAAGCGGAGGCGGATTGAGTCTTTGCTACCGGACGATTACCTTCGGCTCGAGCTTTCGGCGTTCTAGTTGGCGTTTTTTTCGAACGAGGTCTTGCCATTCTAGTATCCTTTCTCTCTTCGCTTTCTCATCCTGCTGTTCTTCCGCGGCACGAATTGCTACCCGTAGATCGCGTTCCCGCTCCTTGAGATACTTGCGGCGCAAGTGCGAAAAACAATCGCCGGCCATCTTGACGCAATCGGCGTCGGAGAGATTTTCCCCTTCCAATGTCAATGCAGCGATCTCACTGGCGAGCTCCGCCGGCAAGGATTGGGTCAAATGGGAGACATCGACATTTTTCCGTTCTTGCCACTCGGTGATGATTTCGTCAACCACGGGACGCCACTTCGGCCCAAACCATTGTCGCGCTTCCTGCTCCTCAACGAAACTCTGCAGCACCGAAGGCAAGCGCAGCGCCAGACTCACCAGCGATCGTTCCGCCACGTTGTTACGACCTTCCAATTCGGCGGCGGAAGCGATGGAGCGCGAATTGAGTGCGGCTGGGCGAGCCAGCGGCGTCCCCGTCGGCTTGCGCAGTGTCTCTTCACGAATGCCGAGAATGTCGACGGCACGCCGCGCCAGCAGGTCGGCTTCGAAGGCGTTACTCACCTTTGCCAAAATCCGATTCACCTCGCCGGCAATCCGGCTCTTTCCTTCGAGGGTAGTGCCATGCTGTTCCTGTAACCAAGAAAAATGATAATCCGCCAGCGACACGGCGTGATCCAGAATCCCTTCCAACGCGGCTTTTCCCCGGCTACGAACAAACGTATCAGGATCCTCGCCTTTGGGCAAAAAGGCGGAACGCCCGAGCAGTCCCGCTTCGACAAAGATCTCGAAGCTGCGCGCGGCGGCCTTTTGGCCCGCGTCGTCACCGTCGAATAAGGCGATGATGTTCTTGGTGTAACGCGACAAAACTCTTAGGTGATCGGACGTAAGTGCGGTGCCGAGCGTGGCGACAGCATAGGAAACGTCATGCTGAGCCAGCGCGATCACATCGAGATAACCCTCGACGACGACGACGCGGTCGGCTTTACGAATTCCGTCTCTGGCCTGATAAAGTCCGTAGAGAGTCGCGCCTTTATGAAACAGCGGGGTTTCGCTCGAATTAAGATATTTGGGCAAACCCTCGTTCAGTACTCGGCCACCGAAGGCAACGACCTTGCCCGCGGGATTGATAATGGGAAAAATCACCCGCGCGAAAAATTTCTCGTAAAACTGTTGTGGGCCGCGCTGGCCAACCAGACCCAGACGAAGCGCATCATTGACCGAGCCATTTTCTCTCTTGATGACTCCCAGCAGCCCAGATCCGGATTGCGGCGCGTAACCGAGCATGAATTTACGCGTGGCTGCCTCGTCGACGCCGCGGGATTTGAGATAGTCGAGCGCCTTTTTTCCTTCGGCATGAGCAAAAAGAATTTTTTGGTAATTAGCGGCCACACGCTCGTTGATGTGGTAAAGATTCTCTCTTTCGCCGATCTCCCTCGCAGCCCCTGCCCGTTGAGTCCGCTCCACCGCGATACCGTAGCGCTTCGCGACGCGCTCGACGGCTTCGGGAAAGGTCAGATGATCATACTGCATGAGGAAGTGAAACACGCCGCCGCCCGCGTGACAGCCAAAACAGTGATAGATGCCTTTCTCTTCGCTGACAGTAAATGACGGAGTCTTTTCGCCATGAAACGGACAAAGGCCGATATGGTTACGGCCGGCCTTTTTAAGCGTGACGAAATCCGAAATCACTTCAACGATCGACGCGCGATTGCGAATCTCGGCAATTTTTTCCTGGCTGATCATCGCTGACAGCTACAATCGATTGACGCCTGGCGAGGATGCTCGCTCCGACGGCTCGCGGTAAAAAATCTTTTCTTTGCCGATGCGGATTATATTCTCGGCGAGCCGAGACAGCGGCGTGACGAGATACGATCCGTCGAAATTATCGCGAGTCGAATGCGGCAACCAAGAAGACTGACTGAGAAAAAAAACCGCCAACGCCGCAAACGCCGCGCCCTTGCCGACACCAATGGCGATGCCGCCGGTCCGATTGACGGTCTTGAGAAACAGCATTTTTTCCGAACGGTGCAGCAGCCAGCCGGCAATATTCAGCAAGAAATACACGAGAAAAAAAATCACCACGAAGGCCGCGCCTTTGAGAAGCAGCGGCGAGAAGTTCCACATTGCGCCGCCGTACGAAGCCACCGCGCCGGCGAAGGTCACGGCTAATATGAAGCCGGCGAGCAGTCCCACGAGTGAAAAAAATTCCCGGAAAAGCCCTCTAAAATACCCTCGCAAACCGAAGAGCGCCAAGACCACGACAAGAATCAGATCGACCCAGTTCACGGACGCAAACCATCGGGAAAACGCGCCGCCGTCGGCAACCGACCAGGTGCGCGCGTCGCGTTGTAAAGCTTCACGGATGTCACTCCGTTGGCGAACGATTCAAAAAGCAGCGGACAACCGGGTCTCGAAACTCGATTATAAGCGCCCGTAGAGATACGAAGGAATCTCCACACCCGGTCCGCTCGCTTCAGCTTCAGCCACTGAGCAGCTCTTTTGCGAGCTCGTTGACTCGCTTGCCATCGCCCCTGCCGGAGACTTTGGGCATGACCAGCTTCATCACTTTACCGAGATCCTCGACCCCTTTGGCGCCAATCTCGGTGATGCTCTGTTGAATCAGTCCCTTCATTTCATCTTCGGAAAGCGGTTGGGGTAAGAAGCGTTGGAGCACGGCGAGTTCGGCCTCTTCCTTTTTAGCTAGCTCCTCTCGCCCGCCTTTGCGAAACAAGTCGATGGCCTCGTTACGCTGCTTACGCAGAGTCGTAATGGTCTTTTGAATTTCTTCCGTTGTGAGCTCTTTTCGTACGCGAATTTCTTCGTTTTGGACCGCCGCCAATAGTAGCCGCAGCGTGGATAACGTTACGGCGTCGCCGCTCTTCATGGCAACTTTGACGGCTGCTTGTATCTCGCTTTTAAGTCCCATCGCGTATTGGATCGTCTCATGTTAGCGCGTCAAATCGTCAAAAAGAATGTCTCACTCGCCGCAGCGCCCGCTTTTTCGCGGCGATGGCTTTCTTTTTCCGCTTAACGCTGGGTTTTTCGTAATGCTCGCGTTTGCGCAGCTCGGCGAGAATACCAGCCTTTTCACACAGCTTTTTGAAGCGTCGGATTGCGCTCTCGATAGATTCGTTTTCTCTGACTCGAACTCCAGTCATAAAATGACATCACCCCCGATCCAACAGGACCGCACTTTTACCGCGCTTGATTCTAACGGATTTCTCTTCCAAGTCAAGTAATTGACTTTAAAAATGAATAGTTTGGAGGCAATTGGCAAGCGATTGAGCACTGCTCTTCGCGGCATCGAAAGCGACGCCATCGCACGAGTCGCTGGGCAAGGCGATTTCAGACATCCTTGCGGACAATCAGCGCCGCTTTAGATTCCAAAACCGCTCGGGAAAATCCGAAATCAAGCCTTGCGCGCCCATGGAGACGAAGTTTTCCATCTCTCGTACTTCATTCACCGTCCAGATATGGACGTCCAAACCGTCTTCCCAAGCTTGTACGAGGAAACGCCGCGACGCGAGCTCTTTTTGCACATGGATCGAAGCTGCGCCAAGCCGTCGGGCCGCTGCAAATGGATCCTCTTTTGTTTGGGAGCCAACGATCAGTCCGATCACCGCCTCGGGCGCGAGTTCTCTGATGCGGGCAAGGCAGCGGTAGTCGAAGGACGACAAGATCGTCCTGTCCAAGTAATCGTAGTGACTCAATGTAAACAACACTTTGAGCTCGATACCGGGCATTGAACCGGGATAGGATTTTAATTCCAGGCAAAAATCCGCGTTGCCCGCCACGGTTTCCAATGCTTCTTCGAGGGTGAGAATGCGCTCGCCCTGGTAGGATTTCTTGCGCCATCGGCCGATATCGAGCTTCTTAAGCTGTTCGAGGGTTTTACTTTTTACCGAGCCTTTAACACCCGCTGTGCGCTTCAAGCCCTCGTCATGAAAGATTACCACGTGACCATCTTGGGTCATCTGACAATCGAGCTCGATCATATCGACGCGCGCTTCGATCGCTCTCACGAAGGCCAGACGAGTATTTTCCGGATAAGCGCCAGACGCGCCGCGATGGGCAATTTTCTTAAAGCCGGCCATCTGCCTGGATTGCGAGATTATGTGGCAAAACCAAATTTGCCTCGGCGGAATTCGCCGAGCGATCGTCAAACGCTTGTCGCCCCGATGCGCAGATGTATCAAAAATTCTTTGTTGCCCTTGGGCCCGAGCAGCGGCGATTCGATCACACCGAGCGGGTCGTAGCCGAAGCCCAGCGCGGCAGCTTTGACTTCTTCGATCACCCGCTGATGTTCGTCAGGGGAGCGCACCACGCCGCCCTTTCCTACTTTCCCTTTGCCGACTTCGAACTGCGGCTTGATCAAGGCGACAACAACGCTATTGTTCTCGAGAAGTTTTCTTACCTGCGGCAAGACCAATCTAAGAGAGATGAAAGAAACATCGATGGTAGCGATATTGGCGACGTGCGGCAACCGGTTCGGCTCTAGATAGCGAACGTTGGTCTTCTCGAAAACGACGACGCGGGGATCGTTTCTGAGCTTCCAGGCCAACTGGCCGTAACCGACGTCGACGGCTATGACTTGCGCCGCGCCGTGAGCCAGCAGACAATCCGTGAAGCCTCCGGTGGATGCTCCGATATCCAGAGCAGTTTTGTCCTTGACGTCGATGGCGAATTCGCGCAGGGCCTTTTCGAGCTTAAGCCCGCCGCGGCTCACATACGGAGAAATCGATTTCAGACGAATATCGGCGCCCGCATCGACCAAGACACCGGCCTTGGTGATCGGTCGGTCGCCGACGAGAACCTCGCCGGCCATAATCCTGCGCCGGCCATCTTCCCGGCTCCCGACCAACCGGCGTTCGACCAATAGCAGATCTAGGCGCTCCCTCTTTCCCATCCCTCCCTGCTTTTTTTCTTGGCGCGCCGGGCCATCTGTAGCGCTGCTCGAGCGATTGCGTCCTTGTCGAATCCGCACATCTTTCTCAGCTCATCCTGCGTGCCGTGGGGAATGAATCGGTCCGGCACGCCGAGCCTTCTGACCTCGACGCCGGTCAGACCTTCGTCAGCGAGCATTTCGACGACGGCGCTGCCGAAACCGCCGGCGGTCACGTGATCTTCAACGGTGATTATTCTGGGAATACGAGTGAACAGATCGCGGAATAGATCTTTATCCAGCGGCTTGACGAATCGGGCATTGACCACTGCGGCGTTAATGCCTAGCGGCGCCAGGTCCTGAGCCGCGCGCAGGGCCGGAATCACCGGCTGCCCGATGGCCGCGATCACCACGTCCGCGCCGTCGCGCAACAACTCGGCCTTGCCGATCTCCAAGCTTTTCATCTCGCGGTCCAGGTTTACGCCCCAACCCTCACCGCGCGGGTAGCGCAACGAAATCGGGCCGTAATAGTCGACGGCGGTCTTGAGCATATGCTGGAGCTCGTTTTCATCCTTGGGCGCCATTACGACGAGGTTCGGCATGGAACGCATATAAGAAAAGTCGAATACTCCGTGGTGGGTCGGCCCGTCGGCGCCGACCAGTCCGCCGCGGTCTAAGGCGAAGACGACATGCAGATTCTGCAGACAGACATCGTGAAGAATCTCGTCATAACCGCGCTGCAAAAAAGTCGAATAGATCGCGACCACGGGAATGTAGCCTTCGGTCGCCATTCCACCTGCAAAAGTCACCGCATGTTGTTCGGCGATGCCGACGTCGTAGGTGCGCTCGGGAATCTCGCGCGCGAGTTTATCGATGCCGGTGCCGCTGCCCATCGCCGCCGTGATTCCCACGATCTTGCGATTCTGTTTTGCCAAATCGAGCAGCGACCGGCCGAACACATCGGTGTAAGTAGGAATCGGTCCCTTTTCTTTTTTGGCTTTCCCAGTCAACACGTGAAAGGGCGTGACAGCGTGGAATTTGATCGGATCCTGCTCCGCCGGCTGATAGCCTTTGCCCTTCTTGGTCAAGACGTGCACCAGAGTCGGCCCTTCGATTTTCTTGACGTTCTTCAGCGTCGCGATCATTTCGCTGATACTGTGGCCGTCGATCGGACCGACGTATTGAAATCCCAAGCTCTCGAAGAGAAAACCCGGTGTCACTAAACTCAAGAAAGAGTCGCGAATCTTACGCGCCACAAATTTAAGATTCTCTCCCTTGGGTAAACTCTTGAGCAGGTTGGAGAAGTTCTTTTGCATTCTCACACCCAGGTCGGTGGTAAATTGCTTGCTCAAGAAGGATGACACCGCGCCGACTCGCGGGTCGATAAAGTGCTCGTTGTCGTTCAAAACAACGATCAGATCGCGGTCCAGATGGCCGGCAGAATTGAGCCCCTCATACGTCAGACCTGCGCTCAAACCTCCGTCGCTGATCACCGCGACCACCTTGCGCTTCGAGCCTTCGAGATATTTTGCTTCGACCATCCCGAGGGCCGCCGATATCGAAGTTCCCGCGTGTCCCGCACCGAAGACGTCGTATTCGCTCTCCTCGCGGCTCAAAAATCCACTCAAGCCGCCGAGCTGGCGAATGGTTGCGAGCCGGTCGCGCCGCCCGCAGATCAATTTATGCGCGTATGCCTGGTGACCCGTATCCCAAACAATCCGATCTTCCGGAGTATTGAACACATAGTGAAGCGCCAAGGTGAGCTCGACGGCTCCCAACGTCGACGCGAAATGACCGCCGACTTCCGACACCACGGAGATGACTTCTTCGCGCATCTCGGCGGCCAGTTGATTTAACTCGTCAATTGAAAAACCGCGAATGTCTTTCGGAAACTCAATTCCATCGATTAATCGAGTCATCTTAGTTGCCCATCTCCTCACTTAGTGATTGTGAATCGCCGTGAATCGCTCTCGCGACAACGTGATCGGCAATCGCCATGAGCGGAATTGCCGGCGCGCCAAAAGGCCTCACTTCATCGAGACAGAATTCTAAAAGCTCTTTCAGCTTCTCCTCAGCCTGGCTCGCGCCAACCAGCGCAGGATAGGTCGCCTTCTTAACCTCATTGTTACCCGACTCAGCTCTTTCGTCGGCGGCGGGCTCCCCGCGCGCATCCAAAATATCGTCTGCGATCTGGAAAGCCAAACCGAGGCGCTCGCCGTAACGAGTGATCCGCTTGAGGTCCTCAGCGTTAGCGCCTGCCACTTGAGCGCCGATACGAACCGAGGCGAGAATCAACGCGCCGGTTTTTCGAACATGGATCAACTCCACGGCGGCAAGATCGACGTCTTTTTCTTCTGCTTCCAGGTCGAGCGCTTGCCCTCCTACCAACCCTGTCACGCCAGCGGCGCGCGATAGCTCGTGGATCATTTGCAAAACCAAATCTGCGGGCACGCTTCGCCGGGACTCGGGGCTCGACATCAAATGAAACGCCTCTGTCAGCAAGGCATCGCCGGCCAGCAAGGCCATGCCTTCGCCAAAAACTTTGTGCGCGGTCGGCTTGCCGCGGCGCAGATCGTCATCATCCAGCGCCGGAAGATCGTCGTGAATCAGGGAGTAGGCGTGAATCATTTCGATGGCGCAGGCAAACGGTAGCAAATTAGTTTGCTGCGCGCCAAACAATTCTCCAGCGGCAAGCGTGAGAATCGGCCGTATTCGTTTGCCGCCGGAAAACACTCCATAACGCATCGCTCGAAAAATAGTTTGCAACTCTCCTGGGTAATCATTGAGAAAACGGTCCAGCGCACGATCGATGACGACCGACTGACCATGGAGATAGTCGTTTAGATCGAATTTTTGCAGCAGATCCAAAGTCATCGAGATCAACGGTGTTTCGCATCCCATCGAGACATTTTTGTTTATTTTATCATCGACTCAGCAACGGCTTCAATTAGGATCGGCGACCGGACTATTCGCGACGGAAAGACAATATCCCGGTGGTATCCCCATTGCGGAGGAATCCCCAGACGCGCGGCTCGCCGTTTCACCAACATGCGGGGGTTTGTAAAATATCAGATGCACGCATGCCAAACTTAGAGATCATGAAGCCGAGGGGTGAAGCCAATTAGCCGGCGAGCACACATGTCCTCTTTCACGCTAATCCTCGTCGATCCCGCTTACGGGCAAGTCCTCGAAGGACTTGAGTTGCAATTTACCTTCCTTGTCCTTGACCAGCAGTTCGACCTTCTTTTCCACTTCATTCAGTTTCTGATTGCAATACTTCACTAGCCCGACGCCCTTTTCGAAAGCCGCGAGCGAATCTTCGAGCGCCAGCTCGCCGGACTCCAGCTGTTCGACTACCTGCTCCAGGTCTTCCAGCGCCGATTCGAAGTTTTTATTGGGCGGATCTTTCCGTGCCATGTTCTTTCTCCATTATGCTCGGCGCCGACTTTGCGCCTTGGGCCTGTGCCGATTCGTTTGCAGTTTTTTTGACCAACGCTAAAGGATCGATTCTGGCGTTCGCCAGCCGCGCGCCCCAGTGAAGATGCGGTCCGGTAACCCGCCCCGTCGCCCCGGACAAAGCGATGATATCACCTCTTTTCACCATGGCTCCATCCTCTACCATCAGCTCCGAGAGGTGGAAATACATCGTGAACAGCCCGCCACCATGATCCAACACGACGCTGCCGCCGGCAAAGAAAAAATTTCCCACGAGCACGACGCGCCCGTGATTGCTCGCCATGACTTCCGTTCCCATCGGCGCGGCGAGGTCGGTTCCGGAATGGGGCGACCGCGCTACGCCATTGATGATTCGGCGCAGCCCAAAAGAAGAAGCGGAAGCCTCGTGCGGCACCGGTCGAACGAACGGACCGTCCCACAACCGTTCTTGCGTGGTCGCTGCAAAAACTCGCGCGAACGCCGCCTGTTCGCGGCGTATCTCTTCAAGCGTTTCCGGACTCATCTGATCGAAACCCGGCGGCACGCTAAATGACTCTGTGTGGAACGCTTTAGCTTTAATCTTTAGCGCGACCTCGCGGCGTTGTTCAGCACCCGCCTGGCTCGTCAGAGTCAAAAACAGTTTTGCCAAACCCGGTTTTGCCTCGACATCGGCGCCGACCAGTGAGGTGAAAACATGCGCTCCCTTCGGATAGAAGTAGATTTTCTCCTTCCCCATGCGTCCTTCCACCGCGGCAAGGTCTTTACCCGACACCTTGATCTCGACCACCTCACCCTGGAGCACTTCCGTTGACTTGGACCAACTTACTTTCGCCGCATCAGCTCCATGAGCCAACGTCGCGCCCGCAAGCAATGTCACGAGCATCGCCAATGCCCCAAACGATTTCATTTCACTCCTTGCCTTCCACCCGGCACAGCGATTTTCCCGCGGCGAAGGTGATGCGCACGCGATCGCCGATGTTCAAAGAGGCCGCGTCTTTGACGATTTGCTCCTCGGGAAGCTTGTGAGTGATGCTGTAACCGCGATCGAGCACGGCCAACGGACTAAGCGCACTGAGCCGTCCGGTAGCCTTGGCCAAACGGTCTCTGAATTGGCGCAATCTCTCCTGAAACCGGCGCAGCAGGTCCACGGACAATTCATCCAAACGCTGCTGATTCTCGCGCAGCTTGCGGCGCGGATCGGCGAGCCGTTTGGCCAAACCACGATACGCTTCTCTTGACGTCTCCAGTTTGAGATCCATGCTTCGCAGCAACCGGGCGTCAAGCACGCTTATCTGTTCCAGCAAGTCGGCTTTGCACGGCACGACCATTTCGGCTGCCGCGGTGGGTGTAGGGGCGCGCTGATCGGCGACAAAGTCGGCAATTGTGAAGTCGATTTCATGACCGACTGCTGAAACCACCGGGATGCGCGACCCATAGATCGCGCGAGCGACGATTTCTTCATTGAAGGCCCATAGATCTTCCAATGATCCGCCGCCCCGTCCGACGATCAAGACATCTACACTGCCGAGCCGGTTAAGATCCGCGATGCCCTCGGCGATTTCCCGGGCGGCGCCTTCGCCTTGCACTTTGACCGGTCGTATGACGATTCTTCGATCTCGGAAACGGTCGCCGATGATCCGCAACATATCGTGCAAGCCAGCGCCCCGATCGGAGGTGATGATGCCGATTGTGGCCGGTAAAAAAGGCAGGGATTTTTTGCGCTCGGGCGCGAACAATCCTTCGCCAGCCAATTTGTTCTTGAGTTGCTCGAAGGCTAGATAGAGCGCGCCCTGTCCTTGCGGCTCCATGTCATCCACGTAGAGCTGCAAATCACCGCGCACCGAATAGAGGCTGACGCGACCGAAGCACAAAACCGCCATGCCGTTTTCAGGCGTGAAGCGGAGTCTCGTCCCCTGGCGGCGAAACATCACCGCGGAAATCTGGCTCTTATCGTCTTTGAGAGTGAAATAGCAGTGACCGGACGGCGGCACGCGAAAGTTGGAGATCTCTCCCTGAACCCACAAGCCGTCCAGGTGCGATTCCAACGTACCTTTAACAAGTTCGTTGAGCTCGCTGATGTTAAGAAACTTGCGGCTCGCGGCGGTGAATAGCGGCAGGTCGGACTCTTGGTTAACGGCTCTCACCATGGATCGATTAGACTTAGCACAAAAAAATTAGCCCTCCGAGGGGAGGGCTAATTGAACCAGAAACAGTTGTACGAAAATCGGAATGAGAAAACCTCAGGCCGCTTTCTTCTGAACGATTTGCTTGAAGACATCCCAGCTCTTGAGTAGATCGAGCGCGCGCTTGAGCTGCACATCGTTATCAATCGTCTCGTCGCCCGTCGGCGCGGACGAAGGTATCTGCTTCTCTTTATCTTTGTCCGACTGCTCTTGCGATGAGTTAGGAGTTTGCTGCGGATTCATTAAATGACCCGGGAGATTTTCCTCGCGCAGCCCTGGCCGGCGGCGCTCTTCGACTTTGCCGTCCTGGGCAGGCGCGTTATCGACCACGATATCGGGCACAATACCTGTCGCCTGAATTGAGCGCCCTTTTGGCGTAAAGTAGCGCGCCGTAGTCAAACGCAAGGCCGAATTGTCATCGAGGGGCAGAATCGTTTGCACCGAGCCCTTGCCGAATGTCTTTGTTCCTAAAACCACCGCCCGTTTATGATCCTGCAAAGCGCCAGCAACGATCTCCGACGCGCTCGCGCTGCCACCGTTCACTAGGACCACCATGGGAAAATCCAACCAAGTCCCATCCTTTTGCGCGAAATACTTTTGCTTTTGCGAGTCGATCCGGCCTTCGGTATAGACGATCATCCCCGAGTCCAAAAAGATATCCGAGACGCGCACCGCTTGGGTCAACAGTCCGCCGGGGTTGTTGCGCAGGTCGAGCACGAGTCCATTGATCCCGCCCTTCTCCGCGGCCATTTTTTCCAGTGCTCTTTGCAAATCGCGATCGCTGCGCTCTTGAAACTGGGCTAATCGGATGTAGCCGTAACCTGGCTCCAGATTCCGGCTGCGCACACTCTGCACCCGAATGACGTCTCGCATCAAAGTGAATTCCATAAGATCGGTATTGCCTTCGCGTTTGATCGTAAGATTGATCTTCGTGCCTTTTAGGCCGCGCATTTTTTTGACGGCATCCACGAGCGACATATCTTTGGTGAACTCGTCTTCGATCTTGAAAATCTGATCGCCCGGCTTGATTCCGGCCTTGGCCGCGGGCGTATCTTCGATCGGCGAGACCACTGTCAAAATCCCGCCTTTCACCGTGATTTCGATTCCTAGGCCGCCGAAACGCCCCTGCGTGTCGCTTTGCAATTCTTTATAGAGATCAGGAGTGAGATATGCGCTGTGCGGATCCAAGGAACTGAGCATGCCGTTGATCGCGCCGTTGACCAAGTTCTTGGTTTCGACGTCTTCAACGTAATTTTTCCTAACGATGGAAAGAATATTGCTGAACGCCTCGAGACTTTCGTAGTCTTGCCGGCCGACGGCGGAGACATTGGGTACCCAATGTGTCGAAAGAATAAATCCCAAAAACATGCCGATGACCAGAAGCAGTAAAGGTGTCCCATGTTTACCGACCATTCGCATCGCGGATCTCCTTAGCGGTATTTTCGTCGATCTGACAATCGTAGCTTATCCCATGAGAATTAAAATTGCTATTGCTTCCTAAGCCATGGCACAGGGTCTACGGATCGGCCATCCTTGCGCATTTCAAAGTATAACTTCGAGCCCGCCAGCGAATCGCTATCGCCGACCCTGCCGAGGACGTCTGCTTTTCTCACCTCATCACCGTATTTCTTTGATATTTCGGAAAGATGACCATAAATTGTAAAGTAACGCTCGCCATGGTCGACAACGACCATTTTACCATAGCCGGAAAACCGGTCGGCGTAAACGACTCGGCCTCTTTCGACAACTTTAATTTCTTCGCCTATCGACGCGTCGATGTCAATGCCATTGCGAACAACTTCCGCGGCAAATTCCGGATGCTTGAATTTTCCAAACGGCGCGCTTACCTCTCCTTTTACCGGCCACTCCAAACGGCCGCGCATGGCCTCGATGCCGACTCCGAGCGGCGCCGGTAAGGGCGATTCCCTGGCTCTGGCCACGGCACGTCTCGAAATCTCCTCGATCATTTTCGCCAGCCGCTGGGCCGCCGCCTCCATCTCCTTCAAGCCACGCAGTCGTGTAGTTTTTTCCCGGCGCAAACTCGCCAACAGCAACTTCTTTTTTTCCGACTCATGCCGCACTGCTTCCTTGGCAACACCAAGGGCGCGCTTTTGCTCGTTCAATTCTGCTTTTTTTTGCGACAGCTCTTGGCGCAAGATATCCTGGTGTTGACTTTCCTCCTCGAGCTTCGCCAGAAGCTCCCGGTCAAACGAAATGGCGATCTGTAGATACCTTCGGCGCTGCAGAAAGTCGCTCAAGGATACATCGCCATTGAAAACAATCAGCGGACTGCCGCCCTTTTGCCATCGATACAGCGCGGCCGCGCGTTTTTGTAATACTTCCCGCCGCGACGCGATGGAGTTGCTCAGCCGTTGGTTTTCCGATTCCTTCATTGTCAATTCGCTCGTGACGTTCGACAACCTGACTTGAGCAAGCTTCAGCTCCTTGGCCCGCTTGTCGAGTTCGCTCTGAATCTTGCCCAACGATTCGAGCACCGAGCCTTCTTTGAGTTGCAGCTGCGACAGGCCTTTTCTCTCATTGGCGATCTTTTTTTTGATTCCTTCGAGGTCTCGATCGACCGACGCAGCGCCCATTAGAAACGACGCGGCAAAAATGGCCAAGGGTAAGACTAGAGCTGGCCGCGGGAAGCCTTCCATGTCCTAATAAACCTCCGCAAAGAAAAAAGACTACCCGCGGCTCCCAGTAACCAACCGATTGCAAGCAGCAGCGCCATACTTTTTAGGTCCAAAAATTGAACTTGCCCAAGCGGCGTCAAAAAGCCGCCCAACGACGGCAGCTCATTTCGCAAAAACTGATAAGTGACCCAAAGCAAAGCCACGGAAATTGTTGCGCCCACCACGCCCTGGATCATTCCTTCGAGCACGAACGGCGCTTGAATGAGATCTTCGGACGCGCCGACGAGCTGCAAGATCTCGATTTCGTCCTGGCGCGCCAGCATGCCAAGCTTGACCGTGCTGGCGACGATGAAATAAGTCGCCATGAACAAGCCGCCGCCGAAAATCCATTTGGCCCATTCGATGCCGAGCACGATGAGTCCCAATCGTTCGATCCAATCCTGCGGATACTCGATGATGGCAATTTCTTTTTCCTGCTTTAGACGTTGGGCGAACTGCTCTACCACGGGACCGTCTCGATGGGCCGATTTGATCGAGATTTCCAGCGACGCCGGCAAGACTTCGCGAGGTAGTCCATCCAGCAGGCCGGACTGGCTACCCAACGCGGTCTGAAAATCGCGCCAGGCTTGCTCCTGGCTGATATGCCGGACGCGCTCTACTTCGGGAAAGGCTTCGACGCGCTTTACCAGACTGTGGATCTCTTTTTCGCCGACGCTTTTGTCCAGGTACGCGGTGATCTGGATCTGGTCACCCCAGACTTTGAGCACTTGTCGCAAATTGATTTCGAGAAAAACAAAGCCGCCAAATATATAAAGCGTCATCGCCACCGTGCCGGCGGTAAGTATGTGCGTCCAAAGCAGTTGCCATAGATTATTGCGCACCCGGCGAAAGACAAAACCGAGCAGCGCAAGTTTCACTTGCCGCTCTCCTGTCGTGACGCCAACCTCAAGTCGTCCGCCAGCGCGCCGCGTTGCAACAAAACCACTCTCGTGCCGTAGCGATTGATCATGTTGAGATCGTGGGTGGCAACGACAATCGTCGCGCCTTTGTCGCAAATCTTGAAAAGTAACCGCATGGTCTCATCGGCGATATCGGCATCCAGGTTGCCGGTGGGCTCATCGGCTAATACGAGCATCGGGTCATTGACTAAAGCTCGGGCGATCGCAACCCGCTGCTGTTCGCCCCCCGACAGGCTCAAGGGTTTGCTGTCGTAACGTTCCTTCAGTCCGAGCTCGCGCAGTAGCTGGTACGCTTTGGTCCGGCTCTCTTTTTTCGACATGCCGACCACCTCGGCGCCGAGCGCTACGTTTTCGAGCACGGTCAAATTCGGTAAAAGCTTGCATTCTTGAAAAACCAAGCCGATTTTCTGTCTGAGCCGCGCCACTCCGCGGCTCGCCAGACGTGTAACATTTTTGCCGTCGATCAGGATTTGCCCTTCGCTCGGCTCCTCTTGACGAAATAAGAGCTTGAGTAACGTCGACTTGCCGGCACCGCTCGGCCCGGCGAGAAAAACGAACTCTCCCTTATTGATCTCTAAATCAATGTCCGTGAGCGCCCGATAGTCTGGCGGAAAGGTTTTCGAAACATGAAACAGCTGGATCATGAATACTGCAAAAATCCGCGGCGAAAAGTCTCGGTCTTGGGTAAGATAATCACCTTGACATGCACTAGGGCAGTTGTTAAAGTTGCCAAAACCCTGAATTTACTCATCTATCTATAAAAGATACCCTGCTGACTTACAAGCACTCGGGAGATGACGGACCGATGGCGGAGCAAATCAACAAGCTGCATATCGTTTTGATCAAACCGTCCAAATACGACGACGACGGATACGTGATCCGTTTTTGGAAGGGTGTCTTGCCGAGCAATACACTCAACGTTCTACACGGCTTGACCGAAGACGTAAAAGCACGGCGCGCCTTTGGGGACTTGCCGATCGAGGTCACGACTTTCGACGAAACCGCAGAATTCGTCCCGCTAAATAAGATCATCGGTTGGGGCAAAGTGCCCGGCACCAAGCTGCTTGTATGCATGGTCGGCGTCCAGACCAACCAATTTCCGCGCGCCGTCGACATGGCAAGAATATTCAAGGCGGAAGGCATCCCGGTGATCATCGGCGGCTTTCACACCAGCGGCACGATCAACATGCTGGGAGAGCAGGAGCCGGACATTCAACAATTGTTGCGCGAAGATATGTGCGTCGTCTCCGGCGAAGTCGAGGGCAAATGGGAGGGAATTCTCGGCGATTTCCTGCACGGGCAATTGAAGCCGCTCTACAGTTTTGCCCAAGACCTGCAAAATCTCGTCGATATCGAGAACGCGCCGCTACCGCAGACAAGCGCGAAAACCATGCGGCACTTCGCCTATTCGAGCTTTGCCACCGCCGATACATCGCGCGGCTGCCCCTTCGCGTGCACTTTCTGCACAATCATCAACGTACAGGGACGAAAAATGCGCGAGCGTAGCCCTGAGAGCATCGCCGCGATGATGCGCAAAAATTATCTCAATCACGGGCTGTCTTTTTATTTTTTCACCGACGACAACTTTGCCCGCAAAAAACTGTGGCGCGAGACTTTCGAAGAAATCATCAAGCTGCGCGAAGAAGGACTCGACGTTTCCTTCATGATGCAGGTGGACCTGGCAAAGAAACCGAAGGATTTTGTCCCTCTGGCGGCCAAGGCCGGCTGCACGCAGGTTTTCATCGGCATGGAAAGCGTCAATCCGCAAAACCTCGAGGCCGAAGGAAAGAAACAGAACAAAGTCGAAGAATATCGCAGCATCATCAAAGAATGGCACGACGCCGGAGTTTTGGTGCACGCGGGTTACATCATCGGCTTGCCATGGGACTCGCAAGAGCAAGTCGCCGAGGACATGCGTTTCTTGAAAGACGAAGTCGGCCCGGATCAAGCGTCATTTTTTATGCTTACGCCGCTGCCCGGTTCGCACGACCATCGCGAGATGAAGAAGCGCGGCGAGTGGATGGATCCGGATTTCAATAAGCGCGATTCATTCCACGCGACGATAAATCACCCGCTCATGAGCGCGGCGCAATGGACCGAGGCCTACGAAAACGCCTGGAAGACTTTCTACAGCAAAGAATACATGATCAAAAGCTTGTCGCGCTGGACCCATCAACCGCGGAATTATTGGAATTTGATGTCGATCTTCTTTTGGTACAAGAACGCCGCCCTCATCGAGAAGCAACACCCGATGATCGCCGGTTTCTTCCGCCTCAAGGACCGCAAGACCCGCCGGCCTGGTTACAAGATCGACTCCTTACCGGTGCATCTGTGGAAGCGGGCGAAAGAAAATACCGTTCTTCTTGTCACTTGGGCAAAGTTCCTCAAAGAAATGGAAGAAGTCTGGCTGCAAACCCGCAAGAAGAGTGAAACTGAAGAGCGCTGGTTGGACCAGCTGCAAAAAGCTCAAGCCGATATCTGGCAGGCCCTGCGCATCGGCGAGATTCAACAAATTTACAACCACGCCAAAGAAACCATACCCGATCGGGTTACAGCTCTGCTCGAACCCCTCGAAGATCTTTCATCGAGGGTTCTTTTTAATCGTAATGATCTCAATCGCTTTCTCAAACAGTGGGATAATTTACGTGAGAAAATTCAGGAATTGCGTGCCGGTCAGGGCGACTCCACGCGGAGTTGGCTCGATGAGATACACAACATTCAAGCCGGCATCCGGCTCGGCAATCGCATCCAGGAGTGGCAGGAAACCTACTCGCGCTTGCGTGACCTTCTGCCTTCCAGGGCGCGCTGGAGCGCGGGTCTGATCAAGTTCGACGCCATCAACAATCGTGTCTTCTACTCACGTCAAGAGCTGCAGAGAATCTGGTCGCAAACGTTGGACAATATGCGCCAGATGAAGTTATGGCAGATTCAACCGTGGAAACTCACCAAAGCGATGTTAAAAGATTTTTCGCTTACGACTTCTTTTGCGGCCAATTTCCGGGAATTTTCGAAACAATAGACAGACCAAAGGCGCGCAGCGGTGCTAGTGAACGCGGCTCACCTCTTTGGCGAGACTGACGACCTGCTCGCGCACTTCGACGGCGTCTGTAGCATTGGGCGCAAGTCGAAGATAGCGCTCGAAATCTTCGCGGGCCTGGGCGAAACACTCAAGCCGTAAATATATCGCGCCGCGATCGCGGATATCTGCCGCCGAAGCCGGCTCAAGGATGACGAGCCGGTCGAGCACCGACAAACCTTTAACCAACTCGTTGTGCTTGATGTAGATCACCTTGAGATTGGTCAGGAGCCGCTTGAGGATTTGTTTCTTGCTCGCGGCTTGCAGAAGCTCCGCGCTAAGGGCGACTTTACCGTCATACAAGTCATAAAGCATCTTGCCGAGATCTTCGCGCGACTTGATCTCGCCGCGGTTGAACGGGTCGATGATAATTTCATCGCCGTTGCGGATATGTTTGACCAAGAAATGGCCTGGGAAGCCGACACCATCGAGCCCAAGCCCTGCGCGCTGGGCAACTTCCATATAAAGAACCGAAAGAGCGATCGGTATTCCGGTTTTCCGTTCGATGACTTGATTCAAAAAGCTATTTTTCGGATCGTAATAATCCTTGTCGTTGCCGCGATAACCATGTTGGCTGAACAACACATAGTTGAGGGCGGCAATCGTGCGGTAGACGTCGGCATCGACGGGGCAGCGC